>Ga0134126_10003300_pt1 | contig 20255 bp, 19 predicted proteins | sample KB31752_FD_96881 | JGI IMG/M metagenome (GOLD analysis project Ga0134126, IMG submission 96881) | Terrestrial soil microbial communities with excess Nitrogen fertilizer from Kellogg Biological Station, Michigan, USA - KB3-175-2 | ecosystem: Environmental > Terrestrial > Soil > Unclassified ...
AGGAGGGCCACGAGCGCCATCTTGACGTGCAGCCATCCCATCTGCAGGTAGGCGGGGGCGGCCACGATCTGGGCAATTCCGAACAGCACGGCCAGACCTGCGCCGAGGTTCATCATGCCCAACAGTCGCCGCTCCATCACTACAAAGCGCTCGCGCCCCGGCGCGTCCGTTGCCGAGACGTGATAGACGAACAGGCGCGGCAGGTAGAACAGCCCGGCGAACCAGGTGACGACGAAGATGATGTGAAAGGCTTTCAGCCAGAGCATGTGTTGTCCTCCAAGCAGCCTGTCTGCTTGACGATCGCCGCAAGATGCCGCTTGGGGGGGGCGGCCGCAGCAGGCGATCGTTGGCGAGACAGGCTTCTCAACAGGATAATCGATGCTTGGGGTGTTTGGAGACGGTAATTCTTCAGGTGGCGATGCAATGGGTGGCGATGCAATGGGTGTTTATGGAATGACCGCCACCTGAAATGTGCGGTTGTCGGCGCGACCTTGGTCGTCCACGGGCTCACTTTCGCGCGGCGCGCTGAGTTGGTTTCATTGTCGCCGCGGGCTGCCTCGAGTGGGCGTGGAGACGTTGTTGGTCGGGCGAGATCGTTGCCGCTTCATACCGCGAGCCAGCAGCGGCTCGGGCTTGCCGACCGGTTCACTGGCTTGGGGGGCGCTCGTACCAGCGCCAGATCCCCTATGCACTCCCAAGTAACAGCACTGTTCCCGTAGCGAGTAGGCGGTCTGGGTGGCCGAACGGGCGCGCATTGAGGCTGGATCCTCTCGAATTGTGGCGAGGCGCGGTGCCCGCCACCGTCATCGGCCGCCACGTGTCCTCTGCGACCTGGTTCGTGTCGCGTCTGTGCTAGGCCGAGGGGCAAGGGCATCAGGTAAACTGATGAAATTGGCATCCGCCGAAAACCGAAGTAGAGCGATGACAACCAGCAGCACCCCTAAAGCATCTTTCCCCAGCAACATCGAAATCGCGCAGCAGGCGAAGATGCGGCCGATCGTGCAGATTGCGCGTGAGCGCCTTGGCATCCCCGAGGAACAGCTCGAGCCCTATGGTCGCTTCAAGGCGAAGGTATCGCTCGACTATGTGCGGCAGCTGGATCAACGCCCTGAAGGCAAACTGATTCTGGTTACCGCGATCTCGCCGACGCCGGCGGGTGAGGGTAAAACCACGACGACCGTCGGTCTGGGCGATGCCCTGAATCAGATCGGCAAGAAGGCGATCATCTGTTTGCGTGAGCCGGCGCTTGGGCCGGTATTCGGCATGAAGGGTGGCGCGGCTGGGGGCGGTTACTCCCAGGTCGTTCCTATGGAGGATATCAACCTCCATTTCACCGGCGACTTCGCCGCGATTGCGCTGGCGAACAATCTGCTCGCGGCTCTGATCGACAATCACATCCATCAGGGTAACCCGCTCGGGTTCGATGTGCGTCGCATTACCTGGCGGCGGGTCGTTGATTGTAACGATCGCGCGTTGCGTGACATCGTCATCTCTCTGGGTGGCACGGCGAACGGCTATCCGCGCCAGGATGGTTTCGACATCGTGGTGGCCTCGGAGGTCATGGCGATCTTCTGTCTGGCCAACAGCATTCCCGATCTCAAGGAGCGGCTCGGCAAGATCGTGGTCGGCTACACCAAGGACCAGAGGCCGATTCTTGCGCGCGATCTGAAGGCGCACGGGGCGATGACGGTACTGTTGAAACAGGCGCTGGCGCCGAATCTGGTGCAGACGCTCGAGAACAATCCGGCGTTCATTCACGGTGGGCCGTTCGCCAACATCGCGCACGGTTGTAACTCAGTGATGGCGACCAGGACGGCGTTGAAGCTTGCCGATTACGTCGTCACTGAGGCTGGGTTCGGAGCCGATCTCGGTGCCGAGAAGTTTGTCGATATCAAGTGTCGCAAGGCGGGGTTGCGGCCTGCGGCGGCGGTGATCGTCGCTACGGTGCGTGCGCTGAAGTATCACGGTGGGGTGGCGGTGCCGGATTTACCGCAGGAGAATGTCGGGGCTCTGAAGAAGGGGCTCGTCAATCTGCAGCGTCACATTGACAACGTGCATAACAAGTTCGGGTTGCCGACGGTCGTCTCGATCAATCATCGGGCGCAGGATACCGAGGCTGAGGTGCGGGCGCTCATCGAGGGGGTGGCTTCACAGGGGGTGAAGGTCATTCTGGGCAGGCACTTCGCCGAGGGTGGGAAGGGGGCGGTGGAGGTTGCGCAGGAGGTTGTGCGGTTGTGTGAGCAGCCGAGTAACTTCAAGTTTGTATATGAGGATGCTACGCCGCTTTGGGACAAGATGAAGGCGATTGCGCAGCAGGTTTATCACGCTAGTGATATTAGTGCGGATGCCAAGGTGCGGGGGCAGATCAAGCAGCTGCAGGATGCGGGGTATGGGCACTATCCCGTTTGTGTGGCTAAGACGCAGTATTCGTTTTCTACGGATCCCAAGATGTTAGGTGCGCCGTCGGATCACGTTGTGAATGTGCGTGAGGTGCGGTTGGCGGCGGGGGCTGAGTTCATTGTCATGATCTGCGGGGACATCATGACTATGCCTGGGTTGCCTAAGGTGCCTGCGGCGGATTCGATTGATATCGATGAGAATGGGAAGGTTGTTGGACTGTTCTGAGTTGTTGTGACAAGGTAAGCGCAGGCACGCGCAAGAAAGGTTCTTCCGGGAGGACGCCGCAAGTACGTCGTGTAGGCTCTGGCGCTGTTCCTACAGCGCAAGCCCCCGGAAAGAAACTTTTTGCGTGTGTCTGCGCCGCCTAGTCGCGCGGCGGTGTTTCCTACAGCGCTAGCCCCGGAAGAGCCTTTTTTGCGGGTGGCTGGGCAGTTACTCGTGTGTTCGAAAATAACTGATCAGGGGGTCCAGTTTTTGTCGCGGGCGGCGGTTTCGGCGTGGGCGTCCAGGGCGTCGCCGGAGATGGTGTCGTCTACTGCTTGCATTACTGACTTGGGGATGTCTGAGCTGGCCTGGCGATAGTTGTCAGTGGGTGGAGTTGCAAGGGTTTGGGCGAGGACTCGTACGTCCCAGTCGTCGTGGGAGTGGCAGGCGAGGCCGGCGAGGGTGATGGTTTGGTGTAGGGTGAAGGTGCGGCAGTAGTCGCCGGACTTGGATTTGAAGGTCAGGCCGATGTGGACGGGAGTGTTGTTGGCGGGTTGGCTGGAGAGTTGTTCGGATAGGGCGTGGGCTAACACGCCGTGGGCTGTGAGCTGGCCGTCACGGGAGGTGATGGGGCTTTCGGTGCTGGGGGTGCCCAGCAAGGCCCGGCCGATCAGGACGCCGACGATGAGGCTGGCGGCGAGGGAGGCCCATTGGGGCCAGGCGCGTCGTGGGGGGGACTTGCGGCGTAGGGGGATGACGTTGCCTTCGCGGCGGACGGCGGGGGCTCCGTGGGCTGCGTCAAGTAGGCGTTGAGGGGTGGGCTCCTCGAGAACGGGGTCGAATTCCAGTTTCAGGCGGTGGCGTAGCGCCTGGTGTTGGGCGACTTTTTTGGCGACCTCGGGGTCTGTCGCAATGGCTGCTTCGACTGCGGCACGGGTTTCGGCGTCGAGCTCGTTGTCGGCGTAGGCCATGAGTGTTTCTTCTGAGAAAGGCATTACAGCGCTCCTGACGTATCGGCGAGCATCGTTTGGAGGGCCTCGCGGCCGCGTGCCAGTCGGCTCGTCAGTGTTCCGACCGGGATACCCATGATCTCGGCCGCTTCCTTGTAAGAAAGTCCCTCGATCAGTACCAGGCTGATGGCCATCCGTTGCTCATCGGGAAGGCGTCCCATGGCGTCCTGCACCGAGAGCATCTCGGTGTGCGTCTGGCTCGTCGCGTCTCCCACATCTTCCCCGAGGACTTCGGGCGCGAAGATGCGGTTCTGTCGGCCCCGGCTGCGGGTCTCGTCGATCCAGGCGTTGCGCAGAATGCCGAACATCCAACTCGACAGTCGCGAGTCCGGCCGCAGCTGTTCGGAGCGCGCCAGCGCGCGCTCGATCGCGATCTGCACCAGGTCATCGGCGTCGTGCGGGTCGCGGGCGAGCGTGCGGGCGAACCGCCGCAGTCGTGGTAGCAAATCCACGATCTGCTCGCGGAGCTGGTCCAGGGATGCGTGCATGCCTCTCACAATCTGTACATCAATGACGTCACAGGCGGCCATTTTCTTCCATGGGCCGCAACATTCAACTAATGTGCGCTCATGGTGCGGAAAATTCTGGCATGGCTGGTGCCGCTGCTGCTGGCAGGGGTTCCGTTGGCCGAGGCACAGGTAGCGCTCCCGGGGGTGCGCCTGCCGTCGGTGCAGGGGACTGTCTCCGGGTTGCAGTCGGGTGCCGACCGTACTTTGTCCGGTGTTTCGAACGAGCTGGATTCGCGGCGGCTCGAGGATTTACGTCGGCTGCACGTTCTGGACTTGATCCGGCGCCATCCGAAGGAGATGGAGGCGGATCCGAACGGCGCCCCGGTCCTTCGCGGAGAGATCGTGGCGTGGGCGCCGACGGATGAAGTATTGGAAAAGGCGCGTTCCGCGGGGTTTGTGGTCGCGAGGGAGCGCGTGCTAGAGGGGCTCGATACGCGGATCGTCGTTCTCAAGGCGCCGGAAGGGATGTCTACGCGGCGGGCTTTGAAGCAGTTGAAGGGGTTGGACCCGGATGGGGCATACGACTTCAACCATCTTTATACGGACAGCGGGGAAGAGGCAGTAACCCGCACGGCCGGTGCCGAGGGTGCACCTGCTGCGGATGTTGCCGTCCGAGGTGCGGGCGCTTCTACCGGCACGACGATCGGCCTCATCGACAGCGGTGTTGATACGACGCATGCGGTGTTTCGCGACATTGTGATCCACCAACATGGGTGCTCCGGTACGCCTGTGCCGGCGCAGCATGGTACTGAGGTTGCGTCCCTGTTGGTCGGTCGCTCGCAGCAGTTCCATGGGGCGGCGCCGGGGTCGGGGCTTTACGCCGCGGATGTGTATTGCGGGCTTGCGACGGGCGGTGCGGTTGATGCGGTTGTCGATGCGATGTCGTGGCTAGTGCACGAGCATGTGTCCGTCATCAATGTGAGTCTCGTGGGGCCACCTAACGTGATGCTGGAAAGTGTTGTGCGCATGGTGGTCGCGCGCGGACACTTGATCGTTGCGGCGGTGGGTAACGACGGGCCGGCAGCCCCGCCGTTGTACCCCGCGTCTTATCCCGACGTGGTCGGTGTTACTGCGGTTGACTCTCGCCAGCGCGTTTTGCTGGAAGCGTGTCGTGGGAAGCAGGTGAAATTCTCTGCCCCTGGAGCCGACATGTCGGCAGCGAACCCGGCGCAGAGCTACGCCGTGGTTCGTGGTACCTCTTTCGCCGCGCCCATTGTGGCTGGTCTATTGGCCGAAGCGCTGCCAGCGCCGGATAAGGTGGCGGCCGAGAGAGCCGTCGCTGCTCTCGCCGCACGTGCCGTCGATCTTGGCGCACCCGGGCCAGATCCGGTTTATGGGTTTGGGTTGGTCGGCGGTGATTTGCACCCGGAGCTGGCGTTGGTGGGTAGCCGGTCGCATTGATTCGCGTGCCGTCGCTGGGCCTGTCGCGCCGTCGCATTAAGTAAAATCAAATATTTATGGTTGGGCAGGGAAGTTTTCGGCCTCGCGGGTCGTAGTTCCTCCTGAAGGTCGCGGATGGGCCGCGGCATACGGGAGAACGACGTGAAGACGAATCATCTTTTCGCGAGTGCCGCGGTGGTTGCCCTGTTTGCAATCAATGCCCCGACGCCGGTGTTTGCTGGCCCCCTGGGAGGCCTCGGTGGAGGGCTCGGTGGAGGTCTCGGCGGCGCGGTGGGCGGCGCCCTCGGAGGCGGCTTGGGCGGGTTCGGCGGCTCGATGGCCGGGGGCGCCAACGGTGCCTTCAACGGTGGGTTTGCGGGTGATCCGCGTGGGGTTGGCCGCCTGGGTCAGATCGGCGGCAACGCGTCCGGGGCGGCGAAAGGCGCCGCGAAGACCAGCGGCAAAGCGCAACGGGCCGTGGGCAAAGCTGACAATACGGCAACTCACGATGGCAACAAGACCGCCGACGTTGCCGGCAGCGCAACCAACGTTGCCACATCCGCGACGACGTCCGCTGCGGCCAACGCCGCAGCCAATGCCGAAGCGAACACAAATAGTCTTGCCGCCGGGGCACACCAGTTGAATCCGAGTGGTGCGGTCAATGGAGCGGCGATGGCCGGCGCGCTGGGTGGCACAAGTAACATGAGCGGTACGGCTGCCGCCGTGGGAAGTGCGGGAGCGTTGAATGGTACGAGCACGGTGGGCAGCGCGGCTGGCGCGCTGGGTGGCACAAGCAACATGAGCGGTACGGCTGGCACCGTGGGAGGTGCGGGCGCGTTGAATGGTACGAGCACGGTGGCCGGCGCGATGGGCGCCGTGGGCACCGCCGGCGCGGTGGGTGGCAACGCGGCTGGGGCCAACGGTTCGATTGGTGGGACTGTGAGCAGCACGGTCGGAGGCGCGACCAACAGCGCGTCGTCGACTCGTTCAGGTCGAGCGGCAGGTCATGGTGCTGCTGGGGCTGGGTCCAGTGGGTCCGCAAGTCAGCGCGCCGCCGGAACGGGCGCCGCGGGGTCGGCGAGTCAGCGTGCTACTGGCTCTGGTTCCACCGGGTCGGCAAACCAAGCCCGCTCGACAACCCGAAGTGCTAATGCTGCGGGCGATGCGGGGGCGGGATTGGGTTCGCAGGCGTCCAATAACCCGGCGGCTGTTGGGGCGAGTGGGGAATACAGCGTGTCGGCGTCACGTTAGGGTACGTAACCCGTGAGGGTGGGGCGGCGGGTCCAAGGGGCCCGCCGCCCAAATCATTTCAGCGTGGCGGATGCGCGCCGGAGAACTTCAACACTTCGGCGCCGTCGACCGGCCCGATCGTGGCGCGATCACTGACATACAACACGACCTTACGCTCGAACCGCAAGCGCCCCTTCACGACCGTGCCGGGCGCGATCACAACATACGGAATGTGCTCATCCCCGATAGAGTGGTACCCCGAATCCTTCTTGACCACGACATCGCCGTCGACGTGTGCATCGGGACCGAGCTGGATGCTTCCGGAGACCGTCCGTATCGATCCCCCGACGTGGGCTGCCGCGACGTGGATCCCTCCGTTGATGTTATGAACGTCTCCCGAAACGTCGGCGCCGTTTTCGATCTTCAGACCACCGTTGACCGTGGCCACGTCCCCTGCAACACGGCCGCCGTCTTGCACCTGGATGCCCCCGTTCACCGTATCGAGCTCCGCGGCGCTTGCCCGTGATTCCATGTGCACGCCTCCGTTGACCGAGCGCGCGTGACCCACGACTGCATCGGCGCCGATGTGGACGGATCCGTTCACCGTGGAAACGTCGCCCGAATGGCTGCCCGGCGCGATATCGATCGAGCCGAGGACCCTCGAGGTCACTGACTCGTCCGCTGCCGCCACGCCGGGTGCCGCGCTCAACGCCAGCCCCACAGCAGTGCCTAACGCCAGGATCGTCACAATGAATTTGCGAATCACGTTGCGTGCTCCCTATGGTCGTGGCTTGTCTATCCCCTTGGATACAGGTGCCCGCCGTAGCGTTTACACGTGAATGGCACAGGCCGCCTTTTATGGTGACAATTGCTCTATGGCGAAGAAAAAAGCACCCCGTCGCATCCTGGTTCTGGACGTTGGCGGTTCCCATGTGAAGTTCCAGATCGGCGACCGCGGTGAGGAGCAGAAGTTTCTCTCGGGGCCGAGGTTGACCCCCGGCCAGATGATCAAGGGCGTGCGCAAGCTGGTCAGCTCTTCAGATTACGATGCCGTCTCCATCGGCTATCCCGGACTCGTCTTTCGCGGCCGCATCGCGGCTGAGCCGTTCAATCTCGGTCGCGGGTGGATCGGGTTTGACTTCGAGGCCGCCCTGGAGAAACCCGTACGGATCCTCAACGATGCCGCCATGCAGGCTGTAGGGAGCTACAGCGGCGGGCGCATGTTATTCCTGGGCCTCGGAACCGGCTTGGGGGCGACGCTCATTCTCGAGGGTGTGGTCGAGCCGATGGAAATCGGTCACCTGCCATACAAGCGCGACCGTACCTTCGAGGAGTACGTCGGGCAGCGCGGGTTGAAACGTCTCGGCAAGAAGAAGTGGCGCAAAGTGGTTGCCGAAGTGGTGGAGCACTTGAGCAAGGCGCTCGAAGTGGACTACGTCGTGCTCGGTGGGGGCAACGCACGGCTTCTCAAGGAGCTTCCCAAGGGAGCCCGGCTGGGGGACAACCAGAATGCCATTCTCGGCGGACTCATCATCTGGGAAATGACGACCGCGCTGGTGCTGAGCCAGAAATACCGAATGCGCGCCCGGCCACAGAAAAAGCTGATTTCGCGGACTGCGTCCGGGCTGCGGGCACATTCCGCGCGCAAGGGGCTTGCAGCAAGCTCACAAGCCTGAGAGCCTCCCGATATGCCGTTCACGTTCGCGCACCCGGCCGCCGTTCTGCCGTTGCGCCGCTTCAAATCCCTACACACGGTTCCGCTGATAATCGGCAGCGTCACGCCCGACCTGCCGTATTACATTCCCGGGCGTTACAACCGGCTGTTGACGGACACTCACACCGTGCTGGGCTCCCTTTGGCCGGACATCCCGATCGGGCTGGTCGTGCTGGTGTGCGGATTCTTACTGCGTCGACCGCTTACGGCGCTGATGACGCCGCGCGCTCGGGCACTTTGCTTGCATTCGCTCGAAGGATTCAGACACCAACCGCTCCATTGGTTGCTGGCGATCGTGGCGGTTTTCGTCGGAATCTGGACGCATCTCGGCTGGGATGCCTGCACGCACGACAACGGCTGGATCGTCCGTCGCGTTGCTGCGCTCAGTGCGCCTGTTACATTCGGCGACTACACGGGCACCCTCTGCCACGTGTTGCAGTATGTGAGCTCGGTTGCAGGCCTCTTGATTATGGCGATCTGGTATTTTCGCTTGCCAACGCCTGCGGCCGACCCGCCCGGCGTGCCCTCCTCGGAGCCCGTGTACGGACGTATGGCGATTCTCGTCGTGTTAGTCGCCGCCGCCGCAGGCATCGGCAGCTTCATCGCCTGGCGTGCCGCCAGCCAGTCGAATTATCACGTGATCTACCTGCTGCTCACGAGAACCATCGCATGGTTCGCCATGCTCTACCTCGCGACGAGTCTCATCGTGACGTTCAGCAGAAGAAAGCCGGAACCGCTGCCCGAGCTCTAAACCAGAAAGCCGGCGATCCCGAGCGCCAAACCGATTACCGCGGCCGTACCGCCGAAGATCGGAAACAGGCGCTGCTTCGACAGGAAGTAGAGCGATGACAGCACCAGGCCGAGCTCAAGGAAGCCTTCCCCTGTATCCAGCCGCAGGGCGCGCCGTTCCTCGTGCTCGCTGTCCTCCTCTTCGCCATGCGCGATCTTCTCGATCTGCTGACTGTCCTGAGCGTAGCGGTCGTGATCTTTGTTCAGCTTATCCACCAGGCCCTGGACCTTGGGGGGATCGGTCGCCAATGCGCTGGCAAGGCTCGAGCCCACTTCGGCCAGATGCTGGCGCAGTTTCTTGGCCTGATAGAAGGACCATTGATCGTTCGCCTTGGTGCGAGCGATCACCGCCGCGGTGTGTGCCCTGTGTGACGAGATGGTGACGACCGCCAGAATGATGCCGATTATGCCCACCATGACGCCCACGCGACGACCGAACTCATCGTCCGAGTGACCATGTCCGGTGTGAATCTCAACTTCCGCCATTGATTGCCGCTCCGTTAGAGGCGCCCAAGCTCAAGGCGCGAGATCTTACGAGAACGGTGCGGGCCTGCAAACCGGCTGCTAGCATTCCGGTCCATGAACATTGGATTTATCGGTCTTGGTCATATGGGAAGTGCCATCGCCGGCAGATTTCTGCAAGCGAAGCACCAGGTATGGGTGTGGAACCGATCTCCCGAAGCGGCTCGTAAGCTGGAAAAAGAGGGAGCGAAGGTAGTCGCCACGCCCGTCGAGGCATTCAAGGGCGATGCCGTCTTCTCGATGCTTGCTGATGACGACGCATTGCGCGAAGTATTTCCAGGCAGCGGTTTGCTCGACCGAGTCGCTCGCGACGGCGCTCCTGTGCATGTCAACATGGCGACGGTGTCTGTGGCGTGCGCGGATGAGCTTGCCGCCGAACATACGCGTCGCGGCATCGGCTATGTCTCGGCTCCGGTGTTGGGACGGCCCGATGCTGCCGCAGCCGGCAGACTCAACATTATCGCGGCAGGACCTGTCGCGGCCCTGGACAGAGTGCAACCGCTGTTGGACGTCGCAGGACAGAAGACATGGCGCTTTGGGGAGCACCCGTCGCGCGCCAACGTCGTGAAGATCGCAGTGAACTTCATGCTGGCAGCGGCCTGCGAGGCAATGGGCGAGGCGGCCGCTCTGGCGGGAGGTTATGACATCAAGCCGAGCGAGCTTCTCGAGCTGGCGAGCCATAGCCTGTTTACCGGTCCGGTGTATGAAGGTTATGGTCGCGCGATTGCCGCCGGAGCTTTCGAGCCGGCGGGATTCGAGGCCCGACTCGGACTGAAGGATGTGCGGCTGGCGCTCGCTGCGGCGGACGCGGCAACGACACCGATGCCGTTCGCGAGTCTGATGCGCGACTCGCTGCTCGAGGCGCTGGTGCGGGGCGAGGGCGGGAAAGAATTCGGCGTGGTGCTCGGTCGCGCTGCGATGCGTCGCGCCGGGCGGTAAGCGCTGTAATCTCTCGTGGTCCGATCTGGCGCACTGGCTGGGGCAACAGTTGCTCGCCAACCAGCTGTTTGTTGGCTGCCGGCGATCGGGTGATCGACCTCGCCAGTCGTGGCGAGCCGGTCGATCGGGCAACGCAGCTTCAGTCGGCGCCGCGCGCCGTGTCGGCTCGCGCGTAAGGTCTTCGCACGCTCGCTAACGCGTCGTCCCGAACGTTTGCGTCCAGTAAACGCCTGCATCGGTGGATGGATTCACCGCGAACGCGATACCCATTTCGTTGAAGCGGGCCGTCATCAAATTCGCGCAATGGTGCGGGCTTTGCAACCATCCGGCGACCGCCTCGTCGGCGGACATGATGCCGCTCGCGAGATTCTCTCCGACCATGCGCCACTTATAACCCGCGCGGGTGATCCGATCGGCCGGTGAGCTTCCGTCACGTCCGGTGTGGTCCATGTAGTTGTGCGCGGCCATGTCTTTCGAATGCTCCAGAGCCGCCCGCTCCAGAGCCGGATTCAATGACAGCGGCGGCGCAGGGGCGAATGTCGTACCTCCACAGCGCCGGATATGAGCACGGGCATCGTTGGTCAACGCCAGCACGCGACGACTTATGGCTGCTGTGTCGCGTGTAGATGGAGGTGAAAAGGGTTGCGCCAAGGCGATCCAGACATCGGTGCCGCGTCGGAATACGCCGATCTCGCGGAATTCCGGCTCTGTCGAAGCGGAACAGAAGTGCTGTCCGATGATGCGGTCGATGTCGCCGCTGTCAGGCACCCCGGAGATCTGGACAGAAGCAGACGCGACCGCGTGATAACCCGCCTGCCTTTCAGCCCTCCGCAAGTCGACGCCGCGCGACAACTGCTTTGCCACGCCGCTCAGGCGCGAACTTTCCCGCAAGGGAGCCTCGCCCCCACGCCGTCCCGGGCAACCGTGGGCACGGACCTTGTTGACCGAACTCACCACATCTGCCCGGCTGCTCAGGGGCATCAGGGCGAGAAGGGTGGCTAGCAAAAGGTGGCGTAACGCAGGCGAGTCGGTCATTGTTGTCCCATGGTAGAGCGCAAGAGCGAGCAATTTAGCGGCGCATGGCCGTGGCGCAGCGGGAACCGCTTCGTCCTGCTCAGCGACAGTGAGCAGTACTTTGAGCGCATGCTGCAGTCAATCGAGGCGGCCTCCGCGTATGTGCTCCTGGAAATGTACCTGGTGGAGTCCGGGATTATTGCCGCACGTTTTGTCGAGGCGCTGGGACGCGCTGCACGTCGCGGTGTGCGCGTCTGTGTGGTGTTCGATGGCTTCGGATCGCTGAAGCTGGCGGCAGGAGGCCGGCGCGCCCTCATCGACGCGGGGGTGCAATTGCGCACCTTTAATCCGATCAGGCTGCGGACGAAATTGCACAACTTTCTGCGCGACCATCGCAAATTGCTGCTCACCGATGGCCAGTGCGCCTTCGTCGGCGGCGTCGGTCTTACGGACGAGTTCGCCATACGGGGGCCTCCAGGACAGCCGTGGCGTGACCTTGTGGTGGAGATCAGAGGTCCGGTGATCAGCGACTGGCAGCGCGCTTTTGAGCGGACCTGGCGGCGCACGGGCGGCGAGGACCTGGGCATACCCGATCCGCCGCCATGTCCTGAAGTCGACGGCGCTGAGGGTCGCGTGGCGCTCAGTGAAGCCCGTGAGCGCTCCATACTCGCAAACGGCGTCGTCCGATGCATTGACGCCGCGCAGAGGCGCGCGTGGATCATGAGCGCCTATTTCGTGCCATCGCGGCGATTTCGCAAGGCATTGCGTCGGGCGGCCCGCCGTGGGGTGGATGTTCGCCTGCTGGTGCCGGGGCCGTTGACGGATCACCCCTGGGTGCGTCACGCGGCGCGCCGCTACTACGGCAAGATGCTGCGTAACGGGGTGAATATCTTCGAATATCAGCCGCGCATGCTGCACGCGAAGATGATCGTTGCGGATGACTGGGTTTCGATCGGCTCGAGCAATCTGGATCGCTGGAGTTTCAAGTGGAATCTGGAGGCCAACCAGGAAGTCCAGAATGCTGATTTCGCTAGTGTTGCGGCCGCGGTGTTCGAAGGCGACTGCGCGCAATCGGAGGTGTTGAGTCGCAGGAATTGGCCGCAGCGGGCCTGGCACGGCCGGCTGCAGGAGCGGATCGCGGGAGTGTTGGATCGGATGTTGGATCGATGGAGACGGCCGAGGATCCCCTGAGCGCGGTCGGGAGTACCGACCTGGGTGTCGATTGCTGCGGCGTTGCTTCCGGGGCGGAGGCGGCGGGCGCTGCAGAGGCGAGCGGCGCCGGGATGGGCGAGTAGAGCTCGTTGGTGCGTGCAAACGCAAGTAAGAATGGCGACATGAAGCTCATCTGTGTCCGGTAGGTCGCAATCGCCTGGTGCTTGCGAGCCTGTTCCGCATCGCTGAGTGTGAACGACCGCAGGGGCAGATCCGCCCCGGTCGGCGGCATGTTGAGTGGGATGCCTGCCATGTATTCACGCGGACTCGGCCAGCCCTCGCCGCCATGGACTATCCAATAGCGCGCTTGCGCTGTTTCACGGCGGCGCATCAGCAGGCGATTGGTGAAGAGGCCCGTGGCCAGGTGGTCCGGATGCGTATCCTGGAAGCTCGGCGCCAGGATGACTGTCGGGTTGGTGCGCTGGACTACGACCTCCAGGTCGTGCTCCAGGCTGTCTCCCGTGTAGGGATGACCCGGAAAGAGCGCTTCGGAGTAGGGTACCTGCGTTACCCTGGTGAATCTTCCACTGTGAAGGGTTGCAGGGTTGTCCAGGAACATGGCAAGGAGTGCGCCGTCCGGATATCCCAGGAAGAACTGATGCGCGCCCGGCACGCCCAGGAGCGACGTCGCGGCTTGCGCTTCCTGCATTCTTCTGGTGGCGAGCTCGCGCACTTTTGCCTTTGACGTCGACAAGGTCTTTTCGACCAGGAGCATCGAAAGGACGGACCCGTCACCGCTGGTAACCCACACCACACTCACCTGACCGCCAGCCGCGACGACGCGCTGGATGACACCGGCACAGCACAATGTTTCGTCGTCGGGATGGGGCGCGATGACGAGCAACGATGTTGTGGTGTCAAAGGGCGGCAGCGCTGGGGAAGTCGCGTCTGGGTAGTTAGGAAGCGCCGCGTGCGAGAGCGGGGCGTACAACGTACCCAGTAGCAGAATCGCACCGGACATGACACGGGTTCTGATAGAGGCGCGCACCTCGCAAGTCTCTCACGAGGAGCGAACGCGCGCAGCAGCGAGCTGTTAGAGTGCGCGACCTGGGAGGTGGCGATGACGTTGGAAAGACCTGTATTGGCCTATCACGACCTGGATTTTCTGGCCTCTGACGAGGCACGTCCACTGAGAATCATGGCGGAGTACCTGCAGCCCCTGCGGGCGTTCCGTGAGGCTCATGTGAGCGAGACGGTCGTGTTCTTTGGCTCGGCGCGACTGCGGGAGGACGGCCCCAACGGCCGGTACGTCACCGAGGCCGCGGAGCTGGCGCGCCTGGTCACCGAATGGAGTCTCTCATTGCCGGAGAACGGCAACCGCCTCGTGGTCTGTTCGGGTGGCGGTCCGGGAATCATGGAGGCGGTCAATCGCGGAGCATCGCTCGGCGGCGGCCGGAGTGTGGGGTTGAACATAGGTCTGCCGCACGAACAGCGACCCAATCCCTACATAACGCCGGAGCTCTCCTTCGAGTTCCACTACTTCTTCATGCGCAAGCTCTGGTTTGCGCACCTGGCGCGGGCCATTGTAGTGTTTCCGGGTGGCTTTGGGACGTTTGACGAGCTGTTCGAGATGCTTACGCTCGCGCAGACGCGTAAGCTGGACAGGAATATGCTCATCTTGCTGTATGGCTCGGCATATTGGAAAGAAGTGATCAACTTCGAGGCATTAGTGCGGCATGACGTGATTTCGGATGAGGACTTGCGCTTGTTCTCATTCGTCGATGAGCCGCGCGCAGCCCTGGAACGCCTGAAAAGCGGTATCGTGTTCGAACCCGCGGCGGGTGCGGGGGCACGGCCGGCGTTTGCGAAATCCCGCCACCCGAATGAGGACGACGGCCAGGCAGGCTCCCAGACCGGATGAGAACTTCCGGGCCTCGGCCAAGGTCTACTCAGGGTGGCATGTCGTGAGGTGGAGTGCAGTCATGTCCGCTCGAAATGCTCAAACCACGATCCGCGCGATCGTCCTGGTCGCCCTAGGCGTGCTGATGGCCTCTTGTGCCACCCAGCCCCAAGTCCGCACCCAGGTGGCGGCGAATGCCAACCTGGCGAGCTATCGGACCTTCGCGTTCATGGGGAAGCCCGGAACCGACAAGGATGGTTACAAAACCCTGACCACGCAGTCCCTGGAACGCGCCGTCAGTCGCGAAATGCAGGCGCGCGGCTATGTGCCAGCCGTTCCCGGACAGGAACCCGACCTGGTGATCAACTTCAACGTCAAGGAGAAGGACAAAGTCCAAGGTGACGTCGGATCCGGTGGTTGGTGGGGCGGTGTTGGATATGGTCCCCGTTGGGGCTATGGCGGCTACGGTGGCTATGGCGGCGGCTGGGATGACTACTACAACAGCATCCAGACCGTAACCGAGGGCTCGCTGGTGGTCGATGTGATCGATCGGGTGCGCAACGAGGCGGTGTGGAGCGGTACGGCTGTGGGAGAGCTCACCCGCAAGGTGTTGGAGCATCCCGACGAGACGATCGACAAGGCCGTCGCGCAAATCTTTGCGCGCTATCCGATCAAGGCGCGTTAGTACTGCCGGCGGGCGCCACCGGTATCGCAGTCAGGCGCGGACGTCGCCGCGCACAGGGCGCGTTGACCAGATCGAGGTAGACACGCTCCAGGCGCTCGGCGCTGCGGTCCCAGGTCAACAGCCGCTCGGCGCGCTGCCGACCCGCACGTCCCATCCGGCGCAGGCGCTGCTGGTCTGACAGCAATTCCAGCATCGCGTTGGTCAGCGCATCGACATCCAGTCGCGGTACGAGCAAGCCGGTCACACCTTCGTCCACCAATTCGGGCACGCCGCCGCAATTGCTGGCGAGCACCGGTACACCGCTCGCCATGGATTCCGCTACCGGCAGGCCATACGATTCGCGCCAGATCGAGGGCAGCACCAGCAGATCCGCCTGGCTGTAGAGCCGGATGAGCTCTTCCAGTGACACGCTGCCAGCGAAGTGGACCCGCGCGGCAGCCCCGGCGGAAAGCCGCGCTTGCAGCTGTTGGCGATAACTGCGCTTCTGGCCCAGAACTTCCTTGGTGAGCCAGGCAAGCGTCGACTGTCCGTAAAAGGGCCGCAGGCTGTCCAGCGCTGCCGCATCGTCGGTCAACAACAGATTGACCAGATCAAAGGGCAGCATGCCTATCTTGCCCACGAGGGTCAGCTCCACGTCCGGTCGTTCGCGAGCGACGCGATCGAAGGCCTCCATGAGCAGGTGCACGCCCTTGTCGGGTGAGATTCGACCAACAAACAACACGCGTGTCTGGCGCGGACTGGCGGGAGCGGCGCGTTGCGCGTCGGGAATGAAACGACCGATGTCAACGCCGTTGCCGATGGTATGGATCGCCGCGGCGTGTTCCGGGAAGCGTGCCCGAGCGCGATCGGTAACGAAGTCCGACACGGTGACCACGGAATCAATATTCTTCAACTGGCGGCGCAGCAGCTCGTAGTCAAGTTGCGCGAGCTCATCCTGATGCATGTGCAGGACGATCTTCGCGCGTGGCATCGCCTGTTTGAAAGCCGCGGCGAATTGCAACTGTTGCGGGAAGTGCAGCACCTCGACGGGGTGGGCGCGCAACTCGCGCGCGACCTGCATGAAGTACTCACGATAGTAGAGCGGTGAGTTGATATACGGCGGGCTGGTCTTGAGCCTCCCCGCCAGCAGCTGCATTGCCTTGTGGAAGTGCTTTGCCACGAAGGGGACGCGTCGGATCTCAATGGAGTTCCAGCGCTCGACGCTCGGCTGTCCGGCCGCACGAGGCGCGTAGACCGTGATTGCATGCCGCTCGGCCAGCCGCTTGGCCAGTTCCCAATTCACGATGGCGACGGAACCCCGTTGCTCTTCGCCCGCCACAATGGGGTCCTGGGGCTGGTTGACGATCGCAATCTTCATTGAAGTCAGCAGGGCACTCCCGTTGGGCCGCCGAATGAATTGCCGCGGTGGGGACGCGAGCGTAGCAACGGGTGTGCCTGGGCGACGCCTTTACTTTGCGGTCGCGTCAGCGTTCGCAGGTAGTGCCGAACAGCCGGCCATGCGGCGCGCGGCCTCGACTACAACCTGCGGCTGATCACGCTGGATGTAATGTCCGCTGCCAGCGACGAGAACATGGCTCGAGCCTGGAAAGTCTGCCGCAATGTCATCCTGCTTGTCAGCTGCCAGGGCTTGGCCCGCGGGGGTTTCACGGGGTGGAGGGCGTGTGCTCGACAGCACGATCGTCGGAAGGTCTTCTGCTCGAGGGCTGGCGTGCACCTGCTGACCGGCAGTGGCACTGTCGCTCAGCTCGCGACGCATGATCCAGGGCATGAACAGTGTGACGGACGTGCGTCCGGCATACGGCGTGTTGGCCGACTTGTCCACAGTCAGTCCCTGATCCCAGTGGGTGGAGTCCACCAGCAGCAATCCTGCCACTTCCTTCGGATAGTTGCGGGCGAAGTACTGCATGTAGAGTCCGCCGAGAGAATGCCCTACCAGTACATAGGGTGGGTCGATATTTCTTCGCTTCAGCTCGGCACGCAGCTCCGCGACGATGGTCGCCGAGTCCCGCGGCCCGGTAGCGGGATCGCTGCCTTGGTAGCCTGCTCGGTTGTAAGCTAGTGTTCGAGTGCAGCCTGCGGCAATGCGAGGTTGAACGTCTTTCCAAACGTCCATCGTGTCGCCGAGACCGGCCTCAAGAATGACGGTGCGCTTGCCGTGGCCCTCGAGTCGCACGAGATGGTGCAGATCTACATCCGCAATTCCCATTGCTTCCATGCTTGTGAGACATATCAAGAGCGTGAATAGTCTTGCGGGCAGGTTCATGGTCCCGGTGATTGTGTGTCGTCTTTGATTCGTCGGCAAGCGCTGTACCTGTAAATCGGTGGCCCTGGCGGTAAAGCTAAGCTATTGCGCCGCGCTTGGAACGGTGCGAGGCACTCGGGTGGGTCCGTCATCAGCGGGTCCGCGCTGCGCCGAGCTGTAAAGTGAAACCAACAACCTCCACGACGAAACCCAACGTCAATGCACGTAGTCCGAGGCGCGCCGCCTCGAGCGGCGTGAGGTGACGCCCGACATCAGCACTCCGCCGGTAATGGGGAACACGGCAGGAAAGTGCCGCTCAACAGGGCCGGAAACGCAAGCCATCGGCGTGGGCCACCATTCCACAGGGGGGCTGTGAAATAAAGAAATGAAATGATAGGGTATTTCAGAAATATCAGTTTCATATGGATGACAATATGGCTGAGGCGGCCATCGCCGCACTGGATGTGGATGCCGTGCAGGCATTCGTTCTGGTGGCGGACTTGCAGAGCTTCACGCGAGCTGCGGAGGCGCTCGATACGTCGCAGGCGGCGATCAGCGTCAAGTTGAAGCGGCTCGAGAATCGGTTGGGTGAAAAACTGATCGAGCGGACGCCGCGGCGGGTCCGGCTCTCAGTGCGAGGTGCCGCGCTCCTCGGTGCTGCCCGCGAATTCCTTGCTGCGCACGACCGCGCTTTGTCGTGCCTGTCGTCCACCTCCCACCGCCTTACGCTTGGGATTGCCGATCAGGTGGCCGGTCCCGAGCTGCCGGCACTGCTCGCCCGGTTACATGCCTATGATCCGGCGTTGCTGCTGGAGGTGCGGCTTGGATCCTCTCGCAGTCTGCTGGATGAGTTCGGCCGCGGTGTGTTGGATGCGGTGATCGTTCGCCGGGAGGATGATCGGCGCGATGGCGAGCTGCTGGCGCAGGAGCGCTTCGGTTGGTTTGCGTCACCGGCTTTCGAGCATCGTACTGGTGAGGCACTGCGGCTGGCTTCCCTGGCGCCCTCGTGCGGCGTTCGCAACATTGCCACGCGCGCTCTGGATGCCGCAGGCGTTAGTTGGGTTGAGGTTTTTGTTGGAGGAGGCATGACGGCCGTGACTGCCGCCGTGTCTGCCGGACTTGCCGTGGCGGCGCTGGCTCACCGGGTCGCGCCGGTTGGAGTAGTCGAGGTCAGCGAGCGGCTCAATCTGCCAGCGCTGCCGTCGTCTGCGATCGTACTGCACTCGACTTTGTCTGATCCGCGCTCGCGCGGCGCCTTGCGGACGGTCGCCGCGGCGTTTCGTGAGCATCGAGGCTCTTCATAACGGAGTCAGCGAGAAATCGGCGCTGAATCGCAGAAGTGCGCCTTTGAGATCGCTATGATGTGGGCTGGAGGGAACCTTGATGTTTCACCTGCGCAAGTGGCTGAGTGTGTTCGCGCTATGCCTCGCAGGCGCGTCGACCTGCGCCCCGGCGGCTGTTTACGAGCTTCCCAAGGATGGTTCGCCGATCCTGGGAACGGACACCCGCATCAAAGTCGCCTACGAAGATACGTTGCTCGACATTGCGCGCCGGTACGGTCTCGGATACCCCGAGATTGTCCGCGCCAATCCTGGGGTTGATATCTGGTTGCCTGGCGAGGGACGGGAAATCCTGCTCCCCGGCCGTCGCATCCTGCCGCCAACGCCCCACGAGGGGATTGTCGTCAACCTGCCCGAGCACCGGCTCTACTACTACCCGAAGCCGAAGCGGGGAGAGAAGCCGGTTGTCATCACCTACCCGGTGAGTATCGGGCGAATGGACTGGCGCTCGCCGTTGGGACTCACACGGGTCACGGCGAAAGAGCGACATCCCAGTTGGTATCCACCCGAGTCGATTCGCAAGGAGCACGCCGCGCGCGGGGACCCGCTACCTAAAGTGGTGCCGCCGGGACCCGATAATCCGTTGGGCGAGTACAAAATGCGCCTCGCCGTTGGCGATGGTACGTACGAGATTCATGGTACCAACAACCCGGTAGCCGTCGGTCTGGCTGTAACACACGGGTGCATTCGCATGTATCCGGAGGATGTGGCCGCTCTGTTTGCGTCAGTTGCGGTCGGTACCAAGGTTTGGTTGATCAACGAGCCCGTCAAGGTGGCTTACGTGGACGGCAGGCTTCTCATGGAGGTGCATCCGCCCGTGGACGACGAAGGTCAAGCGGTAAATCCCAACCTGGAGGTTTTGTCGCAGCAGCTCCGTCATGCCTTGGGGCACGACACCGCGGCGATTCATTGGGACTTTGCCCGCGAAGCGCTCGAAGCGGCTACCGGCGTGCCTACCGTTGTCGGCTTGCAAGCGCACCTCGATTCAGTGGCGTCGGTTGGGTCCGAAGATCGGAACAAGTGATCAGTCGTAGGGCGTATCTTTAGCTACTGCGCGAATCCCCGCGAACGCCTGTTCGAAGAGCTCGAGGAAGGTCGTACGTTGCGCCGAAGCGGGTCGCTTGCGGCGGGTGCGCCAACCTCCATGCTGATACGCCCTGACGGGTGCGTGGCCTGGGCCGCGACAGAAAGTACGGAAGGTTTACAGTCAGCGCTGGAACGTTGG
>Ga0134126_10003301_pt1 | contig 20244 bp, 17 predicted proteins | sample KB31752_FD_96881 | JGI IMG/M metagenome (GOLD analysis project Ga0134126, IMG submission 96881) | Terrestrial soil microbial communities with excess Nitrogen fertilizer from Kellogg Biological Station, Michigan, USA - KB3-175-2 | ecosystem: Environmental > Terrestrial > Soil > Unclassified ...
ACCCTGTACTTTGCCTGGTCCATTCAGGATTGGGTCTGCAGTAAAGGTGGCGTAAGGCGGTGAAATGGTGGACAATGAACCGCTGAAAATACCACCGGTAGCAGATAGGTGTACCGAGTCACTGCCATTGTTGGAATAGCCGCCGATATCGAATACCAGTGAATCCCCGGGAGCTACCACCAGTTTTGAAGATGATGGCAAACTAAAAAATGACGGTGGCGAAGATGCAGGGCATCCGCTTCCAACCAAAAACTCCAGGTCACGTCTCACAAAATCAAGATGGACAGTTTTCTTATAAACAGGATCGTACCGGTATTCATCCACCTGTATCGCAATGACATAAGCTCCTGATTTTGTTGGATCTGCAGTTATAACGCCCGTTTGCGGGTCAATGCTGATTGATTTTGACCCTGTCCCAAAAGGATCAGAAGGGGAATATCCACTGGCATAGACAACATGGTCGAAGTCGGGCCCGCCATAAGGATAGGGTCTTATTAATCCACCCTGGCAGGCTGGTGGAGAAAAAGGCGTCTGAAGTGAAAATACCAGTGAATCGTTATTAGGGTCTGATGCTGTGGGAAGTATAGTATTTGTTTGACCTACGCATAAATAAGGAATTGGGTTGTCGAGGAACTGGGGCGAACTGTTTGCGTATTTGTTATTGGGGATAAAGGCGTACCAGATCATTCCGTTCGGATATCCGCCACTGGTGCCACAGCCTTTTTCATTGAGTATATTTACAATAATGGAGCTATTGCGGTATCCATTGGCAAACCAGGTAATATGATAACCAACCGAATCGCTGCCATCAGTAAGAGTATCAAGAAAAACCCCTTGCTGTACGCTTACGCCGGCCGGCGCTGCACAATTAGGCGCTACCGGTTTTACGGCTCCTATTGAAAATAATTTTACAGTATGGGTTGCATAAACAGAATAATCACTTTTGGCAACGTAGGAACCTGCATAAACATAATAAGTAATTGAGGATGGCATGGACGCGCAACTGGTACAACTTGCATCTCTGTAGATCAAAAACTGCAAGGCATAGCGGTTATTCCCAACATATTTGTACGTCAGATCGCCGCCCATGAGGTGGGCTGCACGGACATTTCCTATACTGAAAATAGAAAAACCCAGCCATAACAATAACAGCAGGCCTTTAAACTCCTTTATGATGCAGACTTGCAACCTGATAAAAATTTGGAATGTAAAATTAAGGCTTTTCTAAACTAATAAGGGCTATTTGACTGTTTTATTGATAATAAGTTTAAATATTCTCAGCCAATTAAATCCTTCCCGAGCTGAATTCCGTTAATTTGCAATACGATGTTAGGATACCGGTTTTCTGATTACATACCTGGCGATAAGGACGGCAACCCATTTGAAAGGCTGTTGAAATTGTTCATGCAATTGCTCGTTTATACTTCCGGGGATGCTGCTGAAGCGCTGCAGTGGATGAATGAACTGGATAAGGAGTATGAGCTTACCGATGATGATTATGGTATGGGCGATTTTATCCAGGAACTCAGGGACAAAGGTTACATCAAAGATGAAAATAATGATGGCCTTTTCACGCTCACAGCCAAATCAGAGCAAAGCATCCGTCAACGCTCCCTTGAAGAAATATTTGGGAAACTGAAAAAGACAGGAAAGGGAAACCACCGGACATCCTTTACCGGTTCCGGCGATGAAATTGGTTCAGATACAAGGCCGTACCAGTTCGGTGACAGGCTCGAAAATATTGAAATGACAGATTCGCTTCGGAATGCGCAGATCAATCACGGGATAAATGATTTGCGGCTTACCGAAGATGACCTGGAAGTGATTGAGACAGAATACAAAACGCAGACTTCCACTGCCTTAATGATTGATATTTCACACTCCATGATCCTCTATGGCGAAGACAGGATAACCCCCGCCAAAAAAGTCGCAATGGCTTTGTCCGAATTGATCACCACCAAATACCCGAAGGACACCCTGGATATTCTTGTTTTTGGAGATGATGCATGGCCTATAGAGATCAAAGATCTGCCCTATCTTAAAGTCGGTCCTTTCCATACTAATACTGTGGCAGGTCTTGAGCTGGCCATGGATATATTGCGCAGGCGCAAGAATGCCAATAAGCAGATATTCATGATCACAGATGGCAAGCCTACCTGCCTGAAAGAAGGAGCCAAATATTATAAAAACAGCTTTGGCCTTGATAGAAAAATACTGAACCGTACCCTGAACCTGGCGGGACAATGCAGGAGGCTTGGAATAAAAATAACTACTTTTATGGTGGCTTCCGATCCTTATTTACAGAAGTTTGTGCAGGAGTTCACCGAAGCAAACAATGGTAAGGCATTCTATACCAGCTTACAGGGCTTGGGCGATTATGTTTTTGAGGATTATGAAAGGAACAGGCGAAGGAGGGTGAAGTGATGTGCCAATGTGATAATGTGATAATTCTGGTCTACAAATGACAGCAAATCAAGTTTACTAACGTGAGCCTTTGGGTTCAAATTTTAAATTTCAAAAATGACAATTAAAGATATAACAACTCTTGGCCTGCTTAAAAAATCAGGGTACCAGAGCAAAAGCATCAAAGAAGAACTACGTACCAATCTCATTGAAAAGCTAAAAGGCAGAAGGGAGATTTTTACCGGGATTATCGGCTTTGATGAAACGGTAATACCTGACCTGCAACGGGCTATCCTGTCACGGCATAATATTATCCTGTTGGGATTACGTGGACAGGCAAAGACACGAATAGCCAGGCTGATGACGGAGTTGCTGGATGAATATATTCCTGTGGTTGCCGGTTCCGAATTGAATGACGATCCATTGAGGCCGATTTCATATTTTGCAAGAAATCTTATTGCAGAACTTGGCGATGATACACCTGTTATATGGATGCATCGTAACGAACGATATACTGAAAAACTGGCTACCCCGGATGTCAGCATTGCCGACCTGATCGGTGATGCAGACCCGATAAAAGCAGCCAATCTCAAACTGCCTTATTCTGATGAAAGGGTTATCCACTTCGGGTTGGTTCCACGTTCTCACAGGGGGATTTTTGTCATTAATGAATTGCCTGACCTCCAGGCCCGTATCCAGGTAGCATTGTTTAATATTTTGCAGGAAGGCGACATACAAATACGCGGGTTTAAACTCCGGCTGCCTTTGGATATTCAATTTGTATTTACAGCCAACCCGGAAGATTATACCAACCGCGGGAGCATTGTTACACCGCTCAAAGACCGGATACAGAGCCAGATATTGACGCATTATCCAAAATCCATTCTTCATTCAAAAGAAATAACACGACAGGAGGCAAACCTCATTGAAGAACAATTACGCACCGTAAAAATGCACCCCCTCGCCGAAGATCTGGTAGAACAGATAGCCTTTGAAGCCCGTGGAAGTGAATATGTTGATTCAAAAAGCGGCGTATCGGCGCGTCTTACAATTTCCGCTTATGAAAACCTTATAAGCGCCACAGAGAGAAGAGCATTAATGAATGGAGAGAAAAAGACTGCCGTTCGCCTTGGTGATTTCTGGGGCGTGGTCCCATCCATCACGGGCAAAATAGAACTGGTATATGAAGGCGAGCAGGAAGGCCCCGCCAATGTGGCGCAAATCCTTATCGGCAAAGCCATTCGAACATTATTTGTCAACTATTTTCCTAACCCGGAAACCAGTAAAAAGGCAAAAACAAACAATCCATATACCGAGATCACACATTGGTTTGGCCAGGGAAATAAATTGGATTTGATGAATGATTTAACAGATACAGAATACCGCAAGAAACTGAATGAAATACCCGGCCTCGCGGCGCTTGTTTCTAAATATCATAAAGACTCGGGTGCCGAGGAGAAACTGTTTTTGATGGAATTTGCATTACATGGGCTTGCAGAATTCTCTTTGCTCAGTAAAGCCCGGCTTGAAAGAGGTATTGAATTCAAAGATTTATTGAGTGGGATGTTCAGTATGAGTGGAAAGGATATGGATGAGGATGAGTTGTAGGAGGCCGATTCAATAACTCAATAACTCCTCCACCGTCAGCCATGCCATCAAACCCATACCCGTTTTAAGGGCATTTTCGTCAATATCAAAATTAGAAGAATGAACGGGGGCATTGATACCTTTAGCTGAATTCCCGGTGCCGATCCTGTAAAAGCATGAAGGTGCATGATGGGTATAAAAAGCGAAGTCTTCTGCCGTGGTACGCAGATCAAGATCAACGACATTATCTGCTCCCAGATATTTTACAGCAGAAGCCTTGATATGTTTTGTAAGCACTTCATCATTCTTTAAAAACGGGTAACCGGACATGATTTTAAAATCAACTTTGCCGCCCATGCTTTCTACCAGCCCTTTGGCAAGGGTTTGAATTTTTTCGTGCGCCGCCAACCTCCATTCTTCATCAAAAGTGCGAAAAGTACCTTCTATTTTTACTTCATCTGGTATAACATTCGTGGCGCCGTTTGCGATCACTTTACCAAAAGAAAGAACTGTAGGAATGGCAGGTTTTGCCCATCGGCTCACTACCTGTTGCAGGGCTACGATAAGGTGCGCAGAAATAAGTACAGGGTCAATATTCTGGTTAGGCATAGCCCCGTGACCGCCTTTGCCTTTTACAGTTATATATATTTCATCAGTAGAGGCCATGTACAATCCTGACCGAAAACCTGCTTTGCCAACTTCCAGTTCCGGCATTACATGCTGGCCGATGATGGCATTAGGCTTTGGGTTTAATATGCCCTCTTTTATGAGGATACTTGCACCGCCGGGGAGCTTTTCTTCTCCAGGCTGAAAGACCAGTTTTATGGTTCCTTCAAATTCATCTTTTAGTTCATTCAGGATTTTGGCAGCCCCTAATAAACAGGATGAATGAACATCGTGCCCGCAGGCATGCATAACACCTTCGTTCAATGACTTGTATTCTGAATTCGTTTTCTCATGGATTGGCAAAGCATCAAGATCCGCTCGGAGCATAATGGTTTTCTTGCCGGGATTTTTACCCTCTATATAAGCAACAATGCCGGTACCGCCAATAGTTTGAGTTTTGATGCTCCATTCACTCAATTTTTGCGCTACAAAAGCGCTTGTCTTAAATTCCTCAAATGACAATTCAGGATGGGAATGGATATGCCGCCTGATATCCCTTATTTCATTGAAATATTCTTCAGACTTTTGTTTTATGATGTTTTCTGAGATCAAACTCTTATTGTTTTAATTCCGGCAAATTTACCAGCCCCGGCACGAGTAAAATACCAGTATATTTTTGTTTCAGGTTATGCAGCATCTGCTGCGCTTCCATCCTGCTGCGGTAGTTGCCAACCCTTACCTTGAAATATGGCGATTCATAGATCATATAGGTACGCACATCAAAATTTATTGAAATTTCATTTTTCAGTTTTTGTGCCTCATCTCTTTCTGTGCCGGCATATACCTGTATCCGGTACCCGTTCATTTGAGGTCCATCCTCCCCTACCGGTTCAGGCTTTATATCATTAATCAATTGGGTATCCGCAATTATATGAACAACACCATGTTTACCCATCAAAGAATCACTGCATATTTTTATGGACTGCTGTCCCCTTGCCGCAATAGCCATAAAACAAGTTGCGACTAATATAAGCGTGTGTTTGTATGGCATCTATCCAAAAATGGTAATTACAATAATACGGGGCTATTCATCTTTCCCATGGCAGTTCTTATATTTCTTCCCACTCCCGCAAGGGCATGGATCATTTCGCCCAACTTTAGCGCCCACTTTCACTGGCTCCAGTTTGGTTTCCACGTCTGCCAAAGCAGCATTGTTACCATCGCCACCGCCGCTATATATATCGTCCCGGCTCGTTTTCAATTTCGGCTGGTTCTGGGGCTTTGGCATTCGACGGGATTCCTGTGGAGGCGCCTGGTCCTGGTTTTCAATATGGCCTTTGAACAACGCAGTCAATACATCTTTTGATATTTTGGAAAGCATGTCCCCAAACAACTTGAAAGATTCAAATTTATAGATCAAAAGCGGGTCTTTTTGCTCGTAAGAAGCATTTTGTACCGATTGGCGCAGATCATCCAATTCCCTGAGATGCTCTTTCCAGGCATCATCAATCAATGATAAAGTAATGACCTTTTCATATGTCTTCACCAACTCTTTTCCTTGTGATTCAAACGCCTTTTTTAAAGGGACGATCACATGGGCCTGGTGTACAGAATCGGTGAAAGGGACCACTATATTTTCAACCCTGTCCCCCTGTTCTCTATATATGCTTGAAATAACAGGCATGGATCTTTCGGCAATGTTAGCAGATTTGCGTTTATAATGCGTAAGTACGTGTTGATACAGCTTGTCGGAAATTTCTTCTGTCTTCCCGTTCGTGAATTCCTGGTCGTCAAATGGCAGATCAGAAGCCAGGAAACGCAGTATCTCCATTTCCAGTCCCTGGTAATCTCCTGCAGGGTGAAACTGTGCTACCTGTTCCCCGATGAAATCTTCCATCATCTGGTCAATATCTAGCTCCAGCCTTTCGCCGTAAAGTGCATTTCTTCTGCGTTTATAAATGATTTCGCGCTGTGAGTTCATTACATCGTCAAATTCCAGAAGCCTCTTTCGCATCCCGAAATTGTTCTGTTCCACCTTTTTCTGCGCCCTCTCAATGGATTTGGTAATCATGGAATGTTGTATCACATCCCCCTCTTTATATCCGAAACTGTCCATTGCCTTGGCCATGCGCTCCGAACCAAAAAGACGCATGAGGTTGTCTTCAAGAGATACATAAAATTGCGAACTTCCCGGGTCGCCCTGCCTGCCTGCACGACCGCGCAACTGCCTGTCTACCCGACGTGATTCATGGCGCTCCGTACCCACGATGGCAAGGCCTCCGGCTTCTTTCACACCAGGGCCCAGTTTTATATCCGTACCACGGCCAGCCATGTTGGTGGCAATGGTCACTGTCCCTGCCTTTCCGGCCTCCTGTACAATTTCCGCCTCCCGCTGGTGCTGCTTGGCATTCAATACATTATGTTTAATGCCGCGTTGCCGCAACATGCGGCTCAGCAGTTCTGAAATTTCAACCGAGGTGGTACCTACCAGTACGGGCCGGCCTTTGGTAATGAGATCATTTATTTCAGTAATAACCGCGTTGTATTTTTCACGGGTCGTTTTATATACAAGGTCCTGGCGGTCATCGCGAACGATTGGTTTATTTGTTGGCACTGCCACCACATCCAGTTTATAAATGTCCCAGAGTTCCGCCGCTTCTGTTTCAGCAGTACCGGTCATACCACATAGTTTGTGGTACATTCGGAAATAATTTTGCAGGGTAACGGTGGCATAAGTCTGTGTAACTGCTTCAATCACTACGTTCTCTTTGGCTTCAATGGCCTGGTGCAATCCGTCAGAATAGCGCCGGCCATCAAGGATACGGCCTGTTTGCTCATCCACTATCTTTACTTTACCATCGGCAACGATATATTCCACATCTATTTCAAAAAGGGTATATGCCTTAAGCAGCTGGTTCATGGTATGGATTCGCTCCGATTTTACCGCGAAATCCTGCATAAGCTCATCCTTCATTTCCAGTTTTTTCTGGGGAGCGGCATCCGTTTTTTCAATATCCGCCAGCCTGCTGCCCACATCCGGCATGATGAAAAACTCTTTGTCCTCGCCCGAAGAACTTACCAGTTCAATGCCTTTTTCGGCAAGCTCCATGCTGTTGTTTTTTTCATCTATCACAAAGTATAGTTCCTTATCGGCCTCAGGCATATACTTGCTTTGTTCCTGCATATAAAAGTTTTCCCACTTTTGCAGGTTTGCTTTAATCCCCGGTTCACTCAGGAATTTTATCAGCGCTTTATTTTTTGGCAACCCCCTGAAACATTGCAGGAGTAGCGTTCCGGCCTCTTTTTCTTCTTCCCTGCTCAGTTTATCTTCCCTCGAAAGCATTTCCTTGGCCTTCGCCAATGACTTGTTGACATACTGCCGCTGTGCATTTACCAATTTTTCTACGAACGGCTTCATTTCAAAAAACTGGTGGATATCTCCCTTAGGCGTAGGGCCGGAAATAATAAGCGGCGTCCGGGCATCATCAATCAACACAGAGTCAACCTCATCTACCATAGCAAAATGATGCGCCCGCTGGACAATTTCTTCCGGTTCCCGCGCCATATTGTCACGCAGGTAATCAAATCCAAATTCATTATTGGTACCATACGTAATATCAGCAAGATAAGCCTTTTTCCTTTCTTCAGAGTTCGGCTCGTAATATTCGATGCAATCAACCGTAACCCCCAGGAACTCATATATAGGCGACATCCATTCGCAGTCGCGGCGGGCAAGGAAGTCGTTCACGGTTACAATATGCACACCCTGTCCTGCAAGGGCATTCAGATAAGCAGGGAGGGTGGAAACCAGCGTTTTACCTTCGCCTGTGGCCATTTCAGCGATCTTGCCTTCATGCAGAACTATACCTCCAATAAGCTGCACGTCAAAATGCACCATATCCCAGGTAATGTTGATGCCAGCGGCTTCCCATGAATTATGATAAACGGCTTCATTGCCCTCAACGTCAATATAATCCTGGTCAACAGCCAGTTCTTTATCGCGGGAGGTGGCAGTTACCCTTATGTCTTTGTTTTCAGTGAAACGGCGCGCGGTTTCCTTCATCACCGCGAAGGCCTGGGGGAGTATTTTATTCAGGGATTTCTCCAGGTTTTCATTCCGCTTCTTCTTCATATCATCCAACTGGCGGAACAATGCATCCTTTTCCAGCGGGTCCATATCCGGCTTACTGTCCAACTGACTTTGTATCTTATCCCTTTCAGCGTCAATTGCTTTCAGGTCGTCTGCAATAATGTCCCTGAACCCTACGGATTTTGCACGAAGCTCATCATGGGTCAGGCTATGCAATGTGTCATATACGGCAAGGATTTCAGGCACGCGCGGACTCAGTGATTTCATATCGCGTCCCGATTTATTGCCAAGGAGTTTATTTAAGAATGTGAGCATGTATGTCTAAGTAAGTTGCGTTTAAGTCAAAAATTACGTTATTGCGGCTTGCAATAACTTTGCCAAGGCAAAAGTAGGGAAAAAATGGCGGACATCTGGCGTTAGTCGTCAGGCATGAGGCTTAAGGAGCTAAAATGGTGTTTTTAGATTGGTCTTTTTGTCACCCCTTTCCCAAAAGCGAATTCCTCTAAATGGATGACTTCATTGAAGAAATCAGCAAGAATAGTATTGTTATAGTTTAAGCATGAGCAGGCCCGCTAACTGGCTGCCTTCGGGCTCCCGAAGCTCAGAAGGTCAGGTCTGCGATGCCTATTTTTGTATTTGATGCCAAGCCATAAAATTGATATTTATGATCAGATTGTTTATAGAAATGCTCTAAGTCCACATTGTACCCGTGTTCCTTTTTGGGGATTAGCTCCTGGTTGCCAAGTGATTCCAGGTCAGGATTAAAAGCGCATATATTCAAGGTAGAGGCGCCTGCTTCTCTGTTATTTTCGTCAGTATAATACAAGAGGCAAATATCTTTTCCATTATAGAGCACATTATACTCCGACATCATATACCTCACCTTTTTTTCAACTGATACCTTGGTGATTAATTTCTGGACCGTTTCGCTCTGGCCTTTTACTTTTACAAAAACAACACACTCCGGCATGGCCAGTTCACCACTGAAAACATTGGCTTGCGTGTTAAATACAAAAACAGAGTTTTCGTTATTATTTGAAATCACGCTCTTTAGCTGAAGGCCAACGAGCCCGTCCACTTCGTCTTTATCCATCGCCTCTTTAATGATCCTGTCCTTAAAGACAATACTATTGCTTTCGTCCAGTTTTTTCATATCCGCGCCCTGGTAAACGGCATAAGAAAAACTCTTGCTTATCTTCAGGTCAGTATGCGATCCGTAATGAAGAAAATGCCCCTTATCAGCGGCTCCGCTGTAAGACAGTACATACAGCAGGTCATTTTTCTGGTCATAATAGATATCGCCTTCAGTGGCCATCTTAGTATCAACAACCTTATTCTTAGGGCTTACCCAGACAACGCTGTAAGATTTATCATTATCCTTTTCATGTGATATCATAATCAAACTGCCGTCATTGGTAACGTTGATGTGATTGTAATATTTAGGGAAATCCCTCTCCCATTGTTTATTAAGATCCTTGTCAAACATCTTAAAAATACTGCCGAAGCGGAGCAAAACCGAGTTATTATTCTCAGAAGTATAGATGTCCATGTACCTGTCCATCATTTTTTTGTCACTGTTGGTTTTTTTATCTATCAGCGCAACTGTTCTCAGGCGGACTCCATTTTCATCGAATATATCCCCATAATAATCAACGGAATACCCCCCTTTAAAGGTTTTATACAGAACCACAATCTTTTTGTCTGACATATAACATGCTTCGATACTGTAGAGGGTATTTTCAGTTTTTACCTTTACTTCTTCGGGCTCTTCAGCGCCATTGGAATACTTTAAAATATAGAAATGCCCTATCTCTCTCGTACTTGCCCCATTATAACCAAAAAGAGGAACGTCAGCGCCTAACTTGTAGGTGATACCGCCATCCTCTCCTACAGGATATTGATATAAACCGTTTTTAACTTTTTTAGCTTCATTCCAGTTAAACTTCTGAGCGAAATGCATTTTGGGTGATAAATACAAATACAATAAAGGCTATTCCTGTTAAGAACCTGTTCATGCTATAGTTTTTTTGACAAAAATAATGTTTTAGACCAAAGGTGAGAAATACATTTTTGAACCACCCTGTTCTAACAAGGCTCTATATATAACTTCGATAGTTATGACATTTTTTTTGTCATAATGCCAAATATTTCCCCAAAACTTCTTATCTTTGTCCTCACGATAAAAACCGGATAAGGATATGTACTGGGAGATGTATTTGAAAAAGAAAAGGGTTAATGGCAATGTAACTCCCGTGGAAGAACTACAGTTTGCCTGCCATATTGCCCAATGGGAAGGAATCATGAACATGGCTTTGCTGCGCGGGGACAATGAAACTTATCTGCGCAGCCAGAACCGCATAAGGCGTTGGCTGGAGAAGGAGCTGCCCAATGAAACCATCCCAAGGGAATTGATCCCCGGAAACTTTCCTGAAAAAATAGCGTGGCCGGACGAATGAAGAGTGGAGAGCGAGGGTGGAGAGCGAAGGGTGCAGCCCATGGTTTCAACCGTGGGGCGAGAGTGTAAGAACGGAGAGCTTTCAGCCACATACATTGTAGTCAAATCCAAAAACCTTACTTTTGCATAAAATTTTGCAATGAATAATCAGTATCTTTCGAGGATCACCATTGATGAAAAAATATGCCACGGCAAACCTACTATTAGAGGTTTACGGTATCCCGTACAGAACATGCTTGAGCTACTGGCATCTGGTATGACTATCAGTCAATTACTTGAGGACTATCCGGACCTGACCAGAGAAGATTTTCTTGCTTGCCTGGAATACGCAGCCAAACTTGCTGAAATAAAGAATATCTATAAAGCAGCATCTTGAAATTTATTGTTGACGCTCAACTTCCGAGATCACTTTCAGACCTTTTTAAAGAACTGGGTTATGATTGTATTCACACCCTTGATTTACCAGGTAAAAATCAAACTACTGACAGGGAAATTAATCATATAGCACAAAAAGATTCGCGAACCGTAATCAGCAAGGATAACGATTTCCTTCTCAGTTACATCATCAAAAAGATACCCCCCAAACTCGTAATTGTTTCCACTGGAAATTTGTCGAACGCCGACCTGCTTAAGTTATTCAAGAGCAATATTGAAAAAATAAAACGGCTTCTGAAAAGCAATCATGTCATCGAAATAAACAGGACCAACATCATTGTTCATTATTAACATGTAGTAGCTGTTAAAAATCAGTGAAAATAACAGAAAACCTATCCATGAACATACTCATCATCGGCTCCGGCGGCCGCGAACATGCCATAGCCTGGAAAGTAAAGCAAAGCAAACTTTGCAAAAACCTGTTTATCGCCCCGGGAAATGCGGGAACGGCGGCCCTGGGCAAAAATACACCTGCAAAAGCACTTGATTTTGAAGGGATTAAGAATGCCGTTATAGCAGAAAATATTGATTTTGTCATCGTTGGCCCGGATGACCCTCTAGCGCTTGGCATTGTTGATTATTTTAAGAATGATAATGCTTTAAAAAATATTCCAATCCTCGGCCCAAACGCTAAGGCCGCGCAACTTGAAAGCAGCAAGGATTTTGCGAAGGCATTTATGCTCAGGAATAACATCCCTACAGCCAAATATAAGACTTTTACTGCTACAGAAAAAGAAGTGGCCCTGAGTTATATTCAAGCCCACAATTTGCCCGTTGTCATAAAGGCTGACGGATTGGCAGCCGGGAAAGGTGTTGCAGTATGTTCAACTACTAAAGAAGCCTTTGAATTTGTACATGAAATATGGGGTTCAAATAAATTCGGCAGCGCCGGGGATAAAATAGTAGTTGAGGAATTTCTGGATGGTATTGAGCTTTCGGCTTTTATTTTGACGGATGGCAAAAAATATATCCTGCTCCCGGAAGCCAAAGACTATAAAAGAATTGGCGAAGACGATACCGGGCCGAATACGGGAGGAATGGGCTCTATATCTCCGGTTCCATTTGCAAATAAGGCTTTTATGCTCAAAGTAAAGGACAGGATTATTGACCCTACGATATCCGGACTGCAAAAAGAGAATATTCCCTTTTTGGGATTTATATTTTTTGGCCTGATAAAAGTTGGCAATGAGCCTTTTGTAATTGAATACAACGCACGTATGGGCGACCCGGAAACGCAGGTGGTATTTCCAAGAATAAAGTCTGATATTGTTCCGCAAATGCTACAGATAGCAAAAGGACAATTAGATGATACTTCAATTGAAATAGATGAAGAAGCGGCAGCTTCAGTTATAGCTGTATCAGAGGGTTATCCGGGAAATTATGAGACAGGGTTTCCAATCGCGGGATTAAATAATGTTCAAAACAGCCTTATTTTTCATGCCGGCACCAAACAGGGCAATGACCATGAAATTTTAACTTCCGGAGGAAGGGTTTTGGCTGTAACTTCGCTTGCCAATACCCTTGAGGAAGCGCTGGCAAACAGTTATAAAAACATGGAACTCATCCATTTTAAAAATATGGCTTACAGGAAAGATATTGGGAAGGATGTTATTGAATAACGAAACGATGCTGCAGTCGCGTCATTGCGAGGAAGTAACGAACGAAGTGAGTTACGACCGAAGCAACCCGGAGGCTCATGGAGCGCAGCGTAATAATCTGGTGTTAATTGCACCGGCAGTAGATATTCACTGGGCTGCGCTTCGCCACAACGGATTGCTTCATTCCGGCTTTTCGTTCCTCAAAGCCTCCATTCGCAATGACGGGTATCTGCCACACCCCATTTTCTAATTTCAAATTTCAAACACCATGAATCCAAAAAAATCCATTCTCTCACGTCTTGTTGGATATTTCCTCAGGGGCGTGGCCGTTTTGCTGCCGGTGGGGCTCACTGTCCTTATGATTGTAGGCGCCATCAACTGGGTTGACCAGATTATATTCAATGTTTTCCCACAGGTTGTTATTCCGGGGCTTGGCCTTGTGCTGGTTTTGGTTGCCATCACGCTCATTGGTATTCTTTTTAGCGGCTTTATTGGTAAAACGGTTTTTGGCTGGCTGGATGAATTAATGACAAGAACCCCATTGGTAAAGATCATCTATTCATCTCTAAAAGACCTGATTGACGCCTTTGTTGGCGAAAAGAAAAAATTTAACGAACCGGTTCTGATAACCATTGATTCCATCGGCACCCAAATGATGGGATTTATAACACGAAAAGACCTCGAACATTTCGGGGTTAAGGATAAAGTGGCCGTATATTGTCCCTGGTCTTATGCATTGTCCGGTCACGTGCTGATTGTGAACCTGTCTCAGATAACGTCACTAAACATCAATGCAACAGAAGCCATGAAATTCATTGTTTCAGGGGGTATAACAGGTTTTATGGATTAAGCACATTATGGCAAATTCTATTCATTTATACACAGACGGCGCATCAACCGGCAATCCCGGGCCGGGGGGGTTCGGCGCAATATTGGTTTATGGAAATCATGAAAAAGAGATTTCAAAAGGTTATCGTCGCACCACCAATAACAGGATGGAACTTCTGGCTGTAATTGAAGGGCTTAGGGCCATTAAAAACCCTGCGATCCCGGTGGAAATATTTTCGGATTCAAAATATGTAGTTGAAGCAATAGATAAAGGCTGGGTTTTTGGCTGGAACACAAAAGGTTTTAAGGGAAAAAAAAATAAAGACCTCTGGATTGAGTTCTTAAGGTTGTATCCCAATTATAAAATCAAAATGCACTGGGTTCGCGGCCATGCCGGGCACCCGGAAAATGAACGATGCGATGTTCTGGCCACAACTGCCGCAAGAGACCCGGATTTTGTGGATGAAGGATATGAAAAAGGATGGGGAGAATGAGGAGGAGAGCGGAGTGCGAGAGTGGAGTGCGAGAGCGAGCAAAGCCCTGAAGGGGCGCAATATATCAGCGAGGGATATAACCCCTCGAATGGAGAGCGAGAGCGAAGTGCGTGGATTGAAGATAAAAAAATGAAAAGTAATTTCCAGTTATATAGTCGCATGGGTGGGATGATGTTTATGGCATACATTGCTACAACGTTAACGGGCTGCCACCGCCCATTTGATAATACGACTAATGTGCTCAAAATTGATACCCTGGAAAACACGGTCAAGGAAATTGACAATACACTTATCCTTGATGAGGATGTGTTTAAGGCGCGGGACGATAGCATGAACCTGAAATTGAACCTGATACACACTAAAATGAAAGTAATAACAGACGGCGACACAGCTGAAGCGGTTCTGAGATATGCAGGAATAGAGAAAAATTATGCTGATTTCCTGAAAAATTATCCTGTGATGGAATATGATGAATCGGGATACCAGGCATCAGTGAAGGCAATGAAGCAAAAAGTCGTTGACCAGAAAATTTCGCAGTCAGAGTTTGATAGCTTTTATAAAACAACAAAGCCCCGTATTGACAACCTGCTAAACCGCTCCAAAACCATGACCTATAACACGGTGTCTATTGAAAAAGATTACACCAGGACCGACCCTAAGGTAACGGAACTGTATGATAAATTGATGAGTAAGAAATGAACCTGTTTGCAAGCCATTATTAGGGTATCTTATTCCCGCAACCCCCTCAAAATCTTTTCAATATCCTCTTTGAATGTATTGCCAATGGGCACAATCATATCCCTGATCTTAACCGAATTACTATCCAATTCAGAAATATGACGAATATTGATAATATAGGATTTATGAACCCTTACAAATTGAGAATGACCAGCTAAAAGGCCCTGCAGGTTTTTCATGGTGCTGTGTACAATTATCTTTGCATTGTCCAACCGCAACACGACATAATCTTTTAAACCCTCTACCAGCCAGAGCTTTGCAAGGTCAATTTTTACCAGCCTGCCTTCCGATTTGAGAAATATAATTTCAGAAGAATTATGAGAATTAACGTGTATCCCCTCCGCTTTTTCCAGGTTGTTTTGTTGCATTGCTTTGATTGCCTTTTCAATGGCCAATTCAAACCGCGTAAACGATATGGGTTTCAGAAGGTAATCTATGGCGTTATGGTCATAGCTTTCTGCGGCAAACTCTGAATAAGCTGTTGTGAAAATAACCAGTGGAGGATTTTTAAGACTTTTTAAAAAGCTCATCCCGCTTATTTCAGGCATGTTAATATCAAGCAGCATCAGATCTATTTTAGACTTATTCAGATCATTAAAAGCCTCCAGGGCATTTTTACATTTGCCTGCCAATTCCATCCCTGGAATTTTTAAAACGTAAGTCTCGAGGATTTCCTGCGCAATTGGCTCATCATCTACGATTAGGGTGCGTATGCTATTCATTTCATGACAAATCTACTTTAACTTCCGTAACATAATAAAAATCCCCCGTTTTCGATGTCATGCTGTACTTGCCCGGGAACAATAAAGCCAATCTTTTGCTTAGGTTTTCGAGTCCCATGCCACCGTGAATTTCATTTTTATCATCTTCAGCTAATGAGCCTTTATGATTGTTCTTAGAATATATTTCCAGTACATTATCCTTTATATCAAAATGATATTCAATGAAATAGTTGTCTGTAATAACCCTTGTCGCATGTTTAAAAGCGTTTTCCAATACGGGCAGCCAGAGCAATGGGGGCAATTCGTACTCCTTATCTGCTGAAATATGAAAATGAAGGTTTTTAGAATCCTGTAATCGCAACAATTCCAGGTCTATATAGGCATTCATTACCTCCTTTTCTTTTTCAAAACTCACCGCTTTAACCTCTGATTCATATAAAAGGTACCTAAGGATGGATGACAATTTTAAAACGGTCTCAGGGGCTTGTTCAGATTTTTTGAGTGCCAGCCCATATATATTATTTAACGTGTTGAACAGGAAATGAGGGTTCATCTGTCCCTTTAAAAAAGCTAGTTCGGTTTCGACCTGTTTTTTCCGGGTTTCTTCAAAAAGCTTTTGCTGTTTGGCGTAATTGGTTATATACCAGGCCATATTAAAACTGAATACCCACTCTACCATGAAGAAAAAATAATTGGTTGCGCCATCAAGCATATCTTTCCAGGAATAACTCAGCGGAACTTCGGTAGTAATAAAACTGATCTCCTCAATTTTCATTTTTGGAAACCTTTGTCCCATAATATTAAAATTCAGCGCGATGCAAAAGGACATAAAGTACGTTGCGGAAATTGCAAGGACAAGGTATTGCCAATACTTTTTCTTTGCCAGAAAGCGGGGAACCAGGAAAAGATTATTTCCATAGGTTAAGATCAATACCAGCAATGTATAAACCATCCTAAAAAGAATATACCAGGCAGCAGGATAATCTTTTGGGATAGGAACTTCGTACCACCATTCACCCAAAAAGAGTACCCAGAAAATAATATTCCGTCCCAGCCTGCTTTGAATCCATGTAAAGACCTTATGCCACATCGCGCTCATCATCATACAAATTACTGTATATTTCAAAGACTTTTAAATGGATAATCGACAAAATGCCCTTATTTTTCGACAAACTGATGTAACATCTGATAATTACCGCTTTGGTCTAATATTTTTCTCATTATGTCGAAATGTATATCTGAATCAACGCTTTATCAATTTGCTTTGCATCACTAATTGAAAAAACAAAAACCTAAAAATGAAAAAGCTATTCTTATTCGTTCTATTTTTATCACTTGTAAACCCTGGTTTCAGCCAGGCCACGTCATTACTTTCCGATAGCGTTTCCCATAAGATAGATTCTGTAATAAATGCCCAAATGACAAAAAAGCATATCGTGGGCGCTTCAATGGCTATCGTGGACCATGGCAAAATTGTTTATGCCAAAGGATATGGATATGCGGATAACCGCAAAAAAATAAAAGCAACTGAAAAAACTGTCTTCTGTATCGGTTCTATCACCAAGACATTTACCGCTATGGCGATCATGAAATTGCAAGAAGAAGGGAAGATAGAACTTGACAAACCGGCATCATATTACCTTCCTGAGCTTAAGATCAGATCCATTGCAGAAACGGGTGATATATTAAAGATCAGGAACTTGTTGTCGCATACGTCCGGGCTTACAGATGGGTTCATGAACAAGGATGAGTGCGATAATGAGCAGGATATGAATTCCATTATTGAAGACCTTAACCAGGAGGTGCTTGTACACAAAACAAACTGGAAGTGGAGCTATTCAAATGTAGGTTATGACGTCCTAGGATGTATTATAGAGCGACTCTCCGGGATGAAATACATGGATTATATCCGCAAGAACTTCCTGCAAACCATGGGCATGCGGCATTCCGATTTTTATGACAGGCCAAAGGATTCTACGTATTCCCGTGGCTACCTGAATGATACAGATCAAACCCCGGAACCTTATATGCGTGATATACCTGCCGGGGCGCTCTTCTGTTCGGCGCCAGATATGGCCAACTTTATGAATGTCATGATGAACAAAGGATTATATGGTTCAAACCAGGTTCTTTCACAATCTTCCATCTTAGCAATGTATACAGATCATACAAATCAGACTATCATTCCAAATGATGAAAAGTACGGTTTTGCCACATTTCTCCTTCCAATGAATTTTGAAGAGGACAGCCTCTATGGTCTTGCAATAGGCCATGGCGGCGATACCCACACTTTTCATTCGGTGTACTTTGTGTTTCCTAAAATGGATTTTGGCGTGGTAATATTAACGAACTCTGAGCAAGGCCATTCTTTTTGCAATAGTGCCTTTGTAAATGTTTTTAAAGCCTGGATGAAATATGACAAAGGGATAAAACTGCACCTTGCTAAAGATAAGAAAAAGACTGCTACCGCCGATAATAGCCTGCCGGTAAGCGAAGTAACAGGTGACTATGCTACCGGGACAGATGTAATTATACATGTTAAACGTATAAATGGCCATAAGCTGGTGATGAAACAGGAGGGCCATTTTTTTATATTAAAAAAGCAGCCTGATGGCACCTATTCTGTTACCCTGAAGTTGTTCTTGGTTTATCCATATCATATCAAAGGTCTTGGAATGGGTTTTGATAAAATTGATGGCAAAGTATATTTCAAGCAGATAAACACTGCCAATGGCAGCAGTGAGTATGTTCTTGTAAAAGACACCCTGGTGCCGCTTAGTGATTCATGGAAAAACATAGCAGGGAAATACAAACTCCTTAATTCCTGCGAAGGAAACCAGCAGGGACGCCCCCAACAGGTTATTATCCATGGAAACAAAATATGGCTTAAAGTAAAATTTACCGAGAAAGAAATTGCTACTTTTTCATTTACTCAATTAAATGATAACCAAGCTACTATGGACGGGATTGACCGCCGCGGCGGAGACATAATGAAGATATTACCAAACGGGCATTTATGGTTCTCGGGGTATGAAATGGAAAAAGAGTAAAAAGTTTTTGAGTTGGTGATTATTGAGTTGCTGAAGCCGAAAGCCCTTATCTTCGCAGCTATGAAAAAAATAAATATCATCTCCGCTTTATTATGCTTATTTATTGTCAGCCAATCTATTGCCCAGTCTGACGATGCAAAAACCGTCATGCGTAGCTTGTACAGCGAGTCATTGTCCAACGGCCAGGGCTATGAAATGCTTGATTATTTGTCAAACAAAATCGGGGCCAGGGTTTCCGGTTCTCCACAGGCAGCCGAAGCCGTAGAATGGGGAAAGCAAACCATGAAAAAACTTGGAGCAGATTCAGTTATCATGCAGGAAGTGATGGTGCCGCACTGGACGCGTGGAGAAAAAGAACGGGGTGATATTATGTCAGATAAGTTTCCGACAGGGGCCAAATCTGTCCCGGTTTGCGCATTAGGCGGCTCAATTGCCACACTGGTTTCAGGAGTGAAAGGCAAAGTTGTGGAAGTTCATGATTTTGATGAACTTAAAAGACTTGGTGAAGCAAGGATAAAGGGCAAGATCGTTTTTTTCAACCGGCCAATGGACCCCACCCTTATCAATACCTTCGAGGCATACAGCGGGGCGGTGAACCAAAGGGGGAGCGGCGCTTCAGAAGCGGCAAAATATGGCGCTGTTGCCGTTATTGTCCGCTCCATGACATTGAACCATGACGACAACCCTCATACTGGCGCCATGCACTATACAGACGGCGTTGAAAAAATCCCGGCCTGCGCCATCAGTACCAATGGGGCAGACTTGCTCAGCAAGACGCTTCTGGACGATTCAAACACGTCATTTTATCTCAAAATGACTTGCCAGACCCTGCCGGACGTAAAATCCTATAATGTGATCGGGGTTATAAAAGGATCTGAGCTTCCCAATGAAATTGTAACTGTTGGCGGCCACCTTGATTCATGGGACCTCGGAAGAGGCGCCAGCGATGACGGTACCGGAATTGTGCAGTCCCTGGAAATATTAAGAATGTTCAGGGTACTGGGTATCAAGCCAAAGCGTACGGTTCACATTGTATTGTTTATGAATGAAGAAAACGGTCTCAGGGGCGGTACCAAATATTTTGAGGAAGCACAAAAAGATGTCAACAATAAATATATCGCTGCCGTAGAATCAGATGCAGGAGGTTTTTCGCCAAGGGGCTTTGATATTGATACCAACCAGGTTACCGTGAATATGATCTCCAAATGGAAGCCTTTGTTTGAGCCTTATGGGGTATA
>Ga0134126_10003302_pt1 | contig 20243 bp, 15 predicted proteins | sample KB31752_FD_96881 | JGI IMG/M metagenome (GOLD analysis project Ga0134126, IMG submission 96881) | Terrestrial soil microbial communities with excess Nitrogen fertilizer from Kellogg Biological Station, Michigan, USA - KB3-175-2 | ecosystem: Environmental > Terrestrial > Soil > Unclassified ...
ATCCGCAGAAGCGCCCCGCCCCCACCCTTGCGCCTTCTGATTCTTGCCGACTGGCCAACACAACGTTGACGCGTCCGGTGTTCCTGTCCTACAGTCTCCAGGAACTACGATAGTCTTGCATCGATTATCGATTTCAACCGGGGGGAGCAGCCTGCGGCCTCCCGGCGCCTACGCATCAGGGAGTCAGAAGATGTCCACTTTGCGTAATAACTTCGCGCTCGCGCGCCGGCTTGCCGCCTCGTGCCTGGCCCTCGCCCTCACGACGCTCGTTACCGCCGCACCGCAGCCAGCCCCGGCCGATCTCGTGCTCACCGGTGGAAGAATATATACCGTCGACCCGCAGCACTCTTCAGCCGAAGCGATCGCCATCAAGAACGGCAAAATCGTATTCGTCGGCAGCACCACCGGCGCCCAGCGCTGGATTGGCACAGGGACCCAGACCGAGCCTCTCGGCGGCCACCTGGTATTGCCCGGACTGATTGACAGCCATATCCACCCGTTCGACATCCTTACCCTGGATGTCTGCGACCTGGACAGCAAACCCCTGACGCTCAAGGAGCTCGCCGGTTTTGTTGCGCAGTGTCTGGCGCGCTACAAGACCCCGCCTGGGCAGCGACTAGTCGTGCACCACTGGAGCTACACCGGAGGAAATCAACCGGACCCGCAACGTCCAACCCTGCGCGCCGCGCTCGATTCTGTCTCGACCAAGGTGCAGATTCAGTTACTGGGCAACGACTACCATCACGGCGCGTTCAATAGCTTAGCCCTGGCGCAGGCCAAGAACGCCAAAGGCCAGGTCGTCGGCCTCTCGAAGACAACACTCGCCGGCGAGTTTGCCGCTTACAAGGCGCTGGTAGGGGTTGACAGTAGTGGCGAACCCAACGGTGCGGTAAACGAGGATGCGCGTTTTCTCATCAATCCACACAGCATGCTCTACACAACCCTTGCGGAAGTCGCCAAGACACCCGAACGGGTCCCGCAACGACTCAACAGCGTCGGTATTACCGGAATCCTGGACGCGATGGCCGCGCCGGACGGTGTCCCGGTGTATGACAAACTGCTCGCCGGAGGAAAGCTGACGGCGCGCGTCAGAATGGCGCAGTTCTACGATCCTTCCCGAACACGGAAAGCCAACGGAGAAGTCGACTACGATGCCATCCTGGCGCAGGCCAAGGCCGTTCGGGCGAAATATGCCGACAACCCGCTGATCCACGCGGATTTCATCAAGCTCTTTGCCGACGGAGTGCTGGAAGGCAACCCGTTCTCGGTTCCGCCAACGTTGCCGAACGCAGCAGCGCTGCATCCGTTCCTCCAACCCATCTTCGGCGTCGACGCCGCCGGTCATGCTACGGTCACCGGATATGTCGACACCGCGTCAGCAACGTGTGTCGCTGTGCGTGCACATCCCCAAGACTATGCCAGCGACACAGCGGTCGCGGCATTCATCAAGGCACAAAAGTACCACCCGGCGCAGTGCACCCTCTCGAGCGGCCAGCTCCAACACAGCCGTGAGATCATCCTCGAGTATGTGAAACGCATGCATCTGGCGGGTTTCAACTTACATATCCACGCTATCAGTGACCGCTCGGTGCGAACCGCCGTGGACGCTATAGAAGCCGCCCGGGCCGCCGACGGAAACTCCAGTACCCGCGACAGCCTCGCCCACCTGCAACTGGTCGCCCCCTCCGATATCGAGCGCATCGGTCGGGACCACCTCTTTGTCGCATTCACTTACGCCTGGATGAACACCGATCCGGACTACGACATCACCGTAGTACCCTTCTTCCAGAAAGTCAGTGGCAATAGCCACGCGGCACTGCACCCCGCGGGAAGCTACTACGAGTCGAACACCTACCCCGTCAAGGCAGTCAAGGCCGCCGGAGGCATTCTCACCGCCGGCTCGGACGCCCCGGTCGAAACCAGCGACCCGCGTCCATTCGTCAACATGACACGGGCCATCACCAGGGCCTTCCCCGGCGAGCCGGCTCTGAGCCCGCAACAGAGCATTACCATCCGCGACGTGATCGACGCATACACCATCAACGGCGCGCGCCTGTTGGATTTACAACGCGAAGCCGGATCCATCGAGGTAGGTAAATCGGCTGACTTCATTGTGGTCGACCGCGACATTCTAGCGCTTGCCGATAGCGGACACCCCGAGGGCATTGCAGATACTCGCGTGCTGGGCACCTGGTTTCAGGGGAAGAGAGTTTATGCCGCGACACCCGCTTCTCATTGAGAAGATGCGCGTCCTCTGGCTTAGTGCCATAGCTCTAGGCGGCATCGCCGCAGCAAGGGCTGCAGCGCCAACGACCGTCGGCCCGGATGATACGGGCGGCCTCACGGAGATCGTCGTGACGGCAACGCGCCGCGAGGAGCGTCTGCAGGACGTCCCTATCAGCGTCACCGCGTTCAGCCAGGAAAAACTCGACATGCAAGGGCTGCGGAGCATTGACGACCTGAGCCGCCTCTCGCCAGGCATTACTTTCCAACGCAACGGTAACGGCTCATCCGCGAACTACAACGACGAAAGCTCGGATATCAGCATCCGCGGCGTCGACTCCCAGGCAGGTACATCCACCACAGGCATCTATATCGACGACACGCCAATACAAAGCCGACACATCGGCTTCGGCGCGGTCAACGTGTTTCCCCAGCTCTTCGACCTCGACCGGGTCGAAGTCCTACGCGGCCCGCAAGGCACGCTGTTCGGGGCCGGCGCCGAGGGCGGCGCTCTTCGCTTCATCACGCCGCAACCGTCCCTGACGAAGGACTCCGGATATGTCAGGAGCGAGCTGTCGAACACCAAAAACGGCGACCAGAGCTACGAAGTCGGTGCAGCCGCCGGCGGACCTGTGATCGAAAACGTCTTGGGATTTCGCGTGAGCGCTTCTTATCGCCGCGACGGCGGCTGGGTCGATCGGGTCGGCTATACCCTGCAACCGAGCGCGGATCCGAACAAGCCCCTCTTGCAGACCCCGGTGTTCAGCAACCGCACCCAGACCAACGCCAACTGGCAGGAAACCGTCACGTTACGCGGCGCGCTGCGCTGGGCGGCCAGCGATGCCATAACCGTCTCGCCGTCGTTTTATTATCAACAACTCCACATCAACGACACGGCATCCTACTGGGTCGCGCTTTCCAATCCCAGCGCCGACACCTACTACAACGGCAACGCCCTCAACAACCCGAGCCACGACCCTTTCTGGCTGGCCGCGGTCAAAGTGGACTGGAACCTCGGCTTCGCACAGCTCACCTCCAACACATCGTTCTTCGACCGCAATCAGCATTCGACATCGGACTACACTCAGTACCTGCGCGCGACCTACGGATTGCTCGGTCTACTGCCGTCGATCTTCCCGCAACCAGGCGATGCCGGCTACGCCACCTTTGCAGACAACCAGCGCAACTTCTACGAGGAAGTCCGGCTGGCCTCCACGGATGACACTTCCAGGTTGGTCTGGACCACCGGCTTGTTCTTCTCGCATCTGAACGAAAACATCCCGGAGAACATCTACGACGCTACGCTCGACGCCGAGACCGGCGGCAACGTCTGCTCACCCGATCTCCCCTGCCCTGCGGGTGAGATTTTCTACGGGCCAGTGGACCGGGTCATCGATAAGCAGATCGCTCTATTCGGCGAGGCGACCCTCAAACTCACCGACACCCTGAAGGTCACAGCGGGACTGCGCGTCTCGAAAGTGGACTTCACCGGCTCGACCTACTCGGGTGGGCCATTCCTCGGTACGCCACCTGCAAGCACCTCCGCCAGCGCATCTGAGAAGCCGGTAACCCCCAAAGCGGTACTGTCATGGCAACCCGACCGTAACAACCTCTATTACGCGAGCGCCTCGAAGGGCTATCGCGTCGGCGGCGTCAATGTTGGTGTCGGAACCATCTGCGGCCCGGACCTGCAGACATTGGGTCTACCTACGGGACCCGACGGACAACGTCGCGTCCCGAACGAGTATTCGTCCGATAGCTTGTGGAGCTACGAGATCGGCGGCAAGAACACACTCCTCGAGCACACCTTGCAGGTGAACTGGAGCGTATTCTGGATCAATTGGAAGAACATCCAACAAAACGTTTACCTGCCCACCTGCGGTGAGCAGTTCACGGCGAACCTGGGCCAGGTGCGCAGCCGCGGCGGCGACGTCGATATCCTGTTCAGGCCCGTGGAAACTGTGATGCTCGAGCTCACGGTCGCCTACACGGATGCCAAATTTACCAGGAGCTCCTGCGCGGGAGCACTGAGCTTCGACGCTGCCTCTGGCCTGTGCTCCGGCATCATCGGCGGGGAAGCTTCCACGGCACCTCCCATCGTGAGCGAAGGCAACCGTCTCGCGGGTGCCCCGTGGACCATCATAGCCGCGGTAGAAAAGACCTTCGGCGATTGGAAGGGACGCAGCCCCTACGTCCGCGCCGACTATCAGTTCACCTCCGCGCAGACCGCGCTGCTGCCGGGTCAGGACACTCGCAATGCCCTGAACGACCCGACGCTACCCGGCCTGCCGCAGACCAAAAACCTGCAACTTCGTGCGGGGCTGCGCTGGAGCGGCTACGACATCTCGCTCTTTGCGAACAATGTGCTCGACCAGCATCCTGTGATGTTCGCCTCGCGCGACATAGCCGACGATGATACCGACAGACTCTACTTCGGCCGCGGTGTACGCCCGAGAACCATCGGCGTCACCGCGACCTACCGCTACTGATCCGTCGCCACTGACTTCGGGCGCTGCCTCAGCCGCCCTTCTTGGCGACGCCCTTGGAGGTGGCGAGGTGCTGCACTTCCTCGAGCGCCTTATCGACATTGGCCGCTGGCGCCATGCCACCGATGGTCGCGGCAATCTTGCCATCCGGAGTCACGACGAAAGTGGTGCGCTCGGTGAAACCATGACCAATCTCGATGCCGCGGGTGTCCTTGGCTCCCGGATGCTCATCGGCGACCTTGAGATCGTAGGATTTGGCGATGGTGCCTTTCGGATCCGAGGCCGTCGGAAACTTTCCCGCGCAATACTGCGGATCCGCCGAGAAGGAGTTCAGACGCTCGATGCTGTCCAACGACACACCGATGATGGTAGCCCCGGCAGCGGCAAACTTGTCGCTGTTGACGGCAAAGGTGTGCGCCTGGATGTTGCAGCCGCCCGTGTAGGCCGCCGGGTAGAAGTACACCACCACCGGCCCCTTCTTCAGGGCGTCCTGCAGCGAGAAGGTGAAGGTCTTACCCGCAAGGGAGGCCTCGGTCTTGAAATTCGGCGCCGCATCGCCGTCCTTCAGAGCAGCCAGAGCCGGGAGCGCGATCACACTGGAAAGCGCAACCAACAGCGTGCATTTACGAAGCGAATGAGTCATACGTCACCTGGTTACTTTGGGCCTCGAAGGGATCCGCAGGATCATGGCATGCGCGACAGATCCGCGCGAGTGCGGGAACGCCGCGCCGCCCGTGGCTTCGTCATTTCGCGTCGTGAAAAATCACTCCCAGCGTGTACCGATACCCGCTGCGCACACGGCTGACGCCATGCCGCAGATTGACTCGATACACGCCGCGCGTTCCCTGTACGGGACGATAGTGGACCGCGAAAACCACTGCGTCCCCCTGCTGCAGCGGCACGACTTCGGGGCGGGACTGCATCCTGGGTCGCTGCTCGGTCATGACGAACTCACCTCCGGTGAAATCACTGCCAGGTTGCGATAACAAAATCGCGACCTGCAAGGGAAAGACATGCTCGCCGTAGAGGTCCTGGTGAAGGCAGTTGTAATCGCCAGCCTCGTATTGCAACAAAAGCGGAGTCGGCCTGTCCTGCCCAGCCTGCCGACAGCGCGCCAAAAAGCTCGCATGGTCCGCTGGATAAGTTATGTCGACCTGCATCCTCGCATTCCAACCGTTCGCTACCGGCACCAGATGCGGATACAGCGAAGCGCGCAGCTCGGCGACAATCGGCGGTAACGGATACGCGAAGTATTTGTATTCGCCGCGGCCAAAGCCATGCCGAGCCATCACAACACGGCTGCGAAACGAGCTTTCCTCGGCATAGAACGCGGCGAGCGCCTGGCATTCCGGCGGTGTCAGCAACTTTGTAACGACAGCGTTGCCGCCAGCATCCAGATCGCGTGACAGTCGCTCCCAATCCAGCGCCCCCACGCGCTCGCTCACGGTGGTGCGCTGATGCGCGGTCCTCGGCAAAGCTCGTGGCTCGGCATTCATGGTGTGCAAACCCTCGGTCAAATGAACTTAAGGTATCTTCAGCATGCCTTTGCGGCGTCGCGGTGGCATTCCATTCCTTGCCAACTGTAGCGATCACAGCGCCTATACAGTTAGCGCCCCTGGACACCCGAGTGTCACTTTGAGCCGCCGGGGCGACGCCGCATAGTGGGTGCCATGAACGCCGCAACACCCCTCGATCTCAGCTCCTACTGGATGCCCTTCACGCACAACCGCTACTTCAAGCAGCGGCCTAAGCTCGTGGCTTCCGGCGAAGGCGCCTACCTCACCCTCACCGATGGACGCAGGGTCTTCGACTGCCTCTCGGGTCTTTGGTGCACGCCCTTAGGTCACAGCCATCCGCAGATCGTGGAAGCGATCCAGCGCCAGGTGGCGACCCTGGACTATGCCCCGGGATTTCAGGTAAGCCATCCCGGCGCCTTCGAGCTCGCGGCACGCATCGCACGCTGGGCACCGCCGGGTTTGAATCGCGTATTTTTCGCGAACTCCGGCTCCGAGTCCGTCGACACGGCATTGAAGATCGCCATCGCGTACCACCGCATTCGGGGCGATGTAAAGCGCACGCGAATCATCGGCCGCGAACGCGGCTACCATGGAGTTGGAATCGGTGGTACGACCGTCGGTGGTATCCCGAACAACCGCGCGATGTTCACATCGTTGATGATGCCGAACGTCGACCATCTCCCGCATACCTATAACCCCGCTGAAATGCGCTTCAGCAAAGGACAACCCGCCTGGGGCGCGCATCTCGCTGACGAGCTCGGCAAACTCGTCGAGAAGCATGGGGCAGACACCATCGCGGCGGTGATAGTAGAGCCCATGCAGGGCTCCGCCGGCGTAATCGTTCCTCCGCACGGCTACCTGGACCGACTCCGCGACATCTGTACGCGCAACGGCATACTGCTCATATTCGATGAAGTCATCACGGGCTTTGGTCGTGTCGGAAAGAACTTCGGCGCACAACGCCTCGGAGTGACACCCGACCTCATCACGTTCGCCAAAGCCGTGACCAACGGTGTGATTCCCTTCGGCGGCGTCATCGCGCGGCAGGACATTCACGACACATTCATGACCGGTCCGGCGCACGCAATCGAGCTCTTCCACGGATACACCTACTCCGGACACCCCGTTGCCTGCGCGGCCGGCAACGCAACCCTGACAGTCATGGAGGAAATCGGCGCCGTCGCCCGCTCCGCCGAGCTCGAGCGAGTGCTGGAGGTCGAGATGCATTCGCTGCGCGACGCGCGCAACGTTGCCGATATCCGTAACTTCGGACTTGCCGCGGCTGTTGAACTGACTCCCCGTGACGGCCAGCCTGGAATGCGAGCGCTCGAAGCGTTCGAACGCGGGCTCGATCAGGGGATTTTATTGCGCTTCACCGGTGATACCCTGGCCGTCGCGCCCCCCTTTATTGCCACTCCAGAGGAGATCCGCGGCATGGTCGCAACACTGCGCCGCGTACTGCATGACATCGAGTAAAACTGCTGTGGGGCTCGTACCCCACTGGATCGCCGGCCAGGCGATCACAAACGACCGCGCGCGCAGTGGCGAGGTTTTCAATCCCGCAACCGGTGCGGTAGCGGCTCATGTGCCGTTTGCCACTGCCGATGAAGTCAACACCGCGGTTCGCGCGGCGCGAGAGGCGTTCAAGAGCTGGGCGGCCACACCATCGGTGCGGCGCGCCCGTGTGCTGTTTCGGTTCAAGGGACTCCTCGAAGGCGCCGCGGATGAAATCGCACGCCTGATCTCCCGTGAGCATGGCAAGACAGTGAGTGATGCGCATGGCGAAATCATGCGCGGTCTGGAGGTTGTCGAGTTCGCCTGCGGCATTCCGCACCTGATCAAGGGAGAGTTCAGCGAGAATGTAGGCGGCGGCATCGATGCCTTCAGCATTCGCCAACCCCTGGGTGTAGTCGCCGGCATCACGCCATTCAACTTCCCGGCGATGGTGCCGATGTGGATGTTTCCAGTCGCCCTCGCCTGTGGCAACACCTTCGTGCTGAAGCCCTCCGAACGCGATCCGTCCACGGCGGTTCGCCTGGCACAACTGTTGAAAGAGGCAGGATTACCGGACGGCGTCTTCAACGTGGTACACGGCGACAAAGAGGTCGTCGACGCCCTGCTGCATCACACCGACATCGCGGCGATCAGCTTCGTCGGCTCCACGCCCATCGCGAAGTACATTTACCTCGAAGGCACGGCCTCCGGTAAGCGGGTACAAGCCCTGGGCGGCGCCAAGAATCACATGGTCGTCATGCCGGATGCCGACCTCGAGCAAGTCAGCCAGGCCCTGCTGGGCGCGGCCTTCGGCTCTGCTGGCGAGCGTTGCATGGCCATCTCCATCGCCGTCGCGGTGGGAGATGAGGTAGCGGATCGGCTCGTCGCCAATCTCGCACCCAAGATCAAAGCCCTGCGGATCGGCGCACCCGAGGACGACTCCACCGAGATGGGCCCGCTCGTGACCCAAACCCATCTCAACAAGGTGAAAGACTATATCGATGTGGGCCTGGGCGAAGGCGCCAAGCTCGCAGTCGATGGTCGGGAGACCGTCATTGCCGGCGCCGGCAAAGGATTCTTCCTGGGCGGCAGCCTTTTCGATCAGGTGCGCACCGACATGCGCATCTATCAGGAAGAGATCTTCGGCCCGGTGCTGGGGATAATGCGAGTGCCGACCATGGAAGCGGCGATCAACCTGATCAACTCCCACCCGTTTGCGAACGGCACGGCGGTATTTACCCGCTCTGGCGCGGCCGCACGCACCTTTGTCTCGGGCATTGAAGTCGGGATGGTGGGTGTCAACGTACCGCTTCCGGTCCCGATGGCGTTCTTCAGCTTCGGCGGCTGGCGCAATTCGCTCTTCGGCGACCATCACATCTACGGCATGGAAGGCGTGAGGTTCTATACACGCATGAAGGCCGTGACACAGCGATGGCCGACGGCGCGCGGCAGCGCCGAGTTCACGATGCCTGTGATGAAGTAAGGGCAAGGGGTTGCGGGGCCGGTCGGCCTCGCAACCCTTCTCACTTCGCGTTAGCGAAGTATTCCTGCAATGAGGCCACGCCCAGCCGCTTCGCCTCGAACAAGCTCTCCAGATGCTCGCGAGAGTTGACGAGCCCGCGGGCGCGCAGTATGCCCGCCTCGTCGAGAAGCGCTGCGAATGGCAGCCGGCTCACCTGATAAGTCATTCCCAACGGCGCGGACACAACGTAGGGTACGTTGCTCAATCCGTTCGCACGCACGTACTCCCGGTGCTCATCCAGATTGCCGTCACTCGCAAGGATGATGTCGAGCCAGCCACGCTCATCCCTTTCGCTCGACTTCACGATCGGCAACAGAGATTTGCACACCGGACAGGTCGGCGAAACGAACAGCAGCAAGGTGCTCTTGCCGTCGCTGCGCGGCGCCCCGACACTCAGATGGCCTCCGGCGAGATCGTGAACTTCCACTGTCGGCGCCCGCTCCCCTACCGCGAGCCCCTTGTTCAACATCAGAGCCCCCACAGGGGTGATGCGCTCGTGTAGCACGCCGAGCTGCCGCATCAACGCGAGCACCACGACCAACAAGCCCAAAACAATGATCCACAGAACGATGTTGGAGATGGCCAGAGCCGTCATCGCGAGCCTCGATAGGCAGCGGAGCGCTGCAGATAACTCATCAGTTGATCCACGCAAAGATAGATGAGCGCCAGTGTGAGCAACCCGAACAGTACGGTCACACCGTCAGTGAAATTGAGGGACCGCGTCGTCCAGGGTGCGAGAATGCTCGCCAAGGCCAACCCGATCACGAAGTTGCGCCACACCATCCACGGGGCTATCGGTCGCCGGTCATCGGGGCCGCCACAACCGCATGCCAGGTCCCGCCGACCTCGTCCAAGATTGATGGCAATCGCGGTACCGTATGCCGCCATCAGGAGGATGCCCACCACCGCCGCATAGGGTCTGGAAGCATCGAGGAATAGTCCGGCAGCGACCGCAAGCTCCAGTACGGGGATCACCCAGGACAGATGCCACCGCGTCAGCGCCCCCAGAAGCCCGTAGGCTGAGAAGATCTCTTCGAACCGGCTCAGGTCCCGCAACTTGTGAACGCCGGCTGTGGCGAACAGTAGCGCAATAGCGGCAACCAGTAAGAGACCGATGGCGGGATCCATAGTCATGGCGGTCATCATAGCGCATGACGCTGTATCTTCAGCGCCTTCATGCCGTCCTCCACCTGTTTGCCAGACGCTCGCGCAAACGCACCAGGCCGTCCAACGAACGTAAATACTGGACGGCCACCCGCGCGCCGAGTTGACTGAAGACGTGCAGGGGCAGCGGATCGACCGGCGTAACCGGAAAATCCAGCTCCGCGGCGGTCGCGCCCAGTGCCCACCGCGCGAGCAGGGAGCCCATCGTGGTCGCCATGGCGATACCCCGACCGTTGTAGCCGAATCCGGCCAACAGACCGGGCGCCACTGCCTGCAGGCGCGGCAAATGATCGCGGGTCACCGCAACCAGACCACCCCAGTGAAAGTCGTACGCGACACCCTCGAGTTGCGGATAGATCTCGCGCACCGCCCGGTACAGATGTCGCGCCTGCACGGCCACCGGTACATCGCCGAAGACACCGCGTGAGCCCATCAGCAGCCGGCCCGTCGCGTCGATTCGGAAGTAACGCAACAAGCGCCAGGTGTCAGATGCCGATTGACGCTCCGGAAGGATTGTCCGCAGCAGATCAGGCGATAGCGGTGCGCTGGCCACCTGAAACGAAGGCACGGTAACGATCGTACGCCGTACCACGTCCACTACCCGATCGGTGTAAGCGTCAGTGGCAAGAATGACGATTGGACTCGTCACTCTCCCGCGTGGAGTATCGACGCACCATTCGTTACCAGAGCGGGATATCCGCGTCGCAGGACTCTGACGAAGGATACGGGCGCCCTGACGTTGCGCGGCAAGCGCAACGCCTCGCACATACGAGAGAGGCTGCACGGTTCCGCCACGCCGGTCCATCCAACCGCCGCAGTACCGACGCGATCCCGTCAGTCGAGCCACTTCCTCGCGCGTAAGCATCTCAGCGGCCGCGCCACGGCGTCGCCATTGTTCGGCTCGCGTACGCAACACACCCAGCGCCGACTCGGAGGTTGCCGGTTGGATCCAACCTGTCCGCACAGCGTCGCAAGCCATCCCATATTTGCGAATGAGCTCAAACACCAGATCCGGCCCACGGGCCACGGTGGCCACCACCCGCGGCCCCAGGTCCGGGCCAAACATCTCCTCCAGCGTGTCCGGATCGTACTTCACGCCGGGAATGACCTGCCCGCCGTTGAGTCCGGAAGCACGCTCACCGATTTCCGCGGCCTCCAGAACGACCGCCTCGCGCCCCGCCTCGGCCAGGTGCAGGGCGGCGGACAGCCCGGTGTAGCCGCCCCCGATGATGGTCACCGGCGCGCGCAATTCCCCGGACAAGCTTGCCAGCTCCGGCCCGGGCACGGCCGTCGCGGCCCACAGCGAGCGGCTCAGCCCGCTTACTTCACGACCGGTGGTCGGCATAAAATTAACAAGTGTCGAGCCTGTCGGGATCTTGATATATTCAGAAAGCGATAATCGATACGATGTTATCGCGTCTAACGGAACTCTAAGACAGCGCCACCGGCAGGTCAAACGTACTTTCCACCACACAGGATCCCCCTCCCCTTTGAGCTGGTTCGGATACATGCGCCGCTCGCATCCGGTGCGCCGGGTCGGGATGACCCTTGGCCTGACCGCGGTCCTCCTGCTCTCCCCGTTACCGGTCTCCGGGGGCGTCCTGTGGGACGTGGCGATGGGGGTCGGGTATGCAGCGCTCGCCTTCGCGGCCGCTTTGTATCTATACCCTCTGCGCGGAGAAGGGCTTCCCCACCACCGTCTGTTTACGCTCTCGCAGCACCGTCGAATCGGCTGGATCGCCCTGACGCTTGCGGCACTCCACACGGGGGCTGTGCTCGTAGTCCAACCCCAGGTTGGCCACTACCTGCTGCCGTCCGCGCCGCTGTACATGCTGTTGGGTCTCGGGGCCCTGCTCTCGCTGGCCGCCCTGGTCATGACCGGCCTGTCGGGGGCGCCGGCCCCAAAAAAGACCACCCCGGTGGCGAGCGTATCAACGCACGCCATCCTCGCGGCGCTGCTTCCGGCCCTCATCGCTGCTCATCTCATCGGCAGCGGCCAACTTATCGACACCCCCGCCAAGGCGGTCACTCTGTGTCTCCTGCTTGCCTTGCCCCTGGCGTGGGCTGCGCTGCGTGCCGTGCGTCGCCGCCGCACGAAGCCGGGCAAAGGCCCACGAGGACGACCGGGGATCACTCAATCCAACCGCCTGCTGACTACCGCGATCCCGTGCTGCGCAGCATTCGTGGCATTGCTGCTGCTGCCGATTCCAACCACACCGTCGCGCCTACTACAACCGGCCGTGCGGCCGCCCACTCTTGCTGTCTATTTCCCGCACGAAAAACATACGACGGTCAACTGCGTCACCTGCCATCACAACTTCACCGACAAAACCGGAATCGGCAGCTGCCTCGACTGTCACCGCGCCACCCGCGCCACCCGCCGCGACCTGACCCAATCCGGCGAAGCAACCTTCCATAGCTTCTGCCGTGGCTGCCACACCCAACTGGCGCACACCACGACCCAACACGGCCCGACTCGCTCGTGCTCCGACTGTCACCAGAAAGAGCATCCGATAGCGTGGGCCACCCCGTAAGCCGCTCCCGAGCCCACTCCATCAGGACATCGCCCCCATGCCCGCAGGGCATGGGCTCAATCGATCCGATCTCCAATCGATAATCGATATAGAATGGCGCCCTGTGAGCAGCAAAAAGCTCGAAGCACAAACACGGGTCGCCACGATTGCCGCCAACCTCAGGCGTCGCATCGTGGCCGGCAATTTGAGTCCCGGCGACCACATGCCATCGGTTCGCGAGTTGGCTCGAACGACCGGCGTGAGCGCTTTCACCGCCGCGCGCGTTTACGACCTGCTGGTCGCCGAAGGTATTGTCGACGCCCGCAGAGGCGCCGGCTACTTCGTCGCGCAAGGCGTGAAACGGCTCAACGCCCGACCGCTCCCCCGCCCCGAACCGCTGGCGGATTCCATTTGGGCCTTGCGCCGCGGCTACGATTCGCGCCTGGTGCGGCTCGACGCCGGCTGCGGCTGGCTGCCGCCGAGTTGGCTTTTCTCGGACGGAGTTCGCATCGCCCTGACGCAGATTGCACGCAAGCCCGCGGCCTATGCGGGTCGCTATGGCAGTGTGTACGGCTTGCGTGCCCTGCGCCGGCAGCTCACAGCCGGCCTGGCGCAACGAGCTATTGAGTGCACCGAGGAACAGATCGTCCTCACTCAGGGAGCGAGCCAGGCGCTCGAGCTGTGCATCAACGTGCTCACCCAACCGGGCGACAGTGTGCTGGTCGACGATCCGTGCTATCCCTATGTCCTGGCGATGTTACGGGCCCGGGGCATACAGCCTGTCGGGGTTCCGAGGACCGCGGCTGGCCCGGATGCGGCCGCACTCAACAAGATCGCCGCGGAAACGCGACCTCGGGTGTTCATCACCAACACAACCGCGCATAACCCCACCGGCACCACGACTTCAGCGCAAGTTGCGCACGACGTGCTGCTCGCCGCCGAACAGCACGATTTCAAGATCCTCGAGGATGACATCTTCGCGGAGCTGGCACCGGAGCGCAGCTCCAGCCTGGCCTCGCTCGACCGCCTGCGGCGTGTGGTCTATGTAGGGAGCTTTTCCAAAACTATCGCCCCCAACCTTCGGGTGGGCTACGTGGTCGCCACTGAGGAGCGCGCGCAGGAAATCGCCGCACTCAAAAACATACTCTCGCTGTCGTCGTCCGAGCTGATGGAGCAGATGGTGCTTTCGATCTTGACCTCGGGCCGTCATCGCACCCATCTCGAGCGCCTGCGGAAACGGCTCGGGAGGGCGCAGGAAGAGGTCAGCCGGCGATTCAACGACGCGGGAGTCGAAACGGCGTTCCGTGGTGACGGGCTCTTTGTCTGGGCTAAGTTGCCTGAGGGGCTGGACTCGGCCACGATCGTGCAGCGCGCCAAGTCACACGGCATCCTGCTCGCCCCTGGCGAGATGTTCCGACCCGACGGACGCTCGACCGGTCACTACCGATTCAACGTCGCCTATGCCAACGATGAGGTGCTGTACGACTTCATCGACGCTCTGCCGCGATGAGGCGCGCGATCAGGATCGCAACAACTCATTACCGCCCCTCGCCGCCGGTATTTATGAAGCCGGCGACCTGACAGCGGCACCACGGTTAGCTCGAACCAACAGGTACGCCAGGAATGCCACGACCAGCGTCCCAAGGCTGACATAAAGGTCCTTCGCCTGCCCCTCGGTTGAGGCCATGGCGATCAGGATCGCGACCATGGCAACAATAGCGGCATAGCTCGCCCATGGGAACAGCCACATCTGCACGGCGGGCACAGCCCCACCGGTGCGCTCACGCTCGCGTCGCAAGCGGATTTGCGCGAAGGTCACCATCATGTAAACAAACACCATGAGCGCCCCTGAAGCATTCACCAGGAAGGCGAACACGGTGTCCGGATACTGCGTCTCGGCGAACAGGCCCAACACCCCGGCTAACGCGCTCAGCCATACCGAGCGCGCCGGGACTTTGCGCGGATTGAGCTTCACCAGTCCCGGCGGCGCATCGCCGTGCTCAGCCAGAATGAACAGCACACGGGAGCAGACATAGAAGGCTGAATTCAAGCAGGACAGTACCGCGGTCAGGATGATCGCCTGCATGGCGATGCTCGCCCAGCCGAACCCCATTGTCATCAGGGCGTCGGCAAACGGTGAATCGCCGACCTTGATGCCATCCCACGCCACCACACTGACGATCAGGAAAATCGACAGCACGTAGAAAGTCAGAATGCGCACGACCACCGAGGTCGACATCTTGGCCACCGCACGCGCCGGCTCGGCCGACTCCGCTGCCGCAACCGTCGTGATCTCCGCCCCGGTGAGCGCGAAGAACACTGTCACCGCGCCTGCCAACACGGCCACCCCGCCATGAGGCATGAAGCCTCCATGACTCGTCAGATTCCCGAATGTCGCTCCATGGGGCGACGTCAGGCCGAAGGCATACGCCGCTGCCAGCGCAATGAACACGATGATGGCCGCGACCTTGATGGAGGAGAACCAGAACTCGAACTCCCCATAGGAGCGCGCCGACATCAGATTCACACCCGTCATGACTCCCATCAACACCAGACCCAGCGCGAGCGTCGGAACCTGCGGCAGCCAGTGATGCAGGATGTTGGCTCCGGCGATGGCCTCCACCGGCACGACAATGATCCAGAAGTACCAATAGAGCCACCCGGCCACGAAACCCGCCCAGGACCCCAGTCCCGCGCGCGCGAATTCGGTAAACGAGCGCACGTGCGGCAGGCTCACGGCCATCTCAGCCAACATGCGCATGACCAGCAGCACCAGCGTGCCGGTAATGAGATAGCTCAACACGATGGCAGGACCCGCCGCCGCAATGGCGGCGCTGCTGCCGACGAACAACCCCGCCCCGATGATGCCACCGATGGAAATCATCGCGATATGGCGCGGCTTCAGAGAGCGACTCAACTCCTGTGACATCATTGACCTCTAGGAACGGGTGGTGACACTGCTCGAGGCTGCACGCGCAGTCTCGAGCAACACTGAAGATAACTTCGCGCGCAGCTCCTCGAGCGTCCAGCGGCTCGTCGGAGCGGAAATATTAACGGCCGCGACGGGACTGCCGTCCGCCGCAAGCACTGGAGCGGCGATAGTGAGATCGCCGCGATAATATTCCTGCTCTACCCATGCGTATCCGGCCTCACGTGCCGCATCGACCCGACGCAGAATTTCCTTTGGAGTAGTCAGCGTCATCGGTGTATACGCATGCAGAGTCGACCGTCGTAGGATTCGTTGCACATCTTTGCGGGGCAACCTCGACAGATAGGCACGGCCGGCACCGGAACAATACATCGGCAATCGACGCCCCACGGGCATATGAATCAAAAAGCGCTTATGGCTCGGATAGCGGGCGATGTACACCATGTCGGTCCCGTCCGGCTCGGATAAGCTTATCGATTCGCCGCACACCTGGTTGAGATGAATGAGATGGGTGGTGGCCTGCTCCAGCAGCTCATGGCCCGTCAGATAGGCATGAGCGATGCCGAGCGCCCGGGGAGTCAGAACCCAACGCTTCACCGCGGGTTCGCGCCGCAGGTAGCCCAATAGTTCCAAGGTATGTGTACAGCGTTGCGCCGAGCTCTTCGTCATGCCGACTGCCAAGCCGATCTCGGTGAGATTCAGCGCCGCCCTGTCGCCGCCGAAGGCCTCGAGAATCCCCAGAGCCTTCTGTACCGTCTGGTTGAACAACGGGTCGCCGGCGTCGATATCGACCTGCTTGCGAGGCGCGGCGAGGCTGCGGTTGGAGGTCTTTTGTAGTATGCGCACGCGGCAGTAGGTCTACGATAACCGATTTGGACGGGGCAAACCTGCCTCGCGCCTGGCAGGCTCCAGTATACGGTCGGGGGTGGCGGGCAGTCCACGGCAGCCGACGGGTGCGCCGCGATGTTGGGGTAATTACATGAATCCGGCGATTGTTTGGTTCCGCGACGACCTGCGCCTGGCGGACAACCCGGCGCTACGCGCAGCGGCCGACACACACCGGCCGTTGGTCTGCCTTTATCTGCATGATGAGTTTCTCCACGGCCAGTATGGCCGTAACGAGCAGGGGCGCGGCCAGCGTTCCCTCGGTGCGGCGGCCCGCTGGTGGCTGCATGGGTCACTGGAAGCTTTGCATGCTGCCTTGGCAAAACACGGCGGACGGCTCACGATCCTGAGCGGTAACGCCGCGGACACCCTGCCAGCACTTGCCACCGCCATCGGGGCGCAGACCGTCTACTGGAACCGCCGTTATGACAAGGCGAGCCGGTCGATCGACTCGACCGTCGAAGACGCACTCGAGAAGCGCGGCATCAAGGTTGCCAGCTACAACGGCCGCCTCCTCAATGAGCCCTGGGAACTGCGCAACAAGGCCGGCAAACCCTTTCGTGTCTTTACGGCTTACTGGCGCGCGGCAGTCAAACAAAGCGTCCCGGATGCCCCGCTGGCCGCACCACGCAAACTACACTTCCAGACTCTGCCGCGAAATTTCAAACTTCGGCCGGTAACGCTCGCAAGCCTCAAACTCGAGCCGCGCACCCCCGACTGGGCCGGTGGCCTGCGCGAGCATTGGCAACGGGACGAAGCCTCCGCTCAACTGCGCCTGCGGCGGTTTCTCAAAACCCGACTGCGCGACTACCCCACCGACCGCGACCGGCCCGACCGACAGGGCACCTCGCAGCTGTCGCCGTATCTTTGCTTCGGCAATATCTCGGTACGGCAGATCTGGCACGCGGCCCACGCCGCCGTGCGCACACGCCGCTCGCCCGCGAACCCGCATCAACTCGCCAGGTTTCTTGCCGAGCTCGGCTGGCGGGAATTCAACTATCACGTGCTCTATCACCATCCCGATCTCGCCGAGCGCAACTTCCAGTCGCGCTTCGACCCCTTGCGCTGGCGAACCGATGCGCGCGGCCTGCGGGCTTGGCAGCGCGGCATGACGGGTTATCCGCTGGTGGATGCTGGCATGCGCGAGCTGTGGAGCACCGGTTGGATGCACAATCGCGTGCGCATGGTGACGGCATCCTTCCTCATCAAGCACCTGCTCATCGATTGGCGCAGCGGCGAGCGCTGGTTCTGGGACACTCTGGTGGATGCCGACCCGGCCAACAACCCGGGCAACTGGCAATGGGTGGCCGGATCGGGCGCCGATGCCGCGCCCTACTTTCGAATTTTCAATCCCATCCTGCAGGGGCAGAAATTCGATCCCAACGGCGACTACGTGCGCCGCTGGGTTCCCGAGCTCGCGCGCCTGCCGGCAAACGTCATTCACAAACCGTGGACCGCGAGGCCCGGGCAACTCGAAGCCGCGGGGGTGCGGCTCGGTAAGACCTATCCACACCCGATTGTCGACCATGACAAAGCCCGCCACCGGGCGCTCCTGAACGTCAGGTCGCTGGCGTAACGAGCTGCGCGCCGCGCTCGCGAAAAGCCGAGCGCAACATCGATATGGCCGCGTAGGTCACGACGAGGATGACCAGCCAGCGCAGTGCCTGTAAGGGCAGCTGTCGTACGATGAAGATTGCGATCAGCACGCCGACCGAGCCGCCGATCGTCAGTCCCAACGCCGGTCCGAATGCGAAGCGCCCGGTCCTGAAAAATCGCAGGCTCGCCACCGGCTGCACAATGCCGCACGTTCCCATCATGATGGGAAATGCTCCAAGCGGATGCAGACCCAACAGCGCCAACAGCACCATACTCGGCGCATAGGCACCGATTCCGACACTCATCAGCGCGCCGAGCACGAAATTCACACCCACCGCCAAGCCGAAGCGCCATCCTGTCAGCCCCATGGCCTCACCGCCGAGCGGAAAGTAATTGAAGATGGCCAACAGGAAGAAAACCGCCGCGGTGAGCAGCGCGAAACCCATGAAGATCTGAATCGCGCGCCGTGGCAGACGGCTCACGACGCCCGCGCCGAGCCACGCTCCGATGGTGGCGCTGCCGACCATGCTCGCCAGCAACACCGGCTCCACCGCCACCGCGGTCACGAACACCACCGTTTCCACGAACGCGGCCGCGTTATGGCCCACATTCAAGGTGCCGGGAATCAGCTCATCCGGCGGTATGCCTCTGATTTTGAAAAGCGCCGTGGTCGGAGCAAACGAGCCGATCCCCAGTGCGTCGAGGAAATCGGTGCCAAAACCAATGGCCATGTCAGCCAGGGTCGGCGCGGGGCGTACCGCGCGCCGGCGCGCATCACGCACCCAAGCCAGAACAAAAGCGACATTCACCACCACCAGGGCACCCAGCAGGCCGATCTTTTCCGGACTCATGGTCGGCTCCAATCGATAATCGATATAAACATATCGTTAACCCCGGAGGGCACGGTACCGCCTGCGTCGCCGCGATTCAAGAGCTGCGCGGGCCTTTCGCGTCCGTGCGCAATGTGCCAGACTCGTCGCAACGTTGCCGTCCGCCGTTGCACTTGCGTATTCAATCAACAATCGCAGTCGCGGCTCGCGGGGGTTAGCTCGGGGAGATCATGAAAGTCAATCTGATACGCGCCGCGCTTGTGTCGGTCGTCACCTCAACTCCGTTGCTCGCCGCATCGCCGCCGCTACCCGCGGAACATCTGACGGCAACCACGCTGCCGCCGAATACGCCGCATCGCATTTACGTGCTCGACGATGCGTTCGCCAATGAAATCGACGCCCGTGTGAATGTGTTTGACGGTGATACTTACCGCCGCCTCGGACAGATCGATGCCGGCTTCAATCCGGGATTCAATCTGTCGCCCGATGGGAAAACCACCATCGTCGGCACGACCTACTACGCGCGCGGCAGCCGCGGCGCGCGTACGGACGTCGTCGAGTTCACAGACAACTCAACACTATCGGTCACGCACGAGATCGTGCTGCCCGCGAAGCGGGCGATGACGCTGCCGACTTATTTCAACCTGGCCTACAGCAGCGACAGCCATTTTGTGTACGTGTCATACGTAACTCCGGCCGCCTCATTCGGCGTCCTCGATCCGGCGAAGTATGCCGTGATCGATGAGATCGATACCGCCGGCTGTGTTCTGGTCATCCCCTCCGGTCCCAACAGAGTGTCATCGCTGTGCGAGAGCGGCCGGCTGCTCACCGTCACTCTGGATGCGCAAGGCCACGAAGCCTCGCGGGCGATGTCCGATGCGTTCTTCGATCCCGATAAGGATCCGGTGTTCGCGCAAGGCATTCCGACGTCCGAAGGTTATGCTTTTCTCTCGTTTCTAGGCGACGTGCACGAGGTTGACCTCTCGGGAGCGCAGCCGTCGTTTCGCAAACCCTGGTCGCTGCTCAGCGCCGCGGACAAAGCACAGAGCTGGCGCCCCGGCGGCACGCAGGTCGGCGCCATCCA
>Ga0134126_10003303_pt1 | contig 20240 bp, 16 predicted proteins | sample KB31752_FD_96881 | JGI IMG/M metagenome (GOLD analysis project Ga0134126, IMG submission 96881) | Terrestrial soil microbial communities with excess Nitrogen fertilizer from Kellogg Biological Station, Michigan, USA - KB3-175-2 | ecosystem: Environmental > Terrestrial > Soil > Unclassified ...
ATTGGTTGTTGTTGAAACTACTCACTTAATCAACCCAATCAATTACTCACAACCTTCCCCTAATTGAATAATGGTGAGTGGTTGATTGGTTGTTGTTGAAACTACTCACTTAATCAACCCAATGAACTACTCACAACTGCCTAATACACCCCTGCCGCGCAAACCTTCAAAAACAGCCTGTCGAACGTCGCAAAGTAATAATCCCAATAAATTCTTAATGCTCTCATATCTGTAACCTCCTTACCAGGCCCCCTATTGGACACAATAAAGGTATGATAGTTTAAATTTATATCTAAAAACTAAATTAAGTTTTCAATGTGAATAACGTTGTGAACCGGCATTCTTATTATTTAATTTTTACTTAAATATTTATTCCCCATCCCGAACAATTTATATCCGGGCATGTTATTTGTATAAAAAAGATCAGCGGGTTTTTGTTTAAGATTTTCTCAAAAACTGTTTAGCTGAATAATCGATCGCATGAAAACAACTTCTACCCAAGCCCTTAAGTATAATAATTTCGACTTGCTGCGTATTTTGGCCGCCACGCAGGTGGTTATATTTCACTCGGTGATGTACCTTCACCTGGCTAAACCGGCCGGTTACAATTATTTCCTGTTGTTTCCTGGCGTTCCCATGTTCTTTACCATGAGCGGCTACCTCATTTCGGCCTCTTATGAAAGAAATACCGACCTGAAAAATTATTTCAAGAACCGTATTTTCAGGATATACCCGGCTTTGTGGTTTTGCATACTGCTGACCATTATAACAGCCACAATATTCGGGGGCATCAATTTTTTTAATGTAAGTACGCCGGCCTGGCTGGGCACTCAACTGGTGGGCGGAATTTATACTCCCGGCTTTTTAAAACACTATGGAATAGGCGCATACAACTCCAGTTTGTGGACCATCCCTGTGGAGCTGCAGTTTTACCTGGTATTACCGGTAGTGTATTACCTGATAAACCGCTTTTTTATAAAATCCAAAGCTTCCAATGTGCCTTTTTATATCGCCTGGGGGATATTTTTAATTATAGGCATCACGCTCAGGGCCAAGTTTCCGGCGTTGATGGAAGACCATGAGTTTGGGCCCGCAAAGTTGTTCCGATACTCATTTATACCCCATTTTTATTTGTTTTTAGCAGGCGTTTTAATGCAGCGGCTAAGTGCAAGCAAATCAAGGTTAATTGCGGGCAAGGCCCTCTATTGGTTTATATTTTATCTCGTGTTTTGTTATTTTGTTCCGCTCAATTTCGCCGTGACGATCATTATTGCCAGCCTGATATTAGCGGTATTTACCATTTCCCTTGCTTATACCGCCCCCGGGTTTTCTCATAAATTATTAAGAGGCAATGATATTTCCTATGGCGTATACATTTACCACGGGCTGGTTATCAATATCCTGGTGCAGTTGCACTATACCGGCCAGTGGAAATATGTTGCCGTCCTGATCCCCATCGCTTTCGCCATCGCATTATTTTCGTGGAAACTTATAGAAGAGCCGATGCTGAGACGCAAAAAGAAAACGATCAATATCCAGCTAAAAGAAAACAAGGTAGCCGACGAACAGGACAGCGGCGCCGAACCGCAAAAGGTTGTTGCCATAGCTACCGGAAACCGGCTGACTTAAACTCGCCGGTATTATTAATGCACTGGGTTACCCCCCGGAGATATGTTAAAATAACAGCCCCCGGCAGGTAACCCTTTCTATTACCGGTGATTCCGCAGAAACAGGCTGATACGGCCGCCAGAAAATGTATTTTTTAATTTTTCCACATGTTAACCCATTGTAAATTAAATATTTACAGTGCATGATGTGCTGCAAGGGCACTTTCCCACACGGTGTTGAAAACTCTCAATTGAATGCTGTTTTGCAGAGTAATAGATTTGATTAAAAACCCCTTTTGTTTTGAGTCGGGAGTCTTTAGCCCTTAGTCGGAAGTCAAAATCCATCTGATCGACTTGAGACTGAAGACTCAAGACTTCAGACTTGAGGGATATCATTTCAGTTACTTAAAACATAAGAACATGGGCAAGAGCAACACCAAAAAGCAGGACAGCAAGGGATTAAAAATCGAGCGGTTCTTCACCAAAGAGGGAACGAATGTATTTGATCTTTTTAAGTACGAAAAACGCTCATCGGTTATCCGTAACCCTTCGGGCGACGCTGTTTTTGAAATGAACGATGTAGAGGTGCCGGCGACGTGGTCGCAGGTGGCGACGGATATACTTGCCCAAAAATACTTTAGAAAAGCCGGCGTGCCGCAGGCCGACGGTTCGACGGGTTCCGAAAAAAGCATTAAACAGGTGGCGCACCGCATGGCCAACTGCTGGAAACACTGGGGCGTTAAATATGGATACTTCGCAACCAAAAAAGATGCAGAAATATTTTATGATGAAATAGTTTACACCATTACCGGGCAGCTGGCAGCGCCCAATTCGCCGCAATGGTTCAACACCGGGCTGCATACATCGTATGGCATTACGGGTAAACCGCAGGGGCATTATTATGTCGACCCTATTACCGAAGTGCTCAGTAAATCCACGTCGGCTTATGAGCGCCCGCAACCCCACGCCTGTTTTATTCTTTCGGTTGATGACGACCTGGTGAACGAAGGCGGCATTATGGACCTGCTGGTGCGCGAGGCGCGTATTTTTAAATATGGGTCGGGTGTGGGCACTAACTTCTCGAAGATCAGGGGCGAAAGCGAAAAATTATCCGGCGGCGGCTATTCATCCGGGCTGATGTCATTCCTAAAGATCGGCGACCGTGCCGCAGGCGCGATAAAATCGGGCGGAACGACCCGCCGCGCCGCAAAAATGGTTTGCCTCGACCTGGATCACCCCGAAATTGAGGGCTTCGTGAACTGGAAGGTGGAAGAGGAGAAAAAAGTGGCGGCGCTGATAGCGGCCGGTTATTCTTCGGACTATGAGGGTGAGGCCTATCGCACCGTATCGGGTCAAAACTCTAATAATTCCGTGCGCATCCCTAATAGCTTTTTTAAAGCGCTGAAGGACGGGAAGCCCTGGGAACTGACCAGCCGCATGACGGGCAAAGCCGTGCGGTCGGTGTCGTCAGAAAAACTTTGGGATGATATAGCCTTTGCTGCCTGGGCCTGCGCGGATCCGGGTGTACAATTTGACACCACGATTAACGAATGGCATACCTGCCCCGAGGGTGGCCGCATCAACGCGTCGAACCCCTGCTCGGAGTATATGTTTTTGGATAATACCGCCTGTAACCTGGCATCCATTAACCTGGCGCACTTTTTTGATCCCAAAACCCGCGTGTTTGACGTAAAAGGTTTTGAGCATGCCTGCCGGATATGGACCATTGTTCTGGAAATATCTGTTTTAATGGCGCAGTTCCCTTCCAAAGAAGTGGCGCAATTATCCTATGATTACCGCACACTTGGTTTGGGTTATGCCAACCTCGGGTCGGCGCTGATGGTGAACGGCATCCCTTACGACAGCGATAAGGCCCGCGCCATCGGGGGCGCCATCACCGCCATTATGACCGGAACCGCTTACGCGACATCCGCCGAAATGGCCCGCGAGTTGGGAACCTTCAGTCGCTATAAAGAAAATAAACAGCACATGCTGCGGGTAATGCGCAACCACCGCTACGCTGCTTATAACTCGACCGGGAACTACGAGGGCCTGGAGATCACCCCTCCGGGGATCGATCCGAAACATTGCCCGGATTATTTGCTTTCCGCGGCCTGCAACGCCTGGGATAAAGCCGTTGAGATGGGCGAAAAATATGGCTACCGGAACGCTCAGACCACCGTCATTGCACCAACGGGTACCATCGGTTTGGTGATGGATTGCGATACCACCGGCATCGAGCCCGACTTTGCACTTGTGAAATTCAAAAAGCTATCAGGCGGCGGGTATTTTAAGATTATCAACCAAGCTGTTCCGGAAGCATTAGCCAACCTGGGCTATAAAGAGCACGAGGTTGCCGCTATCGTAAACTATGCCAAAGGCGCGGCTACCTTGAAAGGCGCGCCACATGTAAACACCGAAACATTAAAAGCCAAAGGCTTAACCGACGACGAGCTGGAAAAATTGGACAAAGGTGTGGCCACCGCGTTTGAGATCGGTTTTGCGTTTAATATATGGTCGCTGGGTGAGGATTGTTTGAAACGGCTTGGCTTTAAGGCCGAACAGTATAATGCACCGGATTTTAACGTGCTGCGCGCACTGGGCTTTACCCGCCGGGAAATTGCCGAGGCCAACGAATACATCTGCGGCACCATGACGGTAGAGGGCGCCCCCTATCTTAAAAAAGAACATTACCCCATATTTGATTGTGCCAACAAATGCGGCGAAAAGGGCGAGCGCTTTATCCACGCGCACGGCCACATCAAAATGATGGCGGCGGCACAGCCGTTCCTTTCGGGCGCCATATCTAAAACCATCAATTTGCCCAACGAGGCGAAAGTAGAAGAGATACAGGATTGCTACCAGCTTTCGTGGACACTGGGCCTCAAGGCCAATGCGCTTTACCGCGACGGGTGCAAACTGTCGCAGCCTTTGTCGACCAAGTCGGATGTAAAAGAGGAGCTGGAAACGGCCGACGAGAAGCTGGACACCGTGGAAGAAGTATTGGGCGAAGCGGCCAACGTAAAACTGAGCGACCTTACTTCGGAGCAGGTGATCGAAGCGGCTATCGCCATCATGGAAAAATCAAAGGATACCAACTTTATGCGCCAGCTATCGCGCGTGGTGCAAAAGAAGAGCCTGCCGTTCAAGCGCCGCGGCTATACCCAAAAGGCCATGATCGACGGGCAAACCGTGTTTGTGCGCACCGGCGAATACGAGGATGGAACTTTAGGCGAGATCTTCGTGGATATGCACAAGGAAGGGGCCACGTTCCGTTCGCTGATGAACTGCTTCGCCATCGCGGTATCCGTCGGACTGCAATATGGCGTGCCGCTGGAAGAATATGTAGAGAAATTCACCTTCACCCGCTTTGAACCTGCCGGTATGGTGGTGGGCCATGCCAATATAAAAAGCGCCACATCCATCATCGATTACATTTTCAGGATGCTGGGCTATGAGTATCAAAACCGTACCGACCTGGTGCATGTGCTGACCTCGCCCAACACCGTGATCGACAATCCGCAGATGGACGACAGCGATATGGACCCCGACGAAACGAATGTTTACCAACCGGTTAAAACAGTAGTAGTAGAAGGTGGCAGTGGCAGTATTAGTGGCGGTAGCAGTAGCAGTAGCAGCAGTCAGAAGCAATATACTGTGGACCTGAGCATGGGCGCGCAAAGCGACGCCCCGGCTTGCAACACCTGCGGTCATACGACCATACGATCGGGTACCTGTTATAAGTGTTTGAATTGCGGGAATTCGATGGGATGCTCGTGAGGGAGGTTAAAGGTTAAAGGCGAAAGCGAAAAGGCGAAAGGTTAAAGGCGAAAGCGAAAAGATAGTTAAATAGCTTTCGGCTTTGGTCTTTTAGCTTTATGCTTGCTTTTTGTTTCAGTTTATATTAGTTTGTTAGCCCTGGTTTGTGCCGGGGCTTTTTTTTGCGTGGGACGCGAGGCTTGCACAGCGTTGCGATGCTCACTGCGTTTCGCATGACAGTGCGCACGGTTCATGTGATGTTCTCGCCGCTCAATTGCCGCGGAGGCTGTTACTTTTGGCTTGATCCAAAAGTAACCAAGACCGAGCGCAGCGAGATAATGAGTGCCATTAAAAAACAATTAAACACGAATAACTCAAGACAGAAAAATACTTCCACCCGCTCTGCCGGTTCTTAACGCTTTTCGGTTACATCCCGAAAAGCTAAACCGGCATTCACGCCATACTCCCGGCCCGTTTTTCTGTCTGGCCTTTGCGCGCTTTTGTGGTTATGCAAATGGGGTAATGCTATTCGTCATCCCGGAAAGCCGGGTTGTTGGCAATCAGCGGTGCGTGGTGATGAATGGTAAGGATGTTGATCTGCTGTTCAGAAACTATTTCATAAATTATCCTGTAGTTTCTAAAAATAAGTTCCCTAATTTTGGAATTGTTAAGTTCGGGAACAATCCTGCCCGACAAAGGCTGGTTCGGCAGGCCATCGATAGCGTCTTTGATCTTCTCTTTCTCTAGAACGGCATATTTTAGTGAATCCCGCTTAATATAGTTCACAATTTCTTTGAGATCAAACCTGGCGGTTTTCGACAGAACTATTTTCACCACCGGTCCATCTCTTTTTTTACGTCCTCCCAGTCGAGTCCTTCCCCGTTTTCAATTTCCTTTTGCGCTGCTTCTATTTTTTGTAGCAGCAATACCCGCTCCACCAGGTCGTCGACAGAGAATGTCTCGGGCATCTGTTCAACAAGTTCTTTGACTTTATCTTTTGTAAGCATGATTAGTTTATTGTTGAATTTAATTACCTGGTCGTGGTTGTTAAATTCAGTTATACAAATTTACTTTTATATCGTTAGCTATACAACTAAAAACTGATGCTTTATACGACAGGGCGGAGCCTTGCGGCAGCAGGGAGCACCTAAACTATTTCATTATAAACTCTGTCATTGCGAAGAGCAAAGCGATGAAGCAACCTCGTAGCTATGCGTCACCGCTATCCAGCCGCGAGAACTGCGACGCCTGTCCCGAACTTGTTTCGGGAAAAGCAAGCTCGTAGCTGTGCATAAATCATTATAATTGTTACGGCAATAATGAAAGAGCATAGCTATTACGTTTATATCCTCACCAACAAATCAAATACCGTGTTGTATGTGGGTGTAACCAGCGAGCTTGAAAATCGCGTATGGCAGCATAAAAACAAAGTTTATAAGGGGTTCACCTCAGCATATAAAATTGATAAGTTAGTTTATTACGAGGAATTTCAATGGATACAGGATGCCATTGCGCGGGAGAAGCAATTGAAAGGAGGATCGAGGAAAAAGAAAATTGATTTAATTGTGAAAACCAACCCGGGATGGAATGATCTGAGCGAAGGATGGTACGACTAAAACCTATTGAAACGCGACGAGGTTGCCTGCCGGCCGCAGGCGGGCTTCTCCCGATTTCATCGGGATCGCAATGACATGGTGGGTTAGTAATGCGGATAATAAGCAGAGCATTGCCGGAGCGGGGCTTGACGCGATACCAGGGCTAAAAAGACCCGTGGTGCGGCGGCTGGGGCAGGCGAAGGCCGGGGAGGTTAGGCGGCTGGGCTATTTCCCCGTCGCGGGTACGCATGCGGCCAAAGGCGAAATCGAGGGAGAAGCCTTCGGTGGTACGTATGCGGTTAAAATTGACGAAACCCTGGATGCCGAAGCTCACCGTTTTTGACATTAACAGGTAGTACTGCACCATTACCGGCACTTCAAACGCGTACCGATATTTATAATTGGCTCTTATATACTGCCAGGACGTGGCCGGGGTATTGTCGTCGTGCACCATATCGTAGGTCGAAAAATCGACCGTGCCCACCCCTGCCGATACCGTTAAAAAAGTATATTGCTGCCTGAATATTTTGCCGAATAGTACGTTGAACCGCGTAACGTCCTGGTTGTTGGTTGCGGCCTGTCCGTAGCCGTTGGTTTCTGTTTCGGCCACAGCAGAAAAAACGTAATGATGGCCGATCTCTGCATTGGCGGTGAGCATCCCGAGGGGACCAACCGAACTGCCGCCGAAACCGAACGTTCCCCAAAAGCTTTTCGGCGCGCTATTGCTGTCGGTGCGTGCGCGCTGAGCGTGGGCGTTGGATAAATAACAGGTTAGGAGGATTGAGGTGTAGAAAAGTGTTTTCCGCATACAGGTATATGGCAAATATACAATGCTCACTGCGTTTCGCATGACAGTGCGCACGGTTCATATGATGTTCTTGCCGCTCAATTGCCGCTGGGCTGTTACTTTTGTGGCGACAAAAGTAACCAAAACTTAGCGAAGCGATCTCGTGAAAGCCGTTGAAAAACAATTAAACTGAACAAACGCTTCTCAGCAGAAAGGCTTCTTTTCCGCACAAGCCATTGCCCTGCAAATCAGGCAAAACCTGGGCTGTCCCGTACATACGGGACTATGCCCTGCCACGCACCAGGCCTACATCGTTTTGCCTGATTTCGCCCGAAGCTGGTTTGCTGAGATGGAGTCTCGTCATGTCGTAGCAGTCGATGGAACTAAATAGCGATAAAAGTTGCTTAGGGCCGCCGCTGCATTTTTTCCCAAAGGCCGAGCATGCGCATGATGGTATCGTATGCTTCGGCGGGGGCGCCGTCGAGGGTGGTGAACTTTTTTTGGAAGTTAACCAGCAGGTATTTCGCTTTTTTACTGCCCGACATCGTGCTGACCAATAACTTATCGGCTAAATCGATGGTGGCGTCGCTGTTCTCATTGGGCGCATGCTGGTATTGTTTGAATACCATGTCAACCTGCGCCGGGGTGTATTTGGGTATCGCGGGGTTGATCATTAATTTGCGGGTGGCTTTGCCGCCGGAAAAGTAAATGCGCTCGATGGTCCAGGGTAAATACTCCGGTTTCATGGCCCTGCCGACCGGGAAGTCATAGAGTGTTTTAACGTATATTGTGTCATTGGCGAATGTCACGTCGCAAGGCGCCGCCCCCCAAAAATTGATTATTTTTTTCGCGCCGCATTCGGTCAGCACGAATTCCGAGTAAAGCGTTTTTCCTTTCATCACGCCGGTCTCTTCATATCCAATCAAACCTATCGACCGGCCATTGGAGAAATGAAATATTTTAAGCGGTTTGGCGCCGGAAGACACAAATGTCGTATCCTGGCATTTACAAACCGGCGCCGGTTTTTGCGCCGATGCGAATGCGGGAATTAAAAGCATTAACGCCAGTTGGATAGCTTTCATTGGTTGGGATTTGGGTTGGGTAAAGATAATTAAAGTGAATGTTACTCAAAAAAGGCACGAGTAACCTCTTCTGCAGCCCACGCGGATAGTCGGGCCAGGATGGGGGGGATGCAGAGATTCTATTAAACGGCTTGGCTATATAGTACCAAATTTGACTGTTATAAATTTTCGCTATAAATAACCACTCATTATTTGAAGCTAATTCTTCTGATAGCTTGGAAGCTAAATACATTTAACTTAGTTTTATATTGAATATGAAATATATACCGCCTAAAGTATACGGCAAATCTTTTACATGTCCACATTGTGGGGCCATCTCAAATCAAGAGTGGTGGGGCGTTTCTTGGAATGGACATAGTTATGGGAGTGAAGACAATTTGAAAATTGGCAAATGCCAACACTGTGGAAATCATACACTTTGGGTTCAAAATAAAATGTGTTATCCAGATAGTGGGACAGCTCCGTTTCCTAATTCCGAAATGCCTGAATCTGTGAAATCTATTTATTTAGAGGCAGCTTCTATTCAAGCGAAATCTCCGAGAGGTGCCGCAGCTTTGTTGCGGCTTGGAATACAAATATTATGTAAAGAATTAGGAGAAAACGGTAAAAATATAAATACCGATATTGGAAATTTGGTAAAAAAAGGCTTGCCTCAAATCGTACAGCAATCGTTGGATATATTGAGGGTAACGGGTAATGATGCCGTCCATCCGGGTCAAATTGATACAGATAGCCAAGATATCGTCGACAATCTTTTTAATTTACTTAATGTTGTTGTAGAATATATGATCGCTTTACCCAAAAAGGTCAGTGGTATTTATTCATTATTACCTTCAGATAAAACTGAAGCGATAAAAAAAAGAGATAGCTAATTAACGCCCTCAGTGTGGAAGCGTGACGATGCTTACCCTATAGGCACTAACAAACGAGATTCGAACTCGTTTATCGTACCGGGTAAATGATGGGGATCGAACCTGACCAAAAAAGGGACGAGTAGCCTCTTCTGCCGCCCAACCCGGATACTGCGCCAGATTGGGGTGATGGACGTACTTGCCCCTCACCGGAAAAGACTACATAAGGCAACAGCACATATATTTTATTGATATTTGACAGCTGAACCTAATCAGACTCATATATGACACAAAAAGAATTTATTAATCATGTACTAATAAATGAAATCGGCGATGTAGTCGATCATCACAAGTGGCTCTCTTTTATTTTAGTTTGTTCAGGAATTGAATTTTTGGGCGGTTGCCTCGACCAGGAAGAAAAAAATCTCAATGCTGAAAACAGAAGCGCCAAAAGGTTTAATGATGCAATTTTAGCATTATTCCCAGCCAAATACAGCCCTTTTATTAAAAAGGGGAAAGACGGCCTTTACGCACAACTTAGATGTGGTATGAACCACGTGGCATTACCCGGTTTGCAGATTGCCCTAAGTGAGAGAAATAGTAATCTTGAGAACTTAAGTGTCTGGAATGATCGATTAATTATTATTGCTGAAGATTTTTATGCGGATTTCAGAAATGCATGCTTTACGATAATTAAAATGATAGACGAAAAACGAGTACCCGAGACATTTGAAATCAGATGCTAAGTATTATATCTTTAAATAGCACACACGGTACGCCTGTCGGTACTGGAGCATAAAAGGCAATATATTTTAAAAATCGCTTTCAACGCACCTCAATAATTTCCTTAGTAAGTATGAAGCCGTTAGGCACTTTTAATGTCTTAACATTGTCCTCAGAAATATTAAAACTCAAGCTTAATTTGTCGGATGGAACACCTAGGGGAGATCCATTTATAAATTTTTAAAAATAAGGAAAACTATTTTGAAAAGCACACGCAACGCGTCTGCGCCAACATCGGGGACATTAGATAGCTTAGGCCTCGTTTTTAAAACCAGTAAAGTGTAATTATAGTACTAATCGGCACTTAAGGCAAGTTTAGCAAATATGTCCTCAATGGTGTCAGGTTGAAGGGCCCATCGATAGGCCGGGTGAATTTCCCAATCATAGCCAAAATTCGCGGACGAATTCGAGAGGTATCTATTTTCTTCGAAATATTTACGATCAATCTCCCCATCTTGAAGAACTTTTCTCGCCGTTAAAAAATTAATTTTATAGAGAAAATGTGCTAAATCTTGGGCTGTCGCGGTTTTATTGTTTGCAAAAATATATCGATTTTGCCCAATTAAATGATTTAACTTTAAGTGCAATTCGGATGTTGTAAAAACAAAGCCATCTGCCGTCAATTTTTCTTTTTTACTCGGTTTCATTCCAAAAATTAGCTTGTCAATATTTGGCAGTTCTGTTCGATACTCATTAATAGTGTCTTGAATGCGCCCTTGCGAATATTCTTCGAAAATATTTTTAAAATGATCAGTTCTAATAATCCGTGCCTTTGCTCTATATGCCTCGCGACCAGCCAGACTGCATAACTTAACCAAGTCTCTTGGTCGCTTCCTTATTAACGACATTAAAATTTTATACATCGCTTTATTTTCCCATTTTCCGTAACCCTGAAATCGATGTTCCATTATATCATCAAGATAGAAGGATAAGTGGTGTTGCGAAGTGGTCAACAAATTAGATTCATTGAAATCTTGCCCAAAATAAGTTAACACTCTCTTTATAAGCATTATTAATATCTCGTGATTAGTCCAGCTATACCAAACAACTGATCCTTCGATTTTATCTGTAGACTCATCTGAAGTTCGTACTAGAAAGTATACATCCGATCTTAATGATACTTTAAAACAAAGTCCAGGGCTTTCACTAGCCAAATCTCTTATCGAATTTAACAACGCAGATAATCTATTTATATCTTCCTTTTTACCTTCCCAACCACGATCAAGATCGTCAATATAGATTATAATTTTCCGTTTCTTAAGAAAATTATCCATTATTAATTCTTGAGAAGGTGTTAAATTGATCTTGTCTTTAACTGTTGTTACCGAATCCGCTATATACGAAATCAATTTTAAACTGAAGTTCGAAAGTTTGTTTATTACATTGTTATCGGTTATTCCAAATTCATTAAACACCTTTGTTCCGATAATTTTATTTAAGCCATTCTTCCACTGACGGATTGTTAATAAGAAATTGTCATTTTCTTTCCCCAGCTCTGCAATATCATCGGGCTTAATAAGTATTGGGAGATTTCCTTTTTCTAAATCTTCTGCCATTGAAATTTTAAATAAAGCAGATTTTCCAATGCCTTTGTGTCCGACCAAAACTCTGATTGGTAAATCGCTCACAACTCTGGCGAACGTTTCATTTTTGAAATAATATTCTCTCAATCTCTCGATTGATTCACTTTCAGCGTCTTCGTACCCAAATAATCTCTGAATATTTTCGTCAGTAAATTCTGTGCCTCTTGGAACTGTCATATAAAGCGGGTTATAATTTATGCTAATTTATTATTTTAATTGAATTATTTTATGGATACCTCCGAGTGAATATATTTGATAACGACCAGCTGCCGCGACTAAGTCGATCTTGTTGCTAATGAAAACTTCTTTTCACTGCCAAAATCCAGTCAGTGTGTTCAGGTGTGTTCAGGTGTGTCGGGCGACACAGTTGGTGAGCAGGCAGCAGGCGTGGCAGAAGCAGCAGGGCGTTGATAGTGGGTTCACTCACCAGGTCGTCAATGCCGGCTGCGCTCAATTGCTTTTTTTGGGTTTACAGTGTTAAAAGATAAATAGTTGATTATCAATGTTTTATATCATAATTAAAAGTCGCTTTTGGGTTTACAGTAAAAAAACATAAATAATTGATTACCAACTATTTAACCCGAAATTTAGCGAAAAAGTGTAAACCTTTGTAAACCCTTTAGTGAGTGGCGAATGGTGAGTGGTGAATAGTGAGTGGCAGTAGTGAGTGGCAGTGGCAGGAACCAAGAGCCAGGGTCCGAGAGTGAAGAGCCACAACCAAGTGGCAGTAGTGAGTAGCAGTGGCAGGAACCAAGAACCGAGAGCGAAGACAGAAACTAACCAGTACAGCTATCATCATCGATACAGCGCCATACGCTCTTTTGGCGTGGCTATATTTAAAACGCACAAGGGTATTTTTGTAAATTATTTGTTTCGGGGCTTTGTTTTATTGAAAAAAGGGTAATTTTATTTCTCATAAAGCATTGACCGCTATGAAGAGTAAAATGCCCGCTATGCCGCCCGGATGTGACCCGGAGGCACCCGAGAATTCACGTCGTAATTTTTTAAAACAGTCTGCCCTGATAACGGCCGTGGCGCTTACGCCTGCCGCCGCCGCCAAAGCCGCGGAGCTGCACGTAGACGAAAAAATTGCCGAGGCTTTTGAAAAGCTGCCCCTAAAAATGGAGGTGAACGGCAAAGCGCAAAGCCTGATGGTTGAACCGCGCGCCACGCTGCTTGACATCCTGCGCGAGCAGCTGGACCTTACCGGCACCAAAAAGGGCTGCGACCACGGCCAGTGCGGCGCCTGTACGGTGCATGTGGACGGACACCGGATCAACTCGTGCCTCACGCTGGGCGTGATGGTGAACGGCAAGAAGATAACCACCATCGAGGGCCTTGCCAAAGGCGACGAGCTGCACCCGATGCAGGAAGCGTTTTTAAAGCACGACGGGTTCCAGTGCGGGTATTGCACGCCGGGGCAGATCATGTCGGCGGTGGCGTGCATCCGCGAGGGTCATGCCAATTCGGAGCACGAGATACGCGAATATATGAGCGGCAACATCTGCCGCTGCGGGGCCTACCCCAATATTGTTAACGCCATACAGGAAGTAAAGCAGGGAGGGCAAGCCGTATGAAACAGTTTCAATATGTACGCGCCACCACCCAGCAAAATGTGCTGGATAATATTGGCAGGCCGGGCACAAAGATCATCGCGGGCGGCACCAACCTGGTGGACCTGATGAAGCGCGGCGTTACCGCGCCGGATAAGCTGGTGGACATTAACCACCTGCCTTTAAAAAGCATTGCGCCCACCAAAACGGGGCTGCACATCGGCGCGCTGGCCCTGAACAGCGCAGTCGCCGAAAACGCGCTGGTTTTGCAAAAACAGCCGCTATTGTCGATGGCGCTGAATGCGGGCGCGTCGCCGCAGCTGCGCAATATGGCCACCGTGGGCGGCAACATGATGCAGCGCACCCGCTGCACCTATTTTTACGATACCACCATGCCCTGCAACAAGCGCGAGCCCGGAACAGGCTGCGGCGCGCTGGAAGGATATAATAAAATGCACGCGATATTCGGCACAAGCAACCAATGTATAGCCGTGCACCCGAGCGATATGTGCGTGGGCCTGGCGGCACTGGATGCGGTGGTGATCATCGCCGGCAAAAAAGGCGAAAGGCGCATCCCGTTCACCGAGTTTCACCGCCTGCCCGGCGACCATCCGGAAACGGATAACCACCTGGCTCCGGGCGAGATGATCCTGGGCGTGGAGATACCGGATAACAATTTTGCAAAGCACAGTCATTATTTAAAGATCCGCGACCGGCAGTCGTACGCGTTTGCGCTGGTATCGGTGGCCGCGGCGCTGGACATCAGCGGCGGCACCATCCGCAATGCCCGTTTGGCGATGGGCGGCGTGGCGCATAAGCCGTGGCGGCTGTTCGAGGCGGAGAGATCATTGATCGGGAAGCCGGTTTCGGAAGAGAGCTTTAAACATGCTGCGCAAATTGCGATGCAGGGCGCCAAAGCGTATGAATACAACGCCTTTAAATTACGCATGGCCCCGGCGGCGATAACCGAAGCATTAAAACAGGCGTCGGGATTGGTTTAGTTGATGGTGAGCAGTGAGATCAGACAATGATTAAGGACAAGCCAAATAGTATAACCCGTGTGGACGGTCATTTAAAAGTGACCGGCGCTATCCGCTATGCCGCCGAGCACCCTTTTCCGGGACTTGTATACGGCGCGCTGGTAAACAGCACCATCGCAAAAGGCTCGATCGATCGCATCGATTCCAAAGCGGCGGAGAACGCACCCGGCGTTGTGGCGGTCATCTCACACCTCAATGCGCCCAAAGTTCCCGGATATTCGCCGGTGCAAACCCGCGGGAATTCGCGCGACATACAGACCTTTAACGATAACAAAATATATTTTAACGGGCAGCCGGTTGTGCTGGTGGTTGCCGATACCTTCGAGCGCGCAAAACATGCCGCGTCGCTGGTAAAAATAAAATACACGCCCGAAGCGCATAAAACCAATTTGTTTGCAAACTTAAAAACTGCGACAAAACCTGGCGAGGAAGGCGATTACCTGCGCGGCGAGGCCAACGCCTACCGCAATGCCCCGGTAAAAATAGAAGTTGAGTACCGTACGCCCATCCATGTGCATAATGCCATGGAGCCTTTTGCCGTAACCGTGATTTGGGATGGCGACAAGGTAACCGAATACACCAAATCGCAATATATAAAAGGGGCACAGCGCAATATCATGAATCTGTTTAAGCTTCCCGAAGAAAACGTGCAGGTGTACTCAAAAGTTATCGGCGGCGCGTTTGGCAGCGGGTCGGGATTTTGGCCGCACGAAAAAGCGGCGTTGATAGGCGCTAAAATGATCGGTAAACCGCTTAAGGTAGTGATCGACCGCGAGCAGATGTTTACGATGGTGGGCTACCGCTCGCCCGCCGTACAGAAATTAGGCATGGGCGCTACTGCGGACGGAAAGCTGGTAGGCATCACGCACGAAGCTATTGGCGAAACATCCACTTACCAGGTATTTACCGAAGGCATCACCAGCACCACAACCTTTTTGTACAACTGCCCCAATGTTGACACGCAATACAAATTAGCGCGCCTTGATTTAAGCACGCCAACCTATACGCGCGGACCAGGCGAAACGACCGGCGTTTTTGCGCTGGAGTCGGCAATGGACGAGCTCGCGCACGAACTTAAAATGGACCCGCTGGAGTTGCGTAGAAAAAATTATAGCGAAAACGACCAGTCGCGTGATAACATGCCTTATTCGAGCAAGTATTTGAACGAGTGTTATGACCGCGGCGCCGAAAAATTTGGCTGGGAGAAACGCAGCCCGGTCCCCGGGTCGGTTAAAAAGGACGGCTGGCTGGTAGGCTACGGCATGAGTAATGGCGTGTATGGCACGCACCGCGCCGGTTCGGCGGCAAAAGCCCGCATAACCGCCGATGGCAAGCTCCTGGTACAAAGCTCGACCAGCGATATGGGACCCGGGACGGCTACCGTAATGGTGCAGATCGCCGCCGGTGTAATTGACATACCCGTCGAAAATATAAGTTTTGAGCTGGGCAGCTCGTCCTTACCTCCCGCGCCGGGCGAATATGGCTCTATGACCACCTCGTCGGTTGGCTCGGCAGTATACGACAGCTGCGTGGCCCTAAAGGAAAAATTCAACCAGCTTGCCGGAAACGGCGGCAGTGACAAGCCCGATTACGTAAAAATACTAAAGGAACATAATCTGCCCTTTTTGGAAACCACGGTCAACTCGGCCGGGGGGCCAAATCTGCGCAAATATTCGTCCCATGCTTTTTGCGCGCATTTTGTTGAGGTAAATGTCCATCCGGCGACAGGTGCGGTTAAGATAACCCGGGTGGTTTCAGCTGTGGACGGCGGAACTATTCTCAACCCCATTACGGCGCGGAGCCAGATCATTGGCGGCATTGTATGGGGCATCGGCATGGCGCTGATGGAAGACGGCGTCATCGATCACCGGTACGGAAGGTATGTGAACAGCAACCTGGCCGAATACCATGTGGCCACCAATGCGGACGTGCCGCAAATTGAAGTATTGTTTATCAATAAAAAGGATCCGGTGGTGAACCCGATGGGCTCCAAGGGTATCGGCGAGGTTGCGATTGTGGGATTTGCCGCCGCGGTGGCCAGCGCGGTTTTTAACGCGACGGGGAAAAGGATAAGGGAGTTGCCCATCACGCCTGATAAATTGGTTTGAATGGGTGAGTGGTGAATAGTGAGTGGTGAGTAAATACTCCATTCGCAAACGCTCACATAAAATATAATTAGACATGGAAAACAACACAGCTCCGATCAATGGCCTGAGCCGCGTGGACGGCCGCATGAAAGTTACCGGGAAAGCAAAATATTCAGCCGAATATTTGGCCAAGGGGGTAACGTATGGCGTGCTTGCAGCGAGCACTATTACAAGCGGCAGCATTAAATCATTGGACACGAAAGCGGCGGAGCGTGCGCCCGGTGTTTTAACCGTGCTCACTTATTTAAACGCTCCTAAAATTGCCGGTTACCAGGATAATTCGCAGACCCAGTCAAAAGGCCCGCTGAAAATATTTTACGATAATAAGATCTATTTTAACGGCCAGCCGATAGCATTGGTGATCGCCGATACATTTGAACGCGCGCTGTTTGCCGCCGGGCTTATTAAGGCGACCTACGACACCGCGCCCTTTCAAACCAGCTTAAAAAATAATTTAAGCGCAGGCTTTTCGCCGCGCAATGGCAAAGATTACCTGCGCGGCACCGAAAACGCTTTTAAAACCGCGCCGATACAATTGGAGCAGGAATACAGCATCCCTACCGAAGTGCATAACCCTACCGAACTCGGTTCCACGCTGGCTTATTGGGATGGTGATGATAAAGTAACCGTGTATACCAAAACGCAGGGCGTAAAATCAACACAGCGATCCGTTGCCCAGGCTTTTAAGCTTCAGCCCGAAAATGTACATATCGCCGCGCCTTTTGTGGGCGGCGCATTTGGCAGTGCGCTGCGTACCTGGCCGCATGAAATTGCCGCTGTATTGGCCGCGCAGGTGGTTAAAAAACCGGTTAAGCTGGTATTGAGCAGGGCGGATATGTTTACGTCCATCGGTTACCGGCCGGCATCATGGCAAAAGGTCGGTATCGGCGCGACAGCCGATGGCAAGCTGGTGGGCATTACGCACGAAGCTGCCGGGCAAACCTCGGCTTACGAAGATTTCAGTGAAGGCGTCGTAAATATCAGCCAGCTGATGTATGCCTGCCCCAATGTAAATACCAAATACCGCCTGGTTCCGTTAAACGTAAACACCCCTACGCCCATGCGGGGGCCGGGCGAGGCTACGGGCGCTTTTGCGCTCGAATGCGCCATGGATGAGCTGGCCTATAAGCTCGATATGGACCCGATCGAATTGCGCATGAAAAACTATGCTGAAACCGACCCGCAAAGCGGCAAACCCTATTCAAGCAAGTTTTTAAGCGATGCGTATAAGCTTGGCGCCGACGCGGTTGGCTGGGATAAACGCAACCCCAAACCGCGCGCAGTAACCGAAAACGGCTGGCTGGTGGGTTACGGGATGGCCGCGGGCATGTTCGGCGCATACCGTAATTCGGCAACGGTTGTCGCAAGATTATTATCCGACGGGACGCTGCATATTGAAACCGCTGTTACCGACATAGGACCCGGCACAGGCACTGCCATGACTACCATCGCCTCAGATGTGATGGGGATATCTTCCGACAAAGTCGATTTCAAGCTGGGCGATTCGGCCATGCCGCCGTCGCCTACGCAGGGCGGGTCATCTATTACGGCAACCGTGGGCTCGGCGGTGAATGATGCCTGTATGCAGCTTAAAGATAAGTTAAAGGAGCTGAACGGAAACAGCGAAAGCACAGCGTCGGGCTACGCGCAGATACTGCAGCAGCATAATCTGCCGCAACTGGAAGTGACCGTCACATCAAAAAGCGGCCCCGAAATGAGCAAATATGCCAGCTACTCCTGGTCTGTGCATTTTATGAAAGTATTGGTGCACCCAACAACCGGGGTGGTAAAAATAGATAAGGGGCTTTCTGTGGCTGATGCCGGAAAGATCGTCAGTCCTAAAACCGCGCGCAGCCAAATGATCGGCGGCTCGGTTATGGGTGCCGGCATGGCTTTGATGGAAGAGGCGGTGATCGATCATCGCTATGGCAGGCTGGTAAACAATAATTTTGCCGACTACCATGTGCCCATACAGGCTGATATACCGCAAATTGAGGCGCTTTTTGTCAACAAACCCGACCCGCATTTAAATCCGATGGGCGCCAAAGGCATGGGCGAAATAGCGACGATCGGCGTAGCTGCGGCTATTGCCAACGCGGTATTCAACGCAACCGGGAAACGGGTGCGCGATTTGCCGCTGACGCCGGATAAGTTGGTTTGATTGGGTGGTTTAATTGGTTGATTAAGTTGGATTAGGTTGATTGAGTTGATTTGTTAAAAATCAATAACTATTCACTTAATCAACTATTCTCCCAATCAACTAAAACTTCAGATTCTCCTTGATCCACCGCTGCACTTCTTCCTGTTTGGTGACCTCCGCGGGCAACTTGTCGTGGATCAATTTTTCCATTTTATTGCCCGTGTTGGAAAAGCGGTAATCCCAAACCGTCATCAACTTATTTACCATGTACACCACTTCGTTGCCTTCTTCTTTGTTAAAAGGCGTATCGTCGGGCCGGCCGTTTATACGCGGATCATTGGAGGCGTAGCTGGTCCACTTATAATCGGAATAGTGCAAATTTCTTCTGGAGAACAGGATCATGGCTACGGGAATTTCTGTAAAGATACTTATAATAAACGGCTGTACAGGCGCAATATTTTGGGTGTTTGTATTTGTTTGCTTTTGTTGCGGCCTGTCAAATAAACAGGTTGTCTACATAATTTTATCAAAGTTTCCACAGAATGATACTTTAAACTTGAAAAAAACAAAAATCATGAAAAGGACATTTTTATTTGCCGTCGTTATGTCGGCCGCAGCCGTCGGCGTAAAGGCGCAGGATTTAAAGCCCGCCAGTGTTCCTGTCGCTGTGCGGGCAGAGTTAACAAAAAAATATCCCGAAGCCACAAAGGTTAGCTGGGAAAAAGAAAAGGGCAACTACGAGGCCAATTGGGGCGGGAAATCGGGCGAAGACAACTCGGTGATGTTTACGCCGTCGGGCACGTTTATTGAAATCGTTAAGGCGATAAAGGTAAGCAGTTTGCCTAAACCGGTCGCCCCGTATGTGGCGGCCCATTATAAAGGCGCGAAAATTAAAGAAGCCGGCCGCGTAACGGATGCCGCCGGTAATACCAAATACGAAGCTGAAATAAAAGGCGGCGACTTGATATTTGACGAAAACGGAAAATTCCTGAAAAAAGATTGATGACGTGCTGAGGCGCCATATTTGCCTCTTTTTATTTCTACTTTTAACAAAAAGCCTTGCCGGATGGCAAGGCTTTTTTGTTGTACTTATAACTGCGGCGGCTTTTATGCCGTTCGCTTTATTACAAATACGATTGCAGCAAATTCGCTTTCGAATTCTGCCTCAAACGCATCAGCGCTTTATCCTTTATCTGGCGCACGCGCTCGCGTGTCAGGTTAAACTTCTCCCCTATTTCCTCCAGCGAGTGCGGCGCGCTCGCCCCCAGGCCAAAAAATAATATGATCACCTCGCGTTCCCTTTCGCCCAAAAT
>Ga0134126_10003304_pt1 | contig 20238 bp, 20 predicted proteins | sample KB31752_FD_96881 | JGI IMG/M metagenome (GOLD analysis project Ga0134126, IMG submission 96881) | Terrestrial soil microbial communities with excess Nitrogen fertilizer from Kellogg Biological Station, Michigan, USA - KB3-175-2 | ecosystem: Environmental > Terrestrial > Soil > Unclassified ...
TATTAGAGCTGGCATCATATGACGCAACTGGCTTGAGACCAGAGGCTTTGGAGTCATTGAAGGCGGAAATAAAAGCAAGAGGCCTCGACAAAGGGTTGGATAAAACAATTGAAGTTCAGAAGAAAGGTTTATCTCATGGTGAATTATCATCATTAGTTTCTATTATAAGGAAACTTCCATGCCCGCACTGCCAATCAAAAAACAAAGCGCTGAATGCTATACAGGTAACTACCGTGAAAAGCTTCATCTTTTTAACAAGTACGTCAAGGAAAACAGCAATCGGGTGTGAGGATTGTCTTCGAAAAATTAATAATAAAGCAATTTTAACAACGGCATTATTAGGTTGGTGGGGAGTCCCTTTCGGCATTTTCAGGACTCCCGGAGCAATCTTTAAAGATCTTCAAAACAACGAAAAGGCAAAATCAACAGGGGCTACTGATGTTTTAAATAGTTTTGTTTTGAGTCATGCAGGTGCTTTAACCAAAATTGGGAATAACGAAGCAGAATTTCCGACATTTATCAGCGACACTACATCTTGAGAAACCCTATTAGCCTTTCCCGCATTCCCCGGTCTTTCTCCTGACAAACCAGAACCTATTTAACATACTTAAAGCAATGAGTAATATTGTTTCTTCAAAACAGATAATATCGCAGATATACTTCATAAGGGGTAAAAAAGTGATTCTTGATGAAGACCTTGCAGCGCTTTATGAAGTAGAAACGAGGGTGATGAACCAGGCGGTAAAAAGGAATGCATCCCGCTTTCCTGAAGATTTCATGTTCCAGTTATCAGAAAGCGAATATGAATTCTTGATATCACAAACTGTGACATCAAGATGGGGTGGTCGCAGAAAGTTACCATTTGCATTCACAGAACAAGGCGTTGCCATGCTTTCAGCAATTTTGCGCAGCAAAAAAGCTATTGAAGTAAACATTGCAATTATGCGAGCCTTCGTAAAAATGCGCGAACTGCTCGATGAGAATGCAGAACTAAAAATGAAACTGGATGCTATGGAAAAAAAATATGACAAACAGTTTAAAATTGTATTTGACGCGTTGAGAGAATTGATAAGCCCGGAAATTAAAGCCCGAAAACCTATAGGTTATAAAAAAGATATCAAATGACCTCGTTCCTGATCCTGATAAGAAAATATGAATATGCATCCTCCAATCCCGGTTTGTCTCCTGAGAGACCGGAATTCCCTACCCTCGCATCCCGCGATGTAAATTTCCTAAGAGTGAGTGATTCAAATATTCTGTATCTTTTCATCGAACAAATCCGGATGCAGTGGTATAGACTTATCAATGAGTGCAATGAAATGATTTTTATGACAAAATAGTTGTTGGGTTTCACCAATTTGAATATTAATCTGAATTGACAAAATAACTGCATCTTTTAAAAGAAGAGTTTCACCGCAGAAACAGCAAACGACCTTTTCAATATTGTCCATAATTTTGCTTCTCATTTTGAGACTTATATATCCTACCTCTCCAAAAAACCCTTCAGCTTCTCAACCATATAGTCAAAATGAGTTGCATCCAATCCCGGCCAGATGCCGAGCCAGAAGGAGCGGTTCATTACAATATCGGTATTGGCGAGGTCTTCTACTACACGGTGCTTGATGTGCTGGTAAGCGGGTTGTTTGATGAGGTTTCCTGCAAAAAGCAATCGTGTGCCTACCTTTTCGCTTTCAAGGTATTGGGTAAGCTCTGTTCTGTCCACATTGTCGTTCCTGAGTGTCAATAAAAATCCAAACCAGCTTGGGTCTGAGTTTGGGGTGGCTTCGGGTAGGATCAGATGCGCTTCCAGCGGTTTCAGCCTTTCGTAAAGCAACTTATGGTTTTCCCGGCGCTTCTGCACAAAATAATCGGCCTTCTCCAACTGTCCAAGTCCTATAGCCGCCTGGGTATCGGTTACTTTCAGGTTGTAGCCTATATGAGAATAAGTGTATTTATGGTCATAACCGAAGGGCAGGTCGCCCAATTGCCATTCAAAGCGCTTGTTACAGGTATTTTCTTTGCCCGGGTCGCAATAGCAGTCGCGCCCCCAGTCGCGGAAACTCTCCGCAAGCAGTTTCAGCTTCATGTCGTTAATCAGCACCGCGCCGCCTTCGCCCATGGTGATATGATGGGCAGGATAGAACGAAACCGTAGCCAGGCTGCCAAAAGAGCCGGTTTTTTTGCCGTTATAGGTAGCGCCCAACGCATCGCAATTGTCTTCTATAACAAACAGGTCATGTTTATGCGCCACTTCCATAACCGCCTCCAGGTTGAAGGGGTTGCCAAGGGTATGCGCCATCATAATGGCCCTTGTTTTCGGGCTGATGGCCGCTTCTAATTGATGGACCTTAAAATCATAGGTAGGGATATCAATATCCATAAAAACAGGCACGCAACCGAACTGTATCATTGGGTTTACCGTAGTAGGGAACCCTGCGGCAACGGTAATTACTTCGTCACCCGGCTTCAGGGCTTTATCTCCTAATTTCGAAGAAGTAAGCGCATTGAATGCCACCAGGTTCGCCGAGGAGCCGGAATTGACCAGCAAAGATATTTTGGCCCCGAAATATTTCGCAAATTTTCTTTCAAATTCTTTGGCATACCTGCCCGTGGTGAGCCATCCGTCGAGCACGGCATCAACCCCGAGCAACAGGTCATTGGTGTCTACAACCTTGCCCGTTGGGGGAATATAGTCCACTCCGGGGGTGATAGGTTTAAATATGGCCTTGCCTGCCTGCTCCTGGAGCAGCTCCAGCAATGGGCCTTCTATATTTTTGTACATGGCGCAAAGATAACAGTCAACAGTCAACAGTCAACAGTCAACAGTAACAAATGTGTATAAATGCGGATTTTATATATCGCATTGTCTTTCTTAGGATAAACGTAATTGCGTATTTCGTTCAAAAAATTTCCCGTACTCCCTAATCACTATTTCCTCCTATACAGCCAGCCGTAACCGTGTTCGGTTTTTTTGAACAATGAGTAATGCATGTCCAATTGGCCAAGTAAATACTTCTTCGTTTCCATCTTGTCGGGCTCTCCCCACAGGAGGATATAATCTGGCCAGGTACCGGATTTTTGGGCATAAGCTACAAAAGAAGAATCTTTGAGGGTATCGCCGCCTTCCTGGAAATAAATTTCAGGATTGTATTTTTTCTTCCATTGCAGCGGAAAATAACTGTACAGCCCTTCATAGTTTTCAAACGAAAAAGCATTGCGATCTATGCTCACATAACCGGATAGATGCAAAAAAACATCTACAGTATCAGATCTTGTGCTGCCGTCAGGCAGGCGGGTAACATTGTTTACAGAAAATGGCAGGAAGGTTTTGCCTTCAGGAATGTCGTTTTCAATTGAACGATATTCTCTGAGCCCGGATATGGCATGATAAAAACATATAGACCGGTACCCCAGGAACAATACTGCAAAACCAAAAAATACCGGGGCCAGGATTCTGGTGAATCGCTTTTGATATGGATACACCGAGAGGGCCATTATAGCCAGTATATTACTGTACAAGGCTAATCGCATAAATATAAAGCTGCCGTTAGCGAAATCGTCGGGAGAGAAAAACATCAGGATGGCAAAACTGGCAAACAGGATAAACAGCACATCCAAACTGAAAATTTTCTTATGCTTTATTCTTTGGTAGAAATTATATCCCATGAATAAAATAAGGATTAAAGAAAAAACCAGGAACAGGTATGTGTCCCTTTTGCCCATATATACCAGCGAAGCATCGTATAACTGATCACGGATATAGGGCCAAGGGGAGCGGTCTGGGAAATCGGTATCCCCATTGCTGTTTTTTAAAAAGTGAACAAAAAAGACCAGTGAGGGAAGAAACCCAATAAATAATCCCCTTAACCGCATAAAAAATTGCCGCCAGGCGAACTCGTGTTTCTTTATCTCTTGCAGAAGGTAAGCGATCAAAACAAATCCTATGCTCATGCCCGCCATTACAAACGATATGGGATGACTGAAAAAAAGCACACTGATGAGAAGCAGAAAAACGATTTGCTTCTTTGCGCTAAATATCCCCTTGTATTTCAGCCAGTACCCAAGGGCATAAATATAAAAAATGATGCTGACGCAGAAATTTAAAAAACCGAAATAAAAAGTGATGTTATAGATCAATGGGAAAATAAGGAGGCTTATAAAGCTGTTGTTTGGGTTTATTTGTCGCACAAGGTACCGGAAGGATAGCGGAAGAAATGCCACATACAGCGCCAGGAATAGTTTTTCGGCGAGGAATGGATGCAGAAATGTTAAAAAAATCACGTAAACAACATGCACGATCCAGTTGGGGTTGGGAACAGGATTGATATTGAAATACTGATGAAAAACCGAACCCGGGTGAAGGAGCATGTCATGCAGCATCCGGGCATTCTTCAGGTGCGATGGCCCATCCTGGGTCGGAAAATATTTGCCGAAAAATAAGGGGATTAGGTGGAGGATGAGCAGGACATAGAAAAGTATGGAAACAATCTTATCCCTGGATGAACGTTCACTTAATGTCATCAAAACGGCGTATCAAATTCTTCCAAACCTTCAAATCCCAAATCTCTTTCTGATACAACCGGGTTCGCTACCGGCCATTTAAAACCGAAGGAATCGTACCGGATTCCGGTATCATGTTCTTTTTTATAGACACTGGTGGTCAGGTAGAATAAAGTCGCTTTTTCTGTGAGGGCGCAAAAGCCGTGAGCTACGCCGGAAGGCAGGTAAAGCATTGCTTTTTGCACATCATCAAGTTGGTAGGTGCGGAACTGTTTGTAGGTCGGGGATTTTTTTCTCAGGTCGAGGGCCACGTCCAGCACGGCGCCTTGTATAGCAAAAATCAGTTTGGCATGGTCGTGCGGCGGGGTTTGGAAATGCATACCCCGTATGGCTCCTTTCACAGATTCGGAATAATAACTTTCTTTGAAATCATGTTCCAGTTTATGTTTGGCAAATTCCCCGGCATGAAAAGTTTTCACAAAACTGCCCCGGCTGTCTTCTGATATAAAAGGCTTGATAAGATACAGGCCGTGAATATGTTGTTTAATGAATTCCATAGAGGAAGTTTCACGCAAAGATCGCAAAGTGTTTCGCAAAGAACGCAAAGAAATTTAATATCGACATAGAAAGACACTACAAATAAGTCATAATATTCTTTGCGCCTCTTTGCGTGCCTTTCCCCTTAGCGCCCTTTGCGTGAAATATCAGTCCATTCTTCATAAATTATTAACGACCCGATGAATTCCCTCTTTTAATTTATGAGTATTGAAATTTATGAGCAATCCAAGTTTGCACCCACTCAACTTTAAATATGTAAGTGTTTGTGAAAAGTGAACTGGCGCAAGAGACTCAACCGATTTTATTTCAATAATTACCCTGTTTTCTATCATCAAATCTATCCTGTAGTCGCATTCCATTTTTATATCTTTGTAAATAAGCGGCATCGCAACTTGCTGCCCAATTTGAAATCCCGCATTTCGCAGTTCATAAGCCATCGAATGTTCATAAACAGATTCAAGCAGCCCAGGGCCTAATTCGTTATGAAGGTTAAGGGCTATACCAATTACTTTATATGAAATATCATTTTCAGTCATATTCTTTCTAAATACTTTCAGGCAAAGGTTCACGCAAAGAGCGCAAAGGAGGAAACATGCAAAGAACGCAAAAAGAATTTTCGTTTGGCGCCTTCTATGGAAAATTTCACGCAACAAGCACAAAGAAGGAAGCACGAAGAACGCAAAGTTTTTCGCGAAAAGCACGAAAGACAAAAAATACACTACATGTAAATCTTCCTCGTTATTATATTGTTAGCATTCTTTGCATGCCTTTCCCCTTAGCGTTCTTTGCGTGAAAATTTTTAAGCACCAAGGTATTCCCCTATCTGCCTTTCCGTAATTCCGATAGGATTGGTTTTATAATCCCTATACCATTCCAAGGTCATTTGGAGGGCTTTTTCAGAATCCCATTTGGGTTTCCAACTAAGCTCATTCATGGCTTTATTGATATCAAGCCTTAGCAATCCTGCCTCGTGCGGCCCTCTTATATCCGGCAATTCTTTATAAGAACCGCTCCCCCAAATTTTCAGGCTCTTTTCAACCAGTTCCCTCACTCTTAGGTTGTCCTCTTCTTTTGGCCCGAAGTTATAGGCCGTTGCAAATTTTTCCGGTTCTTCCTGCATCTTGGCGCCGAGCAGAAGATACCCGCATACCGGTTCCAGTACATGCTGCCAGGGCCTCACCGACTCAGGGTTCCGGACAGTCAGAACCTCATTCGCTGCCAGGGCACGTACCAGGTCAGGCACAATACGGTCCTGGGCCCAATCGCCGCCCCCGATAACGTTTCCCGCGCGGGCGGTAGCAATGGCCGTCCGGTGATGGTTAAAATGTTCTGGCTTAAAAAATGATTTCCGGTATGAGGCAGTTACAATTTCCGCGGCAGCTTTGCTTGAAGAATAGGGATCAAAACCTCCCAGTGGGTCGTCTTCTTTATAGGCATCCCAGGTTTCCCTGTTTTCATACACTTTGTCTGTTGTTACAACTACTACGCTGCACTGTCTCTCCAGGTTGCGAACGGCCTCAAGCAGATAGGTGGTTCCTCCTACATTTGTTTCAAAAGTATCAACAGGTTTGTCATAAGACACCCTGACAAGGGATTGGGCAGCTAAATGAAAAACAAAATCCGGCTGAAAAGAATGTACCTCTTTTCCCAGTTTGTCTTTATTCCTGATATCGCCGATAAACGAGGTGCAAAGTTTGTCGCCATTCAGCAGCTTATATAAATTCGGACTTCCCTCGGGGTTCAGGGCATAGCCTTTTACCTCAGCGCCGAGTTTTTTGAGCACTGCCAGCATCCACGCACCCTTAAAACCTGTGTGCCCGGTAACGAAAACCCTTTTGCCTGCGTAGTTGTGCCTTAGTTTTTCAATCATTTCCAGAGTTTCCATTCAGGGTTTTCTTCCCACATCGTGTTGAGGTCTATACTGTCGCGAAGGGTATCCATACATTTCCAAAAGCCTGTATGTCGGTAGGCTGTTAATTGCCCGTCTTTTGCCAGGTCATCGAGGGGCTGGCGTTCCCACATAATATCATCTGCATCGTCCTTCAGGTATTTGAATACTTCGGGTTTCAGCACAAAAAAACCGCCGTTTATCCAGGCGCCATCTTCGGAAGGTTTTTCTTTGAAGGCGATGACGTCATCCTGAGCGTCCAGTTCCATGATACCAAAACGGCTTCCGGGCTGTATGGCCGTCATGGTGGCTATTTTATTCTTGCTTTTGTGAAAAGTTACCAGTTTATTGATGTCAATATTTGCTACCCCATCGCCATAGGTAAGCATGAAATCATCATTTTCCACGTATTGCTGCACCCGTTTCAGCCTCCCCGCGGTCATTGTCTCCAGGCCTGTTTCTACAAGTGTTACTTTAAAATTCTCTGATTTGGTATCATGCACCGAAACGCTGTTGTTCTGCAGGTCAATGGTAAGGTCAGAATTATGCAGGAAATAGTTCATGAAATATTCCTTGATCACATAACCTTTATAGCCGAGGCATATTACAAATTCATTATGCCCAAAAGCGGAATATATCTTCATGATATGCCATAGAATAGGTTTCCCGCCTATTTCTACCATAGGTTTAGGCTTTAGGTGTGATTCCTCAGAGATACGGGTGCCTTTGCCCCCTGCAAATATTACAACTTTCATAAGGGCGGCAAGTTAGGAAAAGTTAGTGAGTTGATGAGAAAGAGAGTTTTGAGTTATCGAGTTGTTGAGTTATAAAGATTGCTTACGCATGATTGTGAAGATACCCATGAACGCTGCGTAGGTTCATTCTTTCTCCCCTCTTCGCAAGAGAAGGGCGAGGGGTGAGGCCGCTTTAATTGAATTCACCTATCTTTGTGCTCCAATTTTTGAAATACTATGCAAGTACTGGATTTTGAAAAGGAAGTTTATGATCTCGAGAAGCAACTGGAAAAGGCCAGGGAATCTTCCGAGAAAGGCGGCCAGAACGGCAGCAGGAACCAGACCCTTGATGAATTTTCTGCCACAGTTGACAAACTGAAAAAGGATCTGTACGGCAACCTCAACGGATGGCAAAAGGTGCAGCTTTCCCGCCACCCCGATAGGCCTTATACGCTAGATTATATCCAGAACATCACCCAGAATTTTATCGAAATGCATGGAGACCGCAATGTTGGGGATGATAAAGCTATGATTGGTGGCTTTGCGTCTATAGACGGGCAAACGGTGATGGTTATAGGGCAGCAAAAGGGCCGGAATACCAAGCAGCGGCAAATGCGCAATTTCGGGATGCCAAACCCTGAAGGATACCGCAAAGCGCTGCGGCTCATGAAACTGGCCGAAAAATTCAATATACCCGTCATTACATTTATTGATACCCCCGGCGCATCTCCCGGCCTTGAGGCTGAAGAGCGCGGCCAGGGCGAAGCGATTGCCATGAACCTGAGAGAAATGGCCGTACTCAAGGTTCCAATTATTTGCATTATTATTGGCGAGGGGGCTTCAGGAGGCGCGCTTGGTATAGGAGTGGGCGACAAGGTGCTGATGCTGGAATACACCTGGTATTCCGTGATTTCGCCGGAATCATGCTCGTCTATTCTTTGGCGGTCATGGGATTTTAAAGAACAGGCGGCAGACGCCTTACAATTGACTTCTGATAAAATGCTGAAACTGGGGCTCATAGATGGTGTCATTAAAGAGCCGATAGGGGGAGCGCACCACGACCCTGAAAAGACCTACGCCGCGGTGAAAACAGAAATAAAAAAACTCCTGAAAGAACTTATGCCAATGGATGCTGACACCCGTATCACACAGCGCATTGAGAAGTTCTCTAACATGGGGGTTTATGTTTAATGTCCTTTTCTAAAATCCAATCTGCCGGTCGTTATATCTTTTCGACATTCAGAACTTTCCCCAGGATCATAAGGGCCTTGTTGAAACCAGGAGATAAGAATATTCTTGATAATATAATTTTTTCCTGTTACAAAGGCAGTTCGTCTTCATCACACAGCCCGGGAATAAAAGCGATAGAAACCCTGAGGAAATCCATGCTGCAAAGCGGAAATGAAATCATAAGAAAAGAGTACGGACAGGGTTCTAATGTCCTTGCCAATAGGGCACCAACAGAAAGAGTGAGTGAGGTTTGCAGGATCATGAGCAAATCCAAAAGTGAATGTCTGTTCTTGTATTATCTTATCAAAATCTTGAAACCCGGTTATTCCATAGAACTCGGCGCCTGCCTGGGCATTTCCGCAGCTTATATCGGCGTTGCACTTAAAGAGAATAATAATGGCCGGCTTGTTACATTGGAAGGATCGCCCGGACGTGCTAAGATTGCAATAGAAAACCTCGAAAGCCTTGGCTTGGGAAATTATGTAAGCGTATTGGAAGGGCGGTTCCAGGATGTATTAGCGAATCATTTAAATAGTATTGAACGTCTTGAGTTTGCCTTTATTGACGGTCACCACGATGAACTGGCAACTATTGGTTACTTCAACCAGCTTATCCCTAAATTCACAGGAGGCGGCATTATGGTTTTTGACGATATTTTTTGGTCAGCCGGGATGAACAGGGCCTGGAAAAGAATAAAAAAATCCGAAGCTGTAAAAGACAGCTTTGAATTTATAGGGATGGGAATTGTAACCTTAGACTAGAAATCAAAATCATTTTTTATTTATTCTCGCCGGTTTATTGTTCCAGTAAAAACCAAACTTTAAAAGCAAAAGGTTTGTATTTGTATTCCCTTTAAAATAATAAGTTTGAATATTATCATTTGAGTCCGTATATTCCTTTGACATAGCGTATTGGGTTGATCCAAAAAGATATTCCATCCCCAGGTAAATATGATAAACCCTTATATTCAGGCCAAGTGAGCCTTTAGCTGAAAAAGCACTCGTTCCTGTTATATTTACATAACCGGGGTCGCCATAAAACGCATCATTGCTATAGGCTCCTCCAGGCAAAGAAAAGCCCAAACCCACTTTTGGGCAAAAATCGAAGTAAATGTTTTCGTTTGGGGAATATGTAAGTACAGGGCCAATTTTTATTAAGTATGAAAAAAAATCGTTGTATATATAATTCTGGATACCCAGGCTGGACCAATCAATACTATTAATCGTAAAAGAGCCATAGGTTACATCAATTCCAATATGGAGCGGTTTTGGCAGGTTTAATTTCCGAAAATAAAAAATCCCACCGATATCAAGCCCAAAACCTGTCTGGGCGCCCATGCCATCAGTAGAATTGTACATATTTAGAAGGTTGTTTGTTGTGGGCCCCTGGCCAAATTTACCCTCAGGCAAGGCAGCGCTGAAATTTAGGTATCCAATATCCCTGATCCCAGAAAAGTCCTGCGACGAATTATTCCCTGAAACCTGTCCCGTCCCACCTCCTATCATCTGGGCTTTAACGGTAATTGCCAGTAAACACGCCGATACCAGTAAAAATTTTTTCATTGTTTTTTATTTTTACAGCTTGTTATAATTCATCTTCCATACATTCCATTTCCCCTCATTATTCCCACGCTGGGACAGGAAATAAATAGATTTGCCGTCAGGGCTCCAAACCGGCGATACATCGTGGCCGGGATGAAATGTAAGTTGGGTCAGCCCGGTACCATCCAGGTTTATTGTAAATATGTCCAGGTTTGCAGGTTTTGTATTTGATTTGAGCGTTGAACCAACAAAAACAATTGTTTTGCCGTCAGGCGAAATCTGTGCACTCGAAAAACCCTTATCTTTATCCCTGTATATCATGGTTTCCTGTCCGCTTACAGCATCAAACATCCATATTTCGCCCTTATTGGTTTCTTTGTTTGCCCTGGTAACTAACAGCCGTTTTCCATCCTGCAAAACACATGGTGTGGTACCATCGGTATATTGAGTGAGTGTTGCATTATCCCGGTTATAACTCCATATATAATACCTGTATGTATTCTCTGTAAGACCCTGGGCATTTACATGTGAACTTACTATTTCTGACTTGGAAAAATAAATAAGCTTGGAATCAGGGGAAAAGGCCGGGCCCGTCTCATTAGATGGCGTGGACGTTATCTGCTGCACCGATGAGCCCTGCGAGGTATTTATCATATAAACATTGTCACTGCCATCGCCAAAATCTGAAAAAGCAATATTTTTTGAATCCGGTGAAAAGGCAACATCAATTATTTCCGTTCTGAAAGTCCGCTGAATTGTCGATAGGCCTCCTTCTACTTTTTTAATAAATATATTCCTGGATTTATTTGTATAAGCAAGGAAGGCAATGAACTGATTATCAGGTGACACAGAAATTAAGTCATTAGGATACCATGCTGGGTTAGGAGTATTGAAATTAATAAGCGGCCCGCTTACTTTATCCTGATCATCAGTGATCTCTACAAGGTGAATATTGCCTTCTTCCGGAACAAAAGTAGGCGAGTAGTCTATTTTTTGCTCTGTAACGCAGGTGGTTAGGAAAATAGAAGATAGTATTAAAGTACCTAACTTCAATACCATAAATAACGACTTAAACAGTTTCATATCAATTTTTTTTAATTAATTCTATCTAAGAAAGCAGACTTGGCCTCAATCATTTGCGGGATTCGCGCGCAAATTTTTTTTTGCGATTAAAAATTCCTCCCTGTATATTTAGGGTTTGGGGTAAATGGACCTGGGATGTTTTTATAATGGTGTTAACGACAATAAGTTATTTCATGTGTTTGATCGAAAAATCACTTTCATTTCGTAAAGATAAAAATCTTTATTTCACAACTCCAAACTTTTGACAATAAATATTTTCAGTATGTGGAAATCTGCCTATTTAGAGCATTTTCGCAATTACATTTCCTCGGTCTGTGGCACACAAACCGAAATTTCCACGAACGAAATCTTTATTTGGAACTACATGAATATCGCAGGGAAGAGGGGGAAATAGTGCGGGGGCAAGAGCAAAGTGCGGCCCCCACTTTCATTTCTCAGCGAGCGGGAGTTTGCATAGTTCGCGAAGTTTGGCAAAGGACTCTATAGGGCCGGTGGTAGAAAACATATTTACAAGCCAGCCCGGTAAGTCGCCCCCGGTATCAACAGTGGTGGTGTACACGATGTGCAGTGTGGTGGGGCTTATCGTTGTGGCTACCATGTTCGACTGTAACCAGGGGATGCGAACAGTTCCGTCTTGCGCCGGTTTATAATTGGGCATGCCGAGCACTGAGAAGGTAGTTGTCTTTTGATCAGCTGAATGGCTTATTTGTAATTTAGCATATAAATCGCGGTTTGAAAATGGCCATGGCGCACTTACCTCGGAATGGTATATGATTTCGCTGCATGTCCCCTGGCTTTTAGCGCTGCAGGCCATGAAACTGGAAGAGCTTGTTTCGTAAACCCAAAGCGGGTATTTGTTTACATCCGACATCACGGAAACGAATTTCGCCATACTTGTTTTCATGTCGAGCTCCACTTTTACGTCATTGAACCGGGTTGTTTTAGAAGGGCGTGAATAGACGCTGATGCCGTCCGATTGTTTCTGCAAAGTCCAGCTTGCCTGCGAAAAAGCGTCCTGGCAAAAACACAACACGACAGCAAGAACATATAATAATGATTTTGTAATAAACATGGTTAAGGGTTTTCAAAATTTGAACACAATACTCAATAGTAAACAACCCGGCAGCGGTAGAAATGTTTAAAGAGGGAGTGAAGTGCGGAGAGCGGGGAGTGAGCGCGGAGACTTTGTCGCCAACCGCCCCGCCCTTCGGGCACCCCGCCTTGACTAAGGCGGGGAATAGCTGACGTATGACTGTTTGCCGAAATGACACTCTGAGGGACACTCTTGCGCAAGCCAATTAACACATCATCACATTAATTATCACATTGTTTATCTCAAAACCAGCACCAGCAAAAACTGGATGAGCATGGTGCTGTCGAGAAGCCCGGTGAAATAATACTCGTGCCGGGTGTCCCGTGAATAATAAATGACGATAAGGGCGTTAAGTCCTGACAGGAGCTTTGCCCATAATATCCCGTCCTGCACCGAATAATGGAAAAGATTAATACACAAAAACACCACGATACATGCAAAGGCAAGTAGCCTTGTATTCCTGATGCCGATAAGGCCGGGAATCGTAAGCACATTTCCGTACCTGTCGCTATGGTAATCCCGGATATCAAAGGGCAGGGTGATGGCAAAAATGAACAGAGCCCTTTCTGTAAACAGTAGAATAATGTCACGATTCCATATATTATGTCCTGACCCAGTTACGGGAAAAAACACAGTAGTAGCAGCCCAGACGTACATAATGAGGAAGATTTTAAGCAGTTTAACGCTCCTGAGGCCTTTAGCTCCGCGCACTAAGGCCGGAACAGAATACCCAAGAGATAAAACACCCAAATGCCCGAGAAAAATAAGGCTGCCTTTAGATAAAAAAAATACGGCAACCGCCAGGAAAATAAAACTTATGGCGCTGATCACTGTCATCGCTTTTCGGAACTGCACCATCCATATATGTCGTTCGTTCCCGGTTTTGCCAATAGAACCCAAAACCACGAGCCTGTCAATATTATAAGTAAAAAGCGTACCTGCGAACCCAATAGCGATGTAGAGAGGATTAACGGGCAGGTGAAGGAGGATATAGGTTTCCCATATAAAACCCGCAGTACATACCGAAATAAGCAGGTTGCTGTATATGATGAAATCCGAGATCTTTTTCATTTGTCAAAGATTCAGTAACAATGATCAGAAAACAAGGGTTTATTTATGGAATGGCCGGTGCAGTCTTTATAGACGCTTGTCCAGTTTTGGGATGTTCATTTTCAAGGCATTGCTCAACATACCGGCCATGTGTCATAAAGCAAATATCTGCCGGGAGCATGTTTTCAAATCTCTCCAGCATCCCGCGGCGGTGGTAGTACATCAGGAAATTGTATAATGCGCTGCCATTGACGCCAGGGTGCATAAAGCGTTCCTGCTCAAAATCAATATCAAAAGAATGGAAATAACTAATGACAGGTTCTCCTCTATTAAAGGCATTGCCCATTGCCCATTTGCTAACCAGGACTGGCAAAAACCGGAAATAAACGCTGGATGCAAAAGGGATACTGAGAAATGGGTTTCGGAGAAGGGTAGGGGGAAGCTCCCAAATTTTGTTATCCACCAGTTTAAAATCGCTACCGAACTCCGGCCATCCGTGAAAGGCGCTTTTTGTAGCCATTACCGAGGAGGAATATTTTAAACCGAGTTCTTCAAGCACATCATAAGCCCACGATGTAGCTTTGGTAAGCGACAGCCCAGGCGCCCGGAAACCATGAATGTTTTTTGCGCCCAGTTGGTCAAGTATTTCCAGGTTTTTTATAAGGTCTTCCTTAAAACTTTCCCGGGTATGAAAATTCAACGGCTTATGGTCGTAGGTATGGCAGCCAATTTCGTGGCCTTCTGCAATGATTTCCTTTACCAGGCTCTCATAATGCTTTGCTGCTTTGCCAACCATAAAAAAAGTACCCTTTGCGTGGTGGCGATCAAGAAAATCAAGGTATTGGCGGATCATGCCGGGCAGCCTTTCCTGGTATGTAAGTCCATCGGGAACCAGGTAACGGATATCCTCAAAATCTATACTGAACAATAATATTTTATTCTCCTTCTGTAATTTTTTCATCCCCTGAAAAACATAAGAAAATGCAAACACAAGCCGTCGGCCTGCTTACTTTATTTCCAGCACTTCCATATCATAAACCAACGTGGTATAGGGATGTATTAAATTTCCTTTGCCCTTCACCCCATACCCAAGTGAAGAAGGAATATACAGCCGTGCCTTTGCTCCCTTGTTCAACAATTCCGCTCCTTTTTCCCAGCCGCGGATTACATCATGCCGGCCAATTATAAACGAGGTTATCCTATCGTTTTCATTATCAATAGGCCGCCCGTTCAGCAGGTAACCGCTGTATCGGATGATTACGGTTTGACTGTCCGTTGGAAAAGGGCCTTTCCCCTTTTGGTTAATTAGATAATACATGCCATCGGGAGTTTCCACGGCGCCCGGCGCGCTGTTTTTTATATAATTATCTAAATTTTTTGTTTCCTGCTCCTTAAGCCGTGCGCTAATTTTTAACTGCTCTTCATTTTGTTTCTGGCGATCAAGCGCATATTCTTCCGGGGATTCTATAGCCAGCATTTTTATGTTCATTTTAAGCATTGTCCCCCTTGGCACAGGCATGTCCTGCCCGTTGTAAAAAGAATCGGCGCTTACCAGGAAAGTAGCGCTGTCACCTTTCGACATCATCATAAATGCTTCTTCAAGGTCGCCCGGATAGGAGGGTGTACGGATCTCGGTAACAACCGGAAAAAGTGACTTATAAGTTGAAGACAGGATGGAATCTTTTTGCGAATAGAGTATAAAATTGAACTTGATCACATCACCAAGCTTTGGCTTGGGGCCATTTTCATGGGTAAACATTTTGTATTTCAACCCGGAGGGTGAGGTATTGAAACCTGCCTGGCCCTTTGCGAAAAAGGGATAGGACAGGACTGAAATAGCAAAAATGATTGTTAAGCGCATTTGATCATAAGGTGATCGGTTTCCACGTCCGGACTATTTTATATCCACCAGTTCTACCTCAAATATAAGCGGTGAATAAGCAGGAATGGGGCCATTACCATTAGGTCCATAAGCAAGTTTGGAAGGAATGATCAAACGGGCCTTTGTGCCTTTTTTCAACAGGGCAAATCCTTGTTCCCAGCCTTGTATCACGCTGCCAGCCTCACCGGCTTTTACACCAAGTTTGAAAGTAAAGGTTTTGCCGCGGTCGCTGTCAAATTCTTTACCGTTAAGCAGTGTGCCGGTATAATGTACCACGAGGCTGTCCCCTGTTTTTGGCAGGGGTCCCGTACCTTCCTGTTCTATAACATAATAGAAACCGGAATCTGACTTAATGGCATTAGGGGCCTTCGTTTTCAGATAGTCTGCCATATCTGAAGCTTCTTTTTGCATAAGCCCGTTGTTATAATCTGCATAAGGGGTCACATCTTCCATCTTGATGGTGTATTTCACGAGGGTGCCGGCCTTCAATGCAGGATCGGGATGCCCTTTCATCATAGAATCGGCAGGCATAAAAAATGCGGCACTGTCTCCTTTGCCCAGCATCAAAAACCCTTCTGTTAAGGTTTGAAATGCGGTTTCAGTCAATCGTCCTTCAAATGGCCGGTGCATTTTGTAAGAGCTCATCATCACGGAATCTTTGTAATTGGTAACGACATAATCAAACCGGATCATGTCCCCGATTTTGGCTTTTTCACCCCCTGCGGATTTATAGATTTTATATTTAAGCCCCTTTGCAGTCGTATCGTAAGGCTTGTTTTTACATGAAGAAAAGATCATTGCAATGGCGAGGATTGCGAGTGCGGTTTGTTTCATTAGAATTTAAGTTTTATATGTGTCGCTTATTAAAAATCAGGTGCAAAGATAGAGAAATCAGTCAACAGTCGTCAGTCAACAGTCATCAGTCATCAGTACTGATGGTTTACCGATGATTGTTATTATTTACCGGGAGTAATGTCCACAAGTTCCACGTCAAACACCAACACAGAATTGGGGGGTATTGCCGATCCATAACCCATTTGACCGTATGCCAATTTTGAAGGGATAATAAGAGTTGCTTTTTCTCCCTTTCTCATTAACCCAAAGGCTTCGTCCCAGCCATCAATAACCGCGTGCCGTCCTAAAGTAAATTGAAGTCCTGGTCCTGGCCTGTTAGCATCGCTATCGAAGACCTTGCCATCAAGGAACTTGCCGGTATAATGGGCAGTAATGCCCTGCCCAGGCTGTGCCGCCGGACCTGTGCCTTCTGTAGTTATTTTATAATACAGTCCGTCGTAGGTACGCTGCATCCCCTCTATTTTATTTGCCTTGATATACTCTTTAATAGTTTCTTCATCCTTTGTGGCCTGTTCCTGGTCCTTCACTGCCCGTTCCTTCATTTCTGCCTGCTGGTCTGCCTGGGTAGATATTTTGCGGAGAACCAGGATATATCTCATGTGGCTTCCCGCTTTAAGGCTACTGCTATTCCCGGCAGCTTTTGCAAGTTTAATAATAGAATCGGAACTTATCAGGAATTCGGCGCTGTCGCCAACACTCATTAGCTGCACACCTTCAATAATATCGCCTTTAAACTGCGACTTCATGATAGGTATGGGGATAAGCTGATGCTTTTCAATACTATTAAAGAGCAGGGTATTGTTATCGTCATACACAATCATATCACTCTCCGCCTTATCTCCCATTTGTGGTTTTGGCCCTGTATGTGGGTTAAATATTCTGTATTTCAAACCATCAATTTCCTTGTAGTCCTGGCATAATGCCTTGGTACTGAAAGCCGCAAAAAAGGCTATGATTGATAAAATTTTTACTGTTTTCATATTATATGCCGACAATATTTTATGGATTAGAGAAAAGCTGTTTAAGTTTTTAAAATGAATCTCAATTAAGAGGCATCCGTAATTAATATACCCCACCTCAGGCTCAAAAAGGGACGCAAATTACTCATAAAATCTGAAAGCGCTGCAAAAATGGTGCAAAAGATAAATAAGAAAGGCCTGCCGGAGTTATATGTCGCACTCCACTCTTCGCTCCCGGCGCTTCACACTATTTCTTCGCTCCCCGCCCTTCGCTCTTAACTTAGTCTTTGATAAACAGGTATTTCTCCTTTTGTTTGTCTTGCATCTGCACGTTTAAAATATAGATGCCTTTGGCAAGGCCTGAAATATCCTGCGAATAAGCGTTTGATTTCCCGTCAATCTGCCTTGAACCGACAATCCTACCCAACTGGTCGGTAATGGTAATAGTCGCTGGCGAATTGAGTGGGCTTGTAAATTCAAGGTTCAACAGATTGGTTGCCGGATTGGGATAAATGCTGAGGGCCGGGCTTTCTGTTTGATTGCCCATCCAAATGCCTGATTGGGAAACAGTAACAGCCAATGAAGAATCCTTTTCTGCAGTGCAGGTGGCGTTGTTTACAACTGTTAGTTTTACAGTATAAGAGGTGTTGTTGGGAAATACATGTGTCTGGTGATACCCAAGGGTTGCCGATGAACCATCCCCAAAATCCCAGAGCGCTGACGGCGCATTGGAACTGTCTTTCATTTTAAAGATATAAAATTTGGACAAATTTACTACCGTCCAGTCTGCATCGGGGGTTGGGTTTACGGTAATTGCTACCGAACCATTCGCGCTGCATCCATTGTTATCAGTTTCGTTCAAAAAATATGTTGTAGTCACGTTGGGGCTTACCGTGGGATTGGCTGTCGCAGAACTGAAACCGAACGGGATACTTGTCCAGTTATAACTATATCCTGATACCGGGCTTGACCCTATGGTAATGGATTTACCATTGCAAATGCTTGAAGCGCTGCCTGCATTTACAACAGGAAGGGCGTTTACCGTAAAGTTTATCTGGGAAGAATCATTAGACGATAAGCTGTCCTTCACCCCGTTGGGTTGGGAAGTGAATGCGGTAACATTTGTGCTGCCTGCCGTAAAATTATGGCTGTTGCTTATTGTAATAATTGCAGAACTGCCCGGGTTCAGGAAGCCTGACCAGTAATAAGGGGTTTGCAGCGTACCATTTACAGCCCAGTTTATTCTTGCAGAAGTAAGGGCTCTCCTGCCAAAATTCTCCAAAACTACTTTTACGGGCTGCTGGCCGGCACATATATCACTGGCTGGATTTGCAATTGTGTAAATACCTGCATCATTTAAAAGGCCAAGGTTCACGGGCTTTTGTATCTCAATATAAAAAGCCGACCACAAAACCTGGTTATAAGCATTCCAGGCGGTGCCAGGGATATAATATCCGTCCCAGTTGGGGTCAGCATTGTAGCGGACGCTCTTAATTAGCGTTGCACTCTCTTCATAATCTGATGGCGTATTCTTAGACATATCATCGCCTACAATTATCCGGAAATGACTGTGAAGATGCGCGGGTTTGGGCAACATTTTTTCATCAATGGTATCCCCTGTTTTATATTTAAATCCCTGGCGGTAGCTTACGGTATAAGCGAACAGGTCATTAGCTTTCACAGAAATTCCATTAGTCCCGTTTGTTGCAATTTTGATCAGCCGCGCCACACTTGCCGTATCATTTGGTTTAAGGATATATTTAACCTGGCCTACCGGATTAACACCCAGGTTTTTTGTGTAATCGTATTTTACTATTGCATAAGGATCTGAATTTGAAAAATAGCCAGTATCTATTGCTGCACTTGAACCAATTATGCCGGCGCCGGTATAAAACTGGAATATCAATGTATCAGGCGCTGCCCCCGTTTCAGGCACGTAATTATAGAAATAATACAAACCTACAGAATCCACCTTATATGGATTTTTTGGGCTGATAGGATTATTATACATTATTGATTTAGGATCGAAAACTTCCCCCACACCATGTGTGGAAACATAATAAAGTGAAGTTCCTCCGGCGCCGTTAGAATACAGGACCTTAACAGAAGAATCAGGGAAAATAGTATTATTGTAATAATTGTAATAATAGTAGCCGGTGATTGACGCTTCTGAAAGGTTATCAAACCAGGTGCTTTGCCCCATGGCACACAAACCTGCCAAGCAAAATAACAGACTCAGTATATATTTCTTCATAAAATTTAATATTTGGTTTTAGAAAATACCTTTTAAGTACAAATGTATAGAAAATAATCATTTGCCTCCCTTTATATCAAAAAACTTACTTTTAAGCTTCCAGGCGGCTAATTGATATACATCCGCAAAAGTCAGAAAACTCACTCTTTCATAAACAGATATTTACCTGTCCGCATTTCCCGGGTTTGCACATTCAAAATATAAATTCCTTTGGCAAGGCCGGAAATATCCTGCACGTAACCGTTCGATTTCCCATCAATTTGCCTGGTACTTAGAACCTGGCCCAATTGATCGGTGATGGTAATAGTAGCAGGGCTGTTGAGCGGGTTTGTGAAAACCAGGTTCAGCAGGTTTGTGGCAGGATTGGGATAAATGTTAACGTTGAGGTTCCCTCTAAGGCCAGATGCAATACCGGAGACCGTAACCTTTACAGAAGAATCCATTTCATTGGTGCATCCCGCCCCATCCGTAACTTTTAGTTTTACCCGGTAGGTGGTGTCACTTGGAAAAACATGTATCTCGCTGTAATGGTAAGCCGGGGATGAGCCATCTCCAAAATCCCAGAGATCCGATGAACCGGAAACCGAGTCCTTCACTTTGAAATCATAATA
>Ga0134126_10003305_pt1 | contig 20225 bp, 15 predicted proteins | sample KB31752_FD_96881 | JGI IMG/M metagenome (GOLD analysis project Ga0134126, IMG submission 96881) | Terrestrial soil microbial communities with excess Nitrogen fertilizer from Kellogg Biological Station, Michigan, USA - KB3-175-2 | ecosystem: Environmental > Terrestrial > Soil > Unclassified ...
CCTCGAAGCCGCGGGTCTCGAACACGCGATAATTCTCGCGATAGCCGAGACCGCGATAATAGGGCGAGACCGGCGCCATATAGAGCTTGCCGGCGCGCCGCCAAGCCTTGCCGACTTTCTCGCTCGCCCGCGCGATGTCGGTGCCCGATTGGCCCGCGCCGAAAAGAAAGAACCCATCGACATAGCTGTTGTCGGCGATGAGCCTAGCGATGTTGCGGGCGGTGAAGACCTTCGCCTTGCCTTCGGGAAAAAAGAACGGCACGAAGGTGACAGGCTTCCCAGAATCCTCGAGTGAGCCGAGAAAGGCCTTGGCCCATTCGGCATCGCCGTCGAAGGTCGACAGTAGCGGCTTGCCGGCAACGCGCAGCATGTTGGGGTGGCCATAGAATTCTGACACCATTGCCACTACCGTCTCGGACGGCAGCCCGTCGGCCGAAAAGAACAGCTTGAAATCGGTTCGCAGCGATGCTGCTGCGCGAAAGAGTTTGGTGGTGGTGGCGCGATATCGCGGCTCCTCGGTCCAATTGCCGCAATTGAGCGCAAAGGCGTCGATGCCGCGCGACTGCGCCTGCTTTATTTCGGCCGCGAGCGCTGCGACCGACGCGTTATCGCCGTCTCTCGGACAGCAGACCATGTAATGGGCAAAAACAAGCCGCGGCTCGGTTGTCCGAACGGTCGCCGCGAGCGCGGCGCCGAGCCGTCCCGCAACGAGCAAGCCACCGGCGGCGAAAGCTGCGAGGTTGAAACGGCGGCGGTCCATTGTGCTCGAGTCGCCCTGGCCCAGTGCGTGCTGTCGGGCGGCGGGCCGACGACTTATGCGTGACATCGACACCGACGATGACCTCGAACAGCTAAAAAAGGACCGCGATTGTATGTGCGTTAGATCGGCGCTGCAACCAGCACAGCCGGAGCTGCTTCTTCACAGAATCACCAATCGGCAAGTCAGTATATTGACCGTCGTCCGCTCTTCGCCGATGATCTCGCCGCCCTCGGCTCCAGGGCACGGCAAAACCGTAGGTAGGCCATCAATGCAGGTATCCGATCGGCCTCGCCATTCTCGAAAAAGTGAGCGCGGCGGGCGCGATGGAAGCGATGTTTCCGAACATAGCAGCTATCGCATCATCATGGTTGCCGGCCGTCCGGTCCTGGCTCTGCCTGCGCTCTCACGCCGTTCCGAGCTTTGGGGCCTGTCGCGCTATCAGCCGGTCACCCGAAAGAAGTATTGGTTCCGGACCATCCTGACGCTTGCTCTTTACCTGCATCTGGACAGGTTTCTGGGGCCCCGCCGTACGAGCCCGTTTCCACCGGAGGAAGATTTCGGCTTTGAGCAATGGCTCCTGCGTGCGCGAGCCGCGCTGGCAGCGCCCGAGGCACTTGCGACGATTATTTGGACGCCGCGAGCAGACCGAAAGCGCGTCTATGTCCATCTGATGGATCGACGCGGCAAAGCTATCGCATTTTGCAAAATTGCGGTCGACGAGCCAAGCCGCGCCAGCCTGTCGCGCGAAATCGCAGCGTTGACCACGCTGCGTGACCTCGAGCTTGCCACCCTAAAGATTCCCCGCCTTCTCCACCACGAAGCCTGCGCGGGATATTGCTACGCCGCGTTCGAACCAATGTCGCCAAGCGCGAAAGTTACGCGGCTTCCCTGGAGCGCGCTTGCTCCGGCCGCCACGCAGCTTTCGGGCCAAATCCGCGTGATCGACCAAGCCGGGCTCGCGCGACAGAAATGGTGGCAGCGCTTCAATGCCCAGCGCGCTTCTTTCGAACTCGCCTTCCTCAAAGCAATCGATCGGGCGGTTGGGCGGGGAATTGCCGTGTGTCGAGCCCACGGCGACTTCGTCGTTGAGAACGTCTACGTCGACGGTTCGACAATCTGGTTGTGCGACTGGGAGTTTAGTTCGGATGCGGCGCCGCGGCGATCCGACGAAATCGCCTACTATCTCTCGTCGCATTTCGCTAGGTGCATTGCCCATCCGAGGGAGGCGCTCGGAGAGATTTTTCGCCAGCTTGATTGGCAGGCTTATCCGGAGCGTGTGGGCGAGGTCGCGATGGCGCTTGCCTTTCTGGCAAGCGGCGCCGGCGGCTGCGCGGAATTCGTAGCGGCGCACTGGTATCTTCCGGAACCTTAGCCGGACTTACGCGACTCGCTAGCAGTTGCGAATTCGCTGCCGCACCGGCATAGTTCGACTGCGCCTCCGCTTTTCGCTCGGTCGGCACGAACCTGGGAAAGGTTTTTTGCTTTGCGAAGGTCTGTCGCGTCCTCACCATTCAACCAATCTTTTGCCGGCATCGTTTGGTCGCTCGCAACCAAGCTCCTGGCGATTGCGGCCGTTACGCTTTTGCCAGCTTGCACCACGCCCACCCGAGCCGAGTCTCCGCCGCCAAAGCTCGACCATGTTATCGTCGTCATTATGGAGAATCACACCTACCGCCAGATCATCGGCAATTCAGATGCGCCCTATATCCAATACCTGGCAAAAGGCGGTGCGCTGTTCACGAATTCCTACGCCGTTACGCACCCCAGCCAGCCGAACTACCTTGCCTTGTTCAGCGGGTCGACTCACCGCGTAACCGACAATGACGTGCACGATCTGGATGGGCCAACCTTGGCGGGCGAACTACGCCGCGCCCAGCGAAGCTTCGTTGGATATAGGGACCGGGGCTCGCCAAGAAAGCACAACCCATGGGAGTCGTTCGCGGGTTCCGACGACGTCGGAGTGGATTTCGACGACTTTCCCGACAATCTGGACGAGCTCCCAGCGGTGAGCTTCGTCATACCGAATCTCGACCACGACATGCACGACGGCTCGATCGAGCGAGCGGATGATTGGCTCAAGGACAACCTCGGCGATTACGTCGCGTGGTGCAAGACCCATAGCAGCTTACTGATCCTCACGTTCGACGAAGATGACGACCGCTCATCCAACCGAATCGCCACGATTTTCTACGGTGCGCAGATCGTGCCCGGCAAATACGACCAGCACATTGACCATTACAGCGTGCTGCGCACGATCGAGGAGATGTACGATCTGCCGCTGCTCGGCAATAGCGCGAAGGCACAACCGATCGAAGGGATCTGGAAGAAAACTTAGAACGTCCGCCTTAGCTCTCCGTCGAGGCTGACGGGGCCGGACGCGATATTGCCGTTGCGTCGTCAGCGCCACCCGACACAGCGGCGGCGCTGCGTGGCGATTGCTGCTGCCAATCCTTGCCGAGGGCGACGCGGCGCAGCAGGCGCGAGAAAAAGCCGCGATTGACGCGCCGGCGTTGGGCCCCTGCGGCGCGCGCCAGGAACGCGACAAGCTTCGGGTCATCCCACGGCACGCGATGATAGGAAGTGGCGAGGTGCAGGCTAGTGTGGGAGCGCATCCATTCCTGCGGAAAGAGTGCGGCCTTTTCGCCGGCAAGCCCTTGACTTTGCGCGGCCGTGCGGACGTCGCTCTCGGCACCATCCTTCACGGCACGAAAAAGCGCGGCGCAGAGGTCGGAATGCGCGCTCGTTCCCAACCAGCACGCGGAAGTTGCCCGGGGATTGAGCTCGAGCAGGAACGGGCGTTCGGTCTCGCGTTCGAGGATAAAATCGAATCCACAGAAGCCCGACAGACCGAGACGCGCGACCAAGGTTTCGACCACGCGGTCGATTTCCGGCTCGTCGATGAATTCAACCACCGTCGCCGGCCCGTTGGGAAAGGGGTCGGATTCCAAGGTCGCCACGGTCAAACCGGCAAGCACCCGGCCGCGCCAGCACAGCACCGCACGATTGGCCAGACGCCCGGCAACATATTGCTGGACCGAAACCACCGGCCGCGCTGTCAGGGCGGCCAGAAGCGATGCGTAATTTCCGGTCGAAAATAGACGGCGCAACGCATTCGCCATGACGCGCAAATGCAGCCGGCGCAGCGCCCGTTCGGCCTCGGTTTTGCTGTGCGCGACAATGACGCCGAGGCCGCCGTAAGTCCCGTCCTGCTTGAGGACGAAGGGGGGCGCCGCGGCTGCGCAATGTGCCGTCAGGTCCGCGGCATCGCGAAGCTCCTGCGTGGCCGGAATTCGCACGCCGCAGCTTCCCGCGCAGCGCAGAAAAGCGGACTTACTGCGCGCTGTCGCGAACGAGCCGGGATCGCCGAGCGAATGTTCGATCAGATGCGCAATCGCGCTCGCTTCCTCACCGCCTCCGCGCGCGCACCGGGCGTGCAGATCGTAGAGCGCATAAACCGACTCATCGTCAGTGGGGATGAGTATTCCCGGCGACGAGCGCCGAATCGCCCGAAGCAGCGAGAGCGAGGAACGCAATCGGGACAAGCCGAAACAGCGATCGACTGCGGCTGTGTGTCTCAGAGCGTGGCGCCGCGGGCAAAGCCCCATCACCGAAAACCCGCTGCGGCGCAGCGCAATCGCTAAAAAGGCCGCCAGCGGCCAATCATGCGCGGCCAGCACCAAGGCCGTCGGCACAACCGTTCGACGCTCTGCCTGCATGCCTCGCGCACCCGTCATTTTGCGCCCGTCTGCCATCCCTCGACGGCCGGCGCCGCTCAGGGTGCAAATCTACTCAAGGGCCGTAAACCGCGCATTAACAAACTAGGGTTGGAAAACAAACTAGGGTTGGAAGCGGGCCGTTTCCATATGGACCGCGGCTCAAGCCGCGGCTTCACGCAGAAAGGCGATCGAGCGGGGCCAGGAATCGGCGACGGCGCGTCGATCCGCCTCCACCGAGCCGCCGCCCTCGGCGGGCCCTTCGAAGGGCGGCGGGCCTTCGATATCGTGGCCGGCGCCGTCGTAGCTCCAGTGTTCATGACGATAGCGAAAATGAAACAGATCGAGCCGGCGCATCGCACGATCGCACCCGACCGTCGGATCTTGAGAGAGGCCTTCGTCTTCGGTTCCCGTCACGAACAGGATCGGGCCCTTCGTGCGCTCGATCGGAATCCCATACCGGTCTTCGAATGTCGGGTCGCGCGGATTGACCATCATCGCCCGAGGAAGCGGCTTGAAGGCAAGGGGCTTGTCATGCCAAGTCCAGGCCGGACGCACGGATTGATCACGGTCGTCGCCACGCCGCGGCCTTGCCAATCCGACATAAGTCAGCGGCGCGTAAGCGAGAACGGCTTTGATCGAAGGAAACATCGCGCCGAGGATCAAGGCGAGCTCGCCGCCGCGCGACCAGCCGCGCGCCGCGATAAAATCGTTGCGCGGCTTAACTGTCCTCAGCAGCCAGGCGATGGCGCGTTCGCAATATTCGATCGGTATGTCATGGAAGCCCGATGGGCGACCGTGCACGCCATGGGTCGCGAGGGCAAAGGCGGCAAAGCCTTCTGCCGCCAGCGCCCGCGCCGGCGGCTCGTCGATTCCGCCGCCGGCGCCAGTCAACGTAATGACCGCGGGAAACGGCCCGGGACCTTTGGGCAAAAAAAGCGACCCAACCAGCCCGTCTTCGCGGATGTTGCGAGCGTCGACCGCCCCGTCTTCGGCGCTGGCGCACCCCCCGAAGGCAGCAACCGCCAGCGAGGTCGTTACGGCCTTAAAGAAATCCCGCCGCGGCTTCCGGAACGGAGGCCAAGCTGAGGTAAAAAGAGGTCGGTCTGTTGCCAATTCATTTCCGCGGAAGCTTGGCCCGAAACCGGGCAGGTCCGATCCACTCGAATGCTGCACGAATCGGGTTTCGCGAGCAAGCCGGTTAGTAGCGAGCACGCGCTTTCGCGCCGTCGCTCAATTGGACGCGCGCGCAAGCCGGGTGCTATCATTCGCCACCAAAACCGCGTGGCGAACGGGGCAAGAAGAAAGATGCAGAGCTCAAGGTCGATGCTACGCAGCGCGTTGCGCGGACTGGCGCGCGGTACCGGCAAAATGCTTCTTAGTGCGCAGAGAAGGTGGCGGCGGCACGGCCATATCGCCGGGATCCGGAATGACCTCGCCGCGGATCACCGGCGATGCTGTGCTGGTTTTTCGGCTCCTGCCCCTGCGATTGAAGGAGCGCGGCGGTTCCTTGCCGAACACTTCGACGGCTTCAATGATCTTCGCCATCACGAGATTTATTGGCGCATCACCGGAAGCCTCGACCCTGCCTACATTCCTGCGGACATTTATTATCGGACGATCGAGCCGACGCTCAACAAGATGCTCTATGTCCCCACTTTTACCGACAAGAACGCCCACTACGCCTCGCCGCTTGCCGCCCACCTGCCGGAGCCGGTGCTGCACCTCGTTCGCGGCGATTTGTACCTGCCGGGCTTCGTGCGTATCGGCGACAATGAACTTGACGACGCGCTCAATGATGGCGGCGACGAATTGATTGTGAAGCCTACGGTGCAGCACGGCGGTGGGCGTGACATGCAGGTCATGGATCGGCGCGCGACCAAGGATTTTATCAAACAGATTATGGCCGATCGTCGGTCGCGAAGCGAAGCCGACTGGATCGTGCAGCGCCGTCTCGACCAGTGCCCCGAGCTGGCGCGCTTCAACCCATCTTCTGTGAACACCTATCGTCTCATGATGATGACAATGGAACGCGAGGTCGTGTGCCTGTCGAGCGTTCTCAGAACGGGTCGAAGCGGGATGCGGATCGACAATCAGGCTGCCGGCGGGCTCGCGGGTGGGATCGAGGGCGGAAGGCTGAGAGGTCGCGCGATCGATCGGGAATTTCGCTTTTACGACAAGCACCCGGATAGCGGCGTCGCGTTCACGGGCGACTTGCCTGCCTACCAGGATGCGGTTGAGCTTTGCCGCGAATTGCAGCGGACGCTGCCGTGGTTCGATTTGATTTCCTGGGACGTGGCGATCGACGATCGACACCAACCAAAGATCATCGAGTTCAACGTCGCGGCACAGGAAATCGATTTTCACCAGATGAACAATGGACCACTTTTCGGTCCGGCAGATGGAGCCGTCTTGGCCGCGGTGCTTCGGCGGCTGGCGGTCACGCCGCGCGATCCGGATTTTGCCGTTGCAGCGACGCGGCTCTAGGAGCGGTTCAGCGTCCCGATGTCGTCCGCACTGCCGGTATCGGGCGCTTGGCTGCCGATCAAGCCCCTGATCTCTTGCCATTGCCGCCGGCCGAACCCACCGAGTAAATTGAGCACGCCGAAATAGACCACGACGCCGGCAAGCGCGACCGCGGTCACGCGGATAAGGCCAACCGGCGCGACTTCCCCCGGCCGGAAGCCAAGTAGCCACAGCGCGGCACCCATTGCAGAGGCGGCGGCGACGAAGCGCATAATGGCGCCCCATTCGAGATGGAGCCGCCACAACGGCCGGAGCGCGAGCACAAGCGCCCCCGCGCTCACCCCGTAGCCGACGAAGGTTGCAATGGCCGGCACCGTGATGCTTTTGAAGAGGGGCAAAAGCGCGACGTTCAACGCGAAATTTGCCACTGCGCCTTTCACGTCGGCGATGAGAATGAGCCTCGGACGATTGAGGCCGATGCAGATCGTATTCAATATCCAAAAGGTTCCAAACAGCAGGACGCCGGCCGCGACGAACGGCGTCACCCAGCGGCCCGCCTCGGCGACATCCGCATTGGTGAGGACGAGAATGATCGACGGTCCCATCATCAGCGAACCGACCACGAAGGGGACGCCCATCATCAGAAAAAGCGAGAGCGCCGTGTCGACGATCCGCTCCGCTTCCACGCGGTTGCCGGCATCGATGAGCCGCAGCACCATCGGCGAAAGCACGGTCACGACGAGGCGGGGCCAGAACAGGACGACCGATGCAAGCTGGTACGCCGGCTGATAGCGCCCGACATCGGTCACCGACAAAAAGAGCGTAATGAGATAGCGATCGCCCGAGCCGAGAATAAAATCGACGATCATATCGAACGTCAGCGCAAGACCGGCGCGGATGTCGCGCGCGATGGCCCGCACCGGCAGCGTCAGGCGGGGCAGTCCGATCTCGCGCAGCATGCCGATCGCAAAGGGAAGGTTGACCAGAACACCGGACAGGATCCGTATCGTAAACAGCTGATCGAGCGATAGAGACCCGTTCAACAAAGTAAAGCCGCCGAGGGCGGACAGGAAAACCAGCACTCTGCCGCCAATGACGATGTTGAACGGGATCATGCGCAACGTGCAGCGGTAGTACATGAGGACCTGCTGCTCCAGCAGGTTCGCCGCAACCAGAGCAATCAAGAGCCGCGGATCGATATAGAGGCCGGCCGCTTCGAGCAGCCGGTCAATCGGCGGCCCGATGACGAGGAGAAAAACGGAAATGGCCGCGAAGACGAGAAGCTGGAAATTGAATTGCGGCTCGAACAGCTCGCGGCGCTCGGCAAAGCTCGCCGCCGACACCAGCTTGCGGGTATAGCGGTAGGCAATGCCCGTGGTCATGACTTCGATGATTTGCGCGACGCTCAAATTGACGAGAATGTAGGTGCCATAGGTCGCCGCGCCCGACGAACGAATCACGATCGGCAGCAGCGCCAAGCCTTGCAAGTTGCCGATGAGCTGCGCGGCAAGCGTGATGACGAAGGCGCTGCCGACACGTCTGCTCAAAGTCCCGCCCTCGTGTCGAGGGTCGCAGTCGAGCCGATGCCGCTGCCCGGCCGAGCGGGGCCGAACCCGAAACCAAGCAAGACGCTTTCGCCAGGGCAGCGCATCGTTAACCAAGGTAACGCATCGTCAACGATGTCCAAGAAACATTTGTGTTGTTCCCCCGCAGACCGCCCTTTATCATGCGGGCCCCGGAGCGAAGCATTCCTTAACGGTAAAGCCGCACAATTGCTACGCTTTCGAAGCGACGCCGAGCTGATTTATCAATGCCGCACCATCCACGTAACCTTGGCGCGAATTTACGCGCGGCCCCGGTAGCGCCTCCCATTGAATCGCGAAGCCGCGGCGGCACGTTCCGGCAACTGCCAAACGGGCATTCGACGCTCGCGGCGGCGCGAAGAGAGGCGTCGTGAGTAGCCTTTCCTCAATGGATTCCGCCGAGGGCGTTTACCGGCGCAGAGGCGCGGCGGGGGCCGCACCGGAAGAGTTTGCCATCAGGGATATGGATTTGAATCTCGGTTCCTCTTTCCTCGATGGCGCCCGAATTTCGATCTATTCATCCCTCGATGCCTGCGATGCGGTTTGGCGAAACGCAACGAAGCACTGCGCTTGTTACGCATTTCAGGCTTTCGAGTGGCCATCGACCTGGCAGGCGACGGTCGGGTACGCGCAAGGCGTCACGCCCTTCATCGTACACGTGGCCGATCGGACGGGCCGGACATTAATGCTTCTTCCGCTCGGCATCTATCGGCGGCATCGTCTGCGCCTGCTGCAATTCCTCGGCGGCGGCATCACGGATTATCACGCGCCAATCATCGATCGAACATTCGCCGCCGCGATCACTCAGCCTGAGTTTGCACGCCTATGGTCCGCGATTCTGAAGCTTTTACCGCCGATCGACGTGGTCTCGTTTTGGAACATGCCGGAGACGATCGACGGCGCAAGGAATCCGATGCTGTTCTTGGCAGGGGTCAAGTTCTTTGAAAACGCGCACGCCGCAACCCTTCCGCGGACTTTCGACGAATTCAAATCGGGGCGGCGCAATGGTTATTTCAAAGATACGCGGCGGCGGCAGCGGCGGCTCGCCGAGCGCGGCCAGGTCGAAATTCGCGTGGCGGCCAATGTCGCCGACGGCGTCGAACTGGTGCGGATCATGGCGCGGCAAAAGTCGCGGCGCTGGCGCGAAACCGGCGCTCGCGACATGTTCGGGAAACCCGAATATCTCGCCTTTTACGAGACGCTGACGAAGACCTGGCTCCCCGCGGGGGGCGTTCAGGTTCGCGGCCTCAAAGTGGACAATCAGATTATTGCCACCGATTGGGGACTCCTCTTCAAGAATCGTTTCTATTCGCTGATGGCGGGCTACGAAGGCGGCGAATGGCGTCCGTACTCGCCGGGCCGAATCCTCCTGGCGAGCGCGGTCGAGTGGTGCATCGCCGCCGGCGACATCGAAGTATTCGATCTCACGGTAGGTGACGAAAGCTATAAGCGCGACTGGGCGGATCATGCGCTGCGCATGTACGACTATTGGGCGGCGAGGAGCGCAAAGGGCTTCGTCCATGTGGCGGCGGAACGCGTGAAGGCGTTACTGAGACAGAATGCACTTGTGCGCAGCCTGCGTCGCCGTCTCAAAGGAATCGCGCGGAAGCGGGACGGCGCAGCGAAATCGGCGACCGCTCCCGCGGTGGAGTGACCGTGACGCCCGCGCCTTTTGCCGCGTTTGATGCGAACGCCGCGCCGACCGCGTCGCCGCGGTCGAGCGCGCCCGATACCGACCGCTTCGAAATTGTCGCCGACCCCGCCGCGCTGGAAGCGTTGAGGCCGGAATGGGACGCGCTCTATGAGCGCGCGGCCCAGCCTTATTTCTCGCAAAGCTTCTCCTGGTGCTGGACAAGCTGGCAGACCGTTAGCCGGCCGCGCGGGCGGCGGCTTCATTGCGTCATCGCGCGCCGCGGCAGCCGGATCGTCCTCATCTGGCCCTTCGTCATTCATCGGCTGGGCGCATGGTCAGTCGTGCGCCCGCTAGGTCCCGAAACCTCAGAATACAGCGACGTGCTTGTCGAAGAAGGAGCACAGGCGGCGGCGCGCATTGCCGCCGCGTGGAAGATCCTGCGCAGGACATGTCAGTGCGACATCATCACCCTGCCGCTCGTCCGCTCTGGATCAGGCCTTCACCTCATTCTTTCGGAGGAAGTCGCGCCGGCTTTTGTCGAGACGGATCCGACGTCCTACGTCCGTTGGGCCAACTATAAGGATTGGCAAGATTACGAACGCTCCTTAGGCAGCGAGACTCGGCGTGTGATCAGACGCCGACGTCGACGACTACAAGAAAAAGGTGAGTTGATTTTTGAGCCCGTGGTGGAACCTGCCCAGAGCTCTGCTGTCATCGACTGGGTTTTGCGCGAAAAAAAAGATCGCCTTGCTCGCACTAATTTACGCAACCATTGGATGCACACCCCAGAGTACCGAGCATTCCTGATGAAAATGGCAGCAACGCCACAGCCAGCCAGCGGTATATTGATTGCCGTCCTTCGTCTCAGCGGCCAGATAATTGCGGCTCAAGTCCATCGCGTTGATAGAGTGAGAGTCGAGGGCCTTATTCCTGTATTTGATCCTGCATTTGCAGCTTACGGCCTAGGGCAAATACTGCAAGAGGAGTGCCTGAAATGGGCCTTCACGCAAGGACGTGACTACGATCTGAGACTAGGGAAGCAACCTCACAAAGAAATATGGGTAAACGGCTCTTGCGATGTCATTAGCTATGAATTCGGCAATTCGAGATGGGGCCGCTTCTATGTCCTCTATCGTAACGCCGCGCAAGGCCTGAGCCGCCTGCGTTATTGGGTGCCGCCGGAATGGCGCCGCAAGATCAAAGCCGCGCTCGGGCGCGGCGCGCAGCGGCATTGAGCGCGCGGCATCGCTCCTGCCATGCCAACCTCCGCGCTTCGCGCTGTATCTTCCCGGGTCGCCCGCCGCCTCCTGCGCCGCTGGACAGAGCGGCAACCGCCCGAATGGGAGGCGTTGGAGTGCGAACTCGACCTGTGGGCAAAGCGCGGCCGCCATGCCGCGTTCTGGTGGCGCGACGATGATGCTCGCGTCGCAAGCCCGGCGCTCGACCGGCTGCTCGATCTGGCCGCGCGGTTCGAGATGCCGCTGGCGCTCGCCGTCATCCCGGTGGGAGCCGAGCCTTCGCTTCCGGCGCGGCTGGCGCGCGAGGCGCGGGTGCGCGTGTTTCAGCATGGCTGGGATCACGTCAATCGCGCCGCATCGGGCCTCCCCGCGGAACTCGGGCCGACCCGCGATCCGGACGAGGTGGCAAAACAGTTGCTGGACGGGCGGCAGCGACTTCATAACTTGTTCGCCGCACGCTTCCTGCCGGTTTTGGTTCCGCCATTCAATCAGCTTTCAGGGCATCTCTACGGCGCGGTCGAACGTGTCGGCTACCGCTTCATTTCGTCCCAGGGCGATTTCGGCTGTTTTCCGCTTGCCAGCCGCAACACTCACCTCGATGTGATCGATTGGCAGCGCAACGCCGTGGCCGATCCGTCGGCGGTCGTGCGCTCGGCGCTGGCGGCGCTGAAGCTGCGGCGCTTGGGGATCGTATCGCCGGGCTTGCCGGTGGGGATGGTCACACACCACCTCGTGCATGACACGGCGGTGTGGCACCTGGTCGAGGAGCTGCTGCGCCGCGTGGCGCCGCATCCGGCGATCGATAGGCCGTCGATCGAGCGGATCTTTGCCGCCTGACGCGGCGCATGCGGGGGGGAATTCGATGGCCGAGCCGACCGCCACCGTTATGATCGCGACCAAGAACCGGCGCGACGATTTGCGGCGCGCGGTGCTTTCCTGTCTCGCGCAAACAATCGTGCCCGAAATTATCGTGCTCGACGACGGCTCGACCGACGATACGGCCGATATGGTGCGCCGCGAATTCCCAAGCGTGCGGTTTTATCGCGACGAGATTTCGCGCAGCGCCACGGTGCAGCGCAATCGCGGCGTGAAGCTTGCCACCGGCGCGATCGTATTCTCGATCGACGACGACGCGGAATTCGTCTCTCCCCACACCGTCGCGCAGACTTTGGCCGAGTTCGCCTCGCCTTCGATCGGCGTCGTGGCGATCCCGCTCGTCAATGTCAAGACCAGCGATGCCGTGCTCCAGCGCGCGCCGAGCCGCGACGGTATTTTTCTCCTCGACACCTTCTGGGGCGGGGCTTGCGCGATGCGCCGCGAGGTGTTTCTGCGCGCGGGCGGCTATCGCGAGTTTCTGCGCCAGCAATACGAGGAAGAGGATCTGGCGATTCGCATTCTCGATGCCGGCTTTTTCACGCGGCTGGGCAACGCCGATCCGATCCATCACTATGAATCGCCGGTGCGCGAAAACCGCCGCCGCGATATTTTCGGTGGACGCAACAAGGTGCTGATCTCGTGGTACAACGTGCCCATGCCCGAGCTTTTGTTTCACCTACCGGGGACTTGCATCAAAACCCTGATGCATGGCGTGCGCCAGGGCCACGGCCTGCGCTGGGCTTGGGGGATCGCTCAAGGGCTTGCCACGTGTTGCACGCAGGTCAAAGTGCGCCGGCCCGTCGGTCACGCGACGTTTCGCCTCTTCCGCCGCTTGCGCAAATCGCCGGCGACGCCGCTCGAGCGCGTGCAGGGGGAATTCCATTGGCCGACGCCAGCAGCGTCTAACGCCGACTCCGGCGGAGCCAAACGTTAGTATCGCGCCGTATATAATCCCATCAAGATTTGCCCGGCGGAGCGCATCTGAAGGTAAGAAAAGTTAGGAGGAAATTCTTAACTCCAGCATAGTATTGGTCGAGACGTATCGATCAAGCCTCGGCTCCGACGGTCGGTCGACCCTTCCGTTGCCGCGGGCCAATCCCGATACATTACCAAGAGCGCCCTGCGCACCAAGATGGACTACCGCCGGAACAATCGCCACCATGCGCCTGCCTACGCCGCGCCGGCGCGGGCAGCGCACATTTCTCGCGGCGCCCACGTCGCGTTGCATCACCGCCAAGCGCGAATCGCGGGCGCTCAATTTCGCGCTGAAGGGGCGTTCCAGCATGCCTGACAACGCCCCAAGACGCGAGCGTCTCGGCGTCCCGGCGGTCACCTTTGAGGTCGTCAGCGACCGCGAGGCATTTCGCTTGCTCGAACCCGAATGGAATGAATTGCACAAGGGCGTACCGCGCGCGGCGCTCTCGCAAAGCTTCGACTGGTGCGATGTTGCGCTCGAGGTCGTGGCTTGTCCGTCCGGCGCTGAGCTTTATTGCCTCGTCGCGCGACAGGAAGGACGGCTTGTTCTGGCTTGGCCTTGGGCGATTTATCGGCACGGTTTTTGCCAGATCGCGCGGCAGCTCGGCTCGGGCTTTTTCGAGCACCACGCGTTGCTGGTCGCGGACACGCCCGACGCGCCGCAATTCGTTGCCGAGGCTTGGCGCCAGCTGCGGGCGACGATACCAGCAAGCATCATCGAGCTTCGCCGGGTTCCCGCGGAATCGCCGCTTGCGGCTTGCCTACGCCGCGAAGGCGAGCGGCGAATGACCGATTCCGAGTACCACCCGACGGTCGAATGGAACAACTATGAAAGCTGGAACGACTACATCGCGCGCCGCAACCCGGCCGAACCCAAATCAAAGCGCCGGCATCAACATCGCCGCCGGCTCGAAGAGCTTGGCGCGCTGTCATTCGAGTGTCTGACGGACTCGGATCGTTTCGATGAGTCGATCGACTGGATTTGGCGGCACAAGCGGGTATGGATGGCACATGTCGGCCTGAAGAATTCTTGGATCGATCGCGCCGAATTCAGGGATTTTCTGAGTGCGATGAAGCGCCGGTTGGGGTCGAGCGAGCAGTTGGCGGTGTTCTTTCTCCGGCTCGACGGCAAGCCGATCGCCGCGGCGCTTGCGATGATCGACCGTTGCTCGATTGCTCCCAACGTCAGCACCTTCGACAAGCAATGGAGCAAACTTTCGCCGGGGCGGGTTCTCTTGGAGTCGCTGCTGGAATGGGCGTTCCAGCGTAAATTGACCTACGAGCTGGGGGCGGGCGAGGAGCCATACAAGAAATCCTACGTCAATCGCGAGGGTCGCCTCATCACCTACACCTTGCCACTATCGCTCCTCGGCGCGGTTTATCTCGCGTTCAAACCCTGGCGCGACCGGCTTATCGTCGAAGCCGGCCGTAGAATACCCCTCCCTGCCCGCAAGGCCCTGAAGCGGCTCTTGGCGCGTTGACTCGGCGGTTTTTCGCTTGATCGAGTTCGGGCGCTACGCCGGCAGGACGCAAAGTTAATCGTAAATTTCGAAATCCGGCGTATTATGCCGCCCGAACGCCGGGGGGCGATTGGGCCGCCGGCGATCCCTTGCCGACGGCCGATAGCGGCACGAACGGCGGAAAGGCCGCGCTGGTCAGGAAGATGAATATCTCTCGCTCGGATTGCCACTTCGCGCTCGCGCGTCCTCCCGGCGCGATATCGGTTGATCGATGATCCCGGTCGTCCTCGCATTTCAGACCATCCTGTGGCTTGCGCTGTGCTGGAATTTCCTGCGTGGCCGCAGCGGCTCGATTTACCATCCCTTCGCCTTCTATCTCGTGTTCCACGGCGTCGTGTTCGTCGCCCGCCCGATCCTCGAGTACTTCTTCAATTTCCACGCCGCCTTCGACTACATGTGGTTCTATCCCAACGAGGATCGCATCATCTTCACCCTGTTCCTCTCGAGCTGGGGCCTGGTGGCGTTTTCGATTTTCGGCTGGGGGATCGACGCGACCGGCCCGCGATTCGACCGGCCCGTGCACGAAGGCTTCACCGCCGCCGAGTGGCAAGCCTTCTGGATCCTGGTCGTCCTTGTTTTGCCGTTCGCAACCTATTCGTTTTATCTGCATCTGGGCGAAGGACTGGGGGGCTCCGATCTCGTCCAGGGCTATCACGACCCCATCACCGGCATCTACATCCTGACCAATACCACCGGCTATATCGCCTCGGCCGACGGCGCGCTTCTGCCCTTGTCTTTGATGCTGATCTGGGCGATGCGCTTTCGTTTCTGGTCGTTCGTGCCGTTCCTCACTTATCTCGGGCTGCACATCTATATCGGCTGGGGGCGTTGGGCGATCATTCTGAGCGTCGCCATGCTCGGCCTGCTGGCGCTCTTTCGCAAGCGGCGGCGCTGGATCCGGCCGTCCTGGATCATTATCGGGCTTGCGGTTTTCGTCGTCTTCCAGCAGCTCGGCGAGAACCGCGATTACTTCCAAGAGGTGATCGCTGGCGAGCCCCATGACGAAGACCCGCTGGCGCGCAATCGACCTTGGGTCAGTCGTTTCGATGGCCTCGATTTCGCCAATTTCGATTATCTCACCTACATCGTCGATATCGTTCCGAACAAATCGGAGACCTACTCCTATTTCACGCAATACCTGCAATTGCTCACCGAGCCGATTCCGCGCATTCTCTGGCCCGAGAAGCCGATCGGGCCGCCGATCGAACTGGTCAATCTCAACAATTACGGAAATTTCGTCGCGCTGACCCAATCGCTCGTCGGCGACGGCTGGGTCAGCCTCGGCTGGCTCGGCGTGTTCGTCACCTTGGCGCTGGTCGGCTACATCAATCTGCGCCTTCACCGCTGGTTCTGGAGCGGCGAGGCGACCAATTTCAAGATTTTGGCCTATTGCATCTATTTGCCCCTCACCATGCAATGGTTCCGCGACGGCGGGATTTCGATTGCCAAATTCGTCCTGTTCACGGTGATGCCGCTGGTTTTGTGGCAAATCATCCTGCGCCTGGTCGCCGGCGCCCAAAGCGACCCCAATTTCCGTCCCCGAGTGCCAGGCGGTTCGGGCGGGACAACCGCATCACCCAGTCCGCTCGGCCGCCGCTTCGGTCGACCCTGACACCGATTGGCAACGGTGCGCCGTGAAGCCCTCGGTCATCCTCGTGTGGGAGAATTTCGGGCCCTATCACATTGATCGCCTCGAAGCGGCCGGCGCGGCGCTGGCAGACACGCACCGAGTTATAGGCATCGAGATCGCCGGTGCGAGCAGCGTCTACGGCTGGGAACGAACGACCGAGACCGCCGGCTTCGAGCGTCTGACGCTGTTTCCCGACCGCGCCTTCGCCTCAATCTCTGCGTGGCGCCAACTGCGTGCGATGCTCCGCGCCTGCATTCGTCTACAGGCGCACCATGTTTTCCTTTGCCATGTGGAACGGCTCGATACGTTTCTCCTCGCGGTCGCGCTGCGCCTCCTTGGTCGCCATGTCTATCTCATGACGGAATCGAAATTCGACGACAAGCCGCGCTCCCTATGGTTCGAGCTTCTGAAGAAGGCCTTTTACTTTCCCTACAGCGGCGTGATGGTCGGCGGACCGCGCCACGCCGATTACATGCGCTTCTTGGGATTTGGGCCGGCGGCCATCATCGAGGGCTATGACACCGTATCCGTCGATCGCGTCTGCCGGCTCGCCGCTGCGCCCCCGGCGCCCGGCGGCGCCGATCATCGCAACCGCCACTTCACGATTGTCGCCCGGCTCGTGCCGAAAAAGAACATTGCGATTGCACTTGAGGCCTATGCCCAGTACCGCCACGAAGCAGGAACTGAAGCCCGCGCCTTGCGGATCTGCGGTTCGGGTGAAAGCGAGGGCGCCTTGCGCTGCAAGGCGCGTGAGCTGGAGCTGCCCGACGACATGTTCTGCGGCTTCGTTCAGGCGCCCGAAATCGCGCGCATGCTAGCCTCGACTCTTGCGCTTATCCTGCCCAGCACGGAGGAGCAATGGGGTCTGGTCATCAATGAAGGCCTTGCCATGGGCCTGCCGATTCTGTGCTCGACCAATGTCGGCGCGCGCGATCGTCTGGTGCGCAGTGGCGTCAACGGATTCCTTTTCGAACCCGACAATCCCACGGCCTTGGCCTATTTTATGGATCGCATTGCGAGCGATCCGGAGGAATGGCGCAAGCTCGCCGAAGGATCCAACGGGCTGGCGGCGTTGGCGGATACGCGACGCTTTGGCGCGGCGGTGGCACGAATCGTTCGCGGTGAGCCGGCTTCATCGCTGGAGGTCGGCCGGACGGTGTCCTCCGATGGGTCATCGTGACGCCGCCGACCGTGCCGCCCACAAGCGGCCGAAATCCGCGGCGCAGCGCGCGCGCGCTGGTGATCGGCCCGATGCCGCCGCCGGTGCACGGCTATTCCATGGTCACCGCATTCATCGCGGAGAAGCTCGGCGAAATTACTGCGCTCGAGATCGTCAACACCGCCGCGGACAGCATGGTGCGCGATGGCCGCTATCATGCCCGGCGTCTTACGCGCGCCGCGCGCGCCCTCTGGCACGTTTTGCGCGGCCGGCCTGCAAGCCGCAGCCTTTATGTCGCCATCGCGGGCGGCGCTGGAGTTTTTTACGATCTACCGCTAATCCTGGCGGCGCGGCTTCTTCGCTATCGGCTTTACATCCACCACCACTCTTTCAGCTATATCAACCGTCGCAATTTCTGGACCGCCCTGCTTCTCGCCATCGCCGGCACTGCGGCGACGCATATCTGTCTGAGCGCCCGCATGGCCGCCCGGCTCACTGCCCTCTATCCTGGGGTAGGACCGACTCCCGTGCTCTCGAACGCCATGCTGGTCCCACCCGTCGAAATCCGCGCAGCGCGCAGCGGTCCCATCCGCCTGGGCTATCTCAGCAACCTCATACCCGAAAAGGGCGTCGACACGGCAATCGCCGTGACCCGGGCCCTGCGCGCCCTGAAGCGCGACGTAGTGCTCTCCGTCGCCGGACCGGCGCTCGATGCGGTGATGCAGGCACTGATCACGCACACACAAGACGAGCTCGGCTCAGGGTTCGAATATCGTGGCGCGGTATACGGTCCCGACAAGGCAGCATTTTTTCGCGACATCGACATTTTTTTGTTTCCGACCCGCTATGCCAATGAAGCGCAGCCGTTGGTCGTGCTTGAAGCGCTCGCGGCTGGGATTCCGGTGCTTGCAACCGATCGCGGTTCGATCGCAGAAGACGTGGGCGACTGCGGCGCGGTCCTAACGGATGCCGCCTTCATCGGCGAAGCGGTGCGCTTAATCGGCGGCTGGTGCGCCGACCGCAATCGAATAGCAGAGCTTTCCGCTGCGACCTTGCGGCAAGCCCGCGCCGCACACGCTGCAGCGAAGGCGCAACTCGGCGCGATGCTGAGCGCCATCGCGGCTGGGTGAGAGGATGAGCTCGTCGCAGACGCTGCGCGACACTGGAAGGCAATTATGCCGATGAGGATCGTAGTCGCGGTGGCGACCCGCGGCCGCGGCGCACTGTTGGCGGCTTTGCTCAATCGCTTAAAACTCCAAAGCCGGCCGGCCGATCTGGTTTGCCTGTCCGCAGTCGAGGAAAGCGACGTCACCGATGCGCGCAAAGCAACCGGCCTCCCCTTGCGCGTCCTTTTCGGGCCGCCGGGCCTGACCGCCCAGCGCAATACTGCCGTCCGCGCCGTGCTCGCCGAGGCGGATGCAATCGTTTTCTTCGACGACGATTTTCTTCCCGCGCGACGCTGGCTCGAACGCGCGGAGGAAATTTTCCTACGCTATCCGCACGTCCTGGGGATAAATGGCGACACTCTGGCCGACGGCGCCTCGAGCGCCGGGCTCGAGTTCGAGGCGGCGGCACGACTGCTCGACGATTACGATTCCAGCGATGGAGAACGGGCCGCCGAATTCGTACCGACGCCTTCGCTTTATGGCTGCAACATGGCGTATCGCGCCGCGGTTTTCGGCCGGTTGAGTTTCGATGAGCGCCTGCCGCTCTATGGCTGGCTCGAAGACCTCGATTTCTCCCGCCAGGTGCGCAAGCTCGGTCCGCTATTATGGTCGAATACACTATGCGGGGTGCATTTGGGCCTGAAAAGCGGCAAGACCTCCGGCACACGATTCGGCATTTCGCAAATCATCAATCCGATCCATCTCTGGCGCAAAGGGACGATCGCTGCGACCGAGGCGGCTGGGCTTTTGCTGATGCCTTTGGCGAAGAATTTGCTAAAGGCGATCAGTCCCGAGCCTTATATCGACCGTCGCGGCAGGTTGCGGGGTAATTTGCTCGCCCTCGCCTATGTCCTCTCGGGCCGAATCGATCCGATGATCGTAACGAAACTGAAGTGAAAGACGGCGCTCAGCTGTACACTTCCCATATCTGTGCCGAATTGAAAACTGCATTGCGATGGTTCGATTCTGCGCTTAGTAGGCATAGTCAGTGGATGTCGCTGCGATCATTGCTCGCTCTGGGGCACTGGTTGGCCCGACACGCCTATGAAGAGGGTTCTCCCCATCAAGGGGAATGTTGCAGCCAAGGGCGATACCGACCGGAAGGCGATAGCGCCTGTGGCAGAGCGATCCATCACCGCGACATGGGAGCCATTGCGCGCGCTCCTCGACAGCTTCACACCCCAAAAAATCCGGCAACTATCTTGCCAACGCTGGATACACTTCCTTCACTCTGAAACGATCACGCTCTAGCGTGCCAAGGCCTGCGGCGGAACGCGCGGGCGCACCGGCCGCGCCGGATAGCCGTGGCAGATCATTGCCGGCGGCAGATCATGCAGCACGGTGCTTCGGGCGCCGACGATGGCCGCATCGCCGATCGATATACCGGGCGCGACGAAGACATCGGTCGCCAGCCAGCATTCCGAGCCGACCGAGATCGGCTTTGCGACGATATCGAAGCCAACCGCGCGCGGATCGTGGCTGCCGGCGCAAAGATAGCAATATTGC
>Ga0134126_10003306_pt1 | contig 20223 bp, 22 predicted proteins | sample KB31752_FD_96881 | JGI IMG/M metagenome (GOLD analysis project Ga0134126, IMG submission 96881) | Terrestrial soil microbial communities with excess Nitrogen fertilizer from Kellogg Biological Station, Michigan, USA - KB3-175-2 | ecosystem: Environmental > Terrestrial > Soil > Unclassified ...
AATTTTCCTTGAAAATGTCTGCGCTTTTTAGCCTACTCCAGCTAGACTGGTGCCCAAGGATTGCAGCCTCATTTTTCGGAGACGAGGAATTCATATGACAGGCATGGGAGCAGCCATGCAGCAAGCTGGGGAATCTGCCGCCCTCAGTCAGGTGGAGCGCGTTGTCGACACATTTGTCGCGCCGACGAAAACCTTTATCGATATCCGCAGAAATGCCAGTTGGTGGCTTCCATTTCTGTTGAGCATTCTCGTCAGCATTGCCTTCGTCACCTCTGTCGATCGCAAGATCGGCTTCGATCAGGTTGCGCAGACCAACATCAACCGCAATGCGACAGCACAGCAGAGCATGAGCAATCTGACGGATGTGCAGCGAGACCAGGCCATCCATAGGATTGCGGGATTTACCAAGGTGGTCAGTTATTGCTTCCCGGTGCTCGGCCTGATCTTCGCCCTGATTTGTGCCGGCATCCTGATGCTGACTTTCAATTTTGGCCTTGGCGCCAAGAGCAGCTACAAAGAATACCTGGCGGTCTGGTTCTATGCCGGGCTGCCGTTTCTCATTAAGTTCATATTGGCGGCGATTGCCATCTTTGCCGGGGTCAGTGCGGAACAATTCGACATGAACAATCCTGTTGGGACAAACGTGGGCTGGTATCTTAGCTCGGATGTTCCCCTGTGGCTTCGCACACTGTTTTCTTCCGTCGATATTTTTACGATATGGGTGGTTGTGCTGTTGATTCTCGGCTGCTCGACCATTGCTCGGGTCAAGCGCAGCAGTGCCGCCATCGTGATTATCGGATGGTGGGTGCTGATCATTCTGGGCGGAACGATCATGGCTGCAATCCAGGGTTGATCGAATCCGTGCATCCCCGAATTGCATCGAAGGATCGCATCGAACGAATGCAGTGAGGGTGTGCGCGGATGAGTGAGTGGGTTAGGCTGTGCAGTCGGCAGGAGCTTCCCGCCGAGGCTCAGGCAAAGGAGTTTTCTGTTCAGGGCCATACTCTCTGTGTAGCCACGCTCAACGGAATTCCCCTGGCGCTGGATAACGTCTGCCCGCATCGCGGCGGGCCACTGGCCGAAGGCACCATCGAACACGGCAAAATCGTCTGTCCGTGGCATCAGTGGGAATTTGATTTGGCCACCGGGCAGGCGACCCACACTTCCGCCGCAAAAGCCACCTGCTATCCGCTCCGCGTCCAGGGAAACGACGTGCTGGTGGAACTCTAAGGCGGTTCTCCTATTGGTGTATAGGTGTAAAAAAAGACCCGTCATCCTGAGCGTAGCGAAGGATCTCTGTATTTCCAAGGAAAGCCAATGTCACGGGTGCACGGGTGCCCCATCCTAGCGAAGCTAGGGTGGGATAGAACGAAGCCCGCACTACGTCATTCTGAACGAAGGTCGCCGCGTCGACCCGAGTTTCGAAATGGTTCCGGGAACCTTGATCGACTACCGGCTGCATTGGCACGGGATTCCCATGAAATGGCGAACCGAAATCACAGTCTGACGGCCGGCACACGCGTCAGCCGTAGGCCGATTTCAAATCGCTCTATTCCGCTGCCGATTTCAAGACATCCGGACATTTCGCCTGCATCCACTCGCGATAGCCCATCTTCTCGCGCCTGGGATTGAAGTTCTCCCCAGGGCACACCGGACAACCCACTACCTGGCGCAACTGATTGCTCCATGACGAATGTTTTTCGCGCCCGTTGGGTTCCCATAGATCTTCCGTGCTGTGTTCCGACTGAGCCAGAGAAACCGTGTAGCTGGGAGTGATACCCTCCGTCCAATTGGCTGCAGGCTGCTGCGGCGCGTCGCCTCCCTGCACGCTGTAGGACGACTTGCAGTCCATGGTTCCACCCTTGCCATCGCTACAACTGGCGGAAGCGCTGCGTTTTGCGTCGCTATGGGCATTCCCGAGTGTCTGCGCCTTCGGTTGCGAACCAAATATGTCGGGTCCCCCGGCTGAATCGGCGCTGACAGAAGGCAGTGCGATTCCCACTTCTAAAATCGCGTCTGCCTGCTGCGGATTGGAAACTGTTGTCAGGCAAGTATCCTGATCCAACCGCGCGGTCGCAGCGTTCGCCATCACCGGGGTCGCAGCATCGACATAAACTTTGCGCACCGCTTTTCCATTTGCCGTCGTCAGGGTTTTTTCGGCTTTCTTTGCCATACCGGTTCCAGGCATGCAACAGAAGACCAGAATTCCGCAAATGACCGGCAGCGTCGAAGACGCGATGCGACCGCCGGGCCGAATATCGCGCCGCACATGCACCGCCGCTCGCGTCATTGCCGTCGTCTCCATCTCAATCGGGATTATTGTCGAGCGCAGCCAGAGTTTTGTCCAGAGATGCGACGTTCTCCACATTCAGGCAGATGCGGCTGGAATCCAGCGTGCGCATCAGGCCGCTCAGCACCCTTCCCGGGCCCACTTCAATAAAGTGCGTCACATCGGCGGCAATCAATTGCCGCTCGCATTCCACCCATCGAACCGCGCCCGTCACCTGACGAATCAGCGCATCGCGCGCCGCATTGCCGGTCGCGACCCAACTCGCATCGACGTTCGTAACCACACTCAGCTTCGGCTCATGAAATGCCGTCGCCTCCAGATCGCGCGCCAGCAGATCCTGCGCCGGCTGCATCAATGCGCAATGGAACGGCGCACTCACCTTCAACGCAATCGCGCGTTTCGCGCCGCGCTCTTTGCACTTCGCGGAAGCCAATTCCACCGCCGCCCCTGCTCCGGAAATCACCGTCTGCTCGGGAGCATTTAAGTTCGCCGCCGCTACGACGCCTCCCGATTCCCGCGCGGCATCGGCGCACGCGCGCACGACCTCATCCGACGTCATCCCGAGAATCGCCGCCATCGCGCCAACTCCCTCGGGCACCGCTTCCTGCATGTAGCGTCCGCGATTGCGCACCGTCCGCACCGCATCCGCAAACGACAACGTTCCAGCGGCCACCTGCGCGGAATATTCTCCCAGCGAATGCCCGGCCGCGAAATGGCTGCGCACGCCGCGCTCCGCCAGAACCCGCAATGCCGCAACCGAAACAGTAAGAATCGCAGGCTGGGTATTTTCCGTCAGCCGCAACTCCTCCTCCGGCCCGTCGAAACACAGCCGGGAAATAGAAAATCCCAGCGCCTCATCGGCTTTTTCAAAGATCGCGCGTGCCACTGGAAACGCGTCGTACAGTTCTCGGCCCATCCCCACGGCCTGCGATCCCTGCCCCGGAAAAAGAAATGCAATAGTTGTATTTGGATTTTTTGTCGTGCTCATAACTGTCTTTATTCCGCCGGCGCGCCATTCAAGGCCAGCAGGCCCTGCTCAATATGCGCATTCACATTGGCCTGGGCAAATTCCGCCGCCACCCGAATCCCATTCATAATGGCGCGATCCGTCGAGGAGCCGTGCCCCACAATGCACACTCCGCGCACGCCCAGCAGCGGAGCACCGCCATATTCCGACTGATCGAAGCGCCGCTTGAAGTGATTAAACGCCTTACGCGACAGCAGCGCGCCCACCTGTGCCGTCACCGTCGAAGTCAATGACTCCCGCAGCGATTCCCGCACCAGCCGCACCAGCCCTTCGGATGTCTTGAGCGCCACGTTGCCGATGAATCCATCGCACACCACCACATCCGCCTGGCCATTAAAAATGTCGCGGCCTTCCACGTTGCCAAGAAAATTCATCGGCAGCCGCTGCATCAGCGGAAAACTCTCGCGCGTCAGCTCATTGCCTTTGCCTTCTTCTTCGCCAATCGAAAGCAGCCCGACGCGCGGACGCTCCACCTTCAGCACGGCGCGGGCATACATCTCACCCATCACCGCAAACTGCTCCAGATTTTTCGGTTTGCAATCGACGTTCGCTCCCACATCCAGCAGCAGGCAAGGCTTGCCCGTACTTGTAGGCAGCACCGCAACCAGCGCAGGACGATCCACGCCCGGCAGCGTTCCCAGCACCATCTTCGCCGTCGCCATGGCGGCACCGGTGTTGCCCGCCGTCATAAATCCGGCAGCCACGCCTTCGCGCACCAGCTTTAAGCCAACGCGCATCGAAGAGTCGCGCTTGGTTCGAACCGCCTGCACAGCTTTTTCGTCCATGCCAATCGCTTCACTGGCCTGAACAATTTTTATGGGAAGATGACGCGCACCCACGCGGTGCATCTGCTTGGCCAGCAAAGGCCGCAGCGTACGCTCCGGCCCAACCAGATGGACCCGCACCTGTAGCAGCCGACACGCCAGGATTGCGCCGCGAATTTCCGGCTCTGGCGATTTGTCGGAGCCCATGGCGTCAAGCGCAATGTCAATCAGCATGGATGAATGCGGCTATTTCTCGTCTTTATTCAGTGCGATGACTTCCCGGCCCTTATACGTGCCGCATTTCGGGCACGCGTGGTGCGGCAACTTGCGCTCGTGGCAGTTAGGACATTCAGAGAGCGCCTGCGTGGTTAAAAAATCGTGCGAACGCCGCTTGGCGGTGCGTTGTTTGGAGTGGCGTCGTTTCGGATTCGGCATTGAAATTCCCTTTCCCCGCCGCTTGTCCCTCTCTTCTCGATCGCACGCCCCGCAAGGCGCTATTCCGGTCAGAGGTTCTCGAACGCGGGTGCAACAAACTTTATAGAATTATGGCTTGTCCTGGCTGCGGATCGCCTGCGGCTGCAATGCCTTCAGTTGCTCCCAGCGCGGGTCGGTCGAAGTGGTCGCGCAATCGCAGGGATCCGTATTTCGGTTCCGGCCACACTCCTTGCAAAGCCCTTTGCAGTCTTCGCGGCAAAGGTTCTTGGCTGGAAGCGCCAGAAGGATCTGCTCGCGCAGCACATCTTCAAGCAATAAACCGTCTCCTTCATAGTAGCCGATTTCGGTCTCCGATGTGGAAATCGCGCGGTCCGTATTGTCCAGATCGGCCCCTGAAGGACGGAAAATCAGGTCAAACGCGGCCTCAACCGGCTGCGTCACTGGGTCCAGGCAGCGGGCGCAGGCCACTTCCATCCGCGTCTCCAGGCTGCCGCGCACCCGGATGTCTTCCACAATGTCGCCCGGACCGCGATGCTCCTTCAACAGATCTACGCGGCCTTGGGTGTGGAGTACCCCCACCTGCTGCATATCGTCCACAAAATCAATGGTTCCCGGAGCAAGAGATTCATCAAAATCGATGGCTTGCCGCTCAAGATCGGCAACGAAAAACTTCATCGCGATGCCTCCAGGCGAAAGAGAAATTCGAGCCACGCATCAACCTAGTCCGCCGCAGCCCTCCACTTCGAGACTAAGGCGCAGCGCACCCCCCGTCAATGCGTCGATGCTCGCACGTTTTGAATGTTGAGAGCCGTTGGCCTAAAAGTTCTTCACGCGAGATGTAAGTTGAAGTTGAAGTTGCCCAGCGGCCAACGCGGTGAGTTAACATCCAAAAATGATTCCCTTCAAGCCGAGAAACCAGGCTTTTATGGGAAACCAGCAAAAGTAAGCCGATGTCCGATACCCTTAGTGTCGCCGAACGCAGCAGAAGAATGGCTGGTGTCCGAAGTCAGGATACACGTCCTGAAATGACGGTGCGGAAGCTTGTCCATGGAATGGGATTCCGATATCGGCTGCATTCTCGCTCGCTTCCAGGCTGTCCTGACCTCGTTTTCGCGGGACGGCGCAAAGTGATTTTTGTCCATGGTTGTTTTTGGCACCGCCACACAGCCAAATCTTGCAAATTGGCCCGTCTTCCAAAGAGTCGACTGGAGTTTTGGGTTCCGAAGCTCGAGGGAAATCGCAACCGTGATCGAAAAATCAAATTGGAACTTCATAATGGCGGTTGGGGCATTTTGGTCATTTGGGAATGTCAATTGAAAAATCTTGCTTCCCTCTCACGGAGAGTGCGATCATTCTTGGAACATGATGAAGTCGATTGAACTGTTTTCGGGCGCGGGAGGACTCGGCATGGGCCTCCATGAAGCTGGCATAAATCCAGTTGAAGTTATCGAGCGTGATTGCTACTGTTGCGAGACCATTCGGGAAAACCAGAGATTGGCGGTTTCAGCCGTCAACGGTTGGAAGGTGCTGCAGTGCGACGTGGCAAAGTTCGATTTCATGAAGTATGAGAACAAAATCGATGTAATTTCAGGTGGACCACCTTGTCAGCCATTTTCGATGGGTGGTAAGCACGGAGCAAACAATGATAGCAGGGACATGTTTCCTCAGGCTATCCGTGCTGTTCGCGAGGTGCGGCCGAAGGCATTCATCTTCGAAAATGTAAAAGGTATAACCCGCCTTTCATTCCGCAACTATTACCAATATATTCAGCTCCAAATGGAGCATCCCACGATTGTACGAAGAACATCTGAATCATGGACAGACCACTTCTGCAGGTTAGAGCGTCACCACACCAGCGGTAAGCGCGGAGACCTGCACTACCGGGTAGTTACTCGGCTGGTCCATGCGGCCAATTATGGAATTCCTCAAAAACGCGAGCGAGTGTTCTTCGTTGGATTTCGAGATGACCTCGGAATTGCCTGGGCATTTCCTGAGGAAACGCACTCCCGTGAATCCCTTATTTGGGACCAGGTTGTGACGGGAGCTTATTGGGAAAGGCACAGAGTCTCTCGGAAGGAACGCGGCATCGCTCCACGACTTCGCGCGAAAACAGGAGACTTTCTCTTCAAGCCACCAACTCTTGCGTGGAGAACGGTAAGAGACGCTCTGATTAGTTTGCCTGATCCGGAGAAGGAACCTGAAGAATCAAAACGATATCGAAACCATGCATTTCAGCCAGGAGCGCGACCTTATCCCGGTCATACCGGTAGCCCATTGGACGAACCAGCAAAGACTCTCAAAGCGGGTGTCCATGGAGTACCGGGTGGCGAAAACATGCTTGTTCGATCCGATGGCGCAGTTCGGTATTTTTCTGTCAGGGAAAGCGCACGATTGCAGACCTTCCCGGATGAATATAAATTCCATGGTTCCTGGACAGAAAGCATGCGGCAACTCGGAAATGCTGTGCCGGTTGAGCTTGCACGCTTCGTGGGTAGCACAGTGGTCGACCAACTGGCAAGTTTATAAGGACGATAAGAGTGCCACCCGGATATCGCGAATTTGAATTTGATCTGCCGCAGGCTCTCCTTGCTCATCTAATACAAGCTTTCGATACGATGGAGCCCGGTCCACTAACTCCTGAAGTTGTGGAGTTGATCCCGGAAGCGCAGGGCGTGTACCAGCTATTTCACCGGAACACACTCGTTTACATCGGAAAAACAGACGCGCAATCTGGGCTTCGTCAACGGTTGAGCCGACATGCTTGGACTGTTCAACATCGCAAGAATCTTGCCGCCTCAGATGTCAGTTTTAAGGCCATCCGAGTGTATGTATTCACCGCCATTGACCTTGAAACACAATTAATCCAGCACTACAAAAGCACCGCAACTGTAGCTTGGAATTCCAGCGGGTTTGGCTCGAACGATCCTGGACGCGAGCGTGATACCACCAACGCGAGGCCAGAGGGCTTCGACGCGCAGTTTCCAGTGGATTTGGACAGGCAAACTTCGATCATGATGGAATCTTCGGGCAGTGCCCAAGACGCGCTTGTGGCACTACGCAAGAGCTTGCCTTATACGCTGCGCTTCGAGGCTTCCGCCCGCGGAAGCAGAAAAGCTCATCCAGACCTACAGTCCACTAAAATTTTGCCACTTGTAGAGGCATACACCACCCGCCAACTATTGGTACACATCGTTCGCAGCCTGCCAAGTGGTTGGCAAGCAACTCTTCTTCCGGGACGCGTGATTATTTACAAAGAACAGCGGGACTATGAATTCGGCGAAGCAATCGCCCGCTCATAAATTCACTTCTCGGACCGGCACTATTCCCGCGCGCGTTCCATGGCTTCCTCATTCCACCACCGAAACAATCACCGCTTCTTCCACCCCAACAGCTCCTCCAACTGCAGCCGCACAACTTCCGGTATCCTCGCGCTTTCGACCTGCTCGCGTGTGATCACACCCCGCTCCAAAACCCCAGCAGCGCCTTCGACAATTCCGCCCGCGGCATCGTGTTCGCCGGGTGACCTCCGTTGGCTTGCATGGGATGAATTCCGAACCATCAAAATTTTCGAACGGACCGTCGAAAGGCGAATCTCCTAATCGCTAAACCATTCCCGGTCCACAATGGCGGCGATATCGCGCGAACCGTGCAGCACCCGAACGATTACGGTTTCGGTTTTGCGCGGCAGATAGTAAATCGCATAATTCCCGTAAAAAATCACGCGCAAGTTGGCCGCGAGATGAAAGCGTGAAGCGCCACAGAATGGGAACCGTAGTACTTCGTCTAACTTTGCCGCCATGTCAGAAAGAAACTCCGACGCAATCGTCTCCGAAGCCTCCAAGACGAGATAGCTCCAGATTTCGGCCAGGTCTTTTTCGGCGGTTTCGGTCAGGCGTAGACTCAGCGGTCTTTTAATAGCTTTCTCCCGCGTCGAACAATACGGTTGGCATCAAACTTTGCGACGCGCCCCGCTGCCACATCCGCCAATCCCGTCTCGACTTCCACCTTGAGCGCCGCAAGCTTCCGCGATTGCAGCTCCCGCTTCAATTTCCAGTCGCGCAACGCTTCCCGCACCACTTCGCTGGAAGAAGCGTAACCGCCTTCCTCAACCGCGCCCTTGACTAACACCGCCATCTCATTAGGCAGCGTAATGGTGAGCCGTTCAATACCAGACATTTGCATTCCTCGGATCATACTTTAGCATACTTATGAAGCTTGGCGACTCGCTCGACGGGCCCCAGCACCCTATTCTCCGTCACCGCGCCGACAGGCCTTCGATCCACCCACTCACCGCTTCTCCGATCGAAGCAATTCCTCCAGTTGCAGTTGCGCCATCTCCGGTATCCTCGCGCTTTCGACCTGCTCGCGTGTGATCACACCCCGCTCCAGAATCCCCATCAGCGCCTTCGACAATTCCGCCCGCGGCATCCCGTTCGCCGCTGCCAAATCCCCTGGGGCTAAATCCCCCGCCGCCAAATCCAGAATCGTCCGCAGCGGAGTAGTCAGCCGATACCCCTTCCGCTCGGCAATGTCGCTCTCCGCCAGGTTGGCGTAATGGAGCGTCAGACCCTCCGGCGTCGCGCCCGTGCGGCGAAAGCCCTTGGGCACCGTCATATGCAGCTCCGGAGTCTCCTCGGGGCGTAAATATAGGTCCAAAGCGGTAAAATAACTGTAGACCCCCTGCGCGCGCCCGACCCGGTCCATAGCCCACAAATGCCACCGCACCAGTTCCGGGTGCAGCGCTGCTGGAAACCCCGGTAGCCGGTAAATTCCGCGGTATTCGCGGATCCAGTTGCCCGCTTGCACGTGGTAGGTGTGGCTGCTTTCGGAAAAACCGGCTTTTTTTGCCTGTTTTGCGGTAAAAAAGCCCGCCTGGGCCTCCGCAGTCGAATGTAATCTATGGTTTACCTTGATATTGGACCGCTTCGGGACCTGCATAATCCTTCAACTTTCCCGTATAATCCTTCAACTATTCAGTATAATCCTTCAACTTTCACGCATAATCCTTCAACTATTTCACCCAGATCAGGCAAAACAGGAACCTCATCCGGACGCCTCCAGCCGAAGTTGAGATTCAAGCCGCTTACATCGAAATCGATGGAAGCCACGCGCCGGCAGGTTCGTTGTAGAGCCCGATCGTCATAAGGGTGCAGGGCTGCACCATGCGCAGACCGTTTTCCAAACACCAGCGAAACAAAGCTGTATTGCGAGCGGGGATCAGTACTCCAGGGCCGTCGAATCGCTCCGCCGCACCGATCAGCGCCTCAAGGTCCCGGTTGGTTTCGGCGACAGAATGCCCAAAATAATTCAGCCCTGTGGTGTATCCCGCAATGCGTCCGTCGCGTTCGATGACGCTAGCATTCCCCTGGCCAATAGCCTCGGCAACCTCTCCAGAGCGGGTATGCCCATGCACGGCAGCGCACAGCCGATCGCACGCAGCAATGTCGGCATGAACCCCAGGACGAACAGCGCAACCTTCGATGGATATTTTCATCGGAGCACCCTGCATCACGCTCAGCAGTTCGCGGACCTCGAAGCCAAGTTTCGCATACAGAGACAGCGAACGAGTATGAAACGTCGATTGCAGCAAACGGATGCCGGGCGCGCCGCGTTCCACCGCACGATCCAGGACGGCCTGCATCAGACGTTTTCCTGTACCAGCGTTCTGCACGGCTGGATCGACCGTGATGGGACCGATTCCGACTATGGACGACCGCTCATCCATACAATTGCTGCCGACAATCGCACCGTTCATCTCGGCCACCACACAATAGAACGACGGATGAGAAAACATCATCTGCAGCAAACCGATGCCCATCTCCGGCGCAGGCATTTCCGGCGGAAAATTATGATCCGAATTGATCTTGTGAAATGCCTTGTAGCCGATGTGCCCGCACTGCGGAGCGTCTTCTGGCCTTGCGCGGCGGATGGAAACAGCGGCTGTGGGTGTCTGTGTTGACATCATGCGGGGATTATAGTGCCGCGGTTTCTCCCGATTTTAGGTTTATTTCCGAGCGTTTGCTGGCGTGGCGATCCGCGCTCGGCGACGCGGCAAACAGCGGCAGAGAGAGCAACAGAGTTGGCGCTCGCACCCCACCGCACGCTCCATCCGGCGCTCTTGCAGGAAGTCTGGATCGCTACCGGACGTCAGCTTCCGGCAGCTTGCCGGCAGCCAGAAACGCTCGCACCCTGCTGGAAACCGCCGCGGCATCGCAGTTCATCATGGAGTGGCCGCAGTTTACCGGGGACATATAGCTCGGCGCGCCCGCCGCCGCCGCCCAATCCAGCGCCGGTTGCGGATTTACAGTGTGATCGTACTTGTTCACAATCACCAGGAAATTTGGCCCGCCTGCACGCGCCGCTTCGGCAATCGTCCGGTCGCCAATCACATCCAGTTGCCGAACCGCCTGCAGTTGCCACAGCCTGTCATTGGCATCCGCATGGTCAGAGCTTTCGGCCCGGTGGATGTACGCAGCCGCATGATCCCTCGGCGTCAACTCATTCCGGTATTTCGGCGTGGTCACCACCAGCGAATCGACCAGATTCGCCAGCCGCAAATCCGGCTCAGCGCTGTAATGGCCGTCATCATATCCGGGAGCCATCTTGATCGCGTCGATCTGGATCTGTTTTGTCAGCAGGTCGAAGCTGGTCTCGCGCGGCGTTCCCAGGATCGGCACTGCCAGATCCAAATACGTCGGATACATCGCCGCCCACACAAATGTCTGCTCGCCGCCCATCGAAATACCTGTCACCGCATGCAGGTGCTGCAGGTGCAGCACCTCAGTCGCCAGCCAATACTGCGCCCGGACACAATCGCGCAGCGTGAAGTGAGGGAAGTCAGTTCCATGTTGTGCCGTACTGTTCGACGGCGACGAAGAAACGCCGTTGCCGAAAGCGTCCACGGCAATCCCGAAAAAGCGCGTGGTGTCTACCAGGTGCAGCGGCGAACTGCCGTCACCAAACAGCGGCGTCAGCTCTGCTGTGTTTCCATGCATTGAAGTGGGCATCAGTACCGCATTATCACCGGCCGCATTCAGCTTGCCGAAAGTGCGGTAGCCAATCTGGCAATCCTGAATCACCTGGCCGTTTTCCAGCTTGCACTGGCCCAGGTTCGCGAATTTCTGCTGACTCTGCTGCGCCTGCATGGAAAGCCCACCGGCCAGACCGAAGGCCAGCAAGCAAACGAGCGTCCAGACTCGACGACGCTTTCCAACGATATCCCGCGGATCAGATGACACGGCGTGCGTTCTCATCTGACCTTTATACAATCCCACGTGCAGCCATCGCGCGAAACTTACGTGATGGCTGCGGGACTACTCGCCTTTGTATTTCTGGAACAGGTCGGGAAACTGCTTCTTCAATTCGCCAATCTTGGGGCGGTCACAGATCTCGACATACGGATTGTTCGGATTGTGCAGCGCATAATCCTGGTGGTAGGCTTCGGCTTTATAAAAACCTTGCAGCGGCACCACCTGGGTCACGATTGGCTTGCGGAACACCTTGGCTGCGTCGAGCTGCGCGATGTATGCCTTCGCGATGCGCTCCTGCTCCGGATTGGCATAGAAAATCACTGAACGATACGACGGCCCCACATCCGGACCCTGACGATTCAGTTCCGTGGGGTCGTGCGCGACCGAGAAAAAGATGCGCAGGAGCGTGCCATAGGTGATTTTCGAAGGGTCATACACCACCTGCACTGACTCCGCATGGCCGGTATTTTCCTGCGTCACCTGGGCATAGGTTGCCGTGGAAGCAGATCCCCCCGCATACCCGACCGTCGTGACCGTCACGCCCTTCACTCGCTCAAACACCGTCTGCGTTCCCCAGAAACATCCACCGGCGAGCACTGCCGTCGCCTCGCCAGACTGCTTCGCCAGCGGAGCGTCAGTGGCTGGTGCAGGAATCGGCTTTTTAGCCGCGCGACATCCCAGGCAGAAAACAAAACCAACCAAAACGGTGAAGATCGTGCTGCGTCTTGCAAGCGAACCCATCATAGTGTCTCTCCTGACAAAATCGACGAAGCTGCAATCATAAGACACTCCCGCGACCAAATAAGTTACACATCCACAGAAAGGATTTGGTATACATTGATGCTCAATAGCGAGGGGAGCGGGTGGTTTCCGCCTGAACAGATATGAGCACAATCAGGTTCAGCCCATACAAGAAAGTCGCCGACACCATGCCGCCGGAAGAGCGCGAACGGACCGCAGCGCTGCTGAACGCGCGCACCGAACCCGGTGCTAACGATACGGTCAAGTTCTTCATCGACGTCGGGTTTCAGTCCGTCGCCGTGAAACGACCCCTGCTCAAAGGCAACTGGTTCGTCGGCTGCCGAAGTGCCCTGATCAACCTGCAGATTGACGACGGGACCATCCTCGACCACACTGGGGAAACTTCGACCCAATTCCATTACAAAATTGATAGTTCCAGCGACATGGAAGCTGGGGCAGAGTTCAAGCCGACCGTGAAGGTAGGCCCTGAAGGCGCGGAAACCGAAGTCAGCATTGTCAGCCTGACCGCGAAGAAAAAAAACAAGAACGGCGGCCAGATCGACTACACAGGAAAAGAAAATACCCTCAGCGTGATCGACTTTGCAAACTCCGTCACTTGGGATTTTTCAATCGTGCGCGGGAAGCGCGCCATCAGCGATTTTCTCTTTTGCAAGCTGTTCTTATCGGCGGACTGCAAGCCCAAATTCAAGCACCTGAAAGGATCCATCGAACTAACGCCCTCGATTTTCAACTTCGACCGCGACAAGCAGCAAATGTCGGGAACGAAATCGCTCATGATGCAACTGGCGTTGGCGTTTCGCAGTAAGAATCCATCCTCGCCGGCAAAGAGTCCTGTACTCAATCAGGAGGGCATCCGCCTGACGTTTGGAGACAGCCGATGAACGAACAACCGTCTCCTGAAGAATTCGTATTGGATGAAGAAACCGATCATCTGCTCGAACGCATTGCGGAAGGCGGCGATGAGATTGCGCCGGACTTGCTGCGAGCCATTATCCCCAGCCACGAGGCACTCGTGCGCTACATGGAACAGCATCATCTCACGGACTATCCCATCGCCCAATCCATCCTTGCGCAATATGACGCACTCCCGGAGCCTTCGCAAAAAACTAGTGGATTGAAGTCCGTGCTGGCGCGAGCGATGGCCGGCAAGCTGAATTTACCCCCCGAGACGACTGCGGCGCTGATTGACCTGCTGGTGGATACCGCCATCTCTGAAATCAAGAACCACGGGGAGTTTCTGATCCCCGGCGTAGGACGGCTGGTGAAAGTGGTGCGTCCCGCTCGCGTTGGACGCAACCCGCAGACGGGCGAGGAGATTGAAATCGAACCGCAATTAACAGTGAAATTTCGCCCACTGAAAACGGCCAAAGAAGCAGTCGCCGAGGCCGGAGAGGCCGAATCCGGACGTGATATGGAATAAGGCCACCTCGCTATATTGCGCTGATTGGAACTGTAAGCACGCAGAACACCGGTGACGTTGTCATGCCGCTGACAATGGCCATCAACAGCAACTCGGATGTTTGAACCCACAGTAGCCTGTGGCTCGACCGTGGACTACACCAGATGTTTCCACGTCAGTGAAGGTTCCTGCATCAGTCGAATCGCAGCGATGCCACCGGCACCCGCGCGAAGGCAGCCTGCTGCATTTTCAGCCGTCACTCCTCCGAGTGCGAATATGGGTACCGGCGCCGCCGCGCGACAAGCCTGCTCCAGCAGCACCAGTCCGCTACCCGGAACGCTGGACTCGGCCTCTCGACTCTCTGCAACATCCGAAGCGATGGCCCGTTCGCGAATCACTTTCTCAAACACCGGCGCGAACAGAATGCAGTCGGGCGACTGCTGTCGTGCGACATTCACATCCTCAATCGTGTGGCAGGAAACGCTAATGACTGGCGGCCTGGCAATTCCCGCCGCCGCGAAGATGCTGCGAACTTCCTGTGGCGTCAACGCATCGGGTCCAGAAGGAAGATGCACTCCGTCCGCACCCGCCGCCACCGCGACATCGACGCTGCCGTTCACTAAAATTTTCGACACGCTTGGCTTCTTGACCACGCGAATGACCGCACGCGTCAGCTCGACCAACTCGCGCGCAGAGAGATCTTTCTCTCGTAGTTGAATAAACGAGACTCCGTTCGTCGCCCAAACCGCCGCCAGATCCATCAGGCGCGCCAGCGCATCGGCTTTGTTGCCCGCATAGAGACGGCGATCTGTGATGGCGTACAGCAATTCTGCTCCCGCTCGCGTCCAACCAGTGTAGCCAGTGTAGGCCTGAAGATGGGCATTCGATTGAGTCGTCTTGTGGTACCGTCGAGATGCGATGCGCCCTTGGTGCCCATTTTTTGTGCCGATCGAGAGAGGCACATAGCAAACCGACGACGACCGCACTATACAAAGAATAAAATGGACTAACAGAATGGAATGACTGAAAGGAACGATGGAAATATTTGACCTGTTCGTCCTCGGGTCTGGCCCTTCCGGGCAGCGGGCGGCAATTTCTGCCGCCAAGCTGGGCAAGCGCGTTGCCGTCGTGGAGCAGCGAGAATTTGTCGGAGGCGTCAGCGTTAACACCGGCACCATCCCCAGCAAAACCTTTCGCGAAGGCGTGCTGCACCTTTCCGGTTACAACTATCGTTCCATCTACGGCATGAATTATCGCGTCAAAGACAAGATCACGATGGCCGATCTTGCCTTCCGGGTCCAGCACGTCATCAAGACGGAAGTCGACGTAACCGAGGCGCAGCTCTCGCGCAATAACGTCGAGGTGCTCACCGGCACCGCCAGTTTCGAAGACCCGACGCATATTCGCGTGACCAACTCGCGCGGCTCCAGCGTGTATGAAAGCCACAACACTCTCATCGCGGTCGGTTCGCGTCCTGCCACCAATCCGAAAGTCCCGCTGAACGGCCGCAACATCATCAACAGCGATCAGGTTCTGTTCATGCCCGATCTGCCGAAGACACTGATCGTGGTGGGCGGCGGCGTCATCGGCGTCGAATACACCTGCATGTTCGCGGTACTCGGAGTGCGCGTCATCCTAGTTGAAAAACGACCTAAGCTGCTGGAATTTGCGGATCAGGAAATTGTGGAAGCGCTCAGTTACCACCTGCGCGACAGCCGCGTCACCATGCGTCTGAATGAAGAAGTGGAAAGCGTGGAAGATCTGCCCGACGGCACCGTGGTCGCCAACACCGAAAGCAAGAAAAAAATCTCCGCGAATGCGCTTTTGTATGCCGTCGGCCGCCAGGGCAATGCCGACGATCTAAACCTGGCCGCCGCCGGGTTGGAGGCCGATGCGCGAGGCCGCATCAGCGTGGACGAGAATTATCGCACCAGGGTGCCGAACATTTTTGCCGCCGGAGATGTCATCGGTTTTCCCGCGCTGGCTTCTGTGTCCATGGAACAAGGCCGCATCGCCGCCGCGCGCGTATTTGGCGACGACTGTGTCGTCTCCAATCCGAAATATTATCCGTACGGAATTTATACGATTCCGGAAATTTCATTCATCGGCAAAACGGAAGAGCAGTTGACGGAAGAGGACGCGCCGTACGAGGTGGGAATCGCATACTACCGCGAAATCGCGCGCGGTCAGATTCGCGGCGACACCACGGGGCGACTGAAGCTCATCTTCCATCGCGAAACGCGCCACCTGCTTGGCGTGCACATCATCGGCGAAGGCGCCAGCGAGCTGGTCCACATTGGCCAGGCTGTAATGGCGCTGAATGCAACCATCGACTATTTTGTCGATACGGTCTTCAACTATCCGACCCTGGCGGAATGTTACAAAGCCGCGGCCTTCAACGGTCTGAACCGCCTGAGCAAGACGGTTGAGGAGATTTGAATCATGGGAAAAAGTCTCGGCATTCATCTGACCGGGCGCATCGTCACCGGCGTCATCGAAAATCAGAAGCCCTGCTCGCGGCTATTTCATTTCCCTGAGGACACAGAAGACACGGATGCGCTGCTGGATACGCCGCTCGAGGATCTAATCGACGTGGTGCGCGAACAGGCGGTGCGCGCGGTGGGCGACTGCGGTCCCATTGACGCCGTAGGCTTGGCGCTGCCTGGAATTGTGCGGGATGGCGTCGTGGAAGACGCGCCCAATCTGGCTCAGTTGAAGGGCACGCGCATGGCGGAAAAAATGCATCGCGCTCTTACAGAATTCGGGATCGCCGCGCCAGTCACTTTGTTGAACGACGCCGACGCCATGGCCGCCGGCGTGGCCGCGAAACACGATCGGCTCGATACTTTTATTCGCCTGTGGACGCTGGGATACGGTATTGGATTTGGACGCTATCCGTACGCGCCGGGAATATGGGAGGGCGGCCATTGCGTGGTCACGCTCGACTCCACAGAAAATTATTGTGGCTGCGGCGGTCGCGGACACCTGGAAGGCATCATGGGCCATCGCGCCATGCGGCTGCGATTCCTGGACATGGAGCCGGAAGAAATTTTCGCCCACGCAAAAGAGGGTGACGCGCGCTGCAAAGAGTTTGTGCGGTTATGGCATCGCGGTCTCGCCGCTGCCACTGCGAATTCCATCCACATGCAGGGGCCAGGCCGCTTCTACTACACCGGCTTTAATGTCCGTTTCCTCGACATGAAGCTGCTGCAACATTATCTGCAGCAGATGGTGACCATGAGTCCGCTGCAGAACTACATGCTGGAGATTGTTCCGATGAGCGACGACCTGGCTGTGACTGGGGCTGCCATCAATGCAGCTAAGGCGGCGAAAGCAACGCCGTAGGCGAGACTGCCGATGCAACCTGAACGCGGTTTCGTCCCAGATCCTTCGCCCGATAGAGAGCGGCGTCGGCGGCGTTCAATATTTCCTCCGCGGGACGGTTTAGCATCGCATTCTCGCTGCAAACCCCGATGCTAACCGTTACGACACGGGCCGCCGTCGAACCTTCATTCTTGATCTTCATATCCTCGACCGAAATGCGCATCTCGTCAGCGATCGTTTGCGCGCTTTCACTGCATGTTTCCGGCAGGATTGCGATAAATTCCTCGCCTCCGTACCGCGCCAAAGTGTCGCTGGATCGCCGCAGTATTTTCGAGAGCTGCCCTGCAATCTTTTTCAGGCATTCATCGCCCTCGGAGTGACCATAGCGATCGTTCAAGTTTTTAAAGCAATCCACGTCGATCAGCAATAGAGCCAGAGGCTTTTGCGTCCGGATCGATCGCTTCCATTCCGAGAGAAGCACCTCATCGAAATGGCGTCGATTGTAGATTCCCGTCAATCCATCGCGGATCGACAGGTCCCGCAGTTGGTCGATTGCGTCTACCAGCGCGCGGCTGCTCTGTGCCAGGTCATACTGTGACCTCAGATACTTGCTGCGTAAAAGTGCGGCCCGCAGCCCATAGAGCACCACCGCAATTGTGATGGATGCGAATCCGATCCAGGGATAAGCAGGCGAAATTCTCACCGCCATAATCACGATGACTAGCGTGAACAACACGGGACTCAGGTTATCCAGGATCAATGCGATGGAGCGGTTGGCATCCTTTCCACTCTCGTTGTCCACCGCCGATCCCGCCGGCCAGAATGCCAGCACTGCCAGCAGCAACAGGCAAGGCATTCCCCAGAGCACATCCTGCAAACCCTGCGGGGTCTTCCGCGCGAGTTCCAAATATCCCAGAATGAGCGCCACCAAAGCGTAGGACCAGAGATAGATCGATAGAGCAATGTAAAACCGACGCTTGTCCGGCGTAGGGTTTCCAAACAGGCGCAGCGTGACGGCCCCGGCGAGCATCAGATTCTCCACGTTGTAGACATACATCAGCGATGTGGTCGAGATGGCGATCGAGCGACCGGTCCACGGCAAGACTGAGTAAATCTGGAAATAAATCAGGAAGGCCGCTCCTATAGCCTGTGCTCCGTCCAGCCAATAAAGAACTCTCAGGTCGGCTTCTTCGTTGGTTAAGGAAATCGCCAGAAGAATAGGAATCCCATAGACGAGGAAAAAGAAATCCGCCATGGTTGCCGTGGTCGTCGCTGGAACGTTTAGCAGCAAGTCGCACGTGTCCTTGATTTGCCCCCCGATCGAGAGAAAAAACCCTGATGCGACCAATATCCAAAGCATCCGGGTTTCGGCGTTTTGCCTGGAGGCATACCGAAGGCATCCTACGGCGGCAAGCAGAAACTCGAAGACGATCAGCGCGTTGAGCGCAAACATAGCTTGCCGGTCCAGAACCATTAGGACGCCCTGTGCGAGCAGGCTAATGGCGCAAACTGCGAACACAACGCGGATGGAGAGCCATTGCGGATACGCAATTGCCGGAGGCGCAAAGTGTCGTGGACTCGGCTCCATCGCAAGTTCAGGCGTGGAGGTCATGCTGTAAAGATCCGTCTGCTGAAGCAGCCCTGAACTGTCCGCTTTTATCATGCGCTACACCATGGAGTCGCGCCGCCGCGGGCCAGTCACACCTTTCGACGGGCAATACATACGCGGGGAGATCGCGATACCTTTTTCGTCACTTACGGAGTGTTGTTCCTAATACTGCACGGAATTTGCCTGCGATGGGGTGTTTTTTTGGCTGGAACCGCACCTTGGTAACATTCGGCCTGCGTCTGGACCAGCGAATGGCTTTCCCAACGGTGCGCGCGTGAGTGCGCGCTTCGCGTAAGAAGGGAATTTTCGGCCGCTCGGTCTGTCGCCGCGACGATTCGCGACCACAGACCTGGGATTTAGTTGGACCAGGATAGTCTCTCTCCGCACGCGCCCTGGCAACGTGCGTTTACGACTGCGCGGCCTTGATCAGCTTTTCAAATCGCTTCATACTCTTTTCGATTTCTTTGATCCGCTGCTGGAGTTTTGGCACCTCGGCTTTCGCCATGGCAAGCTCGGCGCGTTTTAGTTCCAAGGATTCTTTCATCAGTACGACCATGTACTTGATTTTTGCAGACTCAGTGGTGGGCACGGTTCCCTCCTGCGTTCCTCAAATGCCGGCTTCTTGCACTGCCGTCGCGCCGCCTACTTTTTCTTTGTAAACATACTCAGGTCGATTGAGGCTGCCATGGCTTCATACCCGGCATCTTTGGGATGCAGATGGTCGCCGGAATCGTATTGCGCCGCAAAGTGCTGCGGGTTCTGCGGGTCGCGAACGGCCTTGTCGAAGTCGGCAATGCCATCGAAGATGGGACTGGTGCGAATCCACTCATTCACCGCATTGCGTACCTCGTTACCCGCGTCTGAGTAATATCCGCAGCCCTGATATGGCGTCAGCGTCGCGCCGATGACTTTTATGCCACGTTGATGAGCCTGCGCCGCAATTTGCGCGATGCCTGCCTCCAACCGCAGCGTCAGGTCGCCGTAGGATTGATGATTGCTGGTGAACCGTCCAATGTCGTTGATGCTTTCCAGAATGATCACGTAACGGGCATCGCTGCGAGCAATCAAATCAGGATTGATGCGCGACACCGCATTCGGCCCATAGCCATCCAGCAGGACGCGATTGCCGCCAATGCCTACATTTACCATCCCCAGCACACCGGCTTTTTTTGTTCCCGGATCGGCTGCCAATCTCGTCGCCAGATAATCCGGCCAGCGATGGTTCTCATTCTCGGTTGCATACGCCCCATCCGTGATCGAGTCGCCAAACGCGACCACCGCGGAATCTCCGGGCGCATTCACATCGACGCCGGAAACAACGTACCAGGGCTTGCTCTCCCAGGATTTTCCTCCCAGGTCCGCC
>Ga0134126_10003307_pt1 | contig 20217 bp, 10 predicted proteins | sample KB31752_FD_96881 | JGI IMG/M metagenome (GOLD analysis project Ga0134126, IMG submission 96881) | Terrestrial soil microbial communities with excess Nitrogen fertilizer from Kellogg Biological Station, Michigan, USA - KB3-175-2 | ecosystem: Environmental > Terrestrial > Soil > Unclassified ...
ATCCTGAACTTCAGCACGACTCCGCAATGGATGTGGAAGACCGACAAGCCCGTACCTTATCCATCAGATCCCGATCAGGTCACGTGGGACTATACGCAGGGCACTGAGCCCAAGGATCCGACTTTTAAACAAATTGCGGACTATTATGCGCGGCTGCTTGCGTGGTACACCAAGGGCGGATTCACCGATGAATTGGGAAAGCGGCACGAATCCGGTTATCACTATTCGATTCCGTACTGGGAGGTGCTGAACGAAGTTGAGTTTGAACACAAGATGTCACCAGAGACATACACAAAACTCTATGACGCAGTGGTCACGGCGATGCGCAAAGTGCAGCCCGACTTGAAGTTTGTCGGCATGGCATTGGCAATGCCTTCTCAGACCCCGCATTTCTTCGAATATTTTCTGGATCGCAAAAACCACCAGCCTGGGATTCCGCTGGATTTTATTTCGTATCATTTTTATGCAATCCCTACGCCCGATCAGACTCCTGAAATTCAGGGCTACACGTTCTTTGCACAGGCGGATGGGTTTCTGAATACTGTTCGTTACGTCGAGGAGATTCGAAGGCGGCTCGCACCCACAACGCATACCACAATCGACGAAATTGGCGCGATCTCAGCCGATGATCTTGCCCAGGGCGAACCCGGGCATATCACTAAGCCAATCCCGAGTTCCTATTGGAATCTCACCGGCGCGATGTATGCATACTTATTTGGGGAAATGACCCGGATGGGAATCGATGTTGCCGGAGAATCGCAACTGGTCGGCTACCCGACGCAATTTCCGTCGGTCTCCATGGTGGATTGGAACACCGGCAATCCCAATCCTCGCTTCCGAGTACTGCAACTGCTGCATGACAATTTCGGTCCCGGCGATAAAGTGGTGGCACTCGGCGAAAATTTCTCCGCTCACCATCCGTACGTCTATGCGATGCCGGTGATTACCAAAGAAGGGAAGAGGCGAGTTCTGCTCGTAAACAAAAGCGAGAACCCGGTGGATGTTCAATTCGTTGCGGCCGGCGGAGGTCAATTGGAGTACGTTGATCAGACGACGGGATTTGATCCGGCGAAGAAAGCACGACTCGCCGATAGGGCAACTTTGAACGGATTCAGCGTGGCAGTGGTAACGCTTCCCTAGGAGAAATCAGCCGAATTGTTTAGCTACAGGGCCGCGCCATTTGACGCGATGATCTCCTTGTAGCGCAAAGCTGAGTCCTTCACAATCCGGCGTTGAGTCTCGTAATCCACATAGATCAGTTACTGCCTCGAACCAGACTCTACTTGTTGCTGTGTGACTTCGTTCGGCGAGAAGAGTTTCCTGCTCTGGTCCTGCTGCTGTGCAGCTTGCGAGTGAATGCGTTGGAACTCCGCCAGCGCTTTCTTCTGCTCATCCGAATTTCCCAACAATCGTTCTACCTGCGCCATTCGCCACCAGGCAACTTCATTGTCGCGGTTTAATGAGATAGCCTTCTCCAAATGAGGCAATGCAAGTTCGGGCTTTTGCTCGGAAATTAAGGTCGCCGCCAGCCCGAGCTGCGCCTCTTCGAAATCAGCATGTCCTTTTAGTGCAAGCTCGAAATATTTTTGCGCATCATCGAATCGACCCGCATTGCGATCGATCTCCGCGAGTTCATATGCGGCGTTCCCGTTTGCAGGATCAAGTCGAAGCTCCTCCTCGAACTCTTTTGCTGCTGCGCTTGTGTCTTCCGGGGCGCCGGTTTTCTGCGATCGAGCCAACAGAATTCGCCCCAGCTTGTAGTGAATTCCGGGCCGTTGAGGATCTTTCGCCAGAACTTCGCGATACTGCCCGATCGCGGCTTCAAACGATCCCTGACTCTCGAGCGCCTCCCCTTCAGCCTGATGCTTCCACACCGAATCGGGCGCAGCTTGCCACAACTTCTGCATCGTCAGAAATGCAAAATTGCCGAAGATCTTGCCATCGTGATATTGCACTTCGGCATCGTTGGGATAGAGCTGCTCCATTTCCAGAGCCACTTTGACCGCTTCGCTGTCGCGCTTCAGTCCGGTGTAGGCACGCTCAAGTTGCAGGCCGCACATGCGCTTCATCTGCGGATTTCCAGAGCGGAAGCCCTTCGCTAGGCCGGGCAGAGCTTCTGTGTACTGTCCGAGTTCTGAAAGCGACATCGCCAAAATAAAAGCTGAATTGGTAAGGGAGGGCTTCAACTTCAGCGCTCGTCGCAACTCGGGAACAGACTGGTCGAACTCTCGTTCTTCGAAATAGATAAGTCCGAGATTCGCATGGACTTCGGCGGTATTGGGCTCAAGGTCTCTCAGCTTTTCAAACGCTTGCTCCGCCTCAGGATAGCGGCCGTCCTGCAGTGCGCGATTGCCAATCTCAGCGTACTGCTCTGCTGATGGCGTTGTTTGCGGACTTGCCGGCTTGGCCAAGCCGAAACCGCACAACGCCATCAGTAACATCACGTATCGTCCCGGCATTGCAGGTGAGTTTACCTCAAAGAAATCCCGCCAGGCTGGTTGACCTGGCGGGATTCGGGAAGCGCAGCTCTCCGGCGTCGCAATAGCGTTCACCATTTCAGCCTCAAAACACGATCTTGGCTCCGAGCTGTAGGATCCGGCCCGGGCGGGCCGCTATCACAGTGCCGAAGGCGGCTCCGTCATTAGGATTGTTGTCCACCGGAGCGCCAATGCTTGTGCTGGTGAACGGATCATAACCATACTGGTGATGGTTGAACACATTAAAGGCTTCTGCCCGGAACTGGAAGTAAGCGCGTTCCGTAAACTTGAAGTCCTTGCCAAGTCCGAGGTCCCAGTTGTTGATCCCGGGCCCCCGAATGATATCCCGGCCACTGTTTCCAAACTGCCCGGCAAGCGGCTGAACGAAAGCGGATGTGTTAAACCAGCGATTGATGCTGTGCTCGCTGCCGGGATCCCCAATCTGATTGCAACGCTGGGTGAAGGTCAACAGCAGTCCGAAGTTGTCGTTGCAAAGGACCGAGAATGGGAAGCCTTTCTGGAACGTAGTGATTCCTGTAACCTGCCATCCCCCAATAGCTAGATCAGCAACCTTATTCATGCTGCTTCCATAGCGCTTGCCGTGGCCAACTGGAAGTTGATAGACAAAGCTGGTTACGAATCGCTGGTTAACATCAAAGTCTGACAGACCGTAATCGAGCCGCGGATTGTGCTCGTCCATGTGACCGGCGAATGCATTCGTAGAACCGACGCCGGCTGCCGCTGATTTGTCATCCAAGCTCTTTGCCCAGGTGTAAACAGCGAGCAGGGCGAGTGAACCGGACCTGCGTTCGAGCTTAAGATTGCCGGCGTTGTAGCTGGAGTAGCCGTTCCACTGACTATCCAGAAAACCAAGTGATGAAGTGATATTGCTAAAAGGTCTTCTGACAGCTACTGGACAGTCACCCGACGTAGGATCACCGCCGGTTATCGGGTCGCATGCGGCGGGGTCAACTGGCGGCAGTGGCTGGCCGATGTTAATCCGGTTCAACAGGTGTGTCCCTTTATTGCCCACATAGTTAGCTTCCAATGTGGTGTTTCTCGCAAGTTCCCGCTGAACTGAAAGAGACCATTGCTGAACGTAGGGGTTGTGCGGCCGTTCTGAAATGATCACCGCGAAAAACTGACTGCCGTCTTGTGCGGCATTGACCTGGTGCAAAGGCACTGCGGGGAACATGCTGTCCGTTGTCTTCGGAAGCGACGCATCTACCGTGGGGTTGGGCGACGCGCGCACGACAAAAGGATAAATATCGCCCGAGTCGTCGATCTCGCGCGCTTCATACGAGTCAAAGAAGATGCCATAGCCGCCACGAAGTACGGTTTTGTCGCCCAGTCGATAGGCTAAGCCAATTCTGGGGGCGAAAGGCTTCCGGGATGCGTCTGCGGGATTGGACCGTCCACAGTAACTGTAGAAACCATTCCCCTGGGGCGCTATGGGTCCTCCAAGGCTGGAGATTGACTGGGTTTGCAGATTTTTGTCGGCAAAGCACAGACCGCCGCCTGGGTTCGAGCGATCGAACCAAAACATTTTATTGTCCTTTTCGGTTGGCACCGCTCGATAATCCCATCGCAATCCGAGGTTTAACGTTAAGCGATTGGTCGCTTTCCAATCATCCTGAATGAACGGCGCAAAATACAAGAAACGGTACTGGTTCAGATTGCCAGCCACGCCTGATGGACTGAATGGGCCAGGTTGGAAGGTTGACGCATTGTTGTAGTAACCCAACAAGAAGTCAGCAACCGCGTTGCCTGTACCGCATTTCCCGCTCGCGGTAGTGCACCCACCGCTGTTGTTTGTGATTGTGTCGTTGTTGAATCCGAAATCCCCGAGGAAGTCCGCTGATAAATCGCGCTTTTGCAGCCACTTGCGAAAATCAAAGCCTACCGTCGTGGTGTGCCGTCCATGAATCATGGTCAGAGAATCGGAAAATTGCCAAGTAGGGCTATCGCTGGTGGTGGTGTCGTTGCCTTGGCTACCAAAACCTGAGTTCCTGATGCCCTGAAACCCGACACTCGGGTACAGACGTGCGTAATTGGGAAGATTCTGGAAAACCCCCGTGAGGCCCAGAGCGCTTACGTCCGCTGCAGGCGCGGCGATCCCGCCTTGAATACTTATTGGTTCCAGCCGTCCAAAGCGGAAGTTGTTCACCATCCGGGAGCCGATATCTTTGGTGTAGGAGATCATCCAACTTTCCGACTTTTCATTGAAAACGCCGACACCGAAAGGGATGCTGACGGAACCGTTGATGTTTTCGTTAGAGTACTGAGCAGTGGTGTAGCGGAAGAAAAGTTTCCCAAAGCGTCCGAGTTCCTGGTCTAAGCGATAGGTTTGCTGATCAGTTGTATTGGGCAACGTGGTAGTCAGACGATAATTGAAGCCTCCGGTACAACCCACACAATTGGGCGCGGGGAACAGACCGGCCGCAATTTCCACCTGGGCAAGTCTCGAAAATCGGGTTGAAGGAATAATATTTCCGGGGAAAGGGGCTCCTGTGTTGGGATCAATTGGTAGGCATGCCTGAGTAGCGCCCGGGACGCACCCAGAAGTGACTGGCGTCAATCCCGACGCAGAAAAATCACCATTCAATTGCGCCGGTATGGGCACATCGAAGGTGCTGTCGTTAATACCGCGCCGAATTCTCCAACCCTCGTAGTTGACCATGAAGAACGTTTTATTTCGACCATCGTAAACTTTCGGGATATAGATTGGCCCAGTGAGCACGAACCCGAACTGGTTCTGGCGCAATTCTGGTAGCGCCGACTGAAACGGCGCTTTTGCATCGAACGCATCATTACGTAGGAACTCGAAAGCGGTGCCGTGGAATTGATTAGAACCGCTCTTGCTGACGATGTTGACCTGATTGGCACTGAAGCCATATTCCGCCGAATAGGTTTCACTTTGAATTTTGAATTCCTGAATGGCATCCTGCGAAAGAATTACGGCTGGAGTATTTAGCGCGGTGTCGGTGTTGATAAGACCGTCGAGTGTGTAGTTGTTCGATGTCGGGCGGCCGCCGTTTATGCTGATCGCGTTGCCTTCGCCCTGCCGCATCTGACCCTGTTCGCCGTTGGTCTGGACCGCGCCGGCGCCGATAAACAACAAACTCACAAAGTTCCGTCCATTAAGCGGAAGTTGGTCAACCTGCTTTTGCGTTACGGTCTGGGTGACGGCTGAGGTGTCCGTGTCGAGGCTGACTGCGCTCGCCTCGACAGAGACGCTTTCCGAAACCGCGCCCGGTTTCAAAGTAAAATTCGCGCGGGCGTCCTGAGCGACTACTAGGCTGACATTCTGCAGAACCGATTGCTGAAATCCTTGCGCCTCTACGGTGACCTTGTAGGTCCCAGGCTGCAAAAACGGGACCGTGTAGTCTCCGGAGGTGCCGGTCTTGGTGCGATTGATAACACCGGTTCCAACGTTGGTGACGGTAACCGTCGCGCCGCTAACCACTGCGCCCGAATTATCCAAAACCGTTCCCAAAATTGTTCCTGTAGCGCCGCCCTGGCTGAAGAGCAGGACACTCGAAAGCAGCAGAAACCCAATCAGTGCAAGACTTGCAGTTTTCACAGACATTGGCTTGCCTCCTCGTCGCAGAAGACGATGCTTACTTGGGCTCAGTCCTTCGCGAATGACGACAGATTGGACTGACGCAAACCCCACGATGGTTTTGCGTGCGGCGATGCTCACATCGCTTGGCGAGCATCGTCAACCTGCAAACGAGAAAGGAATAGCGTTGCGCAATGAAAAACAAAACCCGGCGGCACGGAACCCCGCAAAATCACGGTACTCAGCAGCAATAAGGTCGCGTCTTCGCCACAACAGCGATCTTGGGTACCTTATCCGGTGTTTTGCACTGCGGAACGAGAGTAGCTTGGAATAGAAGAATAATACAGAGCGCAGCTTCTGCTTACGCCGAACGCGCGTGCCCGGCAGACATGGCTTTCGCTCCGCCTTGCATCAAGCTGTCATTGGGATAGTAATGCTCAACCGTAGTAGGCGTTACCAGCTTGTGCTCAACGAACACTGCGGGAGGAACTGGCCTCTTGTTCAAAATATCAAGACTTACCTTAATTAAATCTGGCCCATACCGCTCAGGAAAAAATGCCACGGATCCCACCAGGCGCGTATTCGGCTCGCGCAACTCCGCGCGTCCTTCAGGCGATGCATTCTGCCCGATTACTGCGCAGGTATCGGCGCGGCCGGCTTCTTCAAAGGCACGCAAAGCTCCGATCGCACTAACATCGTTGATCGCTCCGACTACCAGTCGACGCGAACGCGATCCGCGAATATATTTACGCACCACTTCAAAGCTGGCGCCCAACTCTCCGTCACCGTTGAGATGAGTAACACGGCAGTTTTTTGCCGTTGGTAATACCAGATTGATGCCAACCAGCATCCCCGTGAGTCTCATCTGCGGCAAGTTGCCGGCGCGGGGTAATTCCAGCAAGATAATTTCGTCCAACTCTGAATGCCAATGTTCCTTGACCCACCTGCCGAGGTAACGTCCGCCTATCAATCCGGCTTCGTAATTGTTTGCCCCATAATACGTCGCGCCCGGATGCGGAATATCAATGGCAATCATGGGTATGCCAGCTTCGCGATACTTCGCAGCCACGATCGGCGCGACGGTTTCATCTGTCTGGAACTCAATCGCAAGATCAACTTTTTCGCGCACCAGCAAGTCCGCGTTGCGCTGGGCGATTTTGGCGTTATAACGATTGTCCAGCGAAATAAGTTCGATACCTTCGGCCTGAGCTGCACGCTCCAGACTGCTGGTTACCTCGCGCGAAAATTGATAATCCGTGCCCTGGGCAGCGTAGCCCAAGCGACAGAGCCTCTGCTTCAGAGGGCGAAAGCTCGACTGATATAGATTTGCGCCGAGCTTTTCAATCATCCCGCACTTTTCCAATGTATAAAGGAGTCGGAATGCCATGGTTTTTGGCAGTCCGCTGCGCACGACAATTTCACGCAATGGCAACGCCTCGCCGGCAGAGCGAAAGGCGGAGAGAATCTTTGAGCTATGGATTACTGACTTGACCAGATACGGATCGCGGCCCTGCGCAGCGGAGTTCATGAGAGCGGAGCTACTATATCAGAATCCATTCTGCAACACGAAACTGCCAATTACTTCCGCACTGGTTTACATTGGGTTCAATTGGTGCCACAGAGTGACGTTTGTTGCCTTTAGCTGCTAACTGGCTGCCCCAGGCCCCAATTCATGTATTCTGCAATGCGAAATATGAATTTCGGCATAGAAAGGGCGTGACCGCCATACTTGGTGGTGTGTAGTCTCCCTGCGAAAGGTTGAATGGGCATGAGCGCGCGCGATTCAGGCAGAGTTTTTCGATCACTGGAGGAATTTCGGATCGAAATTCCGTCCTGGGGATTTGCCAACACAGGAACTCGCTTCGGCAAGTTCTTGCAATCTTCGGCTGCGGCGACGACTGAAGAAAAATTCAGCGATGCGGGACAAGTGCATCGTCTGACCGGGGTCTGCCCCACGATTGCTTTGCATGTGCTTTGGGATTGCCCCGAAGGAGTCAAGTCGGCGAAAGCTATTGCCGAGTTGGCGACACGCTACGGCGTGCAGGCCGGATCAATTAATCCCAATCTGTTTCAGGATCAGATCTACAAACACGGTTCATTTGGGAATCCGGACCCGGAAATCCGCAAGCATGCGCTTCAGCACACCATTGACAGCATTGAGATAGCCCATAAACTCAGCAGCCGCGACATATCAATGTGGTTTGCCGATGGCTCGAGCTATCCCGGCACAGCCAACATCCGCCAGCGTAAGAAGTGGTTCGAAGAGGCATTGAAAGAAACTCACAATCGTCTCTATCCGGAACAGCGGCTGCTCGTGGAGTACAAACCTTTCGAGCCGGCCTTCTATCACACCGACATCGCCGACTGGGGAATGTCCATGCACTTATCAAAGTTCGCCGGACCGCAGGCGAAAGTTCTGGTTGATACCGGCCATCATTATCAGTCGCAGAATATCGAACAGATTGTGGCCTGGCTGCTCTCGGAAAACATGCTTGGCGGATTTCACTTCAACGATCGCCGTTATGCCGATGATGACCTGACGCTTGGTTCCATCGATCCTTACCAGGTGTTCCGAATTTTTCACGAGATACTCTTGTATGAGTGGGAAACAGGCACCAAAGCTGATATCGCTTACATGATTGATCAGAGCCATAACCTCAAGGGGAAGATTGAGGAAACCATCCAGACCGTTACCATGGCGCAACAATTGTTTGCCAAGGCCGCGCTGGTCGATCACGCCGCATTAGCCGATGCGCAGATGAAGTGTGATCTCATCCGCGCCGAATCTTTATTGCAGGACGCATTCAATAGCGATGTTCGTCCCGAGATCCAGGAATGGCGTGATTCGAAAGGGCTGCCGCAAGATCCGCTGAAAGCTTTTCATGAAAGCGGATATCTTGAACGCATCACCAAAGAGCGCGCCGAAAGGAATTCACGCAGCGTTTCCTCTTATGCCTGATGCTCTCAAGCCATATCTCGCCTTCGACTTCGGCGCTGAGAGTGGACGGGCGGTCCTCGCGCACTTGCACTCGGGTGTGATCACTACGAAAGAGGTGTATCGCTTCGCCAATGAACCTGTCGAATATTCGGGTTCGCTCCACTGGGATGTCCCCAAGTTGTGGCTTGAAATCCGCAAAACTTTGTCGCAACTGGAGCAAATTAAGTTGAGTGGTATTGGTGTGGACGCGTGGGGTGTGGACTACGCGTTGATTGGGGAAGACGGCGAATTATTGCAGAACCCCTACCACTATCGCGACAAGCGCACCGACGGCGTGATGGATTTGGTGTTCGCAAAAATTTCGCGCGAAGAGATCTACCGCGAAACAGGAATCCAGTTCATGCCCATCAATACGCTCTATCAACTATTTGCGGCCAAGCGCGATGCTCCTGAGCTATTACATGCAGCACGAACGCTGCTGATGATTCCCGATCTGTTTCATTACTGGCTTACCGGCAACGCCGTCTGTGAATTCACTAATGCAACCACAACTCAGATGGTGAATGCCGAGAAGCGCGCCTGGTCGCGGTGTCTGATGGAAAAGCTCGATTTGCCGGTAGATCTTCCGGCTCAGATTGTAGAGCCTGGAACACAGGTGGGAAATTTGTCAGCGAAAATAACAGCATCCGCCACGCTGCGTGGCACTCCGGTAATTGCTCCGGCTACGCATGACACCGGGTCAGCAGTTGCGGCTGTGCTGGCCCGCGACGGCACTGCATTCATCAGCTCCGGAACGTGGTCTTTGCTTGGAACGGAAATTGATGCGCCACTCATTACGCCAGAGGCGCTCCGCTTGAATTTCACAAATGAAGGTGGCGTCTGCGGCACAACCCGGTTCCTGAAAAATGTAATGGGCCTGTGGATGCTGCAGTGCTGCCGGTCATCATGGACCGCGCGGGGACAAGATTATGACTATCGAGAGCTAATGGAACTGGCATCGCGCGAACCTGAATTCGGCCAATTAGTTGATCCCGACGATGATTCATTTCTGCATCCCCCAGACATGCCACGCGCCATCGATGATTTTTGTAACAGGACACAACAGTCAGTTCCGAAAACGCCCGGCGCGTACGCCAGAACTGTCCTTGAGAGTCTTGCCTTCAAATATCGTCAAGTAGTGGGCGACCTGGAACGGCTTACGCGCAAGCCAATTCAACAGATCCGCATCATCGGCGGGGGTTCAAAGAACCGGCTTCTGAATCAATTCGCCGCCGATGCGACTGGGCGACGAGTATTAGCAGGACCGGCAGAAGCCACTGCTCTGGGTAACGTGGCGATGCAGATTTTAGCTACAGGAGCAGCGAGTTCTCTGGGCGAAGTCCGCGCTATAGTCGATCGATCTTTCCCAACCGAAATTTTCGAGCCGCGAGACACTGATAAATGGGAGCGTCACGCCGCACGCTTCCAGCACTACACGGAGACAGTTTATGCCTGAAATTCAGGAGATGCTTCACCTCAAAGATTTATGGGACGAACAGAAGGCACGCAGCCTGGGATCAGACCAGTTGGCCTTGCTGCGCTATCGCTCGAATTTGCTGGGTGCCGATCTGCGCATCACGAACTTTGGCGGCGGGAACACCAGTTCAAAGTTCGAACTTCCTGATCCGTTTACCGGCAATCCGGTGCGGGTGCTGGCAGTAAAAGGCAGTGGCGGGGACATCGGATCCATCACTGAGTCAGGTTTCGCAATTCTGTATCTCGACCGTCTCGAGCAATTGAAAAAAATTTATCGCGGTGAGAAATATGAAGACGAGATGGTCCGCTACTATCCGCTCTCGGCATTTGGTGAAAGCCGGGTGGCGGCGTCCATCGATACTGCATTGCACGCATTCCTCCCCTTCGACCATGTAGACCACCTTCATCCCGATTGGGCAATCGCACTTGCGGCCAGTGCGAATGGCAAACACAAGCTCGAAGAATTCAATCGGCAGTTCGGAAGGAAGATCGCATGGCTTCCATGGCAGCGGCCCGGATTTGAACTCGCTCTTATGTTGGAACGCGCGGTAAACGAAAATCCAGGCGCCGAAGGGCTGGTTCTCGGCGGTCACGGCCTGTTCACCTGGGGAAATACACAACGCGAGTGTTATCTCAACAGCATTCGCACCATCGATGAGATGGGAGAGTTCATCTCCGAGCATCAGAAAAAGAAGGGTTCACTATTCGGTGGAACGGCCGTTTCTGGATCAGTGAATCGCAATCAGACCGCGGTCGATATCCTCCCCGCACTTCGAGGTGCTGTCTCGTCGAACCGTCGTGTCATCGCACACTTTGCAGACCACGAAGACGCTCTGTCATTTGCCAATTCGAAATGGGCACAGGAGTTAAGCGTGCTCGGCACCAGTTGCCCTGATCACTTTCTGCGGACCCGTGTTTGCCCCATGTTCATCCCTTGGGATCCCGCGAAAGAAGATGCAAGTGTCTTAAAGTCGCGCATTCAGGAGCAGGTCATCCAATATCGTGCGGATTACAAAAAATATTACGATGCCAATGCGGTTGCGGACTCTCCCAAGCTACGCGATACCAATCCTTCGGTCGTGATTGTGCCTGGCCTGGGGCTTTTCGGGTTCGGAAAAAATAAAAAGGAAGCGCGCATCACAACCGAGTTCTTCATCAACGCGATTCATGTTATGGCAGGGGCGAACGCCCTTGAAGATGGGAGCGCGCCCGGTCCTTTGCCGCAGGCGAAGACTCGCGAGCAATCGAAAGAGTTCACGCAGTTCCACAATTATGTGGCGCTACCGCGCTCGGAAGCGTTTCGCATTGAGTATTGGGCGCTTGAAGAAGCCAAACTGCAACGTATGCCTCCCGAAGCTGAGTTCAGCCGCAAGATTGTGTTAGTGATTGGCGGAGCTAGCGGAATCGGCCGCGAAGTCGCACTGTTGCTGGCGCGAAAGGGCGCACACATCGTAATTGCAGATTTCGACGAACCAGGCGCGCAAAAAGTCAGCGCTGAGGCGGGTGGCCTTTCATCCCGAGATCAGGTTGCATCTACAAAGGTCAACCTGGGATCGGCTCAGAGTCTGAGTGAAGCAATTAAGTTCACCGTCGCTCAATTCGGCGGAATAGACGGAATCGTCAACACCGCTGCCATTTATCCGGTGCCGGGCGAAGATGGCGAACTCACTGAGTCGCAATGGGCGAATACATTCTCGGTCAATCTCACCGGGAATTACCTCCTGGCGCGCGAAAGCGATTGGGTATTCAAAGATCAGAATTTGCCCTCTTCTATAGTCCTAACCAGTTCAGCAAACGCCGCTGTCCCGAAGAAGGGAAGCGAGGCGTATGACACCAGCAAAGCTGCGTTGAACCACCTTGTGCGCGAGTTGGCTATCAAGCTGGGACCTCAGGTGCGGGTGAATGGTATTGCGCCCGCTACTGTTGTGGCGGGATCGACGATGTTCCCGCGCGATCGAGTAATTCAATCCCTCGAAAAATACAAAATTAACTTTTCAGAAAAAGACAGTACTGAAGAACTTCGTAACAAGCTGGCTGATTTCTACGCGCAACGCACATTGACCAAGCGGCCCATCCTGCCGCAAGATTGCGCAAATGCAATCGTCTGGTTACTCAGCGGGCAAAGCGCAAAGACGACCGGCCACATCATTCCAGTAGACGGGGGATTGCCCGACGCCTTTCTCCGCTGAAAAGAATATGAAGCGAATTTGTTTTTTACTGCAGGTCAAACCCGATTGCTTAGACGAGTACAAACGCCGCCATCGCACGGTATGGCCTGAGATGCTGAATGCCTTGCGTGAGACCGGCTGGAAAAATTATTCATTATTCTTGCGCAATGACGGACTGCTGGTTGGATATCTTGAAACCGAAGACTTTGAGCGTGCCCGCGCCGGTATGGCCTCGCGAGAAGTCAACGAACGCTGGCAGCGGGAGATGAAGGATTTCTTCGTTCAACCCGCCGGCCTGTTGCCCGATCGCGCAATGGCGCCGCTTGAAGAGATATTTCATTTGGACTAGAGGCACCTGAATTAGAGAATGAGGCGTACATGGCGGCAAATCCAGTAGTCGGCGTTGTGTACCACTGGCTTGGAGGCTTGGCCTCGGGCAGCTTTTACGTCCCTTACCGTGGCGTGAAGCGCTGGTCATGGGAGACCTTCTGGCTTGCTGGGGGCTTCTTCAGTTGGATCATCGCGCCGTGGATCCTCGCTTTTTTAATGACGAAAGATTTGCTCCCGGTTTTGCATGAAGCCCCGGCGGCTGCGGTGTTTTGGTCCTTCTTTTTTGGTTTGTTGTGGGGAATAGGAGGCCTCACCTTCGGCCTCACCATGCGATATCTGGGGCTCTCGCTCGGAATGGCGGTGGTCCTCGGACTATGCGCTGCTTTTGGAACACTGATGCCGCCGATATTCCGCGGGGAATTCATGACCCAGGTGGTAGGCACGCCTTCCGGTCGTGTCGTTCTGCTCGGCATATTTATTTGTCTGGCGGGCATTGCAGCCGCGGGATTTGCCGGCATTTCAAAAGAGCGCGTGATGTCGCCGGAGCAACAGAGAGCTGCCATCCAGGAATTCGATCTCAAAAAGGGCATTGGTGTGGCAGTGCTCTCCGGCGTAATGAGCGCATGCTTTGCCTATGGCTTGGCCGCAGGAGATCCGATCAAAGCGCTGACCTTGCAGCACGGGACCGCCGTGTTGTGGCAGGGTCTGCCCGTCCTCGTAGTCGTCTTAATTGGTGGATTCATTACAAATTTCGTCTGGTGCCTCGTCCTCCTGATTCGTAACAAGACGGGACATCAATACTTCACGTCCCGAATTCGAGAAAACGACCAACCACACGAAACCACGATCGAAACCGCAATCGACGCGCCAAGCCGGGAGATGGCGCAAGCCACAAATGCAGCCCATTCCGCCCAAACCGCTGTGCTCATTGAATCGCCACCGGCGCCGAAAGAAGTGCGTGTGCCAATGCTGCGCAATTATTTGCTCTGCGCGCTTGCGGGGACAACGTGGTACTTCCAGTTTTTCTTTTACACCATGGGCGAAACGCAGATGGGGCGTTACAGGTTTTCCAGTTGGACCCTTCACATGGCCAGTATCATCATCTTCAGCAGTCTTTGGGGGATTGGATTCAAAGAGTGGAAAGGCGCGGGCCGTCGCGCCGGACAACTTCTAACGCTTGCGCTATTTCTGCTGGTGGTCTCGACTGTAGTCATTGGCTATGGCAATTATCTAGGGTTAAGACACAGCGCTCAGTAGCCGGGCAGAGCGCAAGTAGCAGAGTCTTCTGATTAGGGCGTGGGGTGCGGCGCTCCGAGTTGAAGGACCACAGCGGCATCGCTCTTCTGATGTAGTTCGCGAGTCTTGGCAAATTCCGCTTTTGCCTTCTCAGCTTGCCCGGTTTTTTGGTACATCCGCGCAAGCCGAAAATGTGCATCGGGCTGAGTTGGATCTAATTCCGCCGCATGTGCATACGCTTTGATCGCCTCCGGATATTGTCCCTTCCGCGCGCGTATCTCGCCTAAATCGAGGTAAGCGATGCGAATGTCCTTACTTTGCTGGACCGACTTTTCTAATAATGATGCCGCGCTTTCTAGATGCTCGCTCTTGAGTTCAATATCTCCGAGATAAGCGAGCGACTGCGCGTGAGCGGGACTGATGGACAACTCCTCCTCAAATTGCTTCTTCGCGTCGTCGTATCGGTGCGACTTCCAATACAAGTAGCCAAGACCAAAATGAAGCTGCGGCTCGCGAGGTGAGATTTTAATCGCATCCTTAAACTCGGCAATGGCTTGGTCGGTCTGCTGCAGGCCATCGAGCGCCTCGCCAGTGAGAATATGCGCCGCCGCGGAATCAGGATTCTGCCGCACAATCTTCTGGAACTGCTCTGCGGCGCATGTGTAGTTCCTGGCTGCCAGGCAACTTTGAGCGAGGGTTTGACGCAGCTCGATGTTTTCAGGCTGCAAATCAACCAATGGTTCGAGATAGGCAATCGCTTCTGAAAAGCGTTGTGAGCCGTAGCAGCTCATCCCCAGCAAAGTGCGTGCCTGCACGCTGGAAGGGTCGGCTTTGAGAGATGCTTTCAATGCAGGAATAGCGGACGCGAAATGCCCCTGCTTGAATTCGGCCAGCCCCAGGTTCAGTTCAATTCCTGGTAAATGTGAATTCAGCGCAAGCGCTTTCTTGTAGGCCGAAGCAGCTTCAGCGTATTTTGCTTGTCGCGACAGATCGACACCTAGACTGGCGAAAGCCCCGGCATCAGCTGGGTCATCTTTAGCTATTTGCCGCCAGACCTCAGCGGCCTCGGCAAATTTTCCCTGCTGTTCGAAATTCATCGCCACAGAAGGAGTAGCCGAATTTGAAGCAAGCGCCCCGACCGCTAGAAAGATGATGAGCAGCAACTGCTGAATGGCCGATGACTTCATGGGATTTATCAGAAACATCACCGAATAATTCCGGATAGAAAATAATATCTCACCGAAGCTTTACCTATTTACTTCCACGTTCCTGCCCCGACGCAGCCCCGGTTCAGCAGGGTAGCGCACGGAATCTTCGTCGCAAATAAAATCGCCCCGCCTATTACAGGCGGGGCGAGAAGTAACAAGGCGCGAAGACTAGAAGATCAGCTTCGCTCCAAATTGGAATTCCCGAGCATCGAAGGCCGAGGTGTACTGGCCGAAATTCCCGGAACCGAAGTTGTTGCTGAAGCCGCCGTTCTGACCGCCGCCTCCGAATTGCGTGTGGTTCCACGCATTGAAAGCGTCAGCCCGGAATTCGAATCGTGATCCACGAGATTCGCTGATGACGAAGCTCTTGAACAACGACAGATTCCAATCATCGCGACCCGCTCCGCGCAGTGCATTGAATGGCAAGTTGCCCCAGGTTCCAGGAGCCGGATTTGCGAATGCAGCAGGATTGACCCACTGGATGCCGGTTACAACTCCGCCAGATGCCACTGGCGCCTTCGGGTACGAGATTGAGCTAACCAAATCGGGCCGGTTGCTTACATCCCCGCCACCAGGGAAGATGCTGGCCACGTTATGGCCATTGATTCCCAGGTTGAGCGGAGTACCCGATTCCATGGTAACGATCCCAGAAAGCTCCCATCCGCCCACCACTGTTTTCATGAAATGGCTAGAGCTGTTGCGAGCAATTGGAATGTCGTAAATGAAATTGACGAATGCGACGTTGGTGCGATCAAACACCGAAGGCCCTACGTCGTATTTCCAGCCCACATACGGATTCGTGATGGAGTTAAGGTCGAAGCCGTTTCCACCATTACCCGTGCTTGGGTCGATTGAGCGCGACAGAGTGTACGCAACTTGTAACTGTAGATCGCGCGTAAGCCTGCCGTGCAGTTCGGCCTGTAGCGAGTTGTAATGGCTGTTTTCTCCGTTGAAGGCTTCCTTGATTGAGGAGTAGCCCTGATACGGCACCAGTCCGTTGAAAGCTGGCGTGTTAACAGAACAGTTTGATTGCGTTAGGCAAGGCAGCAGACTCTGAGGTGGGGTTTCAAGCTCTTGCCAGTAGCTCTGGTGTCTCTGAACGTTGCCAACGTAAGAGACCGACAGCACGGTGTTGCCGGCAAGTTGCTGTTGAACCCCCGCGCTGAACTGGGAGCTTCGCGGCGCCGGATAGTTACCGTTAATTCCAGTCACGCTGGCAGGCACGATCGGAACCGTTATACTTCCTCCTCCCTGTTGAACATGGGGATCGGAGTAAAGTACGTTCGAAGTATTCAAAGAATATCCAAACGGTGGGTTGGTAGCCCCGTCATACATGTCGTTGCCTTGAATGCGCTCGTACATGATTCCAAAGCCGCCGCGAACTACAGTCTTACCCGTGCCGAATAGGTCATAGGCGAAACCGATGCGCGGTCCGAAGTTCAGCCATTGATTATTCGCCAGTCCTTTAGGAACACCGTTCTTTCCGGAGAAGCCCATTCCGTTCAGGTAAAACAGAGATCCTGCAAGAGACGGGATCGGGCTCGTGCCCAAACTAGGACTTGCTGCCGTGCAGCCTGAGGGAAGCGGGTTACCACCGCAGATTTGGCCGAAGCCGCTACCGTTGGCCCATATTGGACTATTTGCTGGGTTGTACAGATTGGGGAAGAAGTCCGTCTGGTTACCGTTAGCTTCGTAAGTATGCGGAATTCCATCCCAACGAAGTCCAAGGTTAAGAGTCAACCGGCGAGTAGCGCGCCAGTTGTCCTGGAAATAAGCATCCGGAGAAATGGCGTTCCAGTGGCCCGTGCCCTTATAACCACTCTCAGAATACGTTACCGAATCGCCAAGAATGAAGTCGGCATAGTCGAACCCAGTCGCTGATCCGTCGAATTTAAAACCACCCTGCGTGTTGGCAAAGTAGTCTTGCACCTTTTTGTAGATGGCCCATCCGCCGCCAATCTTGAATTGATGAGATCCCCGCGTCCAGGAGAGATCATCCTTAATCTGATAGTCATCGGCGGTGTTGTTCCACGGCATCCAGTTTGAGGTGTAGTTAACGTTGGTTGTTTGGGCCAGGTTCACGTCAGGGATACGGTTGTCTACGTTAGGTCCGCTGAAAATCCGGTTGAAAGTGAAACTGGACGGAGCCTTATAGACGCCCAACGGCAGAATGTGAATCCGGTTCCCGTCATAGTTGAACGAGACTTCGTTCAACAAATTCGGCCGGATGATGTGGGTTGCATGAATCACGTAACTGCGAGATGGGTTTCCAAAGGTGTCGCCCACGCTGGGAGAGTTGTCACCGCTCCATTGCGTGGTTCCGTAAGTTTGGAGCGCCTGATCGGCGATGAAGTGACCGAAAACGGAGAACTTGTCGTTAAACGTATGGTCTATACGAACAATTTCTTCTTTTCCAGTAGTTGGCTGATTTGCACCGCCTTGAAAAGCCCAGCCGTTGGTTGGTTTTGGAAAGATCCCCGCGGCTAGTACTGCAGCGGCATTGGGAGTGACTAAGCAGCTGGGAATTACGGGTAAAGCAGTATTTGGTGTAGGTGCTGCGCCAGTGCAACCACCAGCCGTCCAGAGGTTAGCGATGTTGCTCGGCGTCACCACGTTAATCGGAGTTGTGCCATCCGGGCCAACAGTAGGAAGCACAACACCGGTTCCCGCGCCGCTCGCATCAGGATACATACTGGCCAATGGCACGGTTTGGTTGAACTGGCCGCCCTTAATATACCGGCGCCATTCCATGTTGTAGAAGAAGAAAGTCTTGGGGTTCGAGGTCTTCTTAAACGCCACTGGTCCGCCGACGTTGAACCCAAAATCATTGAAGCGCAGTTCGGTAACCGGTGAAGGCGCTGGATTAAAGAAGTTGCGCGCGTCAAATGCGTCGTTGCGGCCGAAATAGAATGCCTCAGCATGGAGTTGCCGGCTACCAGACTTGATCACCATGCTCATGGTGCCCGCCGACGACAAACCATATTCCGCACTGTAGTTCGAAGTTAGAGTACGGAACTCGGCAATCGCTTCCAGTGACGGAAGGACATCCGCTCCACCGCCGCCCCCACGATCGGCAGCTTCGCCGCCGTCAACCACCCAGAGGTTGTGAACGACTCTCTGGCCATTAAAGCTTACGTTGAAATCGCCGCCAGCCGAGGTAGGAACCTGAAAGTCGCCCTGTGCGCTGGAAGCGCCGGGAACCAGAGCTTCAAGTTCGGCGACGCTGCGTCCATTCGTCGCGAGATTGTTAATCTGCTGCCCGTTAATGACGTCACTGATCTCGCCGCTGTCCGCTTGAACTTGTACAGCATTGGCTTCAACCGTGACACTCTCTTGTGCATTGCCAAGTTGAAGCTGGAAATCGACACGGCGCCGATCTCCGACCTGCAGCCCAATATTCTTCTGTTCGGCGAGCTTGAAATTACTGCTCTTCGCCTGCACGTTGTAGCGGCCAATGGCAAGATCGGGGGCCACGTATTGACCGACGTCATTCGTGGTCAGATGACTGACGTTACCAGTATCGACATTGGTGATTGTGACCGAGACGTTCGGTACGGCCGCACCCGACGGGTCGGTTACGGTGCCTAACATCGTAGCTTCCTGTGCGAACACATGGAATGAGCCCAGTAGCAGCAGTAAGCTGAGGATAGTGATGAATCGTGGGGTATGGTTACTAAAAACCGGCCCACTTCTTTTTGCGTGCAACAGTTTCACGGCCAACCTCCAGAAAGTATTTGAGACTCGCGCCCGACACCGGGACGCGGGAACAACCCCCGGAAAACGATGATTTCCATCCGTGGCCCTAAGCCCGGATGGTCCAAACACAGAATCGTTTACCTATTCGATCTAAAGCGTTTTAGACTGTGTCACCACTCATTGTTAGTTGTCAAGCTTTTTTCGTAAAACTATTTTGAGGGCGAACCAAGGACAGGGGATCGGAATTTAGGCCCGTAAGGCACATCTTGGCGGCCCCGGAAATCCTCGATCCCACATGATTCTTAGGGCTTTGCTACTCTTTTGTGGAAACTAGACCTGCGGATTCCCTGACTACAAGTTCGGGTTCAAGCACGGTTTCTTCTGGCGCGTCTTCACCGTGAATTTCCTGCAATAGCCTTGAAGCCGCGGCTGCTCCCATCGATTTAAGAGGCTGACGAATGGTGGTGAGACGCGGCGAGAAATAAGCCGAGAACTCAAGATCGTCCACTCCGATCACTGAAATGTCCGCAGGCACTCGCAGGCCCTGGTCTTGGATAGCCCGGATGGCGCCAATGGCGGACTTGTCGTTGAATGCCAGAAGCGCAGTGAACCGCTGTCGATTCCGCAGCAGCGTGGATGCTGCAACGTAACCCCGTTCCATCATTGACATCTGATTAATCGAAAAGTAAGTTCCCAGCGTGACCGTGAGCTCCGGGTTTACTTCTAAACCCAGTTCATTCGAGGCACGCAAAATAGCCGCCCACCTGGCTTGAGTGTCCCCATTGTGCTCGGGGCCTTTGAAAAATGCGACGCGCTTGTGGCCTAGTGCCTTTAAATGTTCCAGACCGATGCGCGCAATTTCATAGTTGTCAATTACGATCCGCTTCACCCCTGAAGCCTCAGTGATATCTGAAATTGCAACCACAGGAACCGGCATGGACTTCCTTAGCGGGGTGTTGATAAAAATCATGCCCTCCACCAGACGGTCCATAAGGGTGTCGGGTGAATTTTCAATTTGAGCTGGAGCAAAGCGATGGCTCTCGACAAAGTAATTGAACTTTGCCTCCGCCAACTTGGATTCGACGCC
>Ga0134126_10003308_pt1 | contig 20216 bp, 14 predicted proteins | sample KB31752_FD_96881 | JGI IMG/M metagenome (GOLD analysis project Ga0134126, IMG submission 96881) | Terrestrial soil microbial communities with excess Nitrogen fertilizer from Kellogg Biological Station, Michigan, USA - KB3-175-2 | ecosystem: Environmental > Terrestrial > Soil > Unclassified ...
TCCTCATTGAGAAGATCGGCGCCGAGGTGGGGCTGGCGCGTATGCGCGTCCCGCAAGGGCAAACGGGCCGTGAATTGAGTGCCCTCATCCAGGGTCGACGTGACTGAGATTCGACCGTCATGGGCACGGACGATTTGCGAGCAGATGTGCAGCCCCAGTCCGAGGCCATTCCGGCTTGCGGACACGGAATGCCGCCAAAACGGTTCAAAAACCTTATCGATGCTTTCGAGCGGAATGGGTTCGCCGGCATTCCACACCTCGAGTATCAAATCATTCTCATCGGCGGTTGCCGTGATCTTGACCGGGCTGTGCGGCGATCCATGACTCAACGCGTTCGCCAGGAGATTGGAGGCCACCTGCTGGAGTCTCCCCAAATCGCAACGAACCGGGCAATCGACATTGATGTTCGAGATGATTGTGCAGTCGGGCTGGACATCCAGGAACTCTTGAACCACTGCTGCGAGTCCGGTGTTGATGTTCTCAACCTCCGTCAGCTCGACGCCGATCCCGCCCCCGAGGCGTCCGCGTGCAAAATCGAGCACGTCATCGATCAATGAGGACATGCGGCGGGCGTTGGCTTTGATATGGCCGGCAATCGTCGATAAAGCCGGGTCTTTGAGCTTGCGCTCCAATAGGTCCCCGCCGCAGTAGACTGCCTGCAACGGATTGCGCAAATCATGGCCCAATACCGCGATGAATTGCTCCCGCAGTTCGCTGGAGGCACGTTCATCGAGCAACGCGGCATGCTCCCGCTCTCGTACGAGTTGATTATCGAGTTGCGCGGCGATGAGCGCCGCAAATCGGGTGAACATGGCGACGATCCGAGGGGGCACCTTTGCAGGGCTCGGGTCGAGTGCGCACAGATTGCCAAAATAGCTGCCGTCGGCCAGGATAATGGGCACCGACACATAGCTCTCTATTTTATACAGCTTCGGGACATGATGGGTGCGGTAGCGAGGATCAACACTCGCGTGCTCGATCACGATCGGCGCCCGGGCTGCTCGGGATTCGAAGCACAGTGTCGTATGCACCTCGAGTTCTCCTCCGGGCTGTACGCCCAAGTGGATGTCATCCTGCACGGCGCAGGCGGTCCAATGAGTGTCGGTCACGCGGGCCACTACCGCAAACCGCATGCCGGTGACCTCGCACAGCACGGCCAATAGTGTCGGCACGGCGTCGATGCGGCCGATGGCAGCAATGGCCTGGGCAATGTTTTCAGGGCTATCGTTCATAAAATCTCCCCCGTGCAATGTCCCTGAAGTCCGCGGGTCGGCGATATTGTAAAAATCTAAAACGACGCGAGTGCCGGGTGGCATGGCACCGCGAGCGCGTAGACTACGGTTCTGGCCGCAGCGCGTCCGTACGGTGTCCCACGTACGCATTTTAAGGCACTAAAAACCCCCGTTGTCGCCGCGAAACCGATAATTTCCTTGTGTTCGGTAGCGTACGGACAACCCTTCCCGCGCGTGCGACAGTCAGCGGTCGACTTACCAAAGGATGGCGCGAGCTCCGATTGCATCCGGGCACCATGCTTCGCGGCGGCCGCGGGTCGCCCCGGACGGCCGGTTTTCTCACGAACGACCGTCGGCCCAGCATCTTGATGAGCGGTGATAAGCCTGGCGCTGCCGGCCGCCCGCGAAACTCCTTCACGGCCAACCATGGCCGCTTGACGCCATGGATTGCTCACTCACACAATTATCGCGATTATTGGCCGAGGTACGACGAATGCGCTATACAAAAGATGATGTAGCGGGATCGGCTGAATACGATCCCATGAAGGAGCCCCGCTACACCGATATTGCAACCTTCATGCGCGCGCCCTTGGCGGGCAGCTTCGACGAGGTGGATATCGGGCTGATCGGAGTTCCCACGGATCTCGGCGTGACGAACCGGGCCGGTGCCCGTCACGGGCCGCGCGAGATTCGAAATGCATCGAGTTTGATGCGGACATTCCATCTCGGGCTTCGCATCAACCCTTATGAGCTGTGCCGGATTGCGGACCTGGGCGACGTGCGCCTGACGCATCGATACGATCTGGAGCAACAAAACGCGGCCATCGAGGCGTTCTATCGGAAACTTCATGCGGCGGGCGTGCGGCCCGTTTCGGCGGGCGGCGATCACTCCATCACCTATCCCATATTGAAGGCTTTGGGTGCGCAAGCCCCGGTGGGCATGGTGCACATCGACGCCCACACCGATACCTGGGGAGAATTCTACGGATCGAAGTTCACCCACGGGGCGCCGTTTCGCCTCGCCGTCGAGGCCGGGGTGCTCGACCCCAAACGCACCATTCAAATTGGAATTCGCGGCGGCCAGAATTTCATGGACGGCATCGACTTTTCGCTCTCGCATGGGATGCGCGTGGTATTCATGGACGAATTCACGTCGATGGGCGTGGACAAAGTAGTCGAGGAAGCGCGTCGCGTGGTCGGTGATGGGTTGACTTACCTATCGTTCGACGTCGACGGGCTCGATCCTGTGTATACCCCGGGTACCGGGACGCCGGAAATCGGCGGAATTACGACCGTGGAAGCGCAGCGGCTGCTCCGCGGGCTGCGCGGCCTGAATCTAATCGGCGGCGACGTGGTCGAGGTCGCGCCGCCATTCGACCAAACGGGCAATACGGCGCTCGTGGGCGCGACCCTCATGTTCGACATTCTTTGTCTCATTGCGGACAGCCAATTCGGAGCCGACGGCGCAGCCCTCAATAGGTGAGGTCCGCGCGCCGGCCCCTTCCGTCCCCTCGCGCCATCGCCGCGACCTTGCTCAGATCGGCCAGGAATGCGTTGATCACGGTGTCGTCCGTTGCGGCGTCGATGGGCAGGTTGATCAAGGGCGGCTGACGGGATGCGACCAGCATCCACCCGATGTTGCGCAATTCCCCCATGATGATCTGCATGTCGAGCGTGTGCGAGCCGAAGGCCAGCGGCATCAGATCGCCCTTGAATACGTACATTCCCTCGATGGCTTCGATGCCCTCGGTGAGCCGCTGCTTCGCCGCCAGCAGCTGCGCGGCCAGGCGCCGATAGCCCGACCGTCCGAGGTATCGAAGCACGGTCCAGGCGGCAAAAATCGGCCCCGCGGTGCGGCTCCCGGCGAAGCCCTGCATATGGTAGGGGCCGCCGGGCCAATCCTCCGGATGCACATGGTGAAAGCGCTTCAGGGACTACGAACGCCACAGCACGGTGGATGCCGGTTTGGGACAGTAGCCATACTTGTGCAAGTCCGCGGAAATGGATTGCACGCCCGGCACCCTGAAATCCCACGGCGGCAGCGGCTGACCCAGGCTCTCCACGAACGGCGCGAGGTAGCCTCCCACGCACGCATCGACATGCATCCACAGGCCGTGCTCCACCGCCAATGCGGCGATGGCCGGGATCGGATCGTACAGGCCGTAGGGCCAGCACGGCGCGGATCCGGCGATGCCGATGGTGTTGGGGCCTATGGCCTTCTCCATGGCCGCAACGTCCGCACGCAGATCCGCTCCCAGCGCAACCCGGACGAGCTTGAGTCCGAAATACTGGCAGCCCTTGGAGAAGGTCGGATGAGCCGAAAAAGGCACGACGACCTCGGGTGCGGCGATGCCGGGATGGAACTCGCGGCCCCAGTCGCGCATGGCATGCAGAGCGGAATAATTGCTTTCCGAACCGCCGCTGGTAAATGTTCCGGAGGCGCCCTCCGGCGCGTTGAACAGACTGACGCACATGTCGATCAACTCTTCTTCGACGCGGCGAATGTACTCGGTTCGCAGCGAAAAGATCCCGTTGTCCGACAGGAACATGTCATACGCCATCTGCCCCACTTCCTGAACGTCGGGCGGCCCGCGAAAGGCGCGTCCCCAATGGCCATGCACCGCGTCGGGCGGCATCGTCTTCAATTCCGCTTCCAGTACCGAGCGCGGTTGCCCCTCGGCCGGAAGTACTTTTCGATCATGTGTCATTCTTTCTCACCCTTGGAAGTTGAGAGATCCAGGTCTTGAACAGTCATGGTATCCGGCGCGCAAGATCGCTCTCGATCTCGGCGGTCCGCACGCGCCGATGCAACGCAATCCGCAAATAGTGACGATGGAAAACACCGTATATCACGATGGCCGCGTCGTGCAGATCGATGTTTCTCCGAAGTCGCCCGACTCGCCGGTAGTGGGCCAGCAACTCGACGATCGACGGGAGCTTGAGAATCCCCCGGGCCGGATCGGAGGGCGGCGGCGCAATCGCGGCCGCCGCACCGGCTCGATCCGCAATGGCACCCATGGATTTAAGTCTCTCATATTGATACTTTCATGCAAAATTCTATCAACCCGCGGATGGGGCAAGCTCACGCCATGGCGCCGGACGTACTGCTAGGGAATGCTCCGCACGCGCAGCCGCCGGCGCGCGGCCTCGGCCCCGTGCGCTTTTTCGCTCTCTCCTTCGGCTGCATCGTAGGTTCCGGCTGGGTGGTGGTTCTCGGCGATTGGTTGAAGTCGGCCGGCCCCTTGGGGGTGGTGCTCGGCATGCTGGCGGGCGGCAGCGTCATGCTCGCCAACAGCGGCGCCTACGGCGAACTCATCGCCCGCTATCCCATCGCGGGCGGCGAGTTCGTGTTTGCCCAGCGGATTTTCGGCGACCGCACCGCCTTTTTCGTCGGCTGGCTCTGGACCCTGTCGCTGCTCGCCGTCGTGGCCTTCGAGGCGACCGCCCTCCCCTGGGTTCTCGAGACGCTGATTCCCGCCATGAAGGGGCCGACTCTGTACCTCTGCCTGGGAACGCCGGTCACCGCGGATGGATTGGCGGTCGGCATGGGCGGCACGCTGCTGGTGGCGGTCATGAATTACCGCGGTGCCCGGGCGGCCGCGACCCTGCAGAGCCTTCTGTCATTCGTCTTTCTGGGCCTGGCCGTGGCGATCATATCGCTCGGATTCGCCTTGGGCTCGATCGCCAATTTGGACCCGCTGATCGCGGGCGATCACGCAAAACCTTGGTGGATCGGGGTCTTCTGGATTTTTGCGACCGCTCCGCTGTTCCTCAACGGATTCCAGTCGGTGGCGCAAACGGTGGAGGAGAGAGCGGGCAACGTCACCTTTTCCCGCATCGCCGCGTCCATGGTCTTCGCGCTGCTGTGAGCATCGGCTTCTACTGCCTGGTCACTCTCGCCGCTGCGAGCGCGCAACCATGGCAGGCGCTGCTCGATCGGCCGATGGCCACGGCCGCCGCCTTCGAGACGCTGCTTCCTCACCGCGCGCTCTCGCTGGCGGTGCTCGTCGCCGCGGGCTTCTCGATCGCGCGCGTGTGGAACGGCGTGTCCATCTGGGTGTCGCGTCTGTTGATGGCGCAGGCGCGCGCCGGATTCCTGCCGGCCTGGCTGGGTATCGTTGACCGGCGCCATGGCTCACCCCGGTATGCCGTGCTGTTCGTCGCGGGTTGCACCGCGCTCGGCGTGTGTCTGGGCAAGGGCGCCATCATCCCCTTGGTCGACATGGCCTCGCTGTGCCTCGCCGGCAATCTGGTGCTTGCCTGCTGCGCCGCGCTGCGGGCGCGCGCAATTCACGGGCCTGACGATGCGGTCTATCGAACCCCCGGCGGCGTGGCCACCCTCACATACGCCCTGATCGGCTCGGCGGCCATGGCGGTGTTCGCATTCATCGATCCCATCCTGCGCCGACCCGGAACCATACCCATCGAATGGGTGACCACCGGGGTCTGGGCGGCCATCGGCATCGTGTTTTGGACTCTCTGGCAAAAAAGGCGGCGCCAATGATCCCGACGATTCGCGTGCTCTCCTGTCTCGCCCTGCTGCTGCTCGGCGGCTCCGCGGCCGGCGCGCCGCCGCCGTTTCCCGGCGCGGCCAAGAACTACAAGGCATGGACGCTGGCCCATGTGCCCGGCTCGCCGGAGGGCCTCGCCGTCGATGGGCATGGCCGCATCTTCACGGCGCTGTCGGACACCGGTGAGATTCTGCGTCTGGAAGAGAACGGCGGCTTCCGCCATGTCGCGACCGTTCCCAACGAAGCACTGGGCCGCGCCGGGCACACCTGGGGACTGGAGTTCGACTCCCACGGAACGTTGTACGCCGCCTATGTCTGGACCTCGAAATTTTATGACGAGAGCGACCCGCTGCATCTGGCCTGCCGCGATTCGACCGATCAGTACACCGGCATCTACCGCATCGACGTCGAGAGCGGCAAAGTCGAACCGGTGCTCACCAAGCACGACGGCTGGCCCGGCTGTTTCCCGGATGACATCGCCGTCGACTCTCACGGCGATCTCTATGTCACAGACCTCACCCTGTCGGGCATCTGGAAAATTCTGCCCGACCGCAGCTTCAGGCTGTGGTCCTCGCATCCGCTGCTGCAATGGCCCGCCGATCCCTACAACGCCATCGCCGAAGGCGCCAACGATCTTGCGATCGACGCGGCCGGACGGAATCTCTACGTGGTCACGGATGGCGACCCGGCGCTCATCAGGATTCCGATCGGTGCCGACGGATCGTCCGGGGTACCGGCAGTCGTTGCGCGCGATCTGTCGCCGCTCGACGGCATTGCCCTCGACGAGTCCGGCAATGTCTATGTGAGCGAAATCCTGCGCAGTGAGATTTCGGTGTTCTCCGCCGATGGTTCGCAGCGGATCGTGATTGCGACTCCGGACACCGCGCCCCTCGTCAACCCCACCAGTCTGGTGTACCGCGACGGCACGATCTGCGCGGCCAATCTGGGCTGGAACGTCACACCCGAACCGCGCAGCATCGCCTGCGTCTCAGGCTATCGTCGGCCCGTGCCGGCGAAACCTTAGGGCCGCGATCGCGGCGGTGCGCGCCTCCCCGATTCAACGAGCGGCGTGAATCTCGATCGGCAGACTCGACACGGCGCGCAACGTGTTGTTCAGTCGCCACTTGACCGCTCCGGCGCGCTCGAGTGAAACGATACGCGGCAGCAACGCGTCAAGGACCAACTCCATTTCCAGGCGTGCGACCATTTGACCGAGGCATCGATGGATGCCGAAGCCAAAGCCTGCATGGGACCCGGCCTGACGAGCGACATCGAACTGAGCGGCATCTTTCCATCGGCGGGGATCCCGGTTGGCGGCGGCCAAAAACAGCAACACTTTGCTCCCCTCGGGAATCGCGTGTCCTCCGATCTCGACTGTCTTGGTCGTGGTCCGGAAGAAAGTCTGCACGGTGGAACCCCAGCGAAGCGCTTCCTCGATCGCTCTTTTGGACAGACCCGGGTCGGCACGCAGCCGCCGCCACTGCTCCGGAAACTCGACGAATGCATGCATCATGTTGGCGATGCCGTTGACGGTGGTATCGATGCCCGCGGACAGAAAAGACCGGACCAGACGCTCCGCTTCCGGCGCCGAGCATTCGCCCCGGTCCACGGCGTCGTACACGGCCATTCCCCACCCGCCTGGTTTGAGCGAAGCACGCTGACAGGCCTGGGCGATCCAAGGTATGGCATCGGCGGCGTTCGCGTTCGCCTGCGCAAATAACGCGTTGCGCGGGCCGAATGCATTGAAGGTGGCGGCGGCGTACGGCAGCAGATGTTCGCGCCCCTCGTCTTGCAGGCCAATGGCATCCGGAAACACCCGAAGCGGATACACCTCCGCAAGATCCGTCACCGCATCGAAGCTGCGAGCGGTCGCGAGCTGCTCCGCCAGCCGCTCAGCCTTCTCGCGCCAGATTGGCCGGGCGTCCTTCAGGGCCTGGTTGGACACCACGGAGGCCATCAGCTTGCGCGTTCTGTCGTGAACCGGAGGATCGGTTTCCAGCAAAAGCGACGGCGGCCGCCAGGGAGCCTCATGCGCAAAATCGCTGAGGCCGACTCCGCGCCCCGAACAATAGGTCTGCCAGTCGGTCAGGGCGGCGACCACGTCGGTGTATCGCGCCATCCCATAAATCCCATACCGGGAAAGGTAAAAAACCGCCCCCGACTCGCGCATCGCTTCGTGGTGCGGATAGGGATCGGCGAGAAAATCATTGCTGAAGGGATCGATGTCCAGCGCCGGAATCGCGCCGCTGCCGACCGTGACGAATGCATGCTCCATGCGGCCTCAGAGCGGATAGGGTGGAGGAGACGACTGCAACGTGAGCCATTGCCAGCGGGTAAATTGTTCCCAGTTGGCGGGGCCGCCGATGCTCGATCCGTTGCCCGAGGCGCCCACACCGCCAAAAGGATTGACCACATCGTCATTGACGGTCTGATCGTTGATGTGCAGCAGACCTACGTTCAACCGCTCGCCCATCGCCAGCGCACGCCCCGTGGAATGGGAGATGATCGCCGCGGAAAGCCCGAATTCCGTGTCGTTCGCCAAGCGCACCGCCTCCGCGTCCTCGTCAAAAGTGACGATGGCGGCGACGGGCGCGAAAATTTCTTCTTCGAACGCGGACATGCCCTGCCTTACGCCGGAAAGCACGGTGGGTTGGAAAAACAGGTCCTTCGATGCACCCCCCGCCAACAATGTCGCTCCCTGTTCCACCGTTCGGCGCACGATCCCCAATGCATGGTTAACCTGGGCGGCGCTGATCATGGGACCCAACGCGACCTGTTCGGTAGCCGGATTGCCCACCGGCGTCGCGTGCGCCGCTTCCGCCATGCGGCGGGAGAATTCGGCCGCGATCTTCCGATGCACCAGAATCCGGCCCGCCGACATGCATATTTGTCCCTGATGAAGATAAACACTCCATCGGGCATTGGCGATCGCCAGGTCCATTGGCGCATCATCGAGAATAATCAACGCATTCTTGCCCCCCAGCTCCAGCGACACCTTCTTTAGATTCTCGCCGGCGGCCCGCCCGACCGCGCGGCCGGCGCGGGTCGATCCCGTGAATTGGATCATGGCGACCCGTGGATTCGCGCAAAGGGATTCGCCTGCGTCGGCATCGCCCGGCAATACGTGGAGAATTCCCGCGGGCAAACCGGACGATTCGAACAAGCGGGCAATCAGGATACCGCCCGAAACTGCGGTTCGCGGGTCGGGCTTGACCAACACGGCATTGCCGACGGCCAGCGCCGGCGCCACCGCGCGCATCGCGAGGTAGAGCGGAAAATTGAATGGAGAAATCACGCCTACCACGCCCACGGGAACGCGGCGCGCGATGCTCAACCGGCCGCTCTGCGAAGGGAGAATCTGGCCGGTGGATTGAAGCGGCATCGCCGCGGCCAGATGCATTGCCTTGATGGTGACGGCCACCTCGAATTCCGCCTTCGCGCGTATCGAGCCGCTCTCGCGGATCAACCAATCGACGAGGCTCGCAGAGTTTGCTTCCGCGTTCGCGGCCGCCCTTCGCAGTACCGCGGCCCTTTCCTCGTAACGAGTGGCGGCCCATCCCAGCTGCGCTGCCGAGGCCACCGTGGCCGCTTCGCCGACCTCCTTTGGACCCGCGATACCAATGCGGCCAAGAACGGCGCCGGTCGCCGGTTCGATGACGTCCCGAACCTGCGGGGCCGGGTGCCAGCCGCTCGAGTAGAGACAGCCTTGCCATTGCTTCGAGTTGATCCAGGCGAGATTGCCCGGCAGATCATCGATTGCGTCGTTCATTTGCCTCCGTCCTGTGATGCCGGTACCAAAGCCATGGCCGGGCACATGGCTATTGCGCGGCCAACCCCGTCAATGCCTGCCGGACAACCTGATCGGAACGCGAAGCCACCATGTCGAGCCAATCAGTACTGCGAGGATAGAAAAACTCCTCGACCCGTCGACGGACGTCACGCCCCCTCGGGCTCATCGGGTCGCCGTCGCGGTGTAATCCGGCATCCTCGCGAAACAGTGCAATCAAATTCTCGAGGGGAAACGTGCCGAATTCCAGGGCGGCCGAAGTCACCGCCGCTGACGGTGCAAAATCCTCGACCGCGCCCGCCAAAAAGCCCGTTGCGATGGGCATGTCGTCGGCCGTCACTCCCTGTTCCAGATTCTCGAGGGAGGCGCACAGCGACCGGCCATACCATCTCTTCGCTCGTTCCAACGCGGCGGAGCGCGGTGGATGCATGGTAACCATCATACCGTAGCCGAATGGCCCGAGCCCCGTATGATATTCGAGAAACGCCAGGGACTTTGCTCCCGTACAGTGCTCGCTGAGAATCCGTCGGAACGCGAAATTCGACCATACGGGCTCTCTTCCGCCGTAGAAAAGCCCGTCCGGTTGCGTGTACTGTCCGACGAGCACCGCGGACGAATACGCTCGACTGCCCACCTCCGCCCGCAGTCCCTCGAGTTTTCGGTCGGCGTCGGCGCGGGCGCCCTCGGTCGAATTTTCCGGCACCAGAAACGGATGCAGCCGATCGTAGAGGGGGTTGGCGGGATACACATGCTTCGCGTGATCGACAAAATTTCGATTCAGATCGACGTTGCCCTCGGTCTGCCGGCGCTGCCACGCCACGCCGTAAGGATTGATGAGATGAACCACGACCACCGCGGTGTCGGGCGGCAGCCTGTTCGCCGCGCCGCTCGAGACCCATGCGAGCTGGCACCCGGAACCGCAAAGCCCTTCCACGCCGTGCGTGCCTGAATTGAGAATGAGAAGCCGTGTCGCGTTCTTGGGGCCGAAACGCGCCACGTCGGTCTCCAAGGTTTCCCCATCCGGGCCGTGGTCCGGGTGGGAGTAGCAGGCAACCTGTGCACCCGCGGTGGCGGCGGCCGCGCGAAATCGTTCGCGCGCCTCGACGTGGTGGCCGGAAAAGCACTGAATCCATGACATGTAGCCGTCCTCGCGAGATTCGTCAGGAAGGGTAAGCCTTTGCCGCCTGCCGCATTTATTCGCCCGAAAGTCAGTTGTTTGCGATCGAAAGTACCGCGGGTCGACGCCGCGTCAGCCAGCGCTGAACGATGCCGTGCCGGCTCCGGTTCAAGGGGTAGGTCCACAAAAGCCCGCATGCCGCGAGCAGAAACAGGCCTGGAAGAAACAAGCCAACGGCGATGAGGCCCCACGGGCGCCCCGATGCGGCGGACACCGCCGGATCGAACCCGAGAGCCTGCATCAACGGCAGTGCAATTCCCACACTGAGTGCGAGCGCGAGCTTGACCGCGAAGTTGAATATGGCCATGTACAAGCCGGTCTGCTCGCCGCCGCCCTTCAGGCGGCCGAAGTCGACGGCGTCCGCAACGAGGGCGGTCGGCAGGACCCAAATGGGAGAGACCACGATGCCGAGAACCGCAAAGACCAGCGCGGCCGGCAGGAATTTCCCGCCCGGCACGAGCAGCAGGCATGGAAGTACCACGCTGACGCCCGCGCCCGCGAGCGCCAAGGTGCGGTGTTTACCGATAGACGACGCCGTCCGGATGATGCACGGAGTGGCGAGCAGCCCCACGGCAAATTGAATGAACACCAGGCGAAGGAAGTCCGACTTGGGCAGCTTCAAGGCGTACTCGATCACGAGAAGAACCGAGGCGTTGTACACATGAAGTCCCAGCCACAGAAAGAAGCAGGCGCAGATGAGGCGCAGGAACAGCCGATTGCGCGCCAGCGCGGCGAGCGCATCTTTCAGCGGTTCGCGCGTCGTTTGCAACGAACTTCCGACGGGGACATATCGCCATACCGCGAGCAGGCAGACGGGAAGAGCGAGGGCGGTTCCGACGGCGAAGAGATGCAGAATGTCCCGAAGGCTGGGCTCGCGTCCCCGAAAGACCACGACGGGCAGTGCGGTCGCGAGCAGCACGCCCATGAACATCGTCCCCTCGCGATAGGCGACCACCCGGCTGCGTTCGGAGTAATCGGCAGACAGCTCCGCGCCCCAGGACAGATAGGGAATCTGCACGGCACTCCAGGCGACATAGTAGACAAACAGCCATAGAAGCAAGTAGCGGGTGGTCGCTCCGGGCTCGGGATGAAACAGGAAATAGGTCGAGATGATGAGCGCGGGCGCTCCCAGCAACAGCCAGGGCTTGCGGGGACCCCAGCGCGTCCGGGTCGCGTCGGACAGAAACCCGATCAATGTGTCGATGGCTGCATCCCAGGTGCGGGCGATCAGGAACACCAACCCCACACCCGCGAGTTCGAGGTGCACCTCCGTCGCGTAATAGGGCGGGATGTAGACCACCAGCGCCATCGTCAGAACCGACAGCACCAATGAGGGCGCACTGTACGCGGCGAGCGTCCGAGTCGAGAGTGGCTGTGAGACCGGCACCGGACACGGTTCGCGCGTTAGCCGCCGACCAGGCGAATCGTTTTCAGCGTCGTGTAGTTCCGCAGTCCCGGCATGCCGCCCTCCGCCCCGAACCCGGATTGGCCCCTGGGTTCCGAGGCGTGTGCAAACCCGCTGCCCGGGCTCATCGCCGTGCTGCCTGCCACCTGCACCGTGCCGGCACGGACCGCGCGGGCCAGACGCAGGGCGCGCGGGAGACTGGGCGTCCACACCGTCGCCGCGAGCCCATACTCGGTCGAGTTTGCGAGATCGATGCCCTCAGACTCGGCGCCGAACTTCTGCACCGTCAGGACCGGACCGAATACTTCCTCTTGCACGATGGAGGCCGACGGCGCCACATCGGTGAATAGGGCGGGCGCAACGTAGCAGCCGCCGGCCGGGAGGGAGCCCGCCGGCAATCGCAACGATTGCATTGCGCCCCCGCGCAGCGCGCTCGATACATATTCCTCCACGCGCTTGCGCTGCACGCTGCTGGCGAGCGGACCGTACTTCGTCGCAAGCTCGAGCGGATCGCCGAATCGCACCACTTCGAGCTCTGCGCGCAATGCATCCACGACCAGCGGGTATATGCCGGCCTGGATGATGAGACGTGCTCGAGCCACGCACACCTGGCCTGAATTCCACAAGGCGTCGCGCACCAGGGCGCGCGCAATGTCGTGAACGCCGAATTCGGCCGCATCGTCGAAAACGATCTGCGGCGACTTGCCCCCGCACTCGAGCAGCGCAGGCTTGAGCCGCGTGCCGCCGATTTCGCGCAGGATCGCCCTCCCGGTCGGCGTCGCACCGGTGAATGCCACCATGTCGGTGCTCCGGTGCGCCACGAGCTCGCGGCCCGCCGTTGCGCCGCCGAGCAGGACGTTGAATACGCCATCCGGAATGCCCGCCTCCCGCGCGAGCCGCACCAGCCGCAGGGCGGAGGACGGCGCGAGTTCCGATGGCTTGAGCACCACGGTGTTGCCTGCGGCGAGAGCCGGCCCGAGCTTGAGCGCAGCATTGATGGTGGGAAAATTCCAGGGCACGATCGCCGCGACCACTCCACGGGCCTCGTTCACCTGAAGTTCGATGCAGTTATCCATCGTCGGCACGACCACACCGGCGAGTTTGTCGATCGCCTCGGCGTTGAAACGCAGAAACCCGGCCGCGATCGGCGCCTCGGCAATGGAATTGGCGATCGGCTTCCCCATGTCGAGGGTGTCGTCCAGCGCGAGTTCGTCGGCGTTGGCCTCCACCAGCGCGGCAAAATTGAGCAGCAGTGTTCGCCGGCCGGCCGGCGGCAGAGAACACCAACGCCCATCGTCGAACGCAATTCGAGCCGAACAAACCGCCGCATCGACGTCTTCGATCCCGGAGTCGGGGATCTCATACTGCCGCTCGAGCGTCGCCGGATTGATCACGGCGATTTTGCCGGCCGCGACGGCCTCCCGCGCCATTCCGTCGATGAAGAGCCTCGGGTCCACCCGCCGCGCCGCGCCGCGGTCGGCCCAAGACAAGGGTGTAGCGTGAGCGTTCATGGGAACCACCGGCCGTGCGACGTGACTTGAAGCGCGAAGCATGAGGACCCGGACGCCGCGTGTGTTTTGGGCCTCCACCGTTCAATGTTTCGGACGACACGATTGAGCGGCGGCGTAGACTTCGGCGGCGCCACCTATGATTCAATTCCGGACATGAAACAGACCATCCACGACTACGTCATCGTCGGCGGCGGATCCGCGGGCTGCGTTCTGGCAAATCGCCTGTCCGCAGATCCCCGCATCAGCGTTCTTCTGCTGGAGGCAGGCGGCGAGGCGAATCACCCCCACGTGCTCGTTCCGGCGTGGTCGACGAAGCTCATGGGCAACCGCCGCTGGGACTGGTGTTATGCCACGCAGCCCGATCCGTCGCGAAACGGACGCGCGGATCTCTGGCCGGCCGGCAAGGTGTTGGGAGGCGGCAGCTCGATCAACGGAATGGTCTATGTCCGCGGTCACGCCGGCGACTATGACGACTGGTCGGCGGCGGGCAATCCGGCCTGGGGCTACGCGCAATGCCTGCCGTATTTCATCCGCGCCGAGCGCAACAACCGATTGGGCGGCGAGTTCCATGGTCGCACCGGACCACTGGGGGTGGAGTCCCTGCGGGTGACGCACCCGCTCAACGCCCTGTTCATCCAATCATGCCAGGCGGCCGGTCTGCCCTTCAATCCCGATTGCAATGGCGCGGTCCAGGAGGGCGTGGGACCGATGCAGGCGACGCAGCACGGTGGAATGCGCGACAGCACGGCACGCGCGTACTTGGCCCCCGCACGGGGCCGGACCAATTTGACCGTCCTTACGCAGGCCACGGCGAACCGGGTCCTATTCGAGGGGCGGCGCGCGGCGAGCGTGGAGTATCGCCATCGAGGAATCGCCGGCCTGGCGGCAGCCGCCCGCGAAGTTATCCTATGTGCCGGCAGCCTGGCGTCGCCGAAATTGCTGATGCTATCGGGTCTCGGCCCGAGCGACCATCTCGGCGCGCACGGAATCGCCTGCCGGGTCGATCTGCCGGGCGTCGGCCTGCACCTGCAAGAGCACCCCGGCGTGCTCGTGAATTTTCGAATGACCGTCGCTGCGCTCGGCCACATCGCCCGCTCATGGTGGCGCCTGGCACTGGCGGGATTGGACTATGCGGTACGCCGGGCAGGTCCCGCCACCTCACCCGTGGCGCACGTCGTCGGCTATCTCAAGACGGATGCCCGACTCGAGCGGCCTGACATCCAGCTTCACTTCGCACCCTTCGCTTATCAGTTCGAAGTCGATCGAGTTCTCGTTGCCCGCGACAACCGTGTCGGGGTCGCGCTCAATGTCTGCCGCCCGGCATCGCGGGGTTCGATTGAACTGCGTGACGGTGACCCTGGCTCGGCGCCCATCATCCGGCATCAATTATTGGGCGCGAGGACGGACATCGAGCGGTTGATCGCGGCCGGCCGCTTCGTCAGGCGAGTGTTCGCCGCATCGCCGCTCGGGCCGATTTGCGATGCCGAGACCGCGCCGGGCTTGGGCGTCGAGACCGACGCTCAGTGGGAACACTTCGTTCGCGCCAACGCATTCCCGATGTACCACCCCGTCGGCACCTGCCGCATGGGCACGGATCGTGAATCGGTGGTCGATCAGGACCTGCGGGTGCGGGGGGTGACCGGACTTCGCGTGGTCGATGCGTCCATCATGCCAAGCTTGGTTTCGGCCAATACCAACGCCCCTGTCATCATGATCGCGGAAAAGGCGGCCGACCAGATTCGCCACGCCGCCGGCTCCTGACGCGGTAATCGCCCGACTCGCTGATCGTCCGACTCGCTAATCGCCCGACTCGCTAATCGCCCGGGTAATGTAGCGCACACGAATAATCATGGGCGCCACACCGGTCGGCCCAGGTGGCGAAGAGTTCTATTTGCAAATTTCCGCCGCCCCTCTATGATTCGAGCACATGCCAGTTTCGCTCGAATCGCTGCCGCAACGCCGCATCTGCACGGAGGCGCTCGCGATAGCGGGACCCCAATCGCTGAGCGATCGCGACGCGACGGCGCCCTATCGTGCGGGCACCTCGCGGCGTTTCCGCATTCCCGCCGAGCGCGGTACCGGATACGAGGACCTGGTACGCATAGGCGACGGCCTGTATCTCTATGTGTGCCACCGGAACCTGACCGTGGACGATCCGGTAAACTTCGTCGGCGAGGGTGTATTGAAGCTGCACTTTCGCCTCTGCGGCGACAGCATGATAGTTCTGCCGAGCGGGGAACTGCACGACATCAGCGGCCCGCTGTGCGGGGTCATGCTGCACCCCCAGGGGCTGGACAAGGGCGAGCTCAATGTCGTCGGTGTCGAACAGAAGTGGGTGACGCTCTACTGCACGCCGGCCCTGTTGACCGGTTCGTTGCGTCTTGAAGCCGACGGACTTCCGGCGCCGTTTCGCCGATTCCTGTACGGTGACCCGTTCGACCTTTTCAGCGTCTCCCTCGCCTTGACTCCGTCGATGGGCCGCGCGGTCATGGATTTACTCGCGCCAGGACCGACGGGATCGCTGCGCAGTATCTATGCCGAAGGCAAGTGCCTGGAACTCGTCGCAACGGTGTTTGCGGCTTTGCAGCGGCCGGCGCGGGCCGCCGGCTCCCTTGCGCCGCTTTCCAAGCGTGAACTCGATTGTGTCCAGGAAGCGCGGGAAATCGTCGAACGCGAGTTCGTCGATGCGCCCTCGCTGCATGCGCTCGCTCGCCGCGTCGGCATCAATCAGAACAAGCTCAATCAGGGTTTTCGGCAACTCTTCGGCCAAACCGTCGGCGAGTACATCAACGAATACCGCATGCGGCGCGCCGAGTGCTTGCTGCGCAGTACCGCACGGAGCGTTGCGCAGGTGGCTTACGAAGTCGGTTACGATTTCCCCGGGAATTTCACGACTGCGTTCAAACGCTTCTTCGGCACGCTTCCCCGCTCGTCGCGCAAGGAATTGGACTGACGCCGCAGTCGGGACGCTTACCGCAGTCGGGCTTGCCGCAGTCGGGCTTGCCGCCATCTACCCTACCAGCGATATGATGCGCGGATGCCGGCCATCCGCGGCGGCAGGACATTCGCCCGGGTGAACGGCTCGAACGCCGGCTGATAAACGGTGCTGATATTGAACCGGTCGAGCGCATTGTTCAGATACACCGCAACCTCCCATGCGGGACTTCGCAGCGCCAGCCGAAGGTCGAGCACACTGTAGGAGGGAATGGGCAGAATGGGGTCGAATGGTGCCGCACCATTGCCGTTGTAATGGCTGCCCACGAATCGATTTGCCGCCGTGAAAACCAGCGACAATGAGCCGGGTAGAGGCTGGGTAATGTCCGCCTGTTCCGACGCGGTGACTTTGGGTACGTAGGGGAACGCATCGCCGACCGACAAGGACCCCACGGGAGAATCCAGGCGGTCGAATCGGGTATGGACATAGGATGCGCTGGCGGATAACCGCAGCGCCGGAATGGGCATCCATTCGAGTTCCGTCTCGGCGCCCCGGGAACTCGAGGCGCCGGCATTCGCGGTCACGCCTACCGGAAGCCGCGTGACCGGACTGATGACGGTGGTCGCCAGCTGTTGATTGCGCAGGTCGACGTAGAACAGCGCCGCAGTGATATTCAACCGACGATCGAGCAGAGAGGACTTGGTGCCAAGCTCGTAATTGGTCGACGTCTCCGACTGGAACGGAATACCGACGGCCGCCGAACTTCCCGGATATTTGTCGTAGCCTCCGGATTTGTAGCCGCGTGAGACGGTGAGATAGGACATGACGTCCGGTGTCCAGTGGTAGGTCACGGACCCTGTCGGTGAGAAGTTGCTGAAACTGGTGGAATGTGATCCGTCGTATTGATCGTCGGCGCCGACGCCGGGTACGAAAATGGTGCCCGCCTGGCGTGCCCTCGCCGTTTCATAGCTGTAGCGTCCGCCGACCGTGAGGTCTATCCGGTCGGTGGGATGGTATGTGAGCTGGGTGAATACGGCGCCGCCCGGCCGGGAGAATTCCGTATCTTCCAGCACCACATTGCTTGGATTGAATACCGGAGGGAATACGCACTGCGTGCACTGATCGGTGGCAAAGTTTCTGTGCTGATCGAGTTTCTCGTAGAAATAGTACAGGCCGGCCAACCAGTCGATGCTCTTGTCGATGCTGCCGCTCAGACGCAGCTCCTCCGACAACAGCGATTGCCCCGTTTGTTGGGCCTGAAAGTTTCCAGCGTCTCCGTCCGAGGAGAAGTCGTACCAATAGTGCGTATTGATGTGGTTGTAGCCGGTGATGGATGTGAGTTTCGCGCCGCCCATGTTGTAATTGAGCGTCAGCGAAGCGCCGCTGCTGTTGTCCGTCGATGGGACTTTCTCCGCGTCGAGTACGATGTAGCGCCTGGCGCCGTCATCCGGTACTCCGAAACCCAGATAGCCGTAGCGGTTGCCGAAGGCCTCGAGCCTCAGGATCGCCTCGAAATCCGCCGTCGGCGTCGCGCGCAGCGTGACCCGGCCCGATATTTTCTGCGTGTTATCCGCGTCTTGACCGAGCGTCGTGTTACGGAGAAACCCGTCGCTGGACTCGTACCGCAGCGCGACTCCCGCAAAAACATCATCGGCGACCGGCCCGCTCATGCTGGCGCCCATCTCGTACGTGCCGAATTCGCCCGCCCCTGCGTCGAGCCGGCCGCGGAAATCGGCGCCCGGCAACCGGGTAACGATGCTGACCGCTCCGCCTTCGGTATTGCGTCCGAATAGATCCCCCTGGGGTCCACGCAGCACCTCGACCCGCTCCACGTCCAAATACCCGACATTGAATCCAAGGCTGGGTTCGTAAACGCCATCGACGAAGGTTCCTACCGCAGGTTCGTTCGACGAAGTCGCCCCGACGCCTCTCAGAACCAGGAACGTCTGGTTCGGCAGCGGCCCAAACGTTTGGTTTTGGCTGGTCGCGAGCCCCGGAACGGTGCCAATGAGGCCTTCGACGCTGCCGATCCCGGCTTGCTCGAGTGAATCGCCGGTCACTGCCGTGACCGCTACGGGAACGTCATTGAGCGATTCCTCGCGTTTTCGCGCGGTGACGACAATCTCGTCCAGCTTGTTGGACGCCTCGGACCCGGCCACGGCCGGCGTATCGGCCCAGCCCGAGCCCGCCGCGAGCAGGGAGTAAAGCCCCAGCGTGAACCCAAGTGGTTTGGAAACTGACTGATGCAACTTCAGCATGATCTTATGGCTCCCTGGCTTTACTCCGACCCACCATACGGCAAGGACCTCAAGATCAGTGTTGCGAACCGCCTGATGTCTTATGCGATATTCACGGAATGGTGCAATGACCGCATATTAAAGCGCGGCGCCTCCCGATCTGGACCGATTTTCCGCTGCGCATCCTCCGACCGTGCGTCGACCGCCGCAGGCACAGGCGCGCGGGCATCGGCGCTTTTCGCACAGGCGCCGACCCTGAAATAAAACCCATGAACGGGCGGTCCACTCAGCATCGACAACAAGAGGGACGACCAATGTTCAAAGCTCACTCGACCCGCCGGGGCCTCGCCATGATGGCGTGCGCCTTGGCACTGACCTACTCTGCCGCTTCGCTCGCGGACGACATGGCGACCTTTGCCACCGGAGGCTACGCCCGCGGTCTGCGCAGCGAACAATTGATGCACAAGATGGACACGAACGGCGACGGCATGGTCTCGAAGGACGAATGGCTCACCTTTCAAGAAAGGGCCTTTACGATGCTGGACAAGACCAAGACCGGCACGGTCGACGCCAGGGAGTTCATCAGCGCCGACGGCGGCGACATGGCCTCCTTCGCCACGGGCGGCTATGCGCGCGGCTTGCGCACCCGGGCGATGATGCACAAGATCGACACCGACGGCGACGGCACGGTGTCCCACGATGAGTTCATCGCCTACCAGACCAAGATATTCGACATGATGGACACCAGCACCACGCACAAGGGCATGCTCGGCAGGCAGGAGATCATGTTCGCCACCGGCGGCAACAACCGCCGTTGATGGGGCGCCCGGCGCCGCCTCACGAAGCGCGGCTCCACGGGGTTCGACGCTACAAATCGAGAGTCAGCTGCGATCGATTCCGCGGCGGCGGCCGGAACAGGTGAGTCGGGAGCTCGTGCCGATCCCGGGCGTCATCGAAACCGCACCGCCGCCGTGCCAGCTCGAATCGGGTACGCAATAATTCGGCGTAAGCGCCGGTACCCCTCATGCGCGTTGTGAATTCGGCGTCGTAGTCCTTGCCGCCGCGCGCCTGATTGATCAGCGACATGACGTGTTTGGCGCGGTCGGGGTAGTGCTCAGCCAGCCACTCCCGGAACAGGGTTTTGATTTCGTGGGGCAGGCGCAGCAACACGTAGCCTGCCGAGGTGGCGCCCGCGGTTTTGGCCGCGGCGAGAATGTCTTCCATTTCATGATCCGTGATCGCCGGTATCACGGGCGCAACCAGCACTCCGGCCGGGACTCCCGCCTCGCTCAATTGCCTGATGACCCGCAGCCGCGCCTCCGGCGATGCGGCTCTCGGCTCGAGCGTACGCTTGATGTCGTTGGTGAGCGACGTGATGCTGAGCATCACCGATACCAGCCCGTCTTTGGCCAGGTCGGCGA
>Ga0134126_10003309_pt1 | contig 20214 bp, 12 predicted proteins | sample KB31752_FD_96881 | JGI IMG/M metagenome (GOLD analysis project Ga0134126, IMG submission 96881) | Terrestrial soil microbial communities with excess Nitrogen fertilizer from Kellogg Biological Station, Michigan, USA - KB3-175-2 | ecosystem: Environmental > Terrestrial > Soil > Unclassified ...
CCGCGGCCGCACCCGCGGCGGCGGCGGTGTAAAGCAGCACAGTCCGACGATTCACCATGCGCGGGCTCCCCGTGTCTCAGCGTGCTGAAGCACAGACTAAGGCGACGGGAACCTGGAGCCAATGCGCCTCAGCGACGGCGCTGAACGGCCGGCCGAATTTGGGGCAATCGCTCCCTCAGATCGGCTGCTCGATCGAGGTCGCGAGACCGCTGAAGAGCTTGGGACCGTTTCCGGTCATGTGCCAGCAGTCCTCCAGGCGGATTCCGAAGGCACCCGGGATGTAAAGACCCGGCTCGTCGGAGAAGCACATGCCAGGCTGGAGCGGCGTGGGGTCACCATGCACCAGATAGCAGGGCTCGTGACCGTCCATGCCGATGCCATGCCCGGTCCGATGCGGCAGACCGGGCAGGTGATATCCGGGCCCCCACCCTTCCTTCTCATAGTAACTGCGCACCGCGTCGTCCACCTTGCCGGCGGGCAGGCCGACCCGAGCCGTCGCGAGCGCGATCTCCTGGCCGCGCTTGACGGTGTTCCAGACCTTGCGCTGCTTGGCCGACGGCGTTCCAAACACCCAGCTGCGGGAGATGTCGGACTGATAGCCGTGCACGGTGCAGCCACAGTCCATCAGCACCACCGATCCCTCGTGCACCGCCTGCGGCTTCTTCGAGCCATGCGGATAGGCGCTGGCTTCGTTGAGCAGGACCAGAGAGAACTCCGGCATGCCGCCCAACGCAACGGTGGCGGCGTCCATCATGGCTGCGATATCACTCTGACTCATGCCACGTTGGACGTGCGCGTGGACGTGGCGCAGAGCAGCCATGGTGACGTCGCTCGCCGCCTGCATCAGCGCCAATTCCGCGGCCGATTTGACCATTCGGCAAGGACGCACCAGTGGGTCGCCGGAGACGATCTCGACGCCTGCCGCGCGCTGCACGCCATCGACGATGAAGAAACGCGTGGTCCCCTCCGCGGCCACGGGTTGCGAGCCCGCACCGCGATCACGCAGGGCGCCCGCGATGACGGCAAAAGGACTCTGATCTTCGTTCCAGATGCGCACGTCTGCGTCGATCTGCAGCGTCTCGCGCACCGAAGGCTCTTCGAAAGCGGGAGTGACGATCACCACTCCCCCGTGCGCAGGAATGACGGCCGCGGTGGTTCGCTCGGAGCGGTGCCAGACCACCCCGGTGAAATAATCCAGCGTGGAACCCGACTCGACCAGCAGCGCGCTGATCTTTTGCGCCTGCATGAGACCTTGCACCTTGGCCAGGCGCGCGCGACGCTCTTCCAGGGTGATCGGTCCGATGCCCCGGGTGAGGGACTTCAGTCCCTTGGTGTCGACGGCGGCAAGGCCTGTTCGGGTCGCGCTCAGCCCCGCCGCCGCGCCCGCCGCCAACAGCACGTTTCGTCTCGATATCTGCGTCATGACACCCCCCTGCCGAGCGCGATTGTTGCAGCCGATCTTATGGCGAGACCCGAAGCATTGGCGGAGAGGGTGAGATTCGAACTCACGAGCCCCGTGAAGGGCTGCCGGTTTTCAAGACCGGTGCAATCGACCGCTCTGCCACCTCTCCGCCGCGGGAACCCGGCGCGGGAGATGCTAGCAAAATTGCTCCCGCGCGGCCCGAAAACGTCGCCCTGATCTCGGCCACATCGGCCTCGCATGCCTGCTTCGCCGCAGGCAATATCGATGGGTCCCACCCGTCAAGAGCCTCATGCCGAACCAAAGCGCCGCCGCGCATGCCACCCCACTGCCCCTCCGGACTCCCGCCCGCAGACGGCGCCGGCCGTCGCGCTTCGTCCGCAACATCGTCACGCTCGTCGCGCTCCTGCACGTGTATGTCGGCGCGCGGCTACTGCCCGCGTTGCCGATCGGACCTCTTGGACGCGTGCTCGGCGCTCTCGCGCTTTGCGCCTCCTTTGCCCTGATCATCGTGGGTGCCCGCGCCCGCATGCTGCAGAACAGTGGCCTGGCGGCGAATCTCGCCTGGCTGGGCTCGCTCAACGGCGGGTTCTTCTCCTCTCTCGCCGTCCTCACGGTGACACGTGATCTCTTCCTCGGACCCGCCGTGTTTCTCGTGTCGCGGGGCGAGGCGGCCACGCTCGAGACCGCCTCGGCCGTCGCCGTGCCGTTGCTTGCGGTGCTTGCGACCGTGGTGGGCTTCATCGATGCCCGGCGCCGCCCGCGTGTGGTCGATGTCGAGGTGCCGCTTCCCGGTTTGCCTGCCGCCCTACAGGGTTTCACCATCGCGCAGATCAGCGACGTCCACATTGGACCGACCATCAAGCGCGACTTCCTGCGCGGCATCGTCGACATCGTCAACTCCCTGGGCGCCGACCTCGTCGCCATCACCGGCGACCTCGTGGATGGTTCGGTCGAGCAGCTGGCCGTGCATGTCGAGCCGCTCTCCCAACTGCGGGCTCGCCACGGTGCGTGGTTCGTCACCGGCAACCACGAATACTATTCGGGCGCCGCGGCATGGATCGCGGAGCTACGCCGCCTCGGAGTGCACGTGCTCCTGAACGAGCACGTCGTGTTGACTCATGGGGGCGCCTCGCTGCTCCTCGCGGGCGTGACCGACTACAGCGCGCACGCGTTCGACCCGGCGCAGCGCAGCGACCCGCAGGCCGCCCTGGCCGGCGCGCCCCCTGACCTGCGGCCCAGGGTGCTGCTCGCGCATCAACCCCGGACCGCTCCGGCCGCAGCCGACGCCGGCTTCGACCTGCAGTTGTCCGGCCACACGCACGGCGGGCAGTTCTGGCCCTGGAATCTCTTCGTGCGCCTGCAGCAGCCCTTCACCGCAGGCCTGCATCGATTGGAGGCCCTGTGGGTCTACACGAGCCGCGGCAGCGGCTACTGGGGCCCGCCCAAACGCTTGGGGGTGCCGTCCGAGATCGCCCGGGTGCGGCTGGTAGCGGCCCCGCGGAGCTGAGACAATCGCGCGGCCGCGCCTGCGGCACTGACATACACCGAGGGGGTCTTCCCATGCTGAACCCTCTGCGCCAGGTCGCGGACCCGACCGACACGGTATCCCTGGCCGTGGCCATGGCCGACTACGCCGCGCGCTACACGATCGACAGCGACTGCGCCATTCAGACGGCGCGCCACTGTCTGACCGATGCTCTCGGCCGCGGCTTCGAGGCCCTCCGCGACCCACAGTGCGCCCCGCTGATGGGTCCGCTGGTGCCGGGCGCCGTCATGCCGGGCGGGGCGCGGGTTCCGGGCACTTCGCTGGAGCTCGACCCCGCGCAGGCCGCCTTCTGTACCGGGCTGATGCTCTGCCGGTCGGCCACCGGCTGCCAATGGCTGTCCTCGCTGGGTGAGTGCGTGGCGGATCCGCTGGCGGCCATCCTCCCGGTCGCCGACTATCAAGCTCGCAAAGCCACCATGGAGGGTAAAGCGCCGCTGAAGGTGCGTGACGTGCTGGCCGCGATCGTCAAGGCGGTGGAGATCCAAGGCCTGCTCGCCTTCGAGGGGGTGAATGACACAGCGATCATGGGCACGGCGCCCATCCGTTTCGCGCGCGCGGCCGCCGCCGCCATCGCCACCGCGCAGCTCGGCGGCACGGCGACCCAAATCATCACCGCCCTGAGCTATGTGTGCATCGAAGGTGGCATGGCACACAACTTCGACGGGCGGGTGCCGGCCGGGCGTGCCCACCTGGCACGGGCCGATGCGGCCAGCCGCGCCGTGCGCCACGCCTGTCAGGCAATGGCTCCCGGCTCGAGCTATCTGACGTCAGCCGATCTCGGGGCGGTGGACCTCGCCGGCGCCGCTCTCGGCGCCGGGCCCGGCGTCCCCAACAAGCCCTTGCGCACCGAGGTCATCGATCGGCTCGGCCGCAGGCGGACGGCAGAGCAGGTCGTGGAGCTCACGACGAGATTCCGGGCAGCGGTCGAGCGGTACTTCCCGGCCCGTCAGGCGGAACGGATCAAGGCACTCTTCGCCGCGCCCGAGCGGCTCGATGACCTGCCGGTCAACGAGCTGCTGGCCGCCCTGGTGACCAACGGCGCGCGCTAATTCCCGCCGTGGCCCTGACCGCTCTGGCCCTGGCCGTTGTTCTGGCCGCCCGACCCACCGAGTGAGAACTTGCCCCCCACCGGGAGCAACTCCGCCTGCGGCGCGCCGGAGTGGTTGTCCTCGACGACGATCATCAGGCCCTTCGCCGGAGTCTTGGCCCACTGTGCCGGATCGATTGCCACCGGCTGCGACACGTGTCCATTGGGTCCGAGCGCCACGTTGAAGCCACTGGAAATCGCCGGCGCGAACACATTGAATGATGCCGAACCGGGCAGCGTCTCGGAGCTGCCATCGAAGAGGTTCGTCGTCGTCTCAGTGTAGGTGATGGCCGGGCTGGAAGCCGTGAGCCCCAGGTCCTGCGCAAAGACAGGCAGCAACACAGTGGAGCCGTCCGTCGGCGCGTCTGCGAGATACGCAACTGTAGCCTCTCCTGCATTCAAGTCATAAACGACCGAGGCATACACGCCACTGAAGGTACCGGAAGTAAGGAGGCCCAAGTCTATGCCGACCAGGTCATAGTCGGGCTTGCCGTCGCCATTGACATCGATCAGCACGTCAAACTCGCCAGCTTCCGGTGAGGAGAAGCGCGGGTAGGTGTTGATCGCGAAGACGATCTCCGGATCGCCCAGGGGGTTCTGCGGATCGGCGCCCGTGAACGACATCACACCGGCGGCGCGAGTGTCGTAGTACTCCATTCCCTGCCGGGGGCCGGAAAGACCCCACTCGAAGAAGTCCGCAAAGCCCGTGACGCCGCCCAGAACATTGAGCAGCTGCACCTGGCTCACCGGATGCTTCGCAGTCAGCGTCCCCGTCAGGATCGCCTGCACGTTTGAGCGGGCACGAGGCACGAGGTAGTACGGGACATGCAGGGTCACGCCGCCATTCATGGTCGCGACGGCCGGCGTAAAGGTGAGGTAGCCCGAGACCTCGTTGAAGATCACATTGCCGAAAGAGTCATGCACTCCACCCACGTTGCGCGCCGGGACCGACAGGCTCAGTTCCACAGGCGTACGGCCGTGCGCGGGCACGAACACGCTGAGCTCACTGAGCTTGGCGGTATGTTGCACCGCGCTCGTCGGCGTAGCGCTCACGTTGAACACGATCGGCTTGTTACCGTTGTTGACGACCAGGAGCTGCTGGCGGGATTGATATCTGTCCAGGAACTCGTCGAATCCGAAGGAAACAGCGTGCTCTCCGCCGGTCGTATCCGCGAGCACGACCGCCTGGGTGTAGGCTGCCCCGACGGCTTGCACGCCACCGGCTCCCTCTATGCTCGGCGTGTAGTCCGTCAACACCGTGGGGTCGGCGGTTTCCACGATCGCGGCGCTCAGTTGCCGCTCATTCCAACCCGGATGCGACTGGAAGGCCAGCGCCGCGACCCCCGCGACGTGCGGTGTCGACATGGACGTGCCGGAGTCATACAGCCCCCCGTTGCCCGTGCCCATGCCGGCGGAGAAGATCGACACGCCGGGCGCCGTGACATTGGGCTTGAGGAGACTGTCACCGAACCGCGGGCCTTGCGAGCTGAAGCTTGCCGCCGTGCGGTAAGTGGGATTCGAGATGGAGTTCGCCGTGAACGAAGAGGCGGTGGTGGCGGCCACGAGTGTCGCCTCGTCCGAGGGCAGCGAGCCGAAGAAAGGAATGGTGACACCCGGGATCGGCCCCTCGTATACCGGATAGCCCGGCGAGGTGTTGACCATCACGACGGCCGCGGCGCCGTGCGCCTGCCCGAGCTGCGCGCGCAGGATGCGGGCGCAGACACCACGCTGGGTGATGACCAGCTTGCCGGCGACGATCGATTGGTGAGTATTCGGATCGGTGTAATCGGTGTCGTTGCAACCGAGGGAGATCCCACCGGGCTGAGTGGGATCGTGCAGGACGACGACCGGCAGCGCCGCGCTCGGCACGGCAGCGCCGTTCGAGTCCTGCAGCTCGACGGTGCCGCTATCCAGCTTCACCTGCGCACCGGGGTAACTCAGATGCGAATCCATCGCGGCGACGGAGATCGCGCTGGCGGCGCCGCCCGGCGAGGAGGTGATGTAGGGAATCGGTCCCGAGTTGCCCGAAGCCGCCACCACGATGATGCCGGCGTTGGTGGCGTTGCGGACGGCGATCTCGTCAGCGTCCTCGGACGTACCGAAATCCGAGCCGAGCGACATGCTGATCACATTCATGTCGTTGTCGATGGCCCAATCGATCGCATCGACCGTCAGGTTGGTCGTGGCCTCGGCGCCGCAACCGAATATCTTCACGGAGTAGAGGTCCGCCTTGGGCGCGACACCGGGACCCACGAGGAAGCCTCGAGTGTAGGCCGCGGTGTCGTACGGGCCGGAGTAGGTCTTGCCGTCCGGCGCGATTCCGAAGCCCGCCAGGGTTCCCGCGGTATGGGTGCCGTGGCTGTTGCAGTCGAGAGGATTCGCGTCGGGCTGGGGAACAGAGGTGGGATCGCTGGCATCGTAAGCGTCGCCGGCCAGGTCGATGCCCCCTTTGACCTTGGGCGCATTGGGACCGACCAGGGTCGGATCCGGCGGCGCCGTATCGGTCGCGAGCGCGGCCTGGTAGGCCGCCACAGTCCCCGGACCTCCGAAATCCGCCTGCGTGTAGTCGATGCCCGTATCGATGATCGCGACTTTGACACCTTCACCGCGGTAGCCGGGCACGCCCTGCCAGACCTGGGGTGCGCCGATGAAAGGGACGCTCTCAGCGTTATCGAGATGGTATGTCCGTACCGGCAGCACGGCCGTCACGCCGGGCAGTGACTTGAGGCTCTCGATCTGATCGTGGTCGATGCGGACCTTGATGCCATTCAGCGCGCCGTGGAACCGCGCCAGCACACGGCCCCCGCTGCCCGTTATCGCGGGAAGCACTCCCGCCTGCTGCGCATCCACTGCCGCCGCGACGCTGTGGTGCTGTGCGGCCGAGATCCAGTGATTCGGCGCATTGGCCCGCACCACTGCGATCGGGTCGTCCGACATCTGTACGACGACGGTGACGCGCTGCTTCGCCTGCGCTCCCACCGGAAGGGTCGCCGGCTTGAACGGCGCGCCGCTATAGATGCGCGGGAAGCGGCCCAGCGGATGGGTGCTCTGCGCGGTCTGGGCGGAGGCGCCCGCCGCGCAGGCTGCTGCGGCGGCGCCCGTGATTGCCAGAAATCGCAGCGACGAAGAAAGCGTAGACTTGGAGGATGCGCGCGAGTCCGCGCAAGCTCGACCTGCCATATAGAGTCTCCCCTGACGAATTCTTGTAGCGGCAGCGGACGCCGTCTGCGGCGTACCGTCAGGGAACATCTTGCTATATCGTCAGCGGGACCACAAGAGCCGCGCCGATGGCGATCAAGCTGCGACCGATGAGGTTTTACCGGTAGCCGGCGAGCTTGCTGTGCGTGCGATCAGCCTCGGCGCGCGATTCTGCATCCTCCGGGCGCTGCCAACCACGGAGGAAGTCCGCGAACTGGCCCGCCGGCAAGGGTGGGCTGAAGTGGAACCCCTGGTACTGGTCGCAGCCGAGGGAGCGCAGGAATTGCAGCTGAGCGGGGGTCTCCACGCCTTCGGCGACCACCTTGAGCTTGAGGCTGTGCGCCAGGGAGATGATGGCTTGCACGATGGAGGCGTCGACCTCGCACTCGAGATCCCTGACGAACGAGCGGTCGATCTTCAGTTTATCGATCGGAAAGCGCCGTAGGTAATTGATGCTCGAGTAGCCGGTGCCGAAGTCATCGACCGACACCAGCACACCCATGCGACTCAACTGCTCGAGAATCGCCGCGGACTCCTCCGGATTGGTCATCACGGCGCTCTCGGTGAGCTCGATCTCGAGGAACCGCGCCTCGAGCCCCGCGCTCTGCAGGGCGCCACGCACCACATCGAGCAGATCGCCGCGCCGGAATTGCGTCGCCGCCACGTTGACGGCCACCCGTAGCGGCGGCAGGCTGCTGCGCTGCCATTCCGCGCATTGCCGGCAGGCCTCCCGCAATACCCAGGCCCCGATCTCGTTGATGAGCCCGCATTCCTCCGCGAGTGGGATGAACTCATCCGGGCCAATGAGACCCCGCTGCGGATGGCGCCAACGGATGAGCGCCTCAGCGCTGTAGACGTCGCCGCTCTCGGTGTTGGGCTTCGGCTGATAATGCAGCTCGAACTGCCCCGCCTCCAGGGCCGCATGCAAATCACTCTCGAGGCTGACGCGTCCGACAGTAACGGCGTCCATGCCTTCGGCAAAACATTGCACGTTGTTACGTCCGCGTTGTTTTGCGCAGTACATTGCGGCATCGGCGCGAGCGATCAGACTGTCCGCGGAGCCGGCATCAGTCGGATAGTAAGCAACACCAATGCTGCTGGTCACGTGCAGCTCGACACCGGACACACGCATGGGAGCGCGCAAGGCCTCCTTTGCGCGATGCGCGATCGCGACCGCGTCCTCCGGCATCGCGGACGGACTGATCACCATGATGAACTCATCGCCGCCGGTGCGGGCAACGGTGTCGATGTCGCGCACCACGGAACTCAGACGCCGCGATACCTCATCGAGCACCACGTCGCCCGCCCTGTGCCCGAGCGAATCGTTGATGAGCTTGAACCGATCCAGATCCACGACCAGCAAGGCGAACGGCTGGCCATCGCGATGGGCATGCGCCACCGCCTGCGCCAGCCGGTCATCGAGCAATACCCGATTGGGCAGACCCGTCAGCGCATCGTGCGTGGCGAGGTGGCGCAACTGGCGATTGACCGCTTCCAGCTTCTCCGTGCGCGCGGCCACCACGTTCTCCAGCGTCTCCACTTGAAGGCGCAGAGCCCGCTCGTGTTGCCATTTGCGCGCCAGCGCGCTTGCGCACTGCAGCACCTCGATCGGCTCGAAAGGCTTCTTGACGACGAGCAGCCGATCCGTCTGCCCGAGCCGCGCGACGACATCGTTCCAATCGTAGTCGGAGTGGGCCGAGCAGATCACGACCTGGACATCGGGGTCGACAGCCCAGAGCCGTTCAATGGTCTCGAGCCCGTCCCACCCCGGAGGCATGCGCATGTCGATGAATGCGATCGCGAAAGGCCGTCCGGCGGCGGCGGCCTGCCTGGCGCGCTCGACCCCCTCTTGGCCCTGCGAGGCGAATTCCAATGCATAGCGCGTACGCTCCCGTCCTGCGGCGGGAGCATCACCGAACAGTAACGACTCGACGCCGGCCAGGCCCTGGTCGGGCTCCGTACCTGCTCCCAATATCTTGTCGAAATCCCGATGGATGGCCGGATTGTCATCGACGATCAGAATCCGGGTCTCGTCGCGGCCCCCTCTCACCCCATGACGAGGCTCCGTCCCTGGGCCCTCTGAGCCCCGCATTCGCGAGTCGATACTCATTGGGAAACCCCCTCGGGCCGGCTGCCGCCGTCCAAAATCGCTCCAGGCGATTTTGTCACGCGCTTCTCCTCTGCGGCTCCGCTTCGGCGGCTGAGGCGGGCAGCCGCACCGTAAAGCACGCTCCTCGACCCACACCCTCGCTGCGCGCGCTGAGCTCACCGCCCATCTCCTTGGCGAGATTCGCGCTCGCATGCAGCCCGAAACCGTGGCCCTCCTTCTTGGTGGTGAACCCGAACTCGAACAGCCGCTTCATCGACTCCGCGCTGATGCCGACTCCGGTGTCCTCCACGTCGATGGCGAAGAACCCGGCAGGCAACGCGCGCAGCCGTACAGTCAGCTCTCGCGGACCCTGCGCCCTCTCGCGCAACGCATGGCGGGCATTGCTCAGCAGGTTGCCCATGATCTGCAGCAGCTTGTGCCGGTCCACCATCACCCGGCCGACTCCGCGGTGCTCACGGTGGACCGCCACTTCCTCGCTGGTCGAGAAGTACATGACGAGCGCGTGCTCGATCAGCTCCGCGACGTCGAGTTCCTCGACGCTGCCGCCGTGACGGGCGTAGGTCTGTTGCGCGGCGACGATCTTTCCGATGTGCTCGACATGCGTGACCACTGCCTGAGCCTCATCGCAGAGCGCCCGATTCTCCGCCGCCAGGTGTTCCCCGAGCTGCCGCAGATAGCCTGGAAGCTCCCTGCCCCGCGGGTCGCTCTCGAAGAACTCGCCGAGTCGCGAGCCCTGCTCGCCGATCAGCTTCGCTGCGCGCTCCACGTTGCCGATGCGCGACTCGCGCAGGCGCGACTGCAGGAGGACGGCGGAAACACCGAGGCTGTTGAGAACATTACCCACACTGTGTAGTACGCCGGTGGCAACTTCCGCCATGCCCGCATGGCGGGACGCTTCCTGAAGCTGCAGTTGCAGCTGCAGCCGCCGCTCCTCCTGGCGCACCTGCCCTGTCACATCCCATGACACGCCGAGAAGGCGGCGCAGCCGTCCTTGTTCGTCACGAAAGAGCCGTGCATGAGCCTGCAGATGGATGGTCGCACCGTCCGGCGCCGATACCCGCATGCGCATCGCGCAGGTCTCACGATGGCCGCCAAGCGCGCCGCGGACCGCGGCTTTCAGCGCCGCTATGTCCTCGGGGTAGAAGCTGGCGAGAAGAGCTACCGGGTTCTCGCGTGGATCGAGCCCGGCAGCCTTGATGGAGGGAATCTCGTTCTCCGTCCATATGATCCGCCGCCGGACCAGGTCGTATTCCCAACAGGCGATTCCGGCCGCCTCGGTGGCGAGGGTGAGCAGGCTCTTGCCGTGCTGCAAGCTCGCATTGAGCTCCGCGAGCCGCATCGCATCGCGCCGGGTTCGCGACTCGAGGTGGGCGTCGTACAGCGTGGTGATCAGCGTGATCGCAATGACACCCAGCGCGATCATGCCGACCATCACGGCGAGCCAATCGTTATCGAGCGCCGCTCCGCCGCCGTAGCAGTACGACCCCGGTGCGAGCATGGCGGCGGCCATGGCCGTGTAATGCATGCCCGAGATCGCTGAGCCCATCACGACGGCGGCCCCCGCGCGCGCGAGCTTCATGAGCCGCGATTCGCCGCTGCGCAAGCGGAAAAAGAGCCACAGTGCGACGAAGGAAGCCGAGATCGCGATGACGATTGAGGCCGCTACCAGCAGCGGCCTGTAGGCGATCGCCGGCATGATCTGAACGGCGGCCATGCCCGTATAGTGCATGCCACAGATGCCGGCGCCCATGATGACGGAGCTGACCGCCAGCCGCCGCAGGGACAAGTCCCGGCGGCTCGAGATCGCCAGCGCGAACAGCGAAGTCAGCATCCCGATGAAGAGGGATGCCAGGTTGATGAGCAGGTTGTACCGCAGCGGGATGGCTACGGAAAAGGCGAGCATGCCGATGAAGTGCATCGACCAGATGCCGATGCCCATCGAGGCCGCCCCGCCGAGCAACCAGAGTAGTCCCGCGCGCCGCTCTGCGCCCGCGACCCGCTCCGTCAGCCGGAGCGCGGTATACGAGACGAGGATCGCGACGATGACCGAAAGGTGTACCAGCCATGGGTTGTATGTCGCATGCATCCACTGGAACTTGCCCCAGATGGCGGCCGGCGTGCAGTGTGCGCAGTCTCAATTACCGGCCGACAACTGTGACGCAGTCGACAGCCGATCAGCGGGGTTCGGCGAGCATCCGGGAGAGTTGCGCTTCCGCGGGCCGGGATGCGGGATCGAGCTCGGCGCGCAGGCGCGGGAGGCCTTCGGGATAGTGGCGTTGCAGGTAATCGATGAGCCCTTCACGGACGCGGCAGCGCAGATCCCACGTTTTGCCCGAGTCGGCCGCGCTCACCAGAGCGCGCAGCTGCATCGCGCGCTCGCTCGCATCCACGACCTGCAACGATGCGAGCCGGCCGTCCCATTCAGGCGTCTCCTTGCAGATCCGCTGCAGCTCCGCCCGCAGGGGCGCGAGCGGCACCCGGAAGTCGACCCAGAGCAGCACCGTTCCCAGCAGCTCGGCGCTGGTTCGCGTCCAGTTCTGGAAAGGGTTCTCGATGATCCACTGCAGCGGCACGACCATGCGCCGGCCGTCCCAGAGCCTGATGACCACATAGGTGGAGGTGATCTCCTCCACCCGACCCGACTCACCCTGGATGATGACGACATCATCGAGGGTGATCGGCTGCGAGAGCGCCAGCTGCAGGCCGGCGATGAGATTCGACAGCACCGGACGCGCCGCGACGCCAGCCGCGATGCCTGCGATCCCGGCCGAGGCCAGCAGCCCCGCGCCGATCTGGCGCACGCTCGGGAACAGCATGAGCGCACTCGCGATGCCGATGATCACCACGACCACCATCAGCACCCGGGCGAGCACGTGGGCCTGTGTCTGCAGGCGCCGCGCGGCAAGATTGTCCGACGCGTTCACCGGATGGGCGCGCACGACGGCGTCGGAGAATCCCGCTACGGCACGGATGGCAGTCCACGTAACGGCGAAGGTCAGCAACACCGCCGTCAGCAAACGCAAGTAGCGTATGCCCGGGAGCCCCGTCCCTTGCGCCTCCCAGACGAGCTGCAGAGCGAAGACGGGCACGAGCAGCCGAGTGGGTCGTGCGATGTATTGCACCACCGTGGACGCGTGTACGCTGAAGGCGAGGACACGCCTGACGATAGGCAGGAAGATGCCGTGGAGCATCAGGCCCACGACGACAGCGGCAGCCGCGCCCAACCCGGCGGCGAGCCATGGGTTGGCGGTGAATTGCAGGTAACTGCTGAGAGCCACTACGGCCGCTCTTCCGGATCAATCGGCGGATGCGCCCGCGGTGCCGAGCGTCCGGCGGCGTGCGCGCAGTGCGAGATAGGCCACCACCACCACGACCAGCGCGATGAGGCTGACGCGCAGCTCCTGGATCAGCGAAGGCGTGAAGTACATCGCGATGAGGACGCCGGCCATGCCGGCGATGGCCGCATAACTCGCCCAGGGAAACAGCCACATGGTCAGCGCGGGCGGCGGCGCTCCGGCGCGCTCGCGCTTCTGCCGCAGCCTCACCTGGGCCACCGCGACGATCATGTAAACGAACACCATGAGCGCGCCCGAGGCATCGACCAGGAATGCGAACACACGCTCCGGCGCAGCGACGGCCGCCAGAATGCCCACGACGCCCGCGAGCGCGCAGAGCAGCACCGATCTCACCGGGACCTTCCGCCGATTGAGTCGGATGAGTCCCTGCGGCGCATCGCCGTGCTCGGCCATCACGAAGAGCACGCGCGAGCAGACATAGAACGCCGAGTTGAGGCAAGACAACACGGCCGTCAGGATGATGACGTCCATCGCCGCGCCCGCCCACCCGAAATGCATGTGCATGAGCGCATGCGTGAACGGCGACTCGCCGATCTTGATCTCGTTCCACGGCACGATGGCGACGATGAAGAAGATGGAGCCGACGTAGAAGGTGAGGATGCGAAAGATGATGGAGCTGGTGAGCTGCGCCACCGCGCGCGCGGGCTCCGCCGACTCGACCGCCGCCACGGTGATGATTTCCGCGCCCGTCAGCTGGAAATAGACCGTTACGGCGCCCGCCAGCACCGACACCGCGCCGTGCGGCATGAAGCCGCCATGGCTCGTCAGGTTGCCGAATGTCGCGCCGTGCGGCGAGGTCCAGCCGAAGGCAAAGGCCGCGCCGAGCGCGATGAAGACGATGATGGCCGAGACCTTGATCGAGGAGAACCAGAACTCGAACTCGCCGTAGGAACGCGCCGACATCAGGTTGACGCCGGTCATCGTCACCATGAGGATGCAACCGAGCAGACCCGCGGGCAGCGGGATCCACGTATGCAGGATGTTGGCGCCGGCGATGGCCTCCACCGGAACCACGATCATCCAGAAATACCAGTAGAGCCAGCCGGTCACGAACCCCGCCCACGGCCCGAGCGCTGCGCGTGGGAAGTCGGTGAAGGAATGCACCTTTGGCAGGCTCATCGCCATCTCGCCGAGCATGCGCATGACGAGCAGGATCAGCGTGCCGGTGATGAGATAGCTCACCACGATGGCCGGCCCGATCGCCGCGATGGAGGCGCTGCTGCCGACGAAGAGCCCCGCGCCGATGATCCCGCCGATGGAGATCATCGCGAGATGCCGCGGCTTGAGCGATCGACTGAGCTCCTGGGTGGCCATGGTGAACCTTTATGCCGTCAACTTCTCTAGACCGCCCATGTAGGGCCGCAGCACCTGCGGCACGGTCACCGTGCCATCGGCGTTCTGACAGTTCTCGAGCACCGCTACGAGCGTCCGCCCGACCGCCAGGCCAGACCCGTTGAGCGTATGTACCGGCTCCGGCTTGCCGCCGTCCGGATTGCGCCAGCGCGCCTGCATGCGCCGCGCCTGGAACGCCTCGAAGTTGCTGCAGGAGGAGATCTCCCGGTAGCGGCGTTGCGAGGGCAGCCACACCTCGATGTCGTAGGTCTTGGCGCTGTTGGCACCGATATCGGCGGTGCAGAGCGCGACGGTCCGGTACGGCAGCTCCAGCCGCTTCAGCACTTCTTCGGCGTGGGCCGTCAGCTCCTCGAGCGCCGCGTAGGAGCCCGCGGGGCGCACGATCTGCACGAGCTCCACCTTGTCGAACTGGTGGTTGCGGATCATGCCGCGCGTGTCCTTGCCTGCGGCCCCGGCTTCGGAGCGGAAGCAAGGAGTGTGGCAGACATACCTCAGCGGCAGGGACTCCGCGGGCACGATCTGCTCGCGCACGAGGTTGGTGACGGGCACTTCCGCGGTCGGAATGAGATAAAAGGCGTCCTCGACCGCGCGCTGCTCGCTCTTGCCGCTCACCTTGAAGAGGTCGTCCGCGAACTTCGGCAGTTGCCCGGTGCCGAGCAGCGCCTGCCGTTGCACGAGGTACGGCACGTAGACCTCGGCGTAGCCGTGCTCCCGCGTATGCAAATCCAGCATGAATTGTCCGAGCGCGCGATGCAGGCGCGACACGTGGCCGCGCATGACCACGAAGCGCGCCCCGGAGATGCGCGCGGCCGCCTCGAAATCCAGGCCGTGCAGCTGCTCGCCGATCTGCACGTGATCCTTCGGCTCGAAGTCGTGCCGGCGCGGCTCGCCCCAGCGGCGCACCTCGCGATTGTCGGCCTCGCCGCGTCCGTCGGGCACCGATTCGTGCAGCAGGTTGGGAAGCCCCAGCTGCCACGCCTCGAGCTCGTCCTGCACGGCCGTCAGCTCCCGCTCGCCCGCCGCCAACTCTGCAGTGAGTGCCTCGCCGCGCGCGAGCAGCGCCGAGGCGTCCTCGCCCTTGCCCTTCGCCATGCCGACGGCCTTGGCATTGGCATTGCGCTCCGCGCGCACGCGATCGGACTCCACCTGCGCGGCCTTGCGCCGCTCCTCGAGTGCGCGGAAGGCGCCGACATCGAGCGTGTAGCCCCGCCGCGCCAGGTTGCGGGCGACGGCTTCCGGGTCGGAGCGCAGCAGCTTCGGATCGATCATTTGGCCTTGTTCCTCAATCTCGCCAACGCCTCCCCGATCTTGAGCTCGAGCCCGCGCGGCACCGGGCGGTAGTATCGCCTATCCGGTATCTCATCAGGCAGATAGCGCTCGCCGGCAGCATAAGCGTCCGGCTCGTCGTGCGCGTAGCGATACCCTTCGCCATAGCCCAGGCCCTTCATGAGGCGCGTCGGCGCATTGCGCAGTCGCAACGGCACATCCAACGTCCCGTACTGCTCGACGTCGGCCATAGCCTCGCCCATCGCTACGTAGACCGCATTGCTTTTTGGCGCACAAGCGAGGTAGACGACCGCATTCGCGATCGCCAACTCCCCCTCGGGCGAGCCCAGCCGGTCGTAGGCTTCCCAGGCGTCCAGTGTCAGCGCAAAAGCCCTGGGATCGGCGATACCCACATCCTCGATGGCCATGCGGACCACGCGCCGCGCGATGTAGAGCGGATCGCAGCCGCCATCGAGCATGCGGCAGAGCCAGTAGAGGGCCCCATCGGGGTCGGTGCCGCGCACCGCCTTGTGCAGCGCCGAGATCTGATCGTAGAACTGGTCGCCTCCCTTGTCGAAGCGCCGCCGCCCACCGCTCGCCACTTCCTGCGCAAGTGCGAGGGTGATACGTCGCTCGCCGCCCTCCGACGCGTCCGCGAGACCCGCCGCCAGCTCCAGCATGTTGAGTGCGCGCCTGCCGTCACCGTCCGCCGCCTGCGCGATGAGCTCGAGCGCTGCCGGCTCGGCGGCGATTCCCTCATTGCCGAGTCCTCTCTCCCGGTCCGAGAGCGCGGAGCCGAGCAGCGCTGCGATGTCGGCCACCGAGAGCGGCCGCAATACGTACACTCGCGCGCGCGACAGAAGCGCGCTCACCACCTCGAAAGACGGGTTCTCCGTCGTCGCACCCACAAAGGTCAGCGTGCCGTCCTCCAGGTACGGCAGGAAGGTATCCTGCTGCGCCTTGTTGAATCGGTGGACCTCGTCCAGGAAGAGCAGGGTCGGCCGGCCGTGCGCGGCGCGCGCCTCGCGCGCGACCTCCACCGCGGCGCGAATGTCCTTGACCCCCGCCATGACCGCCGACAGTTGAATGAACTGCGCTTCGGCGCGCTTGGCGATGAGCCTCGCCAGCGTCGTCTTGCCCGTGCCCGGAGGCCCCCAGAGGATGAGCGAGTGGAGCTGTCCCGACTCGATGGCGCGGCGCAACGGCTTGCCGGGCGCGAGCACATGCTGCTGGCCGACCACTTCCTCCACGGAGCGCGGCCGCATGCGGTCGGCGAGCGGCCGTGAGGGATCGGGCGCGCTCGTGTCGACCGGCGGGCTCACTGCGCGGGTGTTCCGATCACATCCGCGCCCTGGGGCGGCGTGAAAGTCAGCGCGCTGGCCGGGACGGGGACGTTGACCTGGACATCCTTGAACATGATCGTGACGATCTGGCCCAGCTTGTCCTCGAGAATCATCCGCTGCAGCGTCCCCTTGGCGTCGAAGCCGAAGAGCGCGCTCTTGAAATCCGCATCGGTGCCGCGCGGCTCGGTATACACCCAGTCGAGGCCCTCGCGTTTACCGGCGCTCGTCTCGGTGAAGTGCTGGCGCACATCGACCGTGCCGGAGAGCAACATCGCAGGCGTGGCTGACAGTGCTGCCGTCATCGGACGCACGGTGACCTGCTCGAGATCGCGATCGTAATACCAGAGGTTGCGGCCATCCGCGACCATGACCTGTCCGCCGCCCGCGCCACTCCCCTGCCCTGCGGTCGCGCCCGTGGACGGCGCAGCCGCCGGTGCGGCAGTCTGCGGCTGGATCTCCCAGCGGAATTTCCCCGGCCGCTCCACGATGAGTGTCCCCGAAGACCGTCCAACTTCAGCGCCGTGTGCATCGGCAACCGTCTGCAGGAAGGTGACCCGCAGCGTCTTCAGGTGCTCGAGATAGCGATCGAGCGGCGTCGGCCCCTGTGACGCGGTGGAGCTTCCCGATGGCAGCGGCTGCGCCGCGGCATGCGCCATCGGTGCCAGCGCCAATACCCACACAAGAGAGCCAGCGGCCATGGCCGCAGTCGCCATTCGTTTGCGCATGCTCAGTCTTCCGCCGGCGCCGGCGCCAGCACTTCGCGCGAGCCGTTCGCCTGCAACGGCCCGACGAGCCCCGCGATCTCCATCGCCTCGAGGAGCCGCGCGGCGCGGTTGTAGCCGATCTTGAGGCGTCGCTGCACGTAAGAGATCGAAGGCTTGCGCTCCGTGACGACGATTCTGACCGCCTCGTCGTAGAGCGCATCCTGCTCCGGGTCCTCCATCGCCGCCGTCGCCTCGCCCTCCTCGCCCGGCAGTCCCGGTATCGGCGTTCGGGGTCCGGAAAGGACTTCCTCGATGTAGTTGGGCGGTGTGGCAGTCTTCAGTCCCTCGACGACCCGATGGACCTCCTGATCCGATACGAAGGCGCCGTGCACGCGCGTCGGCAGGGAGGTGCCGGACGGCAGATAGAGCATGTCGCCGTGACCGAGCAGCGTCTCCGCACCCATCTGGTCGAGAATGGTGCGCGAGTCCACCTTGGCCGACACCTGAAAGGCTATGCGGCAGGGAATGTTGGCTTTGATGAGGCCGGTGATCACATCCACCGACGGCCGCTGCGTCGCCAACACCAAGTGGATACCGGAGGCGCGGGCCTTCTGCGCCAGGCGCGCGATCAGCTCCTCGACCTTCTTGCCGACGATCATCATGAGATCGGCGAGCTCGTCGATGACGACGACGATGTACGGCAGCGGCACTAGCGGCTGGATCTCCCGCTGGTCGAGCGTTGGATCGTTGGCCGCGCGCTGCAGCATCACGGGATCCAGGATGGGCTTGCCGGCGTCGTTCGCGTCCTTGACGCGGCGGTTGAAGCCGGCGATGTTGCGTACGCCGAGAGCCGCCATGAGCTGATAGCGCCGCTCCATTTCCGCGACACACCAGCGCAGCGCGTTGGCCGCCTGCTTCATGTCGGTCACCACCGGCGCCAGGAGGTGCGGGATGCCCTCGTAGACCGAGAGCTCCAGCATCTTCGGGTCGATCATGATGAGGCGCACGTGCTCGGCGGTGGACTTGTAGAGGAGCGACAGCACCATCGCGTTGATGGCCACGGACTTGCCGGAGCCGGTGGTGCCGGCGATGAGCAGGTGCGGCATGCGCGCCAGGTCGGCGACGTACGGCTGGCCGCCGATGTCCTTGCCGAGAGCGAGCGCGATCGGCGAGTGGATCTCGTCGTAGGCCTTGGAGCGGATGATCTCCCCGAGGGTCACGACCTCGCGCTTCTCGTTGGCGATCTCGAGGCCCATGACGCTCTTGCCCGGGATCACCTCCACCACGCGTACGCTCAGCACCGAAAGGGCACGCGCGAGGTCCTTGGAAAGGCTCGTGATCTGGCTCGCCTTGACGCCGGGCGCGGGCCGCAGCTCGAAGCGGGTCACCACAGGGCCCGGCTGCACGGCGACGACCTCGGCGTCGATGCCGAAGTCCTTCAGTTTCATCTCCACCAGCCGGGAGAGCGCCTCCAGTGCCTCGGCGGAATAGAGCGGCTCGCGGGTGGGCGGATCATCGAGGAGCGAGAGCGGCGGCAGCTCGCCCGCCTTCGGCGGATCGAAGAGCGGCACCTGGCGCTCCTTCTCGACGCGCTCGCTCTTCTCGACCGTCGCCGCCGGCGGCTCGATCTTGGGCGGCGGGCGGGCCGCGGCCCGCTTCTGCTCGCTCACCACCGTATCGCGCCGCGCGGCACGGCGCTCCTTGCCGACGGCCACGTCCTTCGCGCTGGCGCGCCGCTCCCGCATCCAGGAGATCCCCGCCCAACACCAGCCCCCCAGCCGGTCCATGACGGTGAACCAGGAGACGCCGAAGGCGAGCGACAGCCCCGCCATCCAGGCGGCCAGCAAAAGGAGCGTCGCCCCGAGGAATCCCAACCCGTCCTCGAGGCCGGAGCCGATGAGACTGCCGATGACCCCGCCGGCCGTCTCGCGCAAAGACCCCGGCTGCCAGTGCAGCGTCGTCAGACCGCAGCTGGCGACGAGCACCAGAATGAATCCCCCGACCCGCACCACCGAGTTGATGCGCGAGGCCGCTTCCGGCTGCACCCTCCGGTGCAGTGCCCAGGCGCCCGCGCCCAGCATCAGCGGCAGCAGGAAGGCCGGACGGCCGAGGAGAAAGAAGAGCACGTCGGCCAGCCACGCCCCGACCGGCCCGATGCGGTTGTGCACCGCCGGCGAGGCGCCCGCGAACGAGAAGCCCGAGTCCGCCGGGCTGTACGTAGCGAGCGCGATGAGCAACACGATCGCCGCGACGCCGATCGCGATAACGGCACTCTCGCGCAAGCCGCGCGCGACGGCGGCCGTGAAGCGGATGGGGCGCGCCTGCGCCTGCGATTCGGCCAATTCCTACGGCTCCGGTGAATCAGTGGAAGCAGCCACGGATTTTAGCGCAGTACCGTTTCCCGGCGCGCCTTCCCGCTTCGCGCTCGAGGGTCTCAGGCCCGCTCCATAGTGCCTCATGCGCGGTTTGCCCTTGCTACTATGCCGGCCGACCCCATCACAGTGAGACCCGATGGCTCCAATGACCACTCCCCGGCACAGCCCCCTCATCATTCTCGGCTCCGGCCCTGCAGGCTACAGCGCGGCGGTCTACGCCGCACGGGCGAATCGCAAGCCGCTTCTGATCACCGGCGTCGAGACCGGCGGACAGCTCATGACCACCACGGACGTCGACAACTGGCCCGGCGATGTCGAGGGGCTGCAGGGCCCGGCGCTGATGGAGCGCATGCGACGGCACGCGGAGCGGTTCAGCACCGAGATCGTGAACGACCATGTGCACTCGGCCGATCTCTCCCAGCGCCCGTTCCGTTTGGTGGGAGACGCGCGCAC
>Ga0134126_10003310_pt1 | contig 20207 bp, 11 predicted proteins | sample KB31752_FD_96881 | JGI IMG/M metagenome (GOLD analysis project Ga0134126, IMG submission 96881) | Terrestrial soil microbial communities with excess Nitrogen fertilizer from Kellogg Biological Station, Michigan, USA - KB3-175-2 | ecosystem: Environmental > Terrestrial > Soil > Unclassified ...
CGCCGGGCTGCGCGCGGCCGGGTTCCACTATAAGGATCTGGGCTCCATGGCCACGGTTGGGAAATCGCGCGCGGTGGTGGAGATCGGGCGGCTGCACTTCGGTGGGCTGCTGGCCTGGCTCGCCTGGATGGCTTTGCACATTACGGTGCTCATCGGCTTCCGTAACCGGCTGGCTGTGCTGTCTTCGTGGATCTACAGCTACATTTTTTTCCGTCGCGGATCCCGACTGATCACCGGGCTGGCGCCGGCCAGCATCAAACAGCCGATCGCGCCCGCGACTTCCACGTCGCAGCCGCCGCCGTCTTGACTCCGAAGGTGTTGCCGGCATCCCGGCGGCAGCGCTCTGCGCCGGCCGAGGGCGACCCCGTATCGCTGCAGGGGTTTTTCGGCGTCTTCCGCTACAGCCGTCGTGCCCTCGAGTTGGTGTGGAGTACAAACCGCACTCTCACGGTGGCGCTCGCGATCCTCACTCTCATCGCCGGCGTGTTGCCTGCATCCGTCGCCTATGTAGGCTCGCTGATCGTCGATGCCGTCGCGAAGGCCATGCAGGCCGCACAGACCACCAATCCGGCGCACGTCGTCGAGCTGGTCGTGCTGGAAGGCGCGCTCATCGCCACCATCGCGGCCGCTCAACGCGGTTTGTCGCTCTGCCAGTCGCTGCTGCGAGCCCAGCTCGGACAGCGAGTCAACGTCATGATCCTGGAAAAGGCGTTGACCCTGGATCTGAGCCACTTCGAGGATTCGGAGTTTTACGACAAGCTCACGCGGGCGCGCCGTGAAGCCTCCACGCGCCCCCTGAGTCTGGTGACCCGGACGTTTGGTCTGGTGCAGAACGCCATCTCACTGGTCAGCTATGGCGCGCTGCTCAGCCATTTTTCCCCGTGGGCCGTCACGGTGTTGCTCTTCGCAGGCTTGCCTGCGTTCATGGCCGAAACCAAGTTTTCCGGCGATGCGTTCCGCTTGTTCCGCTGGCGCTCACCCGAAACGCGCATGCAGATATACCTGGAGACCGTGCTGGCGCGTGAGGATCATGCCAAGGAAGTGAAGCTGTACGGTCTTGGACCCCGCCTGCTCGAGCGGTACCGGAATATTTTCCGCCGGCTCTACAAGGAGGATCGCGCGCTCACCATCCGACGCGACGCGTGGGGCTTTGGCCTTGGGCTCATCGGCACCCTGGCTTTGTACGCGGCGTATGCCTGGATCGCGGTGAGTACCGTACGGCGCGTCATAACACTCGGCCAGATGACCATGTACGTGGCGCTGTTCCGACAGGGCCAGGCCGCCGTCTCGGCCATTCTTTCGGCGATAGGCGGGATGTACGAGGACAATCTCTACCTGTCGACCTTGTACGAATATCTGGAGACTCAGGTGCCGCAGACCAGCGGCAACGCCGTCAAAGGGCCCCATCCCGAGGATGGGATCCGTTTCGAGGATGTCAGCTTTACCTATCCGGAGGCGGAGCAGCCGGCGCTCGAGCACATCAACCTGCATCTGGTCCCTGGGGCCAGCCTCGCGCTGGTAGGGGAGAACGGTTCCGGCAAGACCACGCTCATCAAATTGCTGACGCGTCTTTACCAGCCGACCTCCGGGCGCATTCTGCTCGATGGCCGCGATCTGACCGAGTGGGACGAGCAGGCCCTGCGTGAGCGCGTGGGCGTGATCTTCCAGGACTTCACTCGTTACCAGATGCTAGTGGGTGAGAACGTAGGGGCCGGAGACGAGCGTTACTTCGAAGACGAGACGCGCTGGCGCGATGCCGCGAGCAAGGGGATGGCGAGCGACTTCATCGATACCTTGCCGGAGCGGTATCAGACTCAGCTCGGCAAATGGTTCAAGGATGGTCGCGAGCTCTCCGGTGGCCAGTGGCAGAAGATCGCACTGTCGCGCGCCTTCATGCGCACACGGGCGGACATCCTGGTGTTGGATGAGCCCACGGCTGCGATGGACGCGCAGGCGGAGGCGGATATTTTCGAGCACTTCCGGCAGCTGGCCAAAGAGCGGATCACGATTCTGATCTCGCACCGATTCTCTACGGTCAGGATGGCGGACCAGATCGCTGTGCTCGAGCAGGGCCGTATTGTGGAGTGCGGCAGCCACGAGGAGCTGATGAAGCTCAACGGGCGGTATGCGCACCTGTTTACGCTGCAGGCGCGAGGCTATCGCTAGGGAGCTTTGGCTTCCTTGCGCATGTCCTGTCTCATGCGCTGGTAGTCGATCGGGCGGATTTCCTGGATCGGGCAGCGCCAGTGGCCGAATTTCACGAAGTCAAAGCGCGAGGAGACCGTGTAGCCGGTGGATGTGAGGGCGATGCGGTGGGCGAACTCCAGGTTGGTGCATGGCGGGGCCACTTTGATCAGGTATGCCTGAAAGGGCGTGGTCCACACCACCACCGCGTTGGTCCCGACGGGCTGCCAGCTGTCGTAACGCCCCAGGTAGGTGAAGCTTTCGACCGGCGGCCCGGCATACGATTCGTAACGATTGCGCTCCGCTTCCTGACGTTGCTTGAGAGGGATGCCAGAACAGGCGGTAAGCAGCGCCACCGCTGGCACCAGCCACGCACCGTTGAAGTTCAGTTTGCCGAAGTTCATACCGTTCACTCCTGCACGGTGATAAAACGCGGGGCTGACTCCAAAGTTGACCTCGTATTCACATCGTACAGCATGGCGACCGGAAAGTTTGTCAGCACGTCCGCGGCGCGCAGGGCGCCACCGACCAGCGGAGCCTCGGACCCGTCCATCAGATTCCGCAATGCGAGGCCGGCGCCATCGTAATCGCGCGGCAGCTCAATCAAGGTGTTTCCCCAGACCTCCTCGCCAAGGGGCGGTTGCTCGCGCTCGCCGAGCAGCCTCAGGTAGAGGCGAGGCGCGATCGAGATGACGAGTGTGCCTTCGTGGCGTCGTGCGAAAGCGCAAAGGTTCGAGGCGTGTTCTCCGCTCGTGCGCAACGGTATGTATTCACCGCGCCGAAACACTTCCTCGTGCTCACGTCGGAACTGCAACACCTTCCATGTCAGATACAGCTTGCAGCGTCCATCGGCGATATTGTCCACCAGCTGCCGGACCTGGTCTGCGTCTGATGCCTGGGCCTGGCGCAGCTGCGCCAACATCGCGCGGCGCTTGTGGTAATCGACCGGACGCCGGTTGTCCGGATCGACCAAGGAGAATTCCCAGATCTCATTGCCCTGATAGATGTCCGGAACGCCCGGAGCCGTCAGCTTGCACAGGACCTGAGACAGGCCGTTCAGCAGCCCGAAGCGCGCCAGGCGCCGCTGCACGGCCACCACATCAGCCAGAAACAGGTTGCCCTCACGCTGCTCCAGTGTCGTGCGCACGAACTGCGTCAGGGCATCCTCATACTCGGCGTTGATATTTGCCCAGCTCGTCCGCAGCTTCGCCTCGCGCGCGGCCTTGATCATGTAGGCCTCGATCCGCTCGCGGTACACGCCGTTGCCCCCGGTCTCCCACTCTTCGAGCGGCCAGCAGCCGATCAAAGTCTGGTACAGGAGGCATTCGTCGTTGCGCGAGGGCGCGGACTGGCCGTCGACTTCACGCTTGCGAGTGCGGTTCATCCGGCTCCAGCGCTCGATGGTCTTGCGCCAGGCCATGGTCATTTCCGACAGGACATTGATTCGCGCCCGGACATCCTCCGAGCGTTTGGTGTCATGCGTGGAGGTGCCCAGCATTTCATGCGGCCAATTTCTGGCTCGATATTGCGAGTCGGAATGAAATGCCTGCACACTCGTTCCATAAGCATCCGGCTCCCCACCCACCTCATTGAGAGAGGTCAAACGGTTGAACCGATAGAGCGCGGTATCCTCCACGCCCTTGGCGGTGATCGGCGCGGTGATCTGTTGGAACTTCATCACGAAGCGCAGCATCCGGCTGCGCATCTGTTCGTTCGGGGCGGGCAACTCGAGCAGCAGTGCCGAGCGCACGAAGTCCAGAATCGGTGCCTCGGTCGAGGAGCGGCGCCGTTTGGCGGCGGCGACCGCCCATTCGATGTAGCGGCGGTCGTTTTCCGACACTGTGCCGGCGATGTAGGTCCTGTAGACCGGAAAGCAGGCGATGACCTCCGCGAGCGCATGCCGCAGGCTGTTGAATGTGAAATCGCGCGAGTGTCGATCGAGCTGCGCGATCCGCGCGAGCAGGTTTGCCACCGTGTTCAACTCGGAGGACAGCGAGTGGCGTAGCACCAGGTGCTGACACTGGTAAGCCACTGTCGGCCACTCGACATTCTCGTCAATGAAGCCGCGATAGACCCGGTCCATCCGCATCCGGGTGGCCGCATCGACCAGCATCCGGTTGACCACGTTGCCGAAGTGGTAACCGGTCTCGCCATGCACCGGCCAGTCCGGCGGCAGGTGCTCGAAAGAGGCCGTGATTTTCTCCACCACCAGATAGATCGGCAAGGCGACTGGATTGGACGTGACCTCGGCCACGGCCTTCTGCAGGCGCTTGAAGTAGCTGGCGGGATCATACAACCCGTCTGGATGATCGACCCGCAGTGCGTCGATTTTTCCGCTGCCGACCAGCTCCAGAAGGAGCTTGTGAGTTGCCTCGAACGTAGCTTCGTTCTCGACGCGCAGGGCGCCGAGCGAATTCACGTCGAAAAAACGGCGATAATTGATGTCGTCGGAAGCGACTCGCCAGTAGGCGAGCCGATATGCCTGCGACTCGAGAATCTCGTTCAACGCATCGAAGCTTGCTGGTTCCTGGGGATCGCCGGCGAAGCTGCGTACCGCCGCGTCGATCGCGTGGGCTACCGAAGAATCGGACGCATACAACTGCGCGAGCTCACGCTTGCGAGCCTCCTTCTCGCGATGTCGCTCGCGGACCTGCTCCTCGGTGGGCTCGTGCCGGTCGGGGAGATCGCGGCAGGCTCGCCGCAACGCGTCCACTTTAAAGTTGGACGTATGGGCGAGCGCGCGGTCGAGCACGCGTGGATAGGTACGCGGATCGAGGGGAAAGCGGTGCTCATGATAAAAGAAGGCGAACGAGCCCAACTCCGGCTCGAAGCGCAGCTCGATCTCGCCTTTCTCGAGTACGACGCCGTACACGTCTCCCAACACCGGCACGAGCACTTTATCCGTCAGTGCGGGATTGGCGGGAGTCCAGTCGATGTCGAAGAAGTCCGCGTAGATAGAGGCCTGCCCATTCTCGAGGACATCCATCCACCAGGCGTTGTCGGAACCCATGATGCCGACGTGATTCGGCACGATGTCGAGCACGTGCCCCATGCCATGGGCGCGCAGCTCGGCGACAAAGCGCTCGAAGTCGTCGCGGTCGCCGATTTCCGGGTTGAAAGAGTTGTGATCGACTACGTCGTAACCGTGAGTGCTGCCGGCACGGGCGCGGAAGTAGGGTGAGCAGTACACATGACTGATGCCGAGTTCCGCGAGATACGGAACGATTGCCGTGGCATCCTTGAAGGTGAAGGCCGAGTTAAGTTGGATACGATAGGTGGCACGCGGAATGACCGCTGCGCGGCCACCCGTGGAATTGTGCTCATTCCCCAGCAACGCCGCGCTCCAGGAGCCAGGTCACGCTCCACGGGGCCAGCTCGTTCCGGGTCGTCGCGGCCCGGATGTTCGGATGGGTGGCGAAGATCAAACGTCCTGCCACCCGGCCGACGATCGGCACGGCGCGGTCGGTCAGATTCGCGAGCAGGTGCAGAATGGAACCGTCCTCCAGGCCCCAGTCGACCGCGAAGGCCCCGCTGGCCTCCAGCTTGATACAGGTGCCGCCGCGGATTTTGGCAATGAGAGGCACTATGTCGGCCTGGCGCGTGGCCAGCAGGCGACGAAAGTGTTCGAAGAGATCCGCGTGGCGCCGCTGCTTGAGGGCGCTCCAATCAAGATGTGCGCGTCGGAAGGTTTCTTCCAAGGTCGGATCGGGCAGGGCGGCAACTCCACCTCTGTCGTTAAATTTCTCGAAACGCGAGAACTCGCGCTTGCGGCCTTCGCGCACCTTGCCTGCAAGTTCCGGCTCGAAGTCGCAGAAGTAGGGGAAGGGCTGCGGCGCCTGCCACTCTTCGCCCATGAAGAGCAGTGGTGGTGAGGGAGCTAGTAGCAAGATGGCGTAGGCCGCAGCCAAGGCTTCCGGCGAACGTACAACGGCTGCGATCCTGTCACCGAATGCACGGTTGCCGATCTGGTCGTGATTCTGCAGGAAGTTCACGAACGCGGTCGGGGGCAGGTGCGCACTGGGCTCGCCGCGGGCGCTGCCCTGATGCGCCGAGAGCTGCCCCTGGTAACCGAATCCCTCCGCCAGGCAGCGACACAACATGGCGTGTGTATTTTCCGCGTAGTCCTCGTAGTAGCCGTCTTTTTCTCCGGTGAGGATGACATGCAGACAGTGATGCAGGTCGTCATTCCACTGTCCGTCGAAAGTCCCGGTTGCCGCGGCTGGCCCGAGAAAGCGCGCTTGGGTGGCGCCGTTCTCCAGCACCAGGAATATCTCGCGATCGCGCCCCGGTCCCTCGCGTACCGCACGCGCGATGTCGGTGAGGATATTCGGCTCGCTGTCATCCAAAATCGCGTGCACCGCGTCGAACCGCAGTCCGTCGAAGTTATATTCTTCCAGCCAGTACAAGGTGTTGTGGATGTAAAAATCCCGTACGGTGGACGATTTTTGCGAGTCGAAGTTGATGGCGGCTCCCCAGGGGGTGTGGTGCCGCTCGGTAAAGAACTGCGGGGCGTAAAGGTGCAGGTAGTTGCCTTCCGGCCCGAAATGGTTGTAGACGACATCGAGCATCACCGCGAGGCCGCGCTGGTGGGCGGCCGCAATGAATCCTTTCAACTCCTCCGGCCGGCCGTACGCGGACTCCGGGGAAAACAACAGTACACCGTCATAACCCCAGCCGCGCTGGCCGGGGAAATCGGCGATCGGCATGAGCTCGATCACCGTGACACCCAGCTCGACCAGGTGATCGAGCTTCTTTTGCGCACCGGCGAAAGTTCCCTCCGGGCTGAACGTGCCGATGTGCAGCTCGTAGATGACGGCTTCGTGCCAGGGCCGGCCCCGCCACTGCGAGTCTGGCCACTCGAACGCGGTTGGATCGATGACTTCGCTCGGACCGTGAACGTCTTGCGGGTTGCTCCGTGAAGCCGGATCGGGAACCTCGGTCTTTCCGTCGATGCGATAGCGGTAGCGACTGCCAGCCCGTGCTTCCGCGGTGACGATTTCGAACCAACCGTCCGTCTGCGGGCGCATTGCCAGAAAGCGCCGATCGTCGGCTTCGCCGTGGAGCGCCAGCTCGACTTCACGAGCCGCGGGCGCCCAAAGCCGGAACCGGACCTTGCCGTCAGCGGTCAGCTCCGCTCCATAGGGCATGCTGTGACGTCGCCGGTCGTTCATCGGTAGGCAGTCTCGCGCAGCAACGCCAGTGACCGCCCTTGCAGCGGGTACTCAGCGCCCGGCTCGATGCGATTCTGGACGAAAGGCCTATCCATCGAGGCCGTGTCCAGCACGGACCACCAGGCTCTCTCGGTGAGGAAATCAGGCAGCGTGAACGGAATCATTTCGTGGTGGGCGTTCAATAGCAGCAGAAAGTTGTTGTCCTTAACGGGACGGCCGTGCCGGTCGCGGCGCTCCATGGCAGCACCCGCAAGATATACGCCCAGGCAGCGCGCAAAGTGCTGATTCCATTCCGTCTCGGTCATTTCGCTCCCTTGGGGCGTGAGCCAGATGATTTCCTTGAGCCCGTCGGCTGTCATGGCGTCAGCCTGCAGGAAGCGGCGCCGGCTGAATACGGCATGGCGACGCCGCAATGCAATCATCTGCGCGGTGAATTCCAAAAACCGCTCCTGCTCCTCATCCAGATGCCAGTCGAGCCAGAACATCTCCTTGTCCTGGCAGTAGGGGTTGTTGTTGCCACCCTGGGTATGGCTGAGCTCATCGCCGCCGAGCACCATCGGCACGCCTTGTGACAGCAGCAGCGTGGCCATTAGATTGCGACGCTGCCTGGCGCGCAGTGTCCGGATCTCGCTGTCATCGGTCGGCCCCTCGATCCCGCAATTCCAGGAGCGGTTGTCGTTGTGGCCGTCGCGGTTATCTTCGCCGTTGGCCTCGTTGTGCTTGTCGTTGTAGCTGACGAGGTCCTGGAGCGTGAAGCCGTCATGCGCGGTGATGAAGTTGATACTGGCGTGCGGCTTGCGGCCGCTCGCCTCGTAGAGGTCCGCAGAGCCGGTGAAGCGCCGCGCGAAGTCACCGATCAGGCCGCCATCGCCTTTCCAATAGGCACGCACGGTGTCGCGGTACTTGTCATTCCATTCGTTCCAGCCGGGCGGGAAGTTGCCCACCTGGTAACCGCCGCTCCCAATATCCCACGGCTCGGCTATGAGTTTGACCTGCGAGAGCACCGGGTCCTGGCCGATGGTGTCGAAGAACGAGCCCAGCCGGTCCACGTCGAAGAGCTCGCGCGCGAGCGCCGAAGCCAGATCGAAGCGGAAGCCGTCGACGTGCATTTCCAACACCCAGTAGCGCAAGCTGTCCATGATGAGCTGCAGGACACGCGGGTGCTGCAGATTGAGTGTATTGCCCGTGCCCGTGAAGTCCATGTAGTGGCGCGGATCGTCCGGTTTCAGACGGTAGTACGAGGCGTTGTCAATGCCGCGGAATGAGAGGGTCGGACCCAGTTGGTTGCCTTCGGCCGTGTGGTTGTAAACGACATCGAGGATGACTTCGATGCCCGCGGAGTGCAGCGTCTTCACCATGGTCTTGAATTCGCTGATCCGCCCTATCGACGAGTAGCGCACCTCGGGGGCGAAGAAGCCGATGGTGTTGTAGCCCCAATAGTTGCGCAGCCCTTTCTCCAGGAGCGTCCGGTCGTCCACGAACGCGTGCACCGGCATCAACTCCAATGTCGTGATACCGAGGCGTTTGAGGTGCTCGATCACCGGGGCGCTGGCAACTCCGGCGTAGGTGCCACGCAGTTGCGGCGGGACTTGCGGGTGGCGCATGGTGAGGCCGCGCACATGCGCCTCATAAATGACCGTGTCATGCCAGGGAATCCTGGGAGCACGATCATCACCCCAGGTAAAGGCGGGGTCGATGACACGGCATTTGGGCGTGCCCGCGGCGCTGTCGCGTTTGTCGAAGGAGAGGTCGGCTTTGGCGTGCCCGACCCGGTACCCGAAGTGCGAATCGTTCCAGATGAGCGGGCCTTGCAGGTGTTTGGTGTAGGGCTCGATCAGCAGCTTGTGAGGGTTGAAGCGGTCACCCCTTTCCGGATCGTAAGGACCGTGAACCCGATAGCCGTACAACAAGCCCGGACGGGCTTCCGGCAGATAAGAGTGCCATATCTCATCCGTGCGCTCGCGCAGCTCGATGCGTTGCAGCTCGTGTTTGCCGGTCGGATCGAAGATGCACAGCTCCACCTTGTCGGCGCGCGCGGAGAAAATCGAGAAGTTGACCCCCTCACCATCCCATGTGGCACCTCGCGGGTAGGGCTGTCCGGGCCACACGGCAGTGATGGGCAGGAGCGTGCTTGCGTCCATGCCGGGTCACTCGGCGACCGCGATCAGGCTGCGCAGCGGGATGCTTGCCCAGTCGGGACGGTTGCCGAGCTCGTAGCGTACTTCGTAGAGTGCCTTCTCGATCTCAAACAGTTGCAGCAGCGGACGCATTTCATCCAAAGAGCTGTACAGGCCGTTGGCGCGCGCGACCTCGTCGTACGCGGCAATGAAGGTCCGGCGGGTCTCCTGCTCCCAGTTCTCGAGCAGGGATTCCAGCCTGGCAGCCTGGTCGGTGACCAGCTGGCTGCCGCGTTGCAGAGCCGCTCGTCGGGCGTATGCGAAAGAGCGCAGCATCCCCGCGACATCCGTCAGCGGGGAGTGTTTCAAGCGTCGCTCCTGCAGTGTCCGGCCCGGCTCGCCTTCGAAGTCGACCAGAATGAAGTCATTGCGCCGCACCAGCACCTGGCCCAGGTGATAGTCGCCGTGACGCCGGGTTTTGAGTCCCTTCGGCAGGCGCTTCGCCAGACCCTCCATACGCCGCAACAACAACGCGCGACGCTTCAGCAAAGACTCCGTGTCGGCGGCCACTTCGGGTGGCAGTTGCGCGCTGTGCTCGCCCAGCAGCGCCAAAGTCTTTTCGGCTTCAGCCAGCGCATGCGCGCGCCAGCTCGTGACGTCCTCCTGAGTGATGGGTTCTGGCGCGAACGCCGGGTCGTTGGTGGGTCTCGATAGAGCGACGTGCAGCTCGGCGGTCCTGATCGCGAGCGTCCTCATCAAAGCCAGATAGAGCCCGTGCACTTCTTCAGTGGGCGGCGCACCTGTGCGGCGGTCCTCCAGGAAGCGGACCAGGTAGTTGACGGTGTAGTCCCAGCCGTCGCCCTGGTTCATCACGAACGCTTGCAACAGCGCCAGGGTCATGACGGTGCCGTCCTGCGTTTGATATTCCACCGAGCCGGCAACCGGGACGATGTTGGGGAAGCGCGCCTGTTCGGTGAGATAGCGGCCGATCTCCAGCTCGGGATTCACCCCGGGCTGCAACTTGCGGTAGATCTTCAGGAAGAACTGCTCCCCCACCCGGACCGTCGTGTTGCTGCTCTGGCCCGGACCGGCGGTGACATTGAGCACGCTCGAGGGATCGCCGCGCAGTTCCGCATAGAGGCTCGTCGGAGTGGCGCGGATGTGCCCGATGTTGGTGGCCAGCTCCAGCGAGCCGCCGATCGCATCGACGACTACACGGCAGAAGTTCTCATCCAGACAGGCATCCGACAGCACGCCCACGGTAGCCTGTTGGCGCACGCGAGCGATCGCGGCGGGTTGCAGTTTCTTCCAGCGGGCTTCCTCGCCTTCCTCCACGGCGATGGCCAGAGGGATGAAGTACTGGTTGGTTTCAGTCGCGCTCTCGATGGTGAAAATGGTTGCCAGCCAGCGATCGAGCGAGGTCTCCCGCAAGCCGAAATCGGCCAGTCTGCAGCTCACGATCGGTGCGCCCTTGGCGGCATACCAACGTTGGGCGGCCACGAAGTGGGGAATGACGCGGCTTTCCAGTTGCACCCGCAGTCGTGTTGCAAGGCTGGCGCGCCAGGTGGCGACCCGCTCCGGGAAGAAACTGTTCCAACCTTCGACGAGCACCAGCACGGGCAGGTCGTCCGGTGCCATGCGCTCATCGTGCCACGGCGGCGCCTGCGCCTCGCGGCTCAGGCGGAACCAATAGAAGCCGTAGGCGTGCAGAGTGAGGAAGTACGGTAACTCGCCGATCGGCGGAAAGGCGGTGCTTCCCAACAGCTCGATCGGCACAGTGCCTTTGTATTCGGCGAGGTTGATCTCGACCGGTTGGGCGGAGCGCGACAGGTTCACCACACACAGGATGGTGTCGTCAGCGTACTGCCGCAGATACACCAGTACCTTGCGGTTGCCGGGGCGGATGAATTTCAAGCTGCCGCGGCCGAAGGACTGCGAGGTCTTGCGCACCTGGAGCATGCGCTTCATCCAGTTCAACAGGGAGGATCGGTCGCGGGTCTGGGCCTCGACATTCACCGCTTCGTAGCCGTAGATCGGATCCATGATGGGCGGCAGAAACAGCTGTTGCGGATCGGCGCGCGAGAAGCCGGCGTTGCGGTCGGGGCTCCACTGCATCGGCGTGCGTACGCCGTTGCGATCGCCGAGAAAGAAGTTGTCGCCCATGCCGATCTCGTCGCCGTAGTAGATGATCGGCGCCCCCGGCATGGATAACAACAGGCTGTTCATGAGTTTGATGCGCTCGCCATCATTGTCAAGGAGCGGCGCGAGACGGCGGCGGATGCCGAGATTGAGCCGGGCGCGTGGATCGGCCGCGTAGGCCTGGTACATGTAATCGCGCTCGCGGCTCGTCACCATCTCCAGGGTCAGCTCGTCATGGTTGCGCAGGAAGATGGCCCACTGACAGTTGTCGGGGATGTCCGGCGTCTGCTCCATGATTTCGACGATCGGATGGCGGTCCTCCTGCGCGATCGCCATGTACATGCGTGGCATCAGCGGGAAGTGATACGCCATGTGACATTCATCGCCGTCGCCGAAGTAGTCGCGCACGTCCTCCGGCCACTGGTTAGCCTCCGCCAGCAGCATGCGGTCGGCGTATTTTTCGGTGATGACCCGACGGATTGCCTTGATGATCGCGTGCGTCTCGCGCAGGTTCTCGTTGCTCGTGCCCTCACGCTCCACGAGGTATGGAATGGCATCGAGCCGGAAGCCATCGACGCCGTAGCCGAGCCAGAACTCCATGATACGGATGACCGCGCGCACCACGTGCGGATTGTCGAAGTTTAGATCGGGCTGATGGCTGAAGAAGCGGTGCCAGTAGTAGGCCTTGGCTACCGGGTCCCAGGTCCAGTTGGACGTTTCGGTGTCACGGAAGATGATTCGCGTGCCGCTGTAGCGGTCCGGGCTGTCGCTCCAGACATAGTAGTTCCGCTTCGGTGAGTCTGGTGGCGCGCGGCGCGCAGCTTGGAACCACGGGTGCTGGTCCGAGGTGTGATTGATGACCAGCTCGGTGATGACTCGCAGCCCGCGACGGTGGGCTTCCTGCACGAAGTGGCGGAAGTCGTCACGGGTGCCGTATTGCGGGTGGATGTTGTGATAGTCGGCGATGTCGTAGCCGTCGTCGCGACCCGGCGACGGATAGAAGGGCAGCAGCCAGATGGTATTGACGCCGAGGTCCTGGATGTACTGCAGCTTGCTGGTCAGGCCGCGGAAGTCTCCGGAGCCGTCGTCGGTGCTGTCGAGAAAGGCCCGGACATGCACTTCATAGATGACGGCATCTTTGTACCAAAGCGGGTCGCTCGGAGCCAGCCGATCGACTGATGCGTTCATCCCTTACCCCGCCAAAAGCTTTGTGCAAAGCGACGCCCCGTTCAAGCAAGGAGCATGCCCGTCGGGCGTTACAGGAAGTAATCGAAATCGCGCTCCGTCCGGACGCGGCGGCGGACGCGGAAGATGTGCGCGGGGGCGTGTTGCGGATCCAGAGATACGAAATTGCGGGGGCCGCGCCAGAGGAATCGCGAGCCGGAGAGCAGATCGTCCATTTGGAAGGTGGTTTCGGCGGGTAATCCGAGCGAGCGCAGGTCGATCGTGACCCAGCCTGACTGAGTGTAGTGTGGGTCCACATTCGCCACCACGAGCACTGATTCGGTGCCGGCGACGTTCGTTTTGCTGTATGCAAGGAGCATGTCGTTGTCGACTTCGTGGAACGCCAGGCCCTGGTCGCTCTGCAGCGGCGAATTTTCGCGGCGGATGCGGTTCACTCGTGCGATGAGCTCCTTGAGGCTGGAGCCGCGGTTACGGTCCCAGACGCGCAGCTGGTATTTCTCGGAGTCCAGATATTCCTCGCTGCCTTGCTCGCGTGCTTTGTCCTCCATGAGCTCGAATGCCGGGCCGTAGATGCCGTAGCTGGCGCCCAGCGTGGCGGCCAGTACCAGCCGCACCATGAAGGCCGGCCGACCGCCGTACTGCAGATACTCCGGCAGGATGTCAGGTGTATTCGGCCAGAGGTTGGCGCGGAAGAACTCGGACACCGGCGGCGAGGTGAGCTCCTTGAAGTAGGCTTCTAGCTCGCGCTTGGTGTTGCGCCAGGGGAAGTAGTTGTACGACTGGGTGAAACCGGCCTTGGCGAGACGGTACATGACCTTCGGACGGGTGAAAGCCTCGGCAAGAAAAATGACGTCCGGCTGCGTGCGGCGGATCTCCGCAATCACCCACTCCCAAAAGGCAAATGATTTGGTGTGCGGATTGTCGACGCGAAAGATGCGTACACCCTGCGCCATCCAGTATTCGAATACGCTCTTGAGCTCGCTCCATAAGGCCTTCCAGTCCGGCGTCTCGAACCAGAACGGGTAGATGTCCTGGTATTTCTTGGGCGGATTCTCGGCATATTGAATCGAGCCGTCGGGGCGCTTCAGGAACCACTCGGGATGCTCTTTCACGTAGGGGTGGTCGGGGGTGACCTGAAAGGCGATGTCGAGTGCGAGCTCGATTCCATGCTCGCCGGCCTTGGCAATCAGGCGCCGGAAGTCCTCCAGTGTTCCCAACTCGGAATGGATGGCTTTGTGGCCGCCGTCGGCGCTGCCGATCGCCCACGGGCTGCCCGGATCGCCGGGCTCGGCCTGCGCCCGGTTGTTCGGTCCCTTGCGCTCGGTGAGGCCGATCGGATGGATCGGCGGCAGATAGAGCACGTCGAAACCCATCGCGGCGATCTCAGGCAGGAGGGCTTCGACATCGGCGAAGTTGCCATGTTGGCCTGGCTTGTCCGCCGCTGAGCGGGGAAACAACTCATACCAGCTCGAAAAGCGCGCTCTTTCCCGCTCGACGTCGATGGCCAGCGGCGGGTCGTGCCGCGCAATGGTTTGCGGGTCGGGATGGCGCATCGCGACCTGATGGATGCTGTCGCTTTGCGCCAGGACCACCCGCTCTTCGCGATCCCGGACAGGATCGGCGATGGCGTTGGCCCAGTCCTTCAAGGACCGGGCATCCGGTTCGCGCACGCGCTCGCAAACCTCGCGTGCCAGAGCGGCACCCTGACGCAGATCGAGCTCAATGTCCTGGCCCGCTTCGAATTTCTTCGCCAGGCCGCGGCGCCAGGACTCCAGGTGATCCACCCAGCCGGCGACCGTGTAGGTGTAGCGACCGAGCGATTGCACGGTGAAGCGCCCCTGCCAGCGGTCGTTGCCTATGGGGCTCATCAATACGGCATGCCACTCCGACGAGCCGTCGTGACGGTAGAAGAGGGTCGCAGCGACGGCGTCATGGCCGTCGGTGAAGACGTCAGCCTCCACGGCTACGCTTTCGCCGATTGCGCGCTTGGCCGGAAACCGGCCGCAGTCCACCCGCGGCGTGATGTTTTCAATGACAACCCGGACTTTGCTCATATCGTTTCATTGGCTGAAAGTGGCCTGCGGCCCCGGCCCCCGGCGTCACTCCGGAGTGAGGACCACGATCCCCAGCGGTGGCAGCCGCAAGCTCAACGAGTGGTAGTGCCCATGGGAGGGGAGCGGGGCAGCTTCGATGCCGCCGAAATTGCCGATGCCCCCGCCGCCGTAATAGGGCGCATCGCTGTTGAGTCGCTCGAGCCAGCGCCCGGCGCGTGGCACGCCAATCTGGTAATTGTCGCGGGGCACCTGCGTAAAGTTGCACGCGACCAGCGCAACATCTCCGGAGCGGCTCTTACGCAGGTACACCAGGACGCTCATGTCGCCGTTGTTGGCATCGACCCATTGAAAGCCGTCATTAGAGAAGTCGAGCTCGTACAGCGCGGGAGTCTTGCGATAGAGCTGGTTCAGGTCGCGCACCCAGCTCTGCACGCCCGCATGCCGCGGGTACTGTAAAACGTGCCACTCCAGGCTCCCGTCGTGCTGCCACTCGCGTTTCTGGCCGAAGTCGCAGCCCATGAAGAGCAGCTTCTTGCCGGGGTGCGTCCACATGTAGCCCAGGAACAGGCGCAAATTGGCGAACTGTTGCCATTCGTCGCCGGGCATCTTGCCGATGAGCGAGCCCTTGCCGTGCACCACCTCGTCGTGCGAGATCGGTAACACGAAGTTCTCGGTGAACGCATACCAGATACTGAAGGTCAGCTTGTTGTGTTGGTACTTGCGGTGCACCGTCTCCGTCTGGAAGTAGGCGAGGGTGTCGTGCATCCAGCCCATGTTCCACTTCATGCCGAAGCCCAGGCCGCCCAGGTAGGTCGGTCGCGAGACCATCGGCCACGCGGTCGACTCCTCGGCGATTGTCTGGGTGTCCGGATGGTCGCGGTAGACCGCGAGATTCAACTGCTTGAGGAATTCAACAGCGTCGAGATTCTCGTGGCCACCGAAGCGGTTTGGGATCCACTCGCCGGCGCGCCGGCCATAGTCGAGATACAGCATCGAGGCGACCGCATCCACCCGCAGTGCATCGATGTGATACATGTCGAGCCAGAACAGTGCGTTGCTGGCCAGGAAGTTGCGCACCTCGGAGCGGCCGTAGTTGAAAATCGAGCTGTTCCACTCGGGGTGGTAGCCCTGGCGCGGATCGGCATGCTCGTAGAGGTGGGTGCCATCGAAGTAGGCCAGACCATGCTCATCGGAGGGGAAGTGCGAAGGGACCCAGTCCATGATCACGCCAATCCCGCGGCGATGCAGGTAATCGACGAAATACATGAAGTCCTGCGGGGTCCCGTAGCGCGAGGTCGGCGCGAAGTAGCCGGTAACCTGGTAACCCCAGGAGCCGTAGAACGGGTGCTCCAGGATCGGCACCAGTTCCACGTGCGTGTAGCCCATGTTGCTCACATAATCGGCGAGGGCGTGCGCCAGCTCGCGGTAGGTGAGTGAGCGGTTATGCTCTTCCGGTACCCGTCGCCAGGAGCCGAGATGAACCTCGTAAATGGATATAGGCGCGTCCAGCGCGTTCGCGCGCGATCGCGTCCGCATCCATTCCTCGTCACCCCATTCATACGAGAGGTCCCAGACAACCGAGGCAGTTCGCGGCGGCACCTCCGCGTAGAAGGCGAAGGGGTCGGCCTTGTCGACCGTGTAGCCCTCGTTTCGAGAGATGATGTGATATTTGTACAGGTCTCCCGGACGCACGGTCGGAATAAATCCTTCCCAGATTCCGGAAGAGTCGCCGCGGGGCTCGAGGTGGTGGGTGCGCGGGTTCCAGCCGTTGAAGTCGCCTACGACTGAAACCGATGCGGCATTCGGCGCCCACACGGCAAAATGGGTACCCTGGTCGCCCGGGCGCTCCTGGGAGCGCACCGGATGAGCGCCGAGCTTTTCGTAGGCCCTCACATGCGTGCCTTCACGAAAGAGGTAAATGTCCTGTTCGGTGAGCAGCATAGTAGTTACGGTCCTGTTAAACAGAAAACTTTAGCAAGTCCCATGCCTATTGCCTGTATTTTGCTCGCTGTGATGATGGGTTGGAGTATGACAAGCACAGCGCAGACAAGCCAACTGGCCGCTCCGATCGTAATAGGCCATCGCGGTGCCAGTGGTTACGTGCCCGAGCACACGCTTACATCGTATTTCATCGCCATACAGGACGGTGCTGACTACGTGGAGCCCGATCTCGTCATGACGAAGGACGCCGTGCTGGTCGCGCGTCATGAGAACGAAATAGGCGGAACCACGAACGTCGCGGAACATCCCGAGTTTGCCTCGCGACGCGCGACCAAGGTCATCGACGGCACGTCCATAACGGGTTGGTTCACGGAGGATTTTACACTCGCCGAGCTCAAGACACTGCGAGCGCGCGAGCGTATTCCTGAGACACGGCCCGGTAACACGCGATTTGACGGCCAGTTCGAAATTCCAACCTTCGAAGAGATTCTCGCGCTCGTGCACGGCGTAGAGGAACAACGTGAGGCGCGGGCTCGTCAGCTCGGCTTGCCGCCGCCGCAGCGGATCGGTGTGTACCCGGAAACCAAACATCCGACGTACTTCGCCAACGCCGGTCTGCCGATGGAGGAGCTTCTGGTTCGAACGCTCGAGCGCCACGGCTACAAGGGACGCAAGGGGTTGGCCTATATCCAGTCGTTCGAGACAAGCAATCTCAAGGCGCTGAGCAAAATGACCCAACTCCCGCTGGTGCAACTCATCGACGCCGAGGGTGCGCCTTACGATCTGGTCGCGAAGCATGATCCACGGACCTACGCCGATCTCATCACACCGCAGGGTCTGGCGCAGATCGCGACCTACGCCCAGGCTATCGGACCGTATAAGTTGCTCATCATTCCGCGCGCTGCCGATGGCAAGCTCGGTGAGCCGACCTCTTTGGTCGCTGATGCACATGCTTGCGGACTTCAGGTGCACGCGTGGACTTTTCGGGCGGAGAACACATTCCTGCCCTCCGATTTGCGACGCGGGGCCTCCCCGAGCGCTTACGGAGATCTCGAGGCGGAGCTGTTGCCCTATCTGCGGGCCGGAATGGACGGATTCTTCACCGACCAGGCGGATCTCGGCTTGCGCGCCCGCGCGGTGTTTCTTCACAAGTAATCGGCAAGCTATGAACATCGAGCTCACACCCACCGAGGCGCGCATCATCGGCTGTCTCATCGAGAAGCAGATCACGACACCCGATCAGTACCCGCTGTCGCTCAACGCTTTGGTGAATGCGTGCAATCAGAAGAGCAATCGCGAGCCGGTACTGGATCTCGATGAGCGCACCGTCCAACAAACTCTCGACGACCTCGGGCGTAAGCACTTCGTGGTGGAGAAGTCGGGATTCGGGAGTCGTGTTCCCAAGTACCAGCATCGGTTTTGTAACACCGAATACGGCACCCTGAAGCTGGATCCGCAGGAGCTTGCGATTGTGTGCGAGCTCCTGTTGCGCGGACCGCAGACCCCGGGTGAGTTACGGAGTCGCGCCGTGAGGATGGCTCCTTTCGCCGATGTCTCGGAAGTGGAGGCCGCGCTCACGCGGCTTAGCGAGCCCGAGGATGGGCTGGCCCATGGGTCCTCCGGGCCGTTCGTCGTGCGGTTGGCACGTGAGCCCGGCCGGCGCGAGTCGCGTTATGCCCATCTTTTCAGTGGCGAGGTAAGTGCTGCGCACGATGACCCGCAGGCGATGACATCGGATAAGGCGGGCGGTGAATCCCGAGCTGCTTTGACGACGCCCGAGACCGCGTTTCCTGACATGAGGCAGGAGCAACGGTTGGTGCGACTGGAGGATGAAGTGCGTGCGCTGCGTGCGGAGTTGAATGACTTGCGAACCCGGCTCGGCGGATAACCGGAGCAGGCTCCCAGTTCAGCTGGCCCGCAGGGCGGTGGCCACCGGGACGCGGGCTGCGCGGACCGCTGGGAAAATTCCGCCAATCAACCCGATCGCCAACGCCCAGGCGATTCCCATACTGATCAGGTGCGCAGTGACTGACATCCGGACACTGATCCCGGACGGGCTCACGACGCTGCCGTTGAACCACGCCCACGCGATGAGGCTGCCCAGCAGCGCGCCCGGAATCGCGAGCAACAGCGACTCCAACAATACCGCCGCCAGTATGGAGCCGGAGCGGAATCCGATCGCACGCAGGGTCGCAATGTAACGCCGGCGGCTGTCAACGACCGAGTACATGACGTTGATTGCGCCCAGGCTGGCACCGATCGCCATGACGGAGCCGACGAAGTAACTGAGAAAGTCCATGATGCCGCCCACGGCCTCGGCATAGATCTGTGCCCATTCGGCTTGGCGCTTGACGTCCACGTTGATGGCGGGGTTGGATTGCAGACTCGCTTGAAACCGCTCGAAATGCTGTGGTGAATCGAGTATGACGAAGATGGACTGGATCTCGCTGCCGCCTACTGCTGAGGCGAGCGTGCTGTTATCAGTCAACAGCGCGCTGTCGAAGGCGCCTCCCTCCGCCGCGAAACGCCCCACTATCGTCCATTCGGAGCCATGCACGCGCACCTTGTCGCCGATTTCCATGTGCTCGAACTGCTCATAACGCGATGTCGCGATAATGACTTCGTGCACGCCACGCGTGAACATGCGGCCGGCGATGAGGTGGATTTCAGGGAATACCTTGAGTAATCCCGGATTGACACCGAACAGGGCTGATTGCGTGCGAACGTGGTCGCGCTTTTTGAACATAGGGACGAAATAGGCAGTCTGCGTGCCCAGCAGAGGCTCGCCGTCCTCGCCTTTCTTCACGCCCGGAGCGTTCTCGACGATGCCTACTACGCTCTGAGGCAGGTTGCTGTTGAACGGACTCTGCGCACCTTTGCTGGTCACTACCGCGCGATCGTCGCGGACTCCCTGGTCGGCCATCCGGCGTGCCCCGACACCCATCGAGAGCATCGACACCAGCACCGCGACCACACTCGTGATGCCTGTTACGGTCACTAATGCCGCAACCCATCGCTGTCGGATGCTGATGAGGCTTACCTCGAGCACGGCGAACATCTGTTTAAGTGGCGCCACGGTCTGCGGCATCTGCACCTCGACCCTGACGGCATTGCGCGCAATCGGCAGGATCCATGTGGCAAGCGCGATCCCAATCGCGGCGGCCACCACGGACAACGTCACGGCTTCCGCCAGAACGATCCAGAACAGGCCGAGGCCGGCAGCCTTGAATGTCCCGACCACATCGAAGGTCCAGGTGGGCGAGCCGTCCCGCTGCAGCACCGGCGTTTTCACCGGGATCCGCTCGCCCGCGTGCCAACCTTACTTGCGCGCCAGCGACTCGCTGATGAGCAATCCCGTGCGTGTTTTCTTCATTGCCTCAATTGCCGCGCTCGAGGTGGCAAAGTCGCCTACGGTC
>Ga0134126_10003311_pt1 | contig 20203 bp, 19 predicted proteins | sample KB31752_FD_96881 | JGI IMG/M metagenome (GOLD analysis project Ga0134126, IMG submission 96881) | Terrestrial soil microbial communities with excess Nitrogen fertilizer from Kellogg Biological Station, Michigan, USA - KB3-175-2 | ecosystem: Environmental > Terrestrial > Soil > Unclassified ...
ACAGACCTCACGTACAGCTTGAGGTCCACCTCGCAAACGACGACGAGGAATCCTCTCGGCCTGCTGAACAAAGAGAAGAAGCAGCGGGGATTTGTCGCGGACTAGACACTCACGCTTCTTGCTAAGAACTGGGCTCTGCCTGGTCGGGGCAGAGGCCGAGAAATATGGAAGAGAGTTTCGATTTTTCGTGTGTGTAATACGTGTGAAGATAGGGCGATTTTGCGGTTTTCAACGCTTTCAGCGTATATTTTTTTCAATAAGTTCTTTGGTTTGAGTGGACGGGTGAGGTTCAACTCCCCCTCCCGGCACCATGCCTCAGAGAAGAGGGAACTCGCGTAGATTCCCCGCTAGCAAAGATCAATCGAGCAATCCTGGTGCTTGAGAATACCGGAGGCGGCAGTTCGCGCGCCCGGCTTTCGGGTCGTAGAACGATGTCGCAAGAAGCACGAAACCGAATTGCTGAGTCTCTGAGACGGCGCTGGGCAAAGGTGAGGGGAGCAACCGCTAAGTGGAAGCGTACCCTCTCGCCAGCCGCAAGACCCAGGATCATTGCCGCTCAGAAGGCGAGATGGGCGAAGTTCAGAGCGACAGAAACCGGTGATTGTTCTTCAAATGGGAGTGCATGGCTGCCCATTGCTGTGAAAACCGACCTGCGTTCGAAATCATGCAGCAATTTACGTCGTCGCGAATCTAATCATTGTGAGAAATCGTGGTCGATTGGTTCGCTTCATCGTTATTGTTCAATGCATTCTTTTTCTGGCTCACTGGCTGCTCTACAGGACCTGGACTTTTCAGGAACATGCGTCCGGCTCGATCTGGTTGAGCGTAGGCCTGGGCTTCCTTTCGATAACGTTCATTTCGGCTTCGCTGCTGGCTTTTAATTACACCAACGCGGCCGTGCGATTTTACTATCGCATCGCGGCGGTATGGGCAGGGTTGCTGAGCTTTCTCTTCGTCGCAGCTGTTTGCGCCTGGGCAGTTTTTGCCGTGACCAGCGCAGTCGGAGCTCATCTAAATTTTCATCGCCTCGTCGAACTCCTCTTTGGAATCGCCTTGCTCGCCGGACTCTCGGGGGTTATAAACGCGAGCCTGACCCGCATCACTCGAGCCACGGTGCGCCTGGCGAATATGCCTGCGGCGTGGCGCGGACGCAGGGCCGCGCTCATCAGCGACCTACATCTGGGTCACGTGCGCAACGGGAACTTTCTGCGCCGCATGATTGCGAAAATTCTGCGCGAAGAGCCGCATGCGGTCTTCATTGCCGGAGATTTATATGACGGCACCGCCATAGACGCGATGAAGGCTGCAGCGCCGCTAAGCAAACTGACAGCTCCGCACGGCGTTTATTTTGTCGCCGGAAACCATGAGCAATTCCGTGACGACAGCAAATATTTAAACGCCGTGCAGGCGGCGGGCGTACGTGTGCTGCACAATGAAAAAGTGGAAGTTGACGGATTACAAATCGCCGGTGTGCCATATCGCCTTGCGTGGGAACCGAACGTCTTCGCCTCGGTGCTGCGCGCCCTGCATCTCGACCCTAACCGCGCCAGCATTCTCCTTACCCATGCTCCTGATCACCCTGAGATCGCCGAGGCTGCCGGCGTAAGTTTGCAGCTTTCCGGACACACGCACTTGGGCCAGTTCATTCCCTGGAGTTGGATCGCCAAACGCATTTACCGGCAGTTTGTGTACGGGCTGAGCCAAATCGGAAGGATGCAGGTTTTCACGTCCAGCGGTGCTGGCACTTGGGGACCGCCGCTGCGGCTCGGCTCCAATCCAGAAATCGTATTGCTGCAGTTCGAATAAGGCCCCAAGCTTCTGGGCTTGAACAGCCGCACGCCCGAAACCTGACGAGATAGACGGAGTAGACAGCCGAAAAAAGAGCTGACCTGCTGCCCATGTCTAGTGCAAACCGGTCAACCGCGCGTCAACGTTCGCTTCAGATCATTTGCAACGGATATTCACATTCAATGTGAAAAACTTGGCGGGAAAAGAAGAGACGCTGTGACATTGGTTATGCTCCAGTCTCCCGTTCCTGCGAGGGCGTAGACCTCCGAGCGTTGTTATGGACGCGACAAGGTCAACGTTTCGCCCTGCTCGACCGAGCCTGTTCGGCAGCGGTTCACCGGAAGCGCTCCAAACCAGAATGCGGACAACTCGGCGGGATCCGCAACCAAACAGAGCGCGTAAACTCCGGGTTCGATCGCTTCAATAGATGATGGCGCGTGGCTAGCAGCATCCGTTTGGTTACCGCTCCAGCCGACAATTGTGCCAACTGCTTCGATGGCTCCTTTGTGCACGAGGTAAGGCGTTATCGAGCTGTCGGAAACGTGGCCAGGAGATTCGAGGTTAAGAACCAACATCCCTCCCGAGGTATCTAACTCGATTGTGTTTGCATCGGGCTTTTTGTCGTTGTCACGTGAGACTTGTAAGCGCACCATCTTAAGGGCGTACCCTTGCGCGGCAACCGTCAGACCGACTTCTGCCGTCCCCGGCGGCAATTTCACTTCGAAGTGACCGTTCTGATCAGTGCGGGTGAACCAGTGCGGTGTGCCCGGAGGAACCCACACCTGCACCGCAGCACCCGCCACCGGACCGTGGCTGGACATCACATAGAACGGGACACGTTCAGAGGGATTGAGAACCAGTTTGAGTTCGCTCTCGGTTCCCTCCGCGATCTGAAACGGCATTGGATCAGAAACGCCGTCAATTGACTCTGCCGTCGCGGCATATTTTCCTGGAGACAGATCTTCTAGCTCAAAGCCGCCGCTGTCGTCAGTGGCTGTCGAGATTTTGGCTCCGTTACTGATCTCTTCGAGTGTCACTACCGCATTGTTCTGCCGTTTCCCAGTCTCGGAGACCACGATTCCGTGCACAGCAAAGAGAGGTAGCGTCAGGTCCAGCCATGCGCTAGTCTCGCCAATTGTCCGCACGCTAACACCCATAACGCGTCGGCTGATCGGTGGATTCGCAGCACGCGCCTCGACGGTCCATTTGGTTTCGTCGACGCCAGGCGTGACAGGCACCACTCCTTGGAAGAAACCGTTGCCGTCACTTATCAGCGTTACTGGCTCGCCGCCTGCCTCGTTGTGAAAGATCAGCCGGGCCCGCACGGGTTTTGTGCTGAGCCGTACCTGACCCGATAGCTGCATAAATGGCAGAGTCAATCGTAGAGGCCCGCTGTTTGCGCTCAGGTTGAAGAACCTCTGTAACCACGGCCTACCGTCGGAGCTGCTAACGTCGAAGCGATAGTTTCCGGCGACCATGCCGCGCCGTTCCCATCGCCCCTCCGCTGCAGTGGTCTCATGGTCTGCGATTCGTCTCAAGCGCGGCATCGTCGCGTCCACTGTAAGCTTCCATGGCCGACCGTTAGGATCGAGCTTTGGAGTGATCACGACCCCGAGTGTTAAGTCCTCTAGTAGCAGGGGAGAATGAATCCGGATGTCATCGCTCTCTTGCACATCCACTTCACGAACGGCACTCGCCGTAGCACATTCGACACTCAACACGTATTTGTTAGCCGGAATAGCAGCGAAATGAAACTCGCCAATCTGGTTCACCGGAACTGAAAAGCTGGTTTTGGGGTCGGGCACTCTTTCAAGGTCGGTATCTGGTGCGCCACGCCGGTCCACCTCGGCTCGCAGCGTTGCGCGACAAGGATTGGGTGGGTTCGAACCATCCCTTCGAACGGCTCGCCCGGAGACAGATGCTGCTTCTGCCTGCGAACTGAAAACTGCGAATGCCACGAGCAGTACTGTTCCGATCAAACTCCTGGGTATGCGTTTGACGGATAAACGATCTGGCCGGCTCAAGGTCTGCACGGGTTCAATCCACTTAGCTTGGACGATCTGAAGCGCTCAGGAATTGGGGCCGGAGTTCGCTCCCGGCCCCCGTTTCAAAACCCTACTGCTGCCACGTGGTTACGTTCGAACTGCCATTGCTTCCGAATCCTTCGGTCGCCATGATCTGATAATTCATTGTTCCCAGACTCATGCCATGGCTTCTCCACGCGTTCACGTGGTTGGCGAAAGTGATGGTATTGTTGCTGCCCAGGCTTCGATTGGATGTACGGACGCTCCAGAACTGCGTGAAAGGTCCGTTGCCTAGAATGTTTGGGCCGCTCTTGCTGACTTTATAGATGTTGTACGTGCCACCATCGCTGTTTACCGTTCCCAAGGACTGGGCTCCGTTGCCTGGGGGCGTAAAAGGGCCGTGACTGTCCACCACGTAATACTCGACCAACGGGTTGGTGGACCAACCGTACAGGGCTAAATATCCGTTTGAACCCGGAGAAAAGTTGCCGGCGTTGTAGCCGACAACTCTGCTTGTCGAGCCCGGATTCCAGCCTTTCCCGGCGACCATATCTCCGCTGGAACCAAGACTCCAAGTCGTGCTGTAATTGCCGCCGCCAAAATTACCGGTCATGGTCATGCATGCCGATCCGGAACTCAAAAAGAACGAATAGAAAAATCCGTTATTGGTTCCAGTTTGGTTGCTGCAGACGGTTTGAGCTTTTGACTGCTGCGCGAGACCAAAGAACAACGAGGTCGAAACCAGCAGCACTATCATCCTGAATAGTCTTTCTGACTCCATTAGCTACCTCCTTGTGGGGATCCGGGCTGCTCGGCCCGGCATATTTGAGGATCACCAAAGACGGACACCGTCCGTGGGTTCGGCCCCAGAGCCAATTGTCTGGTTCGGGCAACTCCGGTGACTGTGCATCAACCCAGCGATTGTCTCTTTGTTACTCCGATCGAGCCGCTCTGGTTTCGGCTTATCGATCGGGCAACTCAGATGCATGTACCCCAGGCGAAGTTTTCTTTCTCAGTCACCTAAAGCGATTTAGATTCGATTTAGGTTCCTAGTAACGATTTGCTGGCAGCCGGGGCAGGAGCTTCGCCGCCCACGCGGCAGAGTACGAGAGTTCGAGGTAACACGAATCGGAAACAATTCCCAATCAACGGCTGTTTGCAAGGGGAATTTCGTGTTAAAAAGCTGGCGGGAAAAGAGAAAGGCTGTGACATTGGTTATGCTCCAGTCGCCAGCTCCTGCGAGGGAGCGAACGTCGTGGATACATGTACCGTCACAGCCCTTGATGTAATCACTGCTTTCGCAGTTCCAAACCCCAACTGTTCCTCGCAGAAGCAGTCGGTTTTTTCGGGTTTGGTTACCCTTCGGGTTGCCCCGCCGAGCAGATCACTCAGCTTACTTCGGACTGGCTCGTTTTATTTAGCCAACCCTTTCAGCCGTCGACGTGAGCAACATTAAAGAGTTGTTCCAGACGTGTCAACGCAGTTTTTGCCGGAAACTCAAGATTTCTGTGAAAGCTTTTGTGGAAAACAGGGACGCATTTCTCGACTTCCTATTAGTTCTGTTGCAACGGCTCCGATGCAAGGTTCAGTAACTCTCGCTCTTGGGGCGAAAAGCTGTCATAAAGATCAGAGTTGAGATAGCGCTCGCGAGCGGCCGGAGGTATCGCGCGCAGAAGCTGAATCGCGTTCTTCACCGCTGGCCGCAGCTCGTGCGAATTTTGTGGAGTCGAGGAGATCACTTCGATCTTCGGTGTCGTAATCACTGGACTTTTGTCCGGCGACCGGTTGTCCTCGCTGCCGCTAGTTAGAGGATGTCGGTCCCGATAGTCATTGGGAGCACTCGAAGGCTTCGGCCGTGTGTTTTCACGATTTGGTTCTGAGGGCGATTTGTCGGCGCAACCGTTGTCTGGGTGACGATAGTCGGGACGGCAACGATCGCGGTCAGCACCATCTTCGTAACGTCGTTGATAACCGCGATCGTCGGGATAGTAATCGTACGGATAGTAGTAAGAATAGGGAGCGCCCCAGAACCACGGATTCCAATACGGCCACGCGCCGAACGCAAAGCCCCAACTGTACCAAGGGTAGCCGAAGCCGTCAAAGAAGGGGCCGTGGCGGAATCCGTCAAAGCCTCTACCTCGAAAACCACCGAAGCCGTTGTGAAAACCGCCAAAGCCGCTGCCACCGCGAAGGCCTCTGCCGTTGCTGAATCCGCCAAATCTGCCACCGTGACCAAAGCCGCCGCCGTGGAAGCCGGCGGCTCCACCATGGAAACCGCCACGCTGGGCAAAGCTAGTTGGAGGGACGCTAGCGAGAAAGAGAGAGAGCGCCAGGGAAAAAGAGATATTCAGAAAGAAGGTGCGGTTCATGGGACTTCCTCCAACATCATTGAGATGTCCCGAGCCTCTTCATTCGCCGTCGAAAGAGATGCCTTGACGAATGAGTTGAGTTCCCCAGCACAGGAATTGTACACCTGGGTCGCGTGCCGAGAGTCATTCACGGTGCAGATCAGAACCGCCTCAAGCGTCGTGATGCCTTGTCCGACATGACCGGTGCGCATGGCAAAGTCGTTCGACCTCGCGCTAACGGCAAGGGAAACGGCAGGTGTATGCGGTAAGTGATTGAAAGTATAGTGAGCGCGGAAGGAATCGAATCCGTGCTCAAATGTAAATACAACAACTTAGAGCGCAGCAGACGGCACAAAACGCGCTCTTTTCGATGCAGCGCAACGCGAACGGCATGTAAACGGCATGTGATAGGCTGCCGAAGCGGCAGCCCCTCACGGGGTACTCTTCTCCCCCAGCGGTCAATGAGTGTAATAGGGATTTATCACCACTTGAAACGATCGCTCAACGCAACAAAATACCAAAGCATTGCTTTTCAAATTCCGATCTTCGCCGACCGGTGCTCCAGCCAAGAATTCAGCCGTGACTGCATTTCCGGGGAGTTGCAGTGGAAATGAATGCCCGCCTTACCGTGTTTATTCGTCCCAGATCACGACACCTTTGCCAGCAATTGTGTCAGTAGGCAATTCTTGCGACGTTTACTTCAGCTCCGAGTTCCTGAGGCCTCGGAGTGTTTAGTGCAAGCCAGTTGCTGCTGACATTGATACTCATACACTTCAGGTGATCACCTGAAACTGTACGAAGTGAGACCGACAGCGTGACAGGGCAACGAAAGTATCGTCGTTGGTGTGTGTTCATGTGGCGCCCGAGCCTTACCGGCTAATTGATGCCTTGGATGGCCAACGGAAAGACCGGTTCCATCACCGAAGCACCGCCGTCCACGAAGAGCAGCTGACCAGTGATGAAACTCGCCTGGTCAGTGCAGAGGAGAACCACAGCGTTACCTACGTCGGATGGGAGGCCGAGGCGCCTCATGGGCGTCCAGCCGCTCTCGTGCCAGTCTTTAATCATCTGGAATATCTGGGGCGGCAGCCCGCTGAGGACACTGTCGTCACAGGCGCCCGGACTGATGATATTCACCGTGATGCCCTTCTGGGCAAGAGCGACCGCGAAATAACGAGCCAGCGCTTCCTTCGCTGCCTTCGCTGAGCCCATAGCAACCCAAGGTTGCCAGCTGCCGGTTTGCCCGCCGGGCGCATAGGTGATGGCGATGATCCGGCCGTTCTTGCCCATCATCGGCACCGCTGCGCGGACCGAAAGCAGAAACTCCGTCGCCTGGGTGTCAAACGTCGCCTGCCACGCCTCGAGCGGGATCGCCATCGGTTCCGCGTAGAAGCCTGTGGCGATCGTCGCCCTGGCGTTAGAAACGAAGATGTCTAGGCCTCCGAATTGGGACTTGATGGTGTCAAACATGCGCTGGATGTCTGCAACCTTGCCGACATCCGCCTTGATCACCAGAGGCACCGCACCATGCTCTTTCAGGAGGTGCGCGGTGTCTTCAGCGGCCGCGTCGTTCTCCTTGTAGTTGATTGCAATTCTTTTCACCCCTTGCTCAGCGAGCTTCAGTGCGATTCCGCGGCCAATACCACGTGACGCCCCTGTAATCAGAGCGGTCTGTTGCGTGAGTGTGATCGGCATGACACCTCCTGTGCGTGTGTACGGATTGACAGATTGGTCTCGATCTCGTGTAAAGCTTAAAGAGGCCGTGAACACCGGCGAACGGCAACATCGCGTAAGAAACTGGAGTTGTAATGCCTAGGGCCCCGCCTATTATGCATTTCTAACGGGGAACACTTTTATGCTTGCCGGTTCCATTTGTCAAGAGCGCACGAACTGCCCTACTACGCAAGCAGGCAATTTCACCAGTTGCGCCCTGGGGACGGGTTTTGAGTGCAATGGCGATTTATCAACAATCATTTGTGAATTTTGCGTTCAGCAAATTCTAGAAGCCCTGGTGCCGGATACCATCCTGATGGGTCATGGTCCACGCCTTCCTGCCTAAACACCAATGCGCCCTTCTCAATTAGAGAGCGGATTGCAGCGTGAATATCTTCTTCGCAATCATCGGGACCAAAGTTCAACGCCTCCCTTGAAACAACGGGGAACCAAAGATACGCATACCAACCAACGTGATCGACCGAACAAATGATGCTCGCGTCCAGTTCCGTCATTTCTGTCCAGTTCGCCTGCTGCATCGCGCTCCGCGTCTGCGAGATTGGCCGCAACTCCTTCTCAAGGGCCGCCTCGATGGGACCGTGAGGAACGACGGGCATACGATATGCAAGAGCCAAACAACCCGGCGACGGCAGAATGGGGCCTCGAATGTCAGGGGCCGGACTGGAGTTTGAAGTCCGCCAACCTTCCGGGTTTGCATGGATAAGCTTTTTCTTGCGAATGAGTCCAACTATCGCTACTTGAATATCGCCGTCTGGCGCATTCACCTCAAGACCGAGAATCTCTTTGTGCACGAATGGAAACCAGAGATCCGTCGATTGCCAGTCAAATCCGACTCGCTGGATTGAATCCAAAATGCGCTGTTCCAACTCTGTTTCCACGACAAAAGTATAAGGCGGGCAGCGATGAATCAAAGAGTGTCTGCTAGAAGGCGATCCTGATGTCTGTTCTCTTTCTGCAGGGGTTTTGAGTGTAATAGAGATTTAACTACAACGGTGGGCTAGCCACCCGAGACACTATTCGAGCGGCCTGAATCTCCCGAGAGTACCCTCCAAGGCAATGGGGATTTACGGAGCCAGTGGCTTCCCTAGGTAGGTCTCAACGTGGGGCGTGTCCCCCTTTCCATGGGGTTTGCACGTTGTAGCTCGGAGTTGCCGTTACGGTGGCTTTCGCTGATGAAATCAGCTTGCGATGCTTCAACCAAGCGATTGCACTTTGGGCGGAGCTTTTCGATACGCCCACAGACTCCGCCAGGTCGGTGTAGCTGATAGACACTGGTTTCTTGTGCCGCTGCTGTTCTGCAGCCAGCCACAAATACACGAGATAACTCACCGGTCTGCGATCATGTCCGACGAGATCGCGCATGAGGCTGTCAAGAACGTAGTCATCAAACCTGGCCATGCTGTACCGGCAAGTAATATAGCAGTACTTAACACATTGCAGAATTCTGACGCTCGCGTTATTTTGCGAATTGCTCGTTTGGAGGAGACCGCAATGATACGCGGAATCGATATTGTCACCATCCCAGTGCGAAACCAAGACACTGCGTTGAAGTTCTACACCGAAAAACTGGGATTCAAGGTGGCAACAAACCAGTATTTCGGCGAGGGGAAACAACGTTGGATCGAACTGCTCATTCCCGGTGCCGAAAGCCGGCTCGCTCTGTTCACTCCAGAGGGGTTTGAGAATCGAATCGGAGGATTCCAGCCAGTGACCTTCCGCTGTGACGACGTTTATGCAACAGCCGAGGGATTGAAATCACGGGGAGTCAAGCTTGCTTCCGAGCCCAAGAAGGAAGTCTGGGGAACGATGGCGAAATTCAGAGATCCCGACGGAAATGAATTCGTGTTTTCGAGCAAATAAGGCCCCAAGCCATTAGGCGATAGTATGAGTTCGACAGTGAAAAAACTCGGCTTGAAATCGGGAATGCGCGCGCTCGTCCTCAGTGCTCCTTCTGATTACCTGAGGTCGCTTGCGCCATTGCCCGACGGAGTTGAATTGTCACGGAGTTTGGCTGGCACTCATGACTTTGTGCAGTTTTTCGCTACTTGGAAATCAGAGATTACAAGATATGCGAACAAGCTGCTTCGATCTGCTGCTCCGGGTGCGGTGGTCTGGATCACCTATCCCAAGAAGACTTCTGGCGTGGAAAGCGATCTCAGTCGTGAAGAGGTTTGGGCGGCGATGGAGAGCACGGGTTGGCGTCCGGTGTCTCAAATCGCGATTGACGACGTTTGGTCGGCACTCCGATTTCGGCCAACTCAGGACGTGAAGCCACGCAAATAGGAAAGACCAAGGCTGTATACGGTCGTTCCGAGGTCAATGAGTGTAATGGCGATTTAACGCCAACTGAGTGGGTGAGCGAACGTAATCTAGACCTCAAAGCTCGGGCCCCATACGCTTAGAAAACGATGCTACCCGTCCTCGGAATTATCGCTAGGATCGCCCTTGGAGTCGGAATGGTCTTCGTCCTCAGCAAAGTCATGCCAACTATGCGGAACGGTGTGTCTCGTTTTGTCGTCGTGTTCCTAGTTTTTGTGCCCTGGAATTTCGTTGTCAACTACTTCAACGTTCGGCTGCTTGGCTACCACAAGATGCGTTGGGCTGGAGCATTGATCATTGCATTGCTCGTCGCCGCCTTCTTTTCGTTCTTTCCACCGGAATCCGCCCACCTTGTCCGGCGAAAGCAGCATTTTGAGTGAAATGGGCACTTTTCGCCAGTCATTCAATCAGGACTGCAGCAGCACATCCCAAAACTCCGGCGCACTACTGGCTTGATTTATCTGTGCAATTCTCTGCAGGAAGGCCGTCCGCTCGGTTTCGCTAAGAGGATTCGCCCCGTGCTCCACGGGATTCCTGCGCCCGACCGAAATGCGTGAGAACTCCTCGATGCACTTGGCAAATGCCTCTATTGAGACTGCGATTTGAACGGGATCCCATGTGCCCTCGCCATGAATGGCCGTGAGTACTGGTAGAGAGGCGACGCAAATGTCGATGAAAATCGGATCACCGCAAGCGGTCTCATAGCCGATCACAAACCAGTTCGGTTCCCATGCTCCGGGGTCACTGCTGCACAATGACTTTCCGTCAGGTGCGACTGAGTATCCAACCTGCCCATCTTCAAGATCTGCGACGCCGAAGAGTTTGATCCCGCCGCAGCCAAAGCTTACTTTGGCAAGGGGTAGGTTTTGTCGTATTTCGTTGTAACGTTCGGGCACCTTCATTGGCTATCTGTTCGCCTGCACGAAAGTATAGCTGGACTGTGCTGCCGGAGAGGTCAATGAGCGAAATAGAGATTTATCGCCAATTTGATAATGAAATTGACGCCAGAATTGGTTTAGAGCTATCGTCAGCAGTGGTTTGCCCCTCCTGAGGAGTGATGAAAAGACTCTCAGCCGTTGGTATCTTGGTCGGCGGCGTCACCGACATTGTCAGCTCGACCATTTTTGCCATTCCGTTGCTCATTTACGTAACCGCTAGATTCAACGCTCACGGGCATGCGGCGACGCAATTGATCTTCTCCATTGGATGGCTGTACGTGCTTGAATTCGTGACGGGCTCGTGTGGTTCTGTGTTGGGCGGTTACGTAGCCGCAGCAATTGCCAAGCATGATGAGCTACTCAATGGCTTGCTCTCTTGCCTCGTTTGCGTTGCCATAGGTGTTTACTCGTTGATTGGAGGCAAGTCGCCCTCCATTCCGGTTTCTGCCCAACTGCTCTCTCTCGGGGCCGCTCCTCTGTTCGCGCTACTTGGCGGCTATTTGCGGTATGCGCAAAAAACACGCCCTGCCGAAGCCTGAAAGCCAGTCCTGCCCAGGCACAAGAATCTTAGCCGGGGTCAATGAGTGTAATGACGATTTATCAACAGCTCGGCGGTTCCGGCAATCGGTTCGGGTTTCGTATAACATGACGGCGTCCGAGACAAGTCGATTTTGTGTCGAAGTCAATTCTCATTGGCGCTGTGGCTGCTCTGGCAATCGCAAGTGTTGGCGTAACCCTTTGGATTGTCCTACGGCACAAACCGGAGGACCTGCGGTTGTCTACGGAGCAATGGCACGAGGATCTGCAATTTCTCGCCCGTGAACTTCCCAAGCGACATGCCAACGCATTTCACTTCACACCACGCGAGCGTTTCGGCAAAGCCGTCGCCGATCTCGATTTGAGCCTCGCCAATGCGGATTCCGATGCGACTTGGGTCGGACTACAACGCATTGTCAGCCTTGTAGGCGATGCACACACATACCTCCAGACTCCCCAGGACTCCGCCTCAGACTTGCCCATTGACATTGCTAAGTTTGGCGAAGAGTACCGAATTGTCAGCGTGGGCCCAGGGCTGGAGCGTGCGCTCGGAGCGCGGGTCGTTAAGGTCGCAGATGTACCAATCCAACGTGCGGCCGAGCCTTTGCAAGGAACTGTTCCCGCGCGATGAAAACCCCGATGCATCCGATTCTTTCATCGCCAATTCCCTCACCTCTGGCGGTACTCTGCATGGTCTAGGCATTACTCCTGACCGAAATCTCGTTCGCTATGTGCTCGTTGACGATAGCGGCCAGGAGTTCACGATCGATGCGCGCTCCCCAGCAAGTGACGCGGCCCCCATCAAACCCTTGAAGGAGATGCCGCTCTACATGCAGAACCCTGAGCAGCCTTTCGCATGCAAGTACCTACCCGACACGCGCACTCTTTACTGCAATGTGCGCGCCATGCGCGACTTGCGAAAACCGGCAGCAGATATGCTGAACGTCATTCACGAGAAGAATCCCGGGAAGTTAGCGATCGATCTACGGCAAAATCGCGGCGGTGACTATGAAGTGGGCGAAAAGTACCTGATCCACCCCGTCCGAGACTTACCATCGATTAACAAGAAGGGTCATCTTTTCGTGCTCATCGGCGCGGACACGTTCTCCGCTGCGATGAACAATGCTGCCGAGTTTCACAGTCAAACGGCTGCGCTCTTGGTCGGTCAAGAGATTGGAGAAAAGCCCAACAGCTATCAAGAGCCTCGAAGTATGACCTTGCCCAACTCGCATCTCACAGTCCGATACTCGACCCGTTTCTACCAATTCGCGCCCGAGGGAGAGAATGCCATCCGACCGGATCACGAGATTGTCCCTACCTGGTCTGACTACAAGGCCGGATCAGATCCGATCCTGGATTGGGTTCTGAAATATTCGTTGCCATAGACAATTCTCTTTTTTCCAGCTTTTATGTCGGTTGTTGTCACCAGTCGTTTGCACTCCTTGACCTCCGGGGGGAGGGGTTTTGAGTGTAATCGAGATATTTCGCCAAGTTACCTAGTTTGGAACATTGCTGACGAACGACCACTTCTTTGCATCGTTGACTTGCGTCGAGAAAACAACCTACCATTCCATACCGAACTGCTCGGAGATCTGGCCATCGTCTCAGAAACCATCTCGCACTACCGAATACTTCGCAAACTAGGCGGCGGGGGCATGGGAATCGTATACGAAGCCGAAGACACTCGCCTGGGGCGCCGTGTAGCGCTGAAATTCCTTTCCGAAGGCTTAGCGAAGGATCCGCAAGCTCTGGAACGCTTCGAACGCGAGGCTCGCGCTGCTTCTGCTCTTGACCACCCCAACATTTGCACGGTTTACGATTTTGGCCAGTATGAGGGCCAGCCGTTCATCGCGATGCAGTATCTTGATGGACAAACGCTGGCCCACCGCATTCTCGGCAAACCTCTGGACATTGACCTCGTACTCGACTTCGGTATTCAGATTTCCGATGCACTCGATGCCGCTCACAGCAAAGGCATCGTTCACCGAGACATAAAGCCCGCGAACATTTTCATCACGACACGTGGACAGGCCAAGATCCTTGACTTCGGATTGGCCAAGTCGCTGCAGGTACGCCCCGTCGCGGAAGCTATCGCGGCCACCGCAGCAACGACCATGGCACAAGACCACCTCACTAGCCCAGGCGTCGCACTAGGGACCGTCGCCTACATGTCACCCGAACAGATCAGGGGCAAGGAACTGGATGCCCGCACCGACTTGTTCTCCTTTGGCGCCGTGCTGTATGAGATGGCGACCGGCATGCTTCCCTTCCGTAACGACACTTCCGGCGCGGTATTCGACTCGATTCTCAACCGGGAGCCGACCGCAGTTGTGCGTTTGAATCCGGACGTGCCGGTCAAGCTGGAAGAAATTACCAACAAAGCCCTTGAGAAAGACCGTGAACTCCGTTACCAAACTGCGAGCGAACTACGCGCGGATTTGAAGCGGCTCAAGCGCGATACTGAATCGGGAAGGGTGGTCAGCAGCGACGCCGTTTCGGCTTCATCCCTGCCAAATCGCTGGCCGCGCTCTATTATCGCGGTGGCTACAGCAGTTTTTTGTCTGTTTGCTGCGCTCCTGTCGTACGTCTTCCGCCCAACGACACCGGCACCGAAGATCACCGGGTCGAAACAAATTACCTCGGATGGCTTGCAGAAAATCACGATGGCATCCGACGGGAGCCGTCTCTACCTTACTGAGACTTCGGGCCCGAAGATTTTCCTGACGCAGGTCTCAAATGGTGGGGGCGAGTCAGCCCCAATTAACGTTTCCATTAACAATCCTTACATTGCCGACGTTTCCAGCGACGGCTCGGAGTTGCTGATCTCGGTAGCTACTAATCCGACCGGAGCAGGCAATCCTTTCTGGTCTTTGCCCATCCCTGCAGGATCAATTCGGCGGCTGGGCTCGATAACAGGGCATGATCCGATCTGGGGGCCAAAAGGTCAATTAATATTCGGGGTGGGAAATGACATTTATGTCGCCGAGCACGACGGCTCCTCACCCAAAAAACTGCTGACAGCACCAGCGTGGCCGGGTGGCATAGTGTTCTCTACGGACGGAACTCGCATGAGGTTCACGGTGGGGAACATCGTGAACGGTACTTCTGAGATTTGGGAAGCGGGGGCCGACGGTACTTCTTTGCACCCGCTCTTGTCAGGTTGGAATAAGCCTCCGAATGAGTGCTGCGGCCGATGGTCGCCGGATGGGAATTATTACGCCTTCGATAGCGTTCGTGACGGCATCTCCAATATCTGGATCATTTCCGAGCGCTCCAGTTTTTGGCAAAAACGGCAGCCCGCGCCGGTTCAGCTCACAACTGGCCCATTGGCTTTCTACAGTGGCCTTTTCGGCAAAGACGGGAAGAAGCTTTTCGTAGTCGGAATGCAGCAACGTGGAGAATTGGTTTCCTACGACCCACGGTCCAAAGAATTTGTTCCTTTCCTTAACGGCATTTCTGCCGGTGACGTTGACTTCTCACGGGACGGGAAATGGGTAACCTATGTAAATTACCCGGACCTCACTCTATGGCGCAGCAGGCCTGACGGCAGCGAGAGACTGCAGCTGACGTATCCACCGATGCGTACGGGGGTGCCTCATTGGTCGCCGGACGCACAACAAATCGCATTTGCTGGTAGTACGCCAGGAAAGCCCTGGAAGATATTTCTTATATATAAAGATGGTGGTTCCACCACCGCGGTGACCAACGATGAGGATGCAACGGAATCCGACCCGACCTGGTCCCCCGATGGCAAAACCCTCGCCTTCGGACATTCCGGAAGTTCTCAAGAGAATACTTTTGTTGAAGCGTGGGACGTTCAGAGCGGCAAGATTTCTCGGTTACCCGGCTTGCAAGGAGGGTTCGGACCGAGATGGTCACCGGACGGACGCTACATAATCGCTATCTCCGCCGACAACAGCACTCTGTGGCTTTTGGACTTGAAGACCCAACAACGTCATGACGTGGGGCGAAGTGCGTTTATGGGCTATCTGGCGTGGTCCGCCGATAGCCGTTATGTGTACTTCGATACCGTTCTTGACGAGAATCCTGCGTATCATCGGCTTCGGGTCAGCGATGGGAAGCTCGAAAGCATTGCAGATCTGAAACCAATTCGAACTTTCCCAAGCCAGTTCGGCCCCGGCTCGTGGACCGGCCTCGGTCCCGGTGACGTTCCACTCTTTGTGCGTGATACCAGTGCACAGGAAGTCTACGCGCTCGATTTGCAGCTACCTTGAAGCTGCAAAGTCCCAGCGGGAGTTTTTTCCCAAGGTTTCGGTTTGCTTGGGGACGAGAGGTCTGGCGCACCGTACCTTTTGAGACAGCCATTTTGAGTGCTATAGGGATTTTTCAACAGCTACGTTTTAGGTCGCGAGACCTCCCATCGCCAAACCGTGCCCTCATCGACATTCTGGGCGACCATGCCAAGCTTCTTCAAAATATTGGTAGACGCATTTTCCTGCGGCAACGTATGGGCACACACCACACGAACGCGATTATCGTGAAAAGCGCGTCGGATCAGTTCCGCAGCAGCTAGCGTGGCAATTCCTTGCCCCCGGAACGAAGGCGCTGTGCCATACGCGATCTCAACCACACCTAGCTCGGTCGGCGGCCCGGTATAGCCGCACACACCCGCAACCACGGGCGGTGTTCCAACGAGTACCAAGTGCGACCACCATCCAAGAAGGGCTGGGTTGGCGCGTAATTTATCTCGCGATACTCGCATGGCAAGCGCAAAATCGTCCCAACCGGTTGCTATCCGTGCCCCCAGCTGTTCCTCTAGTTCTTCCGGGCGTTCTACGGCCATTTCAAGGCACGCCAAATCGCACGCCACAACTGAGATTTCATGAGCGCTAAACAAGCGAATGGTATTTTAACCACCTAATGAATTGGATTAAATACATGGGAGATTTTTGTCTGTACTTGGCCTTGTGGCTGAGGTCAATGAGTGTAATGGCGATTTATCGTCAATTGCCATGTTGGACAGTGTCCCGTTCGGCGACGAAGCGGTAACGAAATTTCGTGCCGCCCTCCGCTGATTCGTAGGCCACATTAGCTCTTCTCTCTCGCGCAGGTGTACAATCCTCGGCGCTCCCTGGAGGGAGACAAACACAATGACAAAAATGCGGATCGTAGGAATCACGCTGCTCGGCTGTTTAGTACTGTCGATCAACCTTCCTGCGCAAGCAGCCGGGGATGTGGAGTCGCAGATCAAGCAGCTGCAGCAGGAATCAAGGGATGCACAGATGAGAAACGACGCTTCCTGGGCGCAGCAGCATCTGGCCGACGGATTCGTCGCCGGCAATAGCTGGGGTGAGTGGGAGTCAAGGCAAGATTACATTAATGACCTGCAGAACAAGGCCAACAAGTGGAAAAACGGCAGCATCAGCGACGTCGAGGTCGCGACCTTTGGCCCCAAGACGGCAGTCTCGCATTATAAATTCACCTATGACGCCGAACTCAGGGGCAAGCATCGGGCGCGAACCGTCCTTTGCAGCGATACCTGGGTCAACGATTCCGGAACATGGAAAATCGCTGCGACCCATTGCTCAATGGTAGAGGGCTCGGGAAAGTAGGACTAAACGCCCCAAACCTGCCTCAGGAGATGGTACGAAACCAAGAGCAGTTTCCAAACGTAGGGAGCAAAATTCCACAAAGAAGTAGCCGAGTTGTGAGAGGTAGGGAGAAGTGATCTCAACAAAAAGGGGGACTCTGGCGGCGTTCGGTTGGTCTTTTGGACTAAGCGCGGCCAGGTCCCTGACCTGTCAGAACAAAACTTAATTTCCCCCTCCGGAAATGGTGTAAGCACAAACGCCCCAAGACCAGACAGTCCATTAGCAGGCGTCTCCAGCCAATCGAGTTCTGGGCAGGGGTTTTGGGTGTAATGGAGATTTGTCGCCAACAACAGCGGTCAGTGTGGTTTCGAGGCATCTACCGTAGCCGTTGCACCCCGATCTTTCAAGACAGAGTACTTGATCCAAATGCTGTCTTCGTCTCCGTTCGTGATGCGCTTGGAGCACCACGCAATTGGGTAGGACTCACCTGTTTTCCAGTGAAGCGGATAAGACTTTTCGCCCATGACTTGGCTGTCGCGAGTCCAGTAGGTATTTGGTTCATTCCGACGGATTACCTCGCCAACGTATGCACCATATTCCACCGACATTCCAGGAAGGCTCACTGACCCAGGATTCGCCACATAAGAGTCGTGGGCACGTCCAAGTATGGTGTCAACTTGCTTGATCGAAGCAATGCTGTAGTCCAGGGAAATATTGTCGTACTGCCTCGCATCCTTCACCGCCTGATCACATGCAAAGCTGATGAACTGCTCTGTGGTGGCAAAATGAGGATGCCTCGCGGCGCCCCTCTCCTCGGCCACCTTCCAGATGCCGATAGCGCAGCCCACAAGCATCGCCACTATTGCCATGTTGCGTTTCACAACCTAGAGTTTGGCTCGGACGTAGAAGAAAAGCCAGTTACCGAGGTCAGAGCGAAGCCTGTCCAGCAACCTCAATGAGTGTGATAGCGATTTTGCGCCAACTGACCGGGGACAGTATTCTGGCAACTCCTTACAATGAAATAACATGGGGATAATTGAAGGTGGTGATTCCTAGTGATTCCTCCGAAGGATGCACTTCTCGAAGGTGCCAAAATTCTCGATCCGGTACTTCTTCCCAAAGGTTTCCGGTTTCAATTGCGGAGGGAAGGAAAAGGGTCGGGTGGAAACTTCGCGTGGGGTGAATTCGTCCACGAAGACAGACGGCTTGAATTGCATTTCCGACAAAGTCTCGGACTGGTGCGCTACCACGTCGGTGACCAGAGTGCCTCTCACGAGTCATACATGCGACAACTTGGAGTGTGGGACCAGTGCCGCTATCCCGGATTTTCCAACGACCCTGCCGTCGCCTTTCACGACCTTGCTCATGACCTTCGTATGGCCGACGACTTCCTCTCCGCTTCGGCAGCGGTTCTGCGTGCGGCTGCGGCCAGGGAAGCCTCCGACACCGGTCGGCAAGACAAGGTGGCTATGGCTGGGTACGTCGGCGACGTGCGTCAGCGTCAAGAGTTGCGGGAGCAATTCCGGGAAGGCAACTACGATCAAGTTGTCGCCCTCGCGGAGACATTGAGATACCCAGAGCAAATGACTGAGTCAGAACGTCAAATCGTCGCGATTGCTCGCAATAGAACTCTCGGTTGACGAAACCAGGCGTTAGCACTCATTGACCCGAGACTGCTACCTCCGGCGACCTCGATCTCTGTTGCCTTTACCAAATCCGCCGCTTCGTCCACCGTGTTCTACCTTCGGTCGGGCCTCATTCACATTAATATTTCGTCCCCCGAGTTGAGTGCCGTTTAACGACTGGATCGCTTTCTCGCCTTCCTCGGTGTTCGCCATTTCAACGAATGCAAACCCTCGAGAACGTCCCGTGTCACGATCCGTCATGAGCGAAACGCGAGACACTGAGCCGTACTGGCTAAACAGCTGGCGCAGGTCATCTTCGTTGGTGTTGAAATCGAGATTCCCTACAAAGATGTTCTTCATAACATCCACTCCGGTCTTCCGTGAGCTATTTGAATGTAAATGTCAGACGGCGGGAGCGCCGCAAATTCGGAGTCCCTTCTCGGTAGGACGGCTAACATTTCAAACGCGGAGGGAGTATAGCACTACGTTTCCCGCGAGCCGATAGCTCTTGTAATGGGATAGCACTAAAATCCCAGTTTTCCCCGGTTTGGTTGCAATTCCCGCGCTCTGCCTTACTCCCAATGCTGCGGCATGGGAGGCCGTGGGCATGCGAAAAGCCAAACTATCGTCGTCGCGTGCTTCGGCTACCGGATCTAGACCATTCCAAGCTGCAAATCCTGAACAGCCTCAGGTCCCCGGCTTCACGCCGCGTTTACGAATATGCGATAAATCAGTTCATTGCCTGGTATTGCTCTGAGCCGCGACTAGCCTTCAATCGCATTGTTGTGGTCCGCTATCGGATGTACCTTGAATCGCGAGGTCTGGCAGCCAACACCATCAATCAGCAGCTTGCTGCCGTGCGCCGACTGGCTCACGAAGCCGCTGATTCGGGCTTGCTGAGCCCAGAACTGGCCGCCGGTATCACTCGCGTGAAGGGCGTCAAGCGGCTTGGCTTTAGGTCCGGTAATTGGTTGAGTGCAGATGAGAGTTCCAGGGTATTGCAGCGAGCCTACGGCCCACACCTTCGCGCCAAGCGGGATTTCGCGATGCTGGCCATCCTGTTTGGCTGTGGTTTGCGCCGATCCGAGCTGGTCGGGCTGAAGTTCGATGATGTCCAGGTACGGCAGGAGCACTGGGCAATTGTGGACCTTGTCGGAATAGGAGGCCATATTAGGACGGTACCGATTCCAGCCTGGGCGAAGGCCGCGCTCGATGTTTGGGTGATTGCCTCTGGCGTCGCTACAGGCCGAATTTTCCGCGCAGTAGCTCGGACAGGAAAGGTATGGGGCAGAGGAATCTCGCAGAACGTGGTGTGGTACGTGGTCAGAACCTGTGCCG
>Ga0134126_10003312_pt1 | contig 20197 bp, 11 predicted proteins | sample KB31752_FD_96881 | JGI IMG/M metagenome (GOLD analysis project Ga0134126, IMG submission 96881) | Terrestrial soil microbial communities with excess Nitrogen fertilizer from Kellogg Biological Station, Michigan, USA - KB3-175-2 | ecosystem: Environmental > Terrestrial > Soil > Unclassified ...
CCCGGGCCAGACAGATTCGGGCAACCGCGGGCTATCGCGGCCAGCCGCTCCTGATCAACGAGGACGATCATTTTGATTTCGACAAGCCGGAAAACAACATGCTGGCGGCAGTTGAGGAATATAGCGGTTGGGGCTATTTCGATTACCGGCAGATTCGAGAGCCTTTCGAAGATGGCTATCAAAGCCTTCCGGTGGACTGGGGCATCAATTCGCCGCGAAAGAAAGGATGTTTCTCCTTGCTGGCGCAGGTGACTGGCGCGGTGTAGTGGCGCGACGTCTCAGCCGCCCTTGATCTTCCTCAGGGCCGAGCCCTTGTGCATGGCGATGTGATCGGTCTTGTCGCTTTTGATCTCGTATTGCGGCTCGTCCGCCGTGGCGTGGTGGGTGTGTCCCTTGTAATCGGTATCTCGGATATGGACCTTGATGATCTTGCCCGAGACATGCCCGGCCTCCGAATTCCACGACACGTGATCGCCGACTTTGAATTCCTTGCTCATCACTTGGCTTTCCGCAGTTCCAGGAGTTATAGAACACTCACCGCCACATTTGCCGTCTAAACGCAAAAGTCGGGCGGTAGTGCCGTGCAAGACCCGCGAAGGCGGAAGTGCCGCAATGTGACACCTGTGGTTCCGGCATCCTGTTTTGCGGGCTTTCCTGTCCGCGAATGGCTTGGCAAAGTGGCGGGCGATGCCATTACGACGAATCGCCGGATTGGCGGCTGTGGCGGTCCTGGCCGCCCTGTCGGGGTCGTCCCATGCGGCCGACCCGCAAACTTATACCGTCGACATCTCCGGCGCGCCTTCGGGCGAGGCGGATGCAGCGCTGCATGCCTCCTCCCAACTCGTCACGTTGCAGAAAGCGGGTGGGGTGCCGCCCTTCGCCCTGGTCACTCGCGCCCGTGACGATATCGCGCGACTGCAGACCGCGCTGGACAGTTTCGGCTATTACCAGAACAGCGTCGCGGTGACGGTCGCAGGGCTTGGCCTTGACGATCCCGGCTTGGCCTCGCGGCTCGAGGATATGCCGGTAGGCACGGCCGCGCCGGTGAAAGTGACCGTGATGCCGGGCCCGCTGTTTCACCTGGGCCATGTCACCCTGACCGGTACCGTGCCCGACAATGACCGCCCGGCGCTGGGCCTGAAAGAGGGCGACGTCGCGGTTGCCGCGGCCGTGTTGGGCGCCGGCGCGCGTCTGCTGGCGGCGCTGCAGGAAGATGGCTACGCGCTGGCGAAAGTCAGTGACCCTGACGCCGTCGCCGATGACAAGGCGCATACGATTGATGTCACTTACAAGGTCAACACCGGCAAGCGCGTGGAAATCGGTGCCATCACGTTCAAGGGCCTGAAGGACGTCAATCAGGAATTTGCCCGCAGGGCGCTGACTGTCCATGAAGGTGACCGTTATCGTCCCAGCCGCATCGAGACGGCCCGCCAGGCGCTGGCCGGGCTTGGTGTGTTTTCCGGCGTCAGTGTGCGCGCCGCCGAGCATCTGTCATCGGATGGGCGCATGCCGTTGATGTTCGATGTGCAGGAGCGCCGCTTTCATGCGGTGACCCTGGCGGGCAACTATTCCACCGACCTGGGCGTCAGCCTCTCGGTCACCTGGTCGCATCGCAATCTGTTCGGCAATGCCGAGCAGCTCAACCTTACCGTCGCCGGCACCGGACTGGGCAGCGCCAGCACCGGCCTGGGCTATAACCTTGCCGCGCAATATATCCAGCCGCTGTTTCTCGAGAACGACCAGACCCTGGAATTCGATCTGTCGGGCATCAAGCAGCAGCTCGAAGCCTATGACCAGACGGCGCAGACCCTGGCGGGTTTCGTGCGGCGTAAATTCTCGCGGCTGTGGACGGGCAGCGCCGGCCTTTCCATCACGCATGACCAGATCGTGCAGGAAGGCACTTCCCAGCTCTATGAACTCCTGGCGGCGCCCGTGACCGTCAGCTATGACAGCACCGGCATCACCGATGCACTGAACGATCCGGTTTCGGGTCTGCGCGCGGCGGCAACCCTGACGCCGACCCATGCGTTCGGCAACGATGTTTCCTTCCTGGTGTCGCAGGTGACCGCTTCGTCCTATTTCGACCTGTCGTCGAACGGCTCGTCGGTGGTGGCCATGCGCGCGCTGGCCGCGACGATCCTGGGCAGTTCCAATCTGGGCCTGCCGCCCGATCAGCGGCTTTATGCCGGCGGCAGCGCCACGGTGCGCGGCTATGCCTATCAGTCGCTGGGGCCGCAATTCCCTGATCGCCGTCCGGTCGGTGCGAAATCGGTCGATGCCGGAACGGTGGAATTCCGCCAGCGCTTTGGCGACACCTGGGGCGCCGCGGCCTTTGTCGACGCGGGCCAGGCGGGCACGGGGGCGCCCTTCACCGGCAAGGTCTATGCCGGCGCCGGTGTCGGCGCGCGCTATTACACCCCGATCGGCGCGGTACGGTTGGATGTGGCAACGCCCCTTGTTCATCTGCCGGGCGGGGATTCCTTCGAGATCTATATCGGTCTGGGGCAGGCTTTCTGATGGTGCGGATAAGGACCATCGCGAAGTGGGGCGGCGTGGCGCTAGGGGCGGTCGCGCTGGTCGTGCTGCTCCTCTTCTACACGCCGCCGGGTCTGACCCTGGTGGGGCGTCTGGCGGCTTCGCTGAGCGGCGGGACGGTGCGCATCACCGGCCTGTCGGGATTCTTTCCCAATCATCTGCGGGTGGCGCGATTGGAGGTGGCCGATGCCGAAGGCGTATGGCTGTCCATAGACAATGCGGTGGTGGACTGGTCGGCGCTGTCGATGCTGTCCAATCATGTTGCTGTTGAAAAGGTCTCTGCCGCCCGCGTTGCGGTGTTGCGGCGGCCCATGCCGTCCGGCGCGGGCAATGGCCAAACCCCACGCATAGATATCACCGCGCTTAGCCTGCCACACATCGAGATCGGCGCGTCGGTGATCGGCCATGCCGCCAGCCTGTCTGCCAGTGGCGCATTGCATTACAGGTCTCGCCACGACCTGAGTGCCGACCTGCTGGTGGCGCGCCTCGGCAATGCCGACCTCTACCGCATCGCAGGGGGCATCACCGCCGATGTCGCGCACGGCAGCGTCACCATCAGCGAAGGGGCCGACGGTATCCTGGGCAGACTGGCTGGACTGCCGGGACTCGGTCCGGTGAACCTGTCCGCGGAGGCCGCCGGCGATGCCAGCGCCAATCAGGTGCATTTTGCTTTGGCGGCCGGCGCGCTGAACGCCGCCGGGCAGGGCACCATCAGTCTCGCATCTCAGCGCGCCGATCTGGATATGCGGATCGCCGCGCCGAAGATGGCGCCGCGCTCCGATATCGCCTGGCAGGCGCTGGCGGGCGAGGCGCATGTGCATGGCGCCTTCACCACGCCGGCTGTGTCGGCGCATCTGAGCTTGACCGACGGTGTGCTGGGCGGCCAGTCGGCGCGCAATATCGTGCTGGATGTCGAGGGCGACAGCGGCACGTTGCGGCTCAACGGCCGCGTCGATGGTGTTGCTCTGCCTGATGGATATGACGTGCTGGGCAAGACTCCGGTCACCATTGCCGCCCGGGCGAATTTGAAAGCTCCAACCGTGCCGGTGGATTTCTCGGTCAGTCACGCGTTGGTGCGCCTGACCGGCACGGCGCATCTCAAGGGGGGCACGCAAGTGGCGGCCGATCTCACCGTGCCGGCGCTGGCGCCCTTTGCTGCCCTGAAGAAAGTCGATCTTCAGGGCAGCGCATCCTTCCATGTGGCGCTGACCCAGCGCGGATCGCAGACCCAGGTCGCGCTGGATGGCAGGCTGGACACGCGCGGCTCGACCCTGCCGGCGCGGCTCTTGGGGCGAAAGGCAAGCCTGGCGATGAACGCCACCCTGGACGGCGCGGATCTGACCCAATCGCATGTGCAGATGGAAGGCGCCGGCTTTGCCAGCGACGTGCAGGGCAGCTTCCGCAAGGGCGATCTGCGCTATCACCTGACGCTCAACCTGCCAGACCTGGCGCGCTTGGCGCCAACCCTGGACGGCACCCTGGCGCTGACGGGCGATGTGAGCGGCCCCCTGGGCAAGGCGGCGCTGACGGCCAGCGGCAGCGCCAATATGGCAACCAAGGGATTTGCCCGCCAGCGCATCGCCATCACCTTGGCAGCACAGGACCTGCCGGCGCTGACAAAAGCGCGGTTGGCGCTGGACGGTCAGTTGGACAGGGCGCCGGTGGCGTTGCACGCGACCCTGAACGGCGACAAGAGCAGACGGGTCGCAGTGGATGTGAAGTGGCGCTCGTTGGCGGCGAAGGCCGATCTTTCCATTGCCCAATCCCAGGTCTCGGGCAATGCCCGCATCGCGCTGGGCCAGCTTGCCGATATCGCCGCCTTTACCGGCCAGGCCATGCAGGGCACGGCGAATGTGGCGCTGACCTTGAAGCCCCAAGGCGGAAAATCGAACGCACAGCTTGTCGCCGACTTGCGCAGCCTGATAGTCGCGGGCGTCAGCGTGCAGAACGCGACCCTGCGCGGAGACGCATCCGATCTATTCGGTAAACCCGTGTTGAATGTTTCCACAACGGCCAATGGCGTGACCGCACAGGGCTTCAGCGGCAACGCGGGCGGCGATGTGCATGGCGGATTTGAGAATCTGGCAATCACCTTGCACGCCGATATGAAGGATTCCACCGGTGCGGCGCTGACGGCAAACACCGCTGCTGCACTCGATGTGACACACAAGCAATTGGCGGTTGTGACATTGACCGGCGCCTGGCGCGGCGTGCCGCTCAAACTCAATGCCCCGGTCCATATTGATTTTGCCGACGGCCTGGCCTTCGACCGCATTGCTGCCACCTTGGGCCATGGCAGCCTCACCGCATCGGGCCGTGTGATGCCGCAGCTTGCGCTGACTGCCGCTGCGCGCGGTATCGCGCTACAGGATTTCCAACCTTTCCTGCCACAGCAGCAACTGCAGGGGAGTTTCAGCGCTGACGCCAATCTCCACGGCACCATCGCGGCGCCAGCGGGACAGGTGAGCCTGGCGGGTCGCGATTTGCGCTCCGGCTTTGCCGGCCATGCGGTGCCGCCCACCAGTATCGATGCCAAGGCAGACCTGATGGGTGATCGCGCCGCGGTCAATGTGGCGGTCACGGCCGGCAACAATGCGCATCTGGCGCTGGATGGGACCGCCCCCATCGCCCCCGGCGGGACCTTGGCGCTGCACGCCGTCGGCAATGCCGATCTGACCTTGCTCGATCCTTTCCTGGCGGTGGAAGGGCGTCGGGCACGCGGGCAGCTCGCGGTTGACGTGCGTATCGGCGGCACCCTTGCCGCACCACGTGTCACCGGCGGTGGCAAGCTCGCCAATGGCGAGATCCAGGATTACGCCCGCGGCCTGCGCCTGCACGATATCACGGCTGCCGCCAGTGCCGATGGTGCGCATATCGTCCTGACCCAATTGACGGCGCAGGCGGGCAAGGGCAGCTTGAGCGGCAGCGGCAACATCGATCTGGAAGCGCCTGGCATGCCGGTGGAGATGGCCGTCCATGCCGAGAATGCGCGCCCCATCGTCAGCGATCTGGTCAGCGCCACGCTTTCGGGGGATATCAAGTTGAGCGGCCATCTCAAGGCGGCGTCCACCCTGGCGGGCAAGCTGCAAGTGATCGCGGGCGAGATCAATCTGCCGGAGAAATTCCCGCCCGAAGTCGCCGTGCTGAATGTGCGGCGGCGTGGGGAAAAGCCGCCGCCACCGCCCGCATCCGCGGGCCGCATGGCGCTGGACATCGACTTGCGCACCACCGGTCCGGTCTATGTACGCGGCCATGGGCTGGATGCGGAGATGCGCGGCAACATTCAGGTGCGCGGCACCAGCACGGCGCCCGATATCGGTGGCGGCCTGCGCATGGAACGGGGCCGTTTCAGCGTCGCGGGCCAGACCCTCGATTTCACCACAGGCCGCATCCGCTTTGACGGCACCGGTGTGCGGGGGCGGCTGGATCCCACCCTGGATTTCGTGGCCGAGACGGTATCGGGCGGCGTTACTGCGACCCTGGCCGTCACCGGCTATGCCTCACAGCCGAAGATCGCGCTGTCGAGCACGCCCAGCCTGCCGCAGGACGAGATCGTGGCGCATCTGCTGTTCCAGCAGAGCACCAAGCAGTTGACACCGTTGCAGCTCGCTTCACTGGCGCAAGGCCTGGCATCCATGGGCGGGGTGGGTGGCGGTTTCAATCCGCTGGGCTCGGTGCGCAATACGCTGGGCCTGGACCGGCTATCGGTCGGCAGCACCCAGGGCGGCGCCAGCGGCACCGAAAGCCAGACGACGGTGGAGGCGGGCCGCTATGTCGCGCGCAATGTCTATGTCGGGGTCAAGCAGAACCTGTCCGGGGGGACGCAGACCCAGGTGCAGTTCGACATCACGCGGCGCCTGAAAGCACAGGCCACGATCAATACCGGGGCCACCACGACGCCGGCACAGGGCAATGCGCTGCAGGACAATGGCAACAGCGTGGGACTGAGCTACCAGTTCGACTATTGACCGCTAATAACGGAAGCGGAAACCGAAGGTGAAGCGCCGGCCGTAATCCACCACGTCCAGAAGCTGTTCGCTGAACCGGCCGCGCGTGCCATAGGTGGAGTCCGTGAGGTTTATGCCGGCAAAATAGACATTCATCTGCGGCGTGATGTCATAGCTGGTGGTGAAGTCGATCTGGGTGTTGCCGTTCACGAAAGTTGGCTCGGAGCCGAACATGGAATTGTTCTGCTGCTGGCTGAAATGATCCAGATAGACATCGCGCCAGTTGCCGGCGATGCGGGCCTGAAAGCCGCCTTTTTCATAGAACAAAACCAAATTGGCGGAATCCGCCAGGCCCGTCACGGCAAAGCCGCTGATGGAAAGGTTGTTGGGATCGTAGGGCTTGTTGGTGCCGACCAGAGTGGCATTGGCCTGGAAGCCGAAGCCGCTTTCGCCAAAGACATGCTGGATGGCGAATTCCACGCCATAGACGTTGGCGGTGGGGCCGTTGACGTTGGTGGAAACGGTGAAGATGGCAGGCGCGCCAGTCGTCGGGTCGATCACATTATTGATGGATTGTTGGGTCGAGCCGGCCACGACGAAATCGGTGACGGTCTTGTTGAAGGCATCCACCGACAGATACGAGTTGGGCTGATAATACCACTCTGCGCTGAGGTCGACATTGTCCGCGGTGTAGGGCATCAGGTTGGGATTACCGCCGGTCGCCACCAGCGAGCCCACGCGCTGGCCGGTATTGATGTTGAGCACCGGTGAGATCAGGGTCAGGGCGGGACGCGTCAGGGTGCGCGAGGCATCGAAACGAACCTGCAGTTCATCGGTGACCGCCAGGTTCAGATCCAGGTTGGGCAGCAGGGATTGGTAGTCGTTATGGCCGCTCACCATGGCAGTCGGGCTGAAGCCGACAAGAAAGGCGGTGTGATCGGATGGCTGCACCGTCAACGAGGTCGGCTCCTGCCCAAGTCCGATCGTGGTGACATCGGTATATTCGCCGCGCAGACCGGCATTGATCCGCAGCGCCATGCCTGCCAGCGGCAGGGTGGCAAAGACATTCACGAAGCCGGAATGGGTATTCTGGATCACCTGCGAATAGCCGCCAGGGACCTGGGTCAGGGTATAGGTGCCGGTATAGGCCGGGCTGCAGCAGCCGATATTGAAGCCGGGGACATTCTGGACCGCGGGATTGCCCAGGCTCTGGAGATAATTCACCACGGAATGGGCATTGAACACGAGCACATTCGGCGGCAACAGACTCGAGCCGGAAAAGCCATTGATGAAGTTGCTCGTGCGGAAAGACTGGGTAAACAGGTTCTGTGGCAGCGCCGCTCCATGAATGTCGAAATTGTTTGAGGCCGGTCCATAACCGGCAAAAGCCTGCCACTGATTGTTGCTGAAATCGTCGCGCATGCTGGCATTGTCGTGGTCGCCCACATATTGATAGCCGGCCGTGATTTTAAGCTGATCGTTTTCGGTCCAACTCGCCTCGGCCTTGAACTGGCTGATGCGATCGAAGCGTTGCGGGCTGGTCAGGGGCAGGACATGGCTGCCGATCAGGTCGTTATTGATGAAGGCCGCGGCATTGCCATTGGGACCGAAGCCCGTGGGGTAGGGCAGCTGATGGCCACCGGGAACAGTGATCCCGAGATTGGTGCCATTGGTGGTGTTGCCGGGGGCGGAAGGGCCATAGCCTACATCCATGTCCAGGCTGGAAAGCTTGCCGCCCGGATTCAGCCATGCCTGGGAATGGTCATAGTCGAGATCCAGGGACAGCTTGCCTGAAATGTCCCATTTCAGGTTCAGGCCGGTGTCGTTGTTCTGCAGCACCGAACCGTTCACCTGGGACTGGAAGTCGGTGGGGGTGCCCGGCTGTACGAAGCTGGTGATGGTGCCGTTCGAATTCTGGCTGACATTGGTCAGGCTTCCGGCATTGAACCAGACGCTATAGCCATATTGCAGGGCGTGCAGTGCATCGCGTGCGTAATTGTCGTCCAGGGTGATCAGCAGATTGTCGGCCGGCCGCCACTGCAGTGCCAGCCGGCCATTGATGCGGCTGTCCTGGGTGGTTTCCTGATAAAGGCCATAGTCCTGGATGAACCAGGCGTTGATGCTGTTGACGGTCGAAGCGCTCGGCGCCGCACCGGCCAACTGTGCCGGATTTATCTTTGTGCCCTCCCACCCCTGGATATTCACGTGATTGGCGCGCGTGCGGCTGACCGCATAGGAGCCGTCCACCAGAATGCCGAATGTGTCATGGGCAAAGGTCTGGCTGAACAGGGCCGCCACATTGGGCGTGATATTGCCTTCTTCCGGCGAGAAGGTGCCGGACGCCGATGCCACCAATTGCTGTCCCGGATGGTCGAAAGGCCTCGGGAATTTAATATTCACGGTGGCACCGATCGCGCCTGACGACAGGCTTGCATCCGGCGACTTCAGGACATCCACCTCGCTGACGAAATCGGCGCCGATCGAGCTGAAGTCGAAGGATGACGCGCCACCGGGGCCTGTGACGACACCGCTGGAGATCTTGCGGCTGTTGAACAGGGTCTCGTTGAACTGGGGGCCGAAGCCGCGCACTGTGATCTGGGCGGCAACACCGGTGGACGTGGGCACCCCACCCAGACTGGAAAGCCCGCGGCTGACGGTGACGCCGGGGATGCGCTGCATGGCAGCGGCGATGTCGGCGTCGGGAAACTTGCCGATATCCTCCGATGAGATCGCGTCCACCAGGCCGGCGGCGTTGCGTTTGATGTCCAGATTGGTCCGCAGGGAATGGATCAGTCCGGTCACCGTCACATGTTCGGTCTGGTCGTCGTCCTGCGGCGGCGATAGCGTGTTTTCAGCGGGCTGTTCCTCGCCGGGCAGGCGGCGGCGGATCATCACCGCGCCTCTGGTATGCTCCACGAACAGGTCGGTGCCGGCCAGAAGCGCGCTGAGGGCATCGGCGGCGCTGAAACTGCCATGCAGGGGCCGGTTGACATAACCCCAGACCAGATCCTCGGTGAAAATGATCTGCTGGCCCGAGACCCGCGCATATTCCTTCAGCGAGACCGAGAGCGGCTGTTCCGGCAGATCAAATGTGAATTTCTGCTGGGCCGAGGCGGGGCCGGCGCAAAAAGCCAGCCAAAGGCCTGCCGCCGATACTGTGCGCAGCAACCAATAGCGTCTCCGCCCCCTGGGCATGCCATCCTTTCTTATTATCCGGACACTTGTCCCGTGTCCTGTCCTTGGGGAATAGGGTCGGCAGGAATACCTCCAAATCCCTCATATACCGTTCTTCTTGGCTGTGCTCTCCAGGGCGATGACGTGCTGGCCTTCGGACACCGCCTTCACCGGCAGATAGTGCGTGACGATTTCCACAAAACCAAGCGTGTCGCCGGCATTGAACACCCCGCTGATCTTCATGGCCCCAACGTCCGGGCTGGTAATGACCACCTGGGGCCCGCCATAGCGGTTGACGCGATCGACCACGGAAGACAGCGGTTCGTCGTCGAAAATGATCTGGCCGATGGTCCAGGCCGTGACCCGCTGGATATTGGCGGGAATGATCTGCGGCGGCGCGGCGGGGCCGGCGGCAAGCTGCTGGCCGGCCTTCAGCTCTACCGGACGGGTCCAGACGGCTGGGGCGGGCTTGGCGCCATCATTCTCGTCCAGCACCACGACATGGCCTTCGATCAGGGTCACCAGCACTTTCGCGCCGGCCATGTCGATGTTGAAGGCCGTGCCGGTCGCGATCACTTTCTGGTTGCCGGCGATAACCGAAAAGGGCCGGCTCTTGTCATGGGCGACATCGAAGCGTGCCTGGCCCTTCAGAAGATGCAGAGCGCGCTCATGCGCGCGGTAGCGCACGGTGACTTCGCTGTCCGCATCCAGCGACAGTTTGGAGCCGTCGGAAAGAGTGATGACCCGCCGCTCGCCCATTGCCGTGCGATAGTCATCCGGCTTGACCAGCCACCAGTAGCCGCCCCCGGCGATGAAGCTGAGCAGCAGGCAGGCGGCGATGGCCAGAAGCTGGCCGCGCCGGCGCCGGGCGCGCACTGCCTTTGCATCGTCGAGGGCCGCCTGTCGCGCCGCCAGCATCTCGGGGGCTTGTGCGACCGCGTCCAGATCATCCCAGGGGCCGGCCAGTTGGTCCCAGGCTGCCTGGTTGACCGGGTCGGCGCACCATAGTTCGTACTCCGGCGATGTGCTTGATGATGATTCGGCCAGGCGCAGGCGCCAGCGGATCGCCTCCTCGAGAGGCTGTTCGGCCCGGTCCTCAAAATCTTCGCCTGGACGCATCACTTATATCCAAATCGTTTGGCCAGGCGCAGAGCCGCCGCCATGACATGCTTTTCCACGGTGGAAAGTCCGATGCCGTAACAGGCAGCGATCTCTTTCTGCTTCATGCCCTCAAGCCGGAAAAGAATGAAGATATTCTTGGTCCGCTCGCCCAGCTCGTCCAGACAAGCCAGAACCTCGACCAGGTTCTCCTTGGCTATTAAGACGCGCTCGGGGTTTATATCCTCCACCAGCCGGGGTTCAAACTTTTCCCCGGCAGGGGCATCCAGCGGCACGGTGGCGAAGCGCCGCATCCGGTTCTGGGAGCGGCCGCGGTCACGCAACAGGTTGCTGGCCACCCGGAAGACGAAAGCCTGAGCCTCGTCCGCCATCTCGAAACTGTGCGAGCCGATCAGCCGGACGAAGGTCTCCTGGGTCAGGTCTTCGGCTTCCTGCGCGCTGCCGGTGCGGCGCATGAAATAAGCCAGGAGCGAAGCGCGAAAACGCGCATCCAGTTCCTCCTTTATTGCACCACGACTTGAAGCTGAACCGCTGAGTTGCACGAAAGCCCCCTTCGCGACACTACGACAGTTCCAAGACCAAGAGTCTGAAATTTTTCCTGTTCGCCGCAAAAGGGCGGTGCCAACCAACTGTGACCTCAAAGCCGCGCCGCCGGCGGATGGCCAGCCCGGTTAAGAAAGTTTGGAGGGTTTTTCGATCGGCGTCGTCTTCACCCTTTGAAAGGCGCCAGAGCGCGCCAGGTCAGGGAGATAGGGAGGACCGCAAGTCCCGAGGCACCAGGATTAGCAATCCAGAATAGTCGGAATCGGTCTGCAAAAGCTGAATACAGCTTTTCGGAAGCGGGGGCTTTTGGCCTGACGTCAGGACCGAAAACAGTGGGGCTCATGCGCTCACAAACGTGAAACGTATTTTGCGTCGGCCAAGGCCGGCGCCCTAGCAGGGGGATAGTAATGTCGAATCTTAAAGTTGGCGCGGCGCGGCTCCGGGCAGCGCTTCTTTGCAGCGCGGGCCTGGTGGTTTTGGCCACGGTCCCGGCCGTTTCGCAGCCAGCACCATCCAATAATGAAGTCGAGAGCGTCACCGTCACCGGCCTGATCGGTTCGTTGCAGCGGAACCTGGATATCAAGCGGGATGCTGGCGGTCTGGTGGATGCCATTTCCGCCGAAGACATCGGCAAATTCCCCGACGTGGATATCGCTGCCGCGATGCAGCGCATTCCGGGTGTCACCGTCACCCGCGGCGCGTCGATGCTCGGCGGCACCGCGACTTCCACCGGTAACGCCACCCAGATCACGGTGCGCGGTCTCGGGCCTTCCTTCAACGAGACCCTGTTCAACGGGCGCAAGATCGCCAGCGCCATCACCACGGGTCGGGGTGGCGCTTCGTCCTTCGACTTCAGCACCATCCCCGCGGATTACATCAATCAGGTCGACATCCTGAAGTCCCCGGACGCGACCCTATCATCCGGCGCGATCGGCGCCACTATCAACCTCAAATTCCCCAATCCTTTCGACCATCCGGGCCTGGAGTTCGTGGCCACCGGCGGCGGCAGCATTTCGCCGGAAGAAGGCAACATGACGCCCAATGTCGGCGCCCTGTTCAGCGACACCTTCGCCAACGACACCTTCGGCATTCTGCTCGATGCCTCTTATTCTCAACAGCGCACTCGGGGCAATCACGTCAACATCCAGGGCTGGGAAGGCACCCAGATCGCGCCGTCGCAACTGGCGGGTGCTGCGCCCGGCGCTTCGACTACCAACAGCGTCAATGCCTGGTTCATCCAGGACTATGGCCTTTACCAGGAAACGACGCAGGACACCCGCATGAACGGGCGGGCCTCGCTCCAGTGGCGCCCGGCGGAAAATCTTCTGATCACGCTGGACGACAATTATTCCCGCGACTCGCTGCACGCCCGTCAGTATGGCTACAGCGTCTGGTTCAATGCCGGCAGCCTCACCAATGTGACGCAGAGTTCGCACGGCACCATTACCAGCTTCGTCCAGCCTGCGACGCCAACCGACTTTCAGTCCCAGATCAACGGTTCGGTGGTGCAGAACAACGATACCGGCCTGAACGTGAAGTGGGACGCCACCGACAAGCTGTCCTTCAATTTCGACTATGACAATTCCCAGGCCTGGTTGAATCCGGATCGCAAGCTGTCGAGCATCGACTCGGACGTCGGTTATGGCCCCTCGGTCCCCGGCAACACTACCAACGCCACCAATGTGGGCATCGTCGTGCCCGGCAGTCACGCTCTGCCTTATCCGACCGGCCTTGGCCCCAACGGCAATGCCGCGGCCTTCATCAACAACGGCCTGATCGGCAGCCATGTCTTCCCCATGAGCAGCAACCAGCGCTTCGACCAGATAAGGCAGTTCAAGGCCGAGGCACAATGGGTCGAGAGCGACAAGCTCAAGGTCACCGCCGGCTATCAATATGTCGGCGATCATGACAATGCCCAAAGCCATGACGACTTCGCCAATAACCAGTGGCAGGCCTTTGCCGGTTACGGCCCGGCTTCGGGCAATATTGGCGTCCATGGCGCCGCCCTGCCGCAGAACCTGTTCACCGGCTCCTTCAGCACTTCGGACTTCATCAACGGCTTCTCAGGTTCGAACAACCTGCCGCCCAGGGTGCTGGTGTTCGATCCCTATTCGGTGCTGAATTATCTGCAGGGGCTGGGCAATCCAGCCACCCAGACGGTTCCGGGGTTCAATGTCGGCTGCTGCAACCCGGCCTATACCGGCATGTATCAGCTCGCCAATGTCGTCGGCTCCTATTCCCAGGTGATCGAGAATACCAACTCGGGCTATGTCAATATCCGTGGCGAACTCAGTCTCGGGGGTATGCCGTTCAAGTTCAATGTCGGTGTGCGCGACGATTATACCGACGTCACCACCATCGGTCTCGGCCAGCAGCCGACCTCGCTGACGGTGCAGCCTTCGGATCACACCGCGTTCCTGGTGGGTTTCGGGCCGACTTCGGTGGTCACGGGTCACAACAATTATCAGTATCTTCTGCCTAATCTGGACCTGGCGTTGGACGTTACCGACGAGCTGGAAATCCGCTTCGACGCGTCCCGCACCCTGACGCGGCCGCCGTTGAATCAGATCTCGCCAGTCCTCAATGTCGGAACAGGTCAGCGCGTGGGTTCGCTGGTGGCGACCGGCGGCAATCCCAATCTGATGCCCTTTGTCTCGGACAATGTGGATCTCAGCGTAAACTGGTATTACCAGCAGAACTCCTACATTTCGCTGGATGCCTACAACAAAAGCGTCACGAACTTCATCGTTGCCGGTTCGACCCAGCAGACGATCAATGGCGTGATCGATCCCACCACTGGCACGCCTGGCGTCTTCACGGTTTCTACCAATGTCAATGGCCCCAGCGCCAATGTCTATGGCGCCGAATTCGCCATCCAGCATGTCTTCGACGACAGCGGCTTCGGCGTCCAGGCCAACGCCACCGTGGTTGGCACCAACAAGCCTTACGATCCGCTCAATCTGGCGATCAGCGGCTTTGCCGTGACAGGTCTGGCGGACTCCGCGAACGTGGTGGCCTTCTACGACAAGGATGGATTCCAGGCCCGTGTCGCTGCTACCTGGCAGGATGTATCCCTGTACCAGTTCGGCCAGGGCCAGAATAATTCGATGTTTGGATCGGAACCGACCTTCATCGATGGCAGCACCACGATCGACTTCAGCACCAGCTACGACGTCACGCCGCAGCTGACGGTCAATTTCGCGGCGCTGAACCTCACCGATGCAACCTATAGCACCCGTGGCCGCTTCGCCGACCAGCCGCTGGATATCGTCGATTATGGCAGACGCTTTACCCTGGGCTTCCGCTTCAAATATTGATCGGAGGCAACCTTGAAATGGGGCCGCCTGCTTGGCGGCCCCATCCTTTTTGCTAATATCTCCTTATGCCTGACATGGTGCGCAATATCGTGGTGGTGGGTGGCGGCACGGCCGGATGGCTGACCGCCGGCACGATCGCTGCGCGCCATCAGGGCCGGATGAAGTCCGGCTTCAGCGTCACCTTGATCGAGTCGCCCGACATCAAGATCATCGGCGTGGGTGAGGGCACCTGGCCCACCTTGCGCACGACGCTGGAAAAGATGGGCGTGTCGGAAACCGATCTCTTCCGCCATTGCGACGCCGCTTTCAAGCAAGGCGCGCGCTTTGCCCGTTGGACCACCGGTGCGCAAGACGATGGCTATTATCATCCCCTGATGCTGCCCCAAGGATTTCATCAGGTGAACATGGTGCCGCATTGGCTGGCGCAGGACGGTGGACGCAGCTTCTGCGATTTTGTCAGTCCTCAAGGCGTGCTGTGCGATGACGGCCTCGCCCCCAAGACCATCACCACGCCGGAATACCAGGCCGTCGCCAACTATGCCTATCACCTGGATGCGGGTAAGTTCGCGCCCTTCCTGCAGAAGCATTGCACCGAGAAGCTGGGCGTGCGCCACGTGCTGGCCGACGTGGCCAAGGTCAACAGGGGCGAAAACGGCGACGTTACCAGTCTCGCCCTCAAGCAGGGTGGGGAGTTGAAGGGCGATCTGTTCGTTGATTGCACCGGTTTTTCCTGCCTGCTTCTGGGAAAGACCCTGGGCGTTGCGTTCAAGGACTGCAGCGATGTGCTGTTCTGCGATACCGCGCTAGCGGTTCAGGTGCCTTACGCCACACCCGATGATGCTATGGCATCTCATACCATCTCCACGGCCCATTCCGCGGGTTGGACCTGGGACATCGGCCTGCCGGCTCGCCGCGGCGTGGGCTATTGCTATTCCAGCCGCCACATCTCCGAGGAGGAAGCGGCCGAGGAGTTGCTCCGCTATATCGGGCCGCAAGCCAAGGGCCTGACACCGCGCAAGATTCCGATCCGTGGCGGGTATCGCGAGATCGGCTGGAAGAATAATTGCGTCGCGGTGGGGCTTGCCGCGGGGTTCCTGGAGCCACTGGAATCCTCCGCCATCGTATTGGTGGAACTCTCGGCCAAGCTGATTGCCGAACAGATGCCCGCCAACCGCGAAGTGATGGACATCGTCGCGCGCCGCTTCAATGAGGTGAGCCTGTATCGCTGGGGCCGCATCATCGATTTTCTGAAACTGCATTATGTATTGAGCAAGCGCCCGGAAAAATTCTGGCGCGACAACACCGACCCCGCCACGGTGCCGGATCGCCTCCAGGACCTGCTGAAGCTCTGGAAACACCAGCCGCCCTGGTTCCTGGATGAATTCGACCGGCTGGAGGAAGTGTTCCCGGCCGCCAGCTATCAGTATGTGCTTTACGGCATGGGGTTCCGGACCGCGGTCGATGCCAACGACAATGAACCGACACAGGAACTCGCCCAGCAACAGGCCGGGGAGAATGCGGCCATGACCCGCAAGCTGCGCGCGCAGCTTCCCCGCAATCGCGATCTGTTGCGCAAGATTCAGGAGTATGGGCTGCAGCCCATCTGACCTTTGGCCAATATCGTCGCCCTCAACACCCAGGATCACCGCGCCCTGCGCGTCGATACGACTGCTTCCATGCGCTATGGCGACGGCCAACGCTTCGTGGCTGTCGTGGTCGGCGAATTTTCCAATCTCGTGACGCACTACCCGATCTTTTTTTCCAAGGACGCGCAGACCGGCAGCTTCTATTGCGGGGCGATGCTGGGAATAGACGAAGGCGAGAATCTGTTCCTGACGGAAGGCAGGGCCTCCGAAGCCTATCGCCCGCTGAACCTGCAGCGCGGGCCCTTCTATACCGCCGGCAGCGACATCGCGATCGACCTGGATCATCCGCGGGTGGGCGAAAGCGGGCAGGCGTTGTTTGAGGATGACGGCCGGCCTTCGCCTTATCTGAGCAGCGTGCTCAATCTTTTCCGCGACTTGAGGCCGGGGCTCGACCAGACAAAGGTCTTTATCGAGACCCTGCTGGCAATGAAGCTGATCGAGCCGGTGGATATCAGCCTTGCCTTTGACGACGGCAGCAAACGCCAGCTTGATGGCCTCTACACCATCAATCGCGACCGTCTGAAAAAGTTGCCCGACGACAAGATTGTCGAGCTGTTTCACCGCGGCTATCTGCAGGCTATCTATCTGATGATCGCCTCGCTGAAGCAGGTGCCGGTGCTGGCGCAGAAGAAGAACAACCGTCTGGCGCGATGATGCAGCCCGTTGCCGAAATCACGGGCGTGGAACTCACACCGGGACGGTTCGGCGATGTTGTGCAGGGCTGCCGGCCTGTGGTGCTCCGTCAATTGGTGGGTCATTGGCCGGCGGTCAGGGCAGGGCGCCGCTCACCGGCCGCCTTTCGCGACTATCTCGCCCGCTTCGACGCGGGCGGCGAGATGGAGGCTTTTATCGGATCGCCCGAGATCGCCGGCCGATATTTCTATGGCGCGGATTTGGAGGGTTTCAACTTCCGGCGCCGTCAGATGCGTTTCGGCGCCGCGCTTGAAGTCATCATCGCCCAACTGGGTCAGCCGGAGGCGGATAGTCTCTATGTCGGCTCGGTTCCGGTGCCTGAATATCTTCCGGGCTTTCAGGTGGAAAACGCCATGCCTTTGGTGCCGGCTTCGCCTCGCATCTGGCTGGGCCATGCCAGCGATGTCTCCACCCATTATGATACAGTGGACAATCTGGCTTGCGTGGTAGCTGGCACGCGCCGCTTCACGCTTTATGCCCCGGAACTGGCGCGCATGCTCTATCCGGGACCCATCGACCACACCATGGCGGGCCAGCCGGTCAGCCTGGCGGCCTCAAGCGAAGATGAAGCACGCTTCCCGTTGTTTGCCGATGCACACGCAGAGGCACTGACGGCCGAGCTTGAACCGGGGGACGCGCTCTATCTTCCCAAGCTGTGGTGGCACCGCGTCCAGTCTCTTGCGCCATTCAACGGGCTGGTCAATTACTGGTGGGACGCCTTTGTCAGCGGCCCTGATGCGCCTCACACCGCCATGCTGCTCTCCATGATCACCATCGCCGAGCGCCCGCTGGCCGAGCGCCGCGCCTGGAAAGCGCTGTTCGACCATTACGTCTTTCGCGAAAATGGCCATCCGTTGGCGCATCTGCCGGAAGACCGGCACGGCATTCTCGGGCCATTGAAGCAGAATTACGGCCGCATCCGCGCCCGCGTCATGCAGTTGATGCGGGGCTAGCGTGCGAAAAATCTCCAACAATCTTTTCATGTTTGACGACAGGCGAAGCGGCGCGGCTTTCCTGTTTGGCTCGATCATCGTGATGATCGGCGTCGGTTTGCATTTGCCCATGTTCATGATGGCGCGTGATATGGGCTACATGCTGGCCGGAATGCCGATGGACACCGGCATGTTGGCGGGAATGGCTCTGATCGTGTCGGGTACTGCCATTGCCGGTTTCGGCCTGCTGCCCAAGGCGGCAACGCTGTATCACGCCGGGGCGATCGCCACCATCGCGCCGCCGGAAAATGCAAGGCTGACGGGCGCGCATTGGCGGCTGATGATCGTGCTCAGCGCCGCGCTGGTCATCGATATCATGAAGCCGGCCAGCCTTGGCTTTGTCACGCCGGGCATGGCGATGGAATATCAGATCGACCATGCCACGGTTGCACTGCTGCCTTTCTCGGCGCTGTGCGGCACGGTTGTGGGCTCCTTCCTCTGGGGCCTGCTGGCGGATATTTACGGCCGCCGCGCTTCCATCCTGCTCTCATCGGTGATGTTCGTCGGCACCTCGATCTGCGGGGCCATGCCGTCTTTCTGGTGGAATGTCTTCATGTGTTTCATGATGGGCGCTGCCGCCGGCGGGTTGCTGCCGGTTGCCAACGCGCTTCTGGCGGAAACCATGCCGACCAGGCACCGCGGCTGGAGCCTGGTTCTGGTGGGAGGCATCGGCGCCACCGGCGGCTATTTCGCTGCCAGCGCACTATCGGCGCTGCTACAGCCGATCTTCGGCTGGCGGATCATGTGGTTTCTCAATCTTCCCACGGGCATGATTTTGATCGCGCTCAGTCCGTTCTTGCCGGAATCTGCCCGCTTCCTGCAGCATATCGGCCGCCTCGTGGAAGCGCGCGCCGTGCTGGCGAAATTCGGCGCGGTCTCCTTAGCCGCCGGGGATGTCGACGAAGATGCAGGGGGCCACGCGCCACTGCCGCCGACCGGCTTTGCCGGCACCACTGTGGCACTCACTTTGCTGGCCTTGAGCTGGGGCTTGGTGAATTTTGGGCTGCTTTTGTGGCTGCCCGGCGAACTGGTGGCGGAGGGGAACAGCGTCGCGCTGTCCAGCGCTATTATCGCGAGATCGACTTTGCTCGCGGCACCCATGGTCCTTGTCGCTGCCTGGCTTTACAGCGCCTGGAGCACAAAGGGGGCCTTGCTGACGATGGCGGGTCTCACTGGATTGGGGCTTGGCGCCCTGATGTTGCGGAGCACAGGAGCTTTGCCTTTTCTTGCGAGCCCGGTACTGCCGATTGTGTTGCTCATTCTTGGCGCATCCGGCGTGATCTCCATGTTGCTTCCCTACACATCCGAAAATTATCCGGTGCGGGTACGGGGTCGCGCGACCGGCTGGGTTGCCGGATGCAGCAAGATCGGAGGCTTGGCCGCGCAGGCGCTCAGTGCCCTGGCACTCGTTCCTGCCATCGGCTTCGCCGCAGCCCTGATCGCTGTTCCGACGATCCTGGCCATGCTTCTGATCCTGAAATTCGGGCGGGAGACCCGCGGCCGCGACCTGCGCGAGCTGGAATTGAAGGCGTCGAGAACGGGGTAGCGCCGCGGGTGCGGAAAGACGGGCTATGCGAGTCAGGCACCCGAAATCGGGTCGGCCCATGCACAATACGGGTAGTTCCTTATATTTCTGACGTAGGATTGCATGACGGCCGCCAGGCCGCCTGGATGCTGATCGGTGCATGAACATGGCACCGCTGGATCGGGCTGATCCGATGCAATAGGCTCTGCCACATTCATCTCGACGGGGGCGGTGACAGAGGACACAAATGACGTCGTTGACCGGCCGGCTTCTTATCTCGATGCCCCAGATGGAAGATCCTTTTTTTGCCCGTTCGGTCGTCTATCTGTGCGCCCATAGCGAGGAAACCGGCGCCATGGGCCTCATCGTCAACAGGACGATCGAGGCTCTCACCACTGATGAACTTTACGAACAGCTCAAGATCGAGCCGGTGACGGATGCCAGCCAGCCGCAGCCGGTGCATTTTGGCGGCCCGGTGGCGACCGGCCAGGGTTTTGTGCTGCACAGCGCCGATTACCGCGACGAGGGGACGCTGGGCATTGGCGAGGACTTCGCCCTGACCGCGACGCTGGACATCCTGCGCGCCATGGCTGCCGGCGGTGGGCCGCGCCAGGGCCTGGTGGCGCTTGGCTATGCCGGCTGGGGACCGGGCCAACTCGACGCCGAGATCCAGGCCAATGGCTGGCTGGTGGTTGCCGCCGACGCC
>Ga0134126_10003313_pt1 | contig 20195 bp, 19 predicted proteins | sample KB31752_FD_96881 | JGI IMG/M metagenome (GOLD analysis project Ga0134126, IMG submission 96881) | Terrestrial soil microbial communities with excess Nitrogen fertilizer from Kellogg Biological Station, Michigan, USA - KB3-175-2 | ecosystem: Environmental > Terrestrial > Soil > Unclassified ...
AGTTCTTCGGGATCGACGCCGGCCGTCTCCCATCCGCCCTGCGGCAGCTCCAATGCCTGCTCCTGAATGGTGTAGCGGAACTGCTCCACCAGCCATATGCGGTCGCCTTCAATCGGAATAATGATGGCGGCCTCGTCCTTTTCAACGACGCCATAAATACCTTTCTTGCCGTTGGATCGCAGAATCTCGTCCTCGCGCAGCCGCATCCAGGCGTTGCGATAAATCTCGCGACTGCTCAGCGTCTTGATCGAAGGGCCGCGAACGTGAGTGGCAGCATTGTCCTGATTGTTTTCCTTCACATCCGTAGTGTGCCACGCCGCCGTAGCGTTCCGTAGTGACCGGCGCCTGGCCGCCAGCGCTCTGCCAGCGCTCCTCCAGCACTCCACGTTCGATTAGTATGGCGACGGACCAGAAAAGCGGCACGATCGACGCGGATGACGCACGAGAACCCGCTGCGAAGAGACCGGCACACTGGATCCGATTCCCCGGAACGTGAGGAGACATGGGACGCACGCTGCGCGTAGGGATGCTGGCATCGACAATATTGGCCGTGGCTCTTGCAGCCGCTGCGCAATCGCAGACGGTTCTTTTTGGCCAGCCGGGATTTCCCACGGCCGACTCCGCTACCCTTTCGCTGGGCGCGCTGCAAAGCGGGTTTGCCGGAGCGAAGGTGGTGAATGCCCAGGACCTCGGAGCCGCGCTCAAGGATTCCGAGACGCATCTGCTGGTGATGCCTTACGGTTCGGCTTATCCCGAGCCTGCGTGGCCCGATATTCTCGCCTTTCTCGATCGCGGCGGAAACCTGATTGTGCTCGGCGGCAAGCCGTTCACACAGCCGGTCCGCTATTCCAACGGATGGCGCTTGATCGCGCCGACCAACGGTGCTGCAGCCCTCATGAGAATCGACGGCTACCAGCAGACGCCCGGCTCGCCATCGCTGCAGTTCGCGGCGAACATCGAAGTGCAGCCCGAGCTTCCCGCCTTTCAGTGGCAACGCGCGTTCAGTCCTGTGATTCGCCTGTCGGCTTCGCCGCGGTTCCCATCGGAAACAGGATCGACCGGCAACGAGGACTCCTGGATCACCACGCTTGCCTGGGGCGAGCACGACGGACACAAACTCGCCGCGCCCGCGTTGCTCATCGATCACGTTGCCGCGCGATTTGCCGGCGGCCGGTGGATTTTCCTGGCCTGCGATGCCGATGCCAAAACGCTCGAGAATCCGCAGCTTCTTGCCACCCTGCAGGCTCTGGCATTGCGGCGTAACGACCGCTTCACCTTCCGTCCTCGCGTGGCGTTGTTCTTCCCCGGCGAGCCCATCGAGTTCCGTTTCCAGCCGGCGCGGGCTCAGCATGCGGAAGCCGGAGATGAGCTCAAGGTTGTGGTCAGTTCGGAAGACGGATCGCACCAGTCGTTCACGTTCCCCGCGGACGACGCGAAGGCGATCACGCTTCCGGCATCTGTAGCTTCCGGTCCCGGCCTGCACACGGTGGAGGCCCAGCTTGTGCGCAACAACGAGCCTGTGTGGACCTACCGCTCCGGCTTCTGGATGCGTGATCGCGCGTACCTGCTCAGCGGCCCCAGGCTCACCGTCGGCACCGATTACTTTGCGCTCGATGGCAAGCCGCTGCCCGTGGTCGGCACCACCTACATGGCCGGCGACGTGGACCGTGCGTATCTCTGGGAGCCGAACCCATATGTGTGGGACGAGGACATGAAGCAGATGCGCGCCGCCGGGATCAACATGCTGCGCTCGGGCATCTGGTCCGGTTGGGACATCCTGACAAACCCCGACAGATCGATGAAGGAAGATGCGCTGCGATCGATTGAGGCATTCCTGATGACCGCACGCAAATATGACCTGCCGGTACAGTTCAACCTGTTCGCGTTTATTCCCGATCTCACCGGCCACGGTCATCCATACTTCACGCAGAAAGCGGAGCAGGAGCGGTTTGTCTCATCGATCGTCAGCCGGTTTCACGACGTGCCATTTCTGGCTTGGGATCTGATCAACGAGCCAAGCCCCAACCGCAGTCTATGGCGGACAGCGCCCAGTCGGGATGAACAGGCCGAGTGGGCCGCGTGGACGCTGCAAAATCGTCCCGAAGGTCGCCGGTACAAACTGCCAACCGCCGCGGAGCTGGCCGAAGGCGCGGCGCACACGGGGCTTGAGCCACCGCATTTTTACGACTACCAGCTCTTTACGCAATCGTTCTTCCGCGACTGGATCGACCGCCAGGAGAAGACGATCCACGATGCAGGTTCGCAGCAACTCACGACTGTGGGGCAGGACGAAGGCGGAGTGGCCGGACGGCTGTCGCCGGCATTCTTCTCGCCGGACGTGAGCTTCACGACCACGCACACCTGGTGGGATTTCGACAGCATCCTGTGGGCCGGTTTGATGGCCAAAATGCCGGGCGAGCCGATGCTGGTGCAGGAGACGGGCGAGCAGCGTCGGCTTACGGAAGATGGAACTCTGCGCATCTCGGCTGAGGAAGAGTCATGGCAGCTCTCGCGCAAGCTGGCGGTCTCATTTGCGCAGGGCGCGGGCGGAATCGAGTGGGTGTGGAATGTCAATTCCATGATGGCGAACTCGCAGGAGGTCACCATCGGCGCCATTCGCCCCGACGGCACAGAAAAGCCCGAGGCCCGTGTGCTCGGCGGATACGCGCACTTCGCGCGCGAACATCCCGACAGCTTCACGTCGATCGAGCCGCCGGCGATCACGATGATTGTGTCGCAGGCCGAGCTCTATTCCGATCTCTGGAGCCTCACCGTAGACATGCAAAAGAAGGCGGTCCGGGCCTTGGCGTACTACGATCGCGAGCCGCTGCGCATGCTTCCGGAAAATCGGCTGGCCGAGTTAGGCAAGCCAAAGCTGGTGATCTTGCCCAGCGCGCAGGCGCTGACGGATGCCGCGTGGCAGAAGCTGATCGATTATGTCTCCGCCGGCGGCCTCCTGCTCATCACGGGTCCAGTTGACCACAACGAATACTGGGAGAAGGTTGACCGGCTCACTCCTTTGCATGTGAAGGCAACGATTGCGCCGATCATCGTGCGCCAGTCGAGCCTCACGCTGCCGGGAAGCGCGCAGTCCGTGCCGATCTCGTATCCATCCGCCGTACAGACTGCGCCGATGGAATACCTGCGCTTTGCCGATCGCGCATCGGTGGAGACGATCCATCTCGGCCAGGGAACGATTCTCTGGGCGACAGACCCGGTGGAGTTGGCGGAGGGCTATGAGGCAACTGCCGCGCTCTATCGATTCGCGGCGGCCAAGGCTGGCATTGCGCCCGCGTTCACTGAAGTTCATCCCATGTCGCCCGGCGTGCTGGCGTTTCCAACCATGCTGAAAGATGCCGTGCTATACAGCTTTTCAAACGAGTCGCTGGAGGATCAGCCCGTGGATATCCGCGACTCATCTACCAAGGCGCGGATTCACTTTACCCTTGCAGCGCAGCAGGGCGCTTTAGTGCTGCTCGATCGCGCGGAAGGAAAGGTGCTGGCGTCGTACGGGACGGGTCTGCCTGGCGTGACGGAGGGTCAGCCACGCAACCGGTAGCTGCGCAGCCTGCCTACGAGCGATGCCGGTCCGGTGACGGATAAGCGCACCAGGTTGCCCTCGTAGTTGCGGTTGTGGACGATCATGCCGGCATCGATAGATGCCAGTACGGCGCCTTCGTGCTGCGGGACGCGAAGGTCGGCGTCGATGAGCGGATCGACGTGCAGCGCATCGTCAATGGCCTGCAGAAGCCGCTCGATTCCCTGCCCGGTTTTGGCCGACACCGCGATGGGCGCGCCCGGAGCCGAGCCCGGAGCCGCGCCTTCCAGCAGACCGCGGCGCTCGTCTTCGCTGAGCAGGTCGATCTTGTTCAGTACGTCGACGCGGGGCTTCTTAAGGGCTTCCAGTTCGCCCAGAACCTTTTCCACCTGGACCTTCTGCTCCTCGCCGTATCCGGATGCCGCGTCGCGCACGTGAAGCAGCACCTCGGCCTGCTGCACCTCTTCGAGAGTGGCGCGAAAGCTCGTCACCAGCGTATGCGGCAGGTTGCGGATGAATCCGACGGTATCGGAAAGCAGCACCTTGCGCCGGCTGGGCAGCTCGATGGCGCGCAGCTTAGGGTCGAGTGTGGCGAACATGCGCGAGGACTCGAGCACCTGGCCGCCGGTGATGCGGTTGAACAGCGTGCTCTTGCCTGCGTTGGTGTATCCCACAAGCGCGACCGTGGGAACCGGGACGGTTTCGCGGCGCTGGCGCTGCTGGTGACGAACGCGGCGCACGCCTTCGAGATCCTGCTTGAGCTGGTCGATCCTGCGCTGGATGCGGCGGCGGTCGGTCTCAAGCTTGGTTTCGCCGGGTCCGCGAGTGCCGATGCCGCCGCCGGTCTGCGACATGCTTTTGCCGCGGCCGGTCAGGCGCGGAAGCATGTATTCGAGCTGGGCGAGCTCGACCTGGAGCTGGCCCTCACGGGTACGCGCGTGGCGAGCAAAAATGTCGAGGATGAGCTGCGTCCGATCGAGCACCCGGCAGGGCAATGCGGCATCGAGATTGCGGAGTTGCATGGGCGACAGGTCGTGGTCAAAGAGGACGAGGTCGGCCTCGGTGGAGGCGGCAATCCCCGCGATCTCCTCGACCTTTCCGGCGCCGATAAGCGTGGCGGGATCGGGGCGCGGACGGCGCTGCAGAAGCTCAGCCGCGATTTCGCCGCCGGCGCTCAGCACAAGTTCGCGGAACTCGGCCAGCGACTCCTCGGCATCGAGGGCCGTGGAGCGCCCAGCAGGAGAAGGCGGACTTGTCCGCAGAGGCTCCTCTGTGTGATCCAGATCATGTTTAGAACGAGCGGCGCCGCGCGCGCCTTCGACACCCGCGCGATGGGGACGGAAGCGGACTTCAACGTCCACTCCCACCAGGATGGCGCGTTCCGGTTTTGCATCGCGAAGGCCACTGTTGTGCTCCGCGACGCGCCGGCGGGTGCCCGGGGCGATGTTGTCTGCCTCCAGGGACCGCGCCTGCTTGTCCATTCGCCCGTTCCTGCCTGGCTCAGCTACCAATCGAAACTGCCCCTCGCGTGCCCTCTGCCACTCCAGCAGGGGAGGAGCTTGCCGGCGCGCTGACAGGGGACGGGCCCAAGCCGGTGTGCATACCCGGCGCGCGATGCTCGCCATGCAGCACACTGCGGTTGCTCACCACCGTGGAGATGGCGTGCTTGAAAATGAGTTGTTCCTGGCTGTTGTTTTCCAAAAGTACGGAGTATTTGTCGAAGGACCGAATTTTCCCCGTGAGCTTGACTCCACTGACCAGGTAAATCGTGATGGGGGTCTTGTCCTTCCGAACCGTATTCAGGAACGTATCCTGAATGTTTTGTGCCGGCTTGTTTTCCATGATGCCGATCTCCTACTTTCCTCTTCGGGTTAGATGGTGAGTAATCGCTTCCGGTGCAGACAAATCGGCGGGGGCGGTTCCGAATCCCGGAGACCGTCATAAATCCCGCAATACGATAACTGTAGGCGAATTCAGCCGGGTTTTCAACTCGCCGGCGGACACTCCTCCCAACTTACCTTGCGGCCCGGAAAATCCCCTGTTCCGGTCTGTGGCAATTTGCCTGGACAGACTGTCTGCCCAGGCTCACCCGGTGCCCCCACCGCTCATACGGCCGCTTCAGCGGGTACGGTCCGGGGGCTTTCCGCCCGGCGGATCCCGAACATCCAGGAGGCGGCGCCCACCAGCGCGACGCAGGCTGCCAGCGTGACTGCGGCAGCGAAGCTGCCCGTCCGGTCTACCAGGAATCCGCTCAGAGCAGGCCCCACTACGCCGGCGATGTTCGCAAAACAGTTCTGCAGGCCCACCCAGCTCCCGGACAGATGCGCCCCGGCAAGCGTCTGCCCCATGGCGTACGGACCCGATGACGCAATTCCACACCCGACGCTGACAAAAACCAGGCAGGGCAGATAGGTTGCGGTGTCCGCCGCCGCAAACGCAAACAGGGCGACAGCGGCGATTCCAAAACCGATCGCCATGCTCCGCTTGCGGACTGAAAGAGCTTCCCCTCCCGCCCTGATCCTGCGGTCGGCTATCCAGCCCGTAGCGATGGATGAAACCGAATCGATTCCATAAAGGAGCGCCGCGGTTTCCGCCATGAACTGCATGGAGAGATGGCGTTCATGCACCAGGTAGTACGGAAGCCAGCTCATAAGGAAGTAAAGCAGATAGTTGGCGCAGAGGTGTCCCATGGCGGCTCCCCAGAAGGAGCGCTGCCCTAGAATCTCGCCCATCTTCACGGGAATTCGTGCCCGGCCGCGCAGGATCGCGATCCGCTGCGGCTTCCAGATTATCCAGCCCGGTATCCACAACAGCCCGGCAAGACCAATGAGCAGGAACGTGCGCCGCCATCCCCAATGCGCCATCAGTAGCCCTCCGCCGAAGGTGCCGACCGCGGTTCCCCAGCGGATGGCGGCGATGATGAGCGCGTTGGCCAGGCCGCGATGGCGCTCCGGTAGATATTGCGAGCAGATTTTGGAGCTGGCGGGAAACATCACCGATTCGCCAACGCCCAGAAGGAGCCGCATGCCGAGCATGACCCCAAATCCCGAGGCGAAGCTCGATGCGGCTGTGGACAGCGACCACGTAAGAAACCCGAGCGCCAGGATTACATTGACGTTGAAGCGATCGACCAGCCAACCAACCGGGATCTGCAGCGCCATATACGACCAGAAAAAGCAGGAGAGCAGGATGCCGAGCTGGGACGCGGACAAGTGCCACTCGACCTGCAGAATGGGCGCCGCGAGCGCAAGATTGCCCCGATCCGCGTAGTTAATCAACACGGCGAGGATCAACAGTACGAGCGTAGGGAAAAAGGCTTTCAGCTCTCGTCCTGACGGCATGCGGGGTGCGCCTCCGCTATGGCTTCGGGCCCAATGAGTATCGAGACTCTACACGCCGCGTGAGACGTTGGACAAGGAGAATCGCACGTGTTTTTTCGATTAGTCCGGGACCTGCGGCTGCAAAGGCGCGTCCGCGATGATTCCCCGCCGATGACAGGTAAGAGCCTCATTTCGCAAGCACTCTCAAATACCCTAGAATCAGGATCAACATGAAATGTCCTTATTGCGGGTTTGCCCAGGATCGTGTCGTTGATTCGCGCGAGAGCAAAGAAGCCGACTCGATCCGGCGGCGGCGTGAATGCGAGCGTTGCAACCGCCGCTTCACCACGTACGAGCGCATCGACGAGATTCCGTACATGGTGGTGAAAAAGGACGGACGCCGCGAGCGCTTCGACCGGCAGAAAATCCTAAGCGGCCTGCTCCGCGCCTGCGAAAAGCGCCCCGTCTCTTCCAGTCAGCTTGAGAAAGTCGTCGATGCCACCGAGCAGTTCGTCATGGACTCCCAGGAACGCGAGCGGTCTACGCGCGAGATCGGCGAACTTATCATGGACCACCTCAAAGGGCTCGACACCGTCGCCTACATCCGCTTCGCCAGCGTTTACCGGGACTTCAAAGACGTCCGCGAATTCAAGGAAGAACTGGAGGGGCTGCTGGAAGGCAATCGGGGAAGCAAGCTCAGGAAGTAGCGCATTGTTCCAGCCATCCATCGGGTATTCAGAAAGGGAAAACCAGATGTTCAAAGCCCTGATCGGAATAACGGTCGCTGCTGTTGCCATTGCCGCAAATTCCCAGCAGACGGCGAGAGCCTCAGCGCCGAATATTGACGGCACCTACATTCTCGTTAAGCGCGTGAAGGCGGACGGCACCGAACTGAAATCCCCGGCGATCGAGGGCATCTATACGATGCGCCACGGACACGGGAGTTTGAACATCTTCTGGAAGAAGGACAGCGCCACACTGGCATCCGAATCCACGATCCTCAAATATTCCCTGACGGCAAGCGAGTACTGCGAATGGATCGTGTATACGGTGAGAAATAACATTGACGCGCCGGGAATCAGCACAGACGCGCCGCAAGTGGCAAATCACTGCACCCCAGTCAAGGTGGATAAGGGCGAACTTGTTTTCGCGCCGCCTGGAGAAGGCGTCACCACCAGCTTCGATGAAAAGGGCTTCAAGGCTACGATTGCGGGAGAATTGACCGATTACTGGGTAAAGATTCGCTGACATTTGTGCAAAGTCCCTGTCGGAGATTGGGGACTCCAGAACATCGTCGACAAGTTCGCCAACACCGCAGAAAAGTTCATAGGAGACGAGCTGGTATACAGCGAGGATCATCCGGACTTCGTTGCGGCGTATGATCTGGGCAAACGGATCGCGCGGTTGTGGGCGCTGAAGCTAAAGATGGATTTTCCCTCTTACCGATTTCGCGTCTATTACACCCAATGCGACAATCCAATCGTCCGCTTTCACAAGGTTCGCGACGGCGAGGCGTGTTGGCTATCGGACGAGGTATTTCAAAGCGCGACCGATCCTTCCTTCAGAAACGCCATGATCTTTGACACTGCCAACATTCACTTGATGAGCTCACTCACCTCTGACTCGATCCAATGATCAAATCAGTGACGAAATCATGTGCGATGAGACAGCTTCCCAAGGCACGGCGCGATAGGCTAGAAGCTAGGAGCCAAAAGCTAGAAGCCAACCATGTCCGAATCCAAGACACACAAAATCACCCTCATCCCCGGCGATGGCATCGGCCCTGAAGTGACGCAGGCCGTCGTACGCATTCTTGAAGCCACCAGCGTCAAATTCGACTGGGAGCAGCACGCGGCCGGCGCCGAAGCTTACGAAATCTTCGGCGAATACATTCCGCAGGCGCTCTACGACTCGATCGAGCGCAACAAGGTGGCGCTGAAGGGGCCGGTTACCACGCCCATCGGCGGCGGCTTCAAAAGCATTAACGTGACCCTGCGCAAGAAGTTCGACTTGTTCGCCAACTTCCGTCCTATCAAGCTGCTGCCCGGGCTCAACTCGCACTGGCCCGGCGTCGACCTGATCATCGTCCGCGAAAACACCGAGGGTGAATATGTCGGCCTCGAGCACGAAGTCGTCCCCGGCGTGGTCGAGTCGATCAAGGTGATTACGGAGAAGGGGTCCACGCGCATTGCGCGGTTCGCGTTTGACTACGCGCGCAAGCATGGACGCAAGAAGATCCACTCGATTCACAAGGCCAACATCATGAAGCTCTCCGATGGGCTGTTCCTGCGCTGCGCGCGCAAGGTGGCGGAGGAGTTCCATGACATTCAGTACGGCGAGCACATTATCGACAACACCTGCATGCAGCTCGTCATGAACCCCTACCAGTACGACACCCTGCTGCTCGAGAACCTTTACGGCGATATCGTCAGCGACCTGTGCGCGGCGTTCGTCGGCGGCCTGGGCCTGGTGCCGGGCGCCAACCTCGGTCACGAATGCGCCATCTTCGAGGCAGTGCACGGCTCCGCGCCCGACATTGCGGGCAAGGACATTGCCAACCCCACGGCCCTGCTGCAATCGGCCATCCTGATGCTGCGCCACCTGGACGAGGAAGCCGCCGCTAACAAAGTCCAGAAAGCCCTCGAGACCGTCTACTCCGAGCGAAAGTGCCTGACGCGCGATGTGGGCGGAAGCTGCGGCACCACCATGTTCGCTGATGCCGTGCTGGCCGCGATGGCCTAACCGCGACGCCGCAAAAATTATCGCCGGAGCCTTTGCAGGCTCCGGCGATTTGGTTTACGGGTAGATTCTTCTATTTGGGCTAACCCGGCCACGCCGGCGTCAATACGACAGAACGCATCCGCCCGCGTTGCTGTTGAAAGCATTGCTCCACAGGGACTGCACCGGGAAGCTGCTGCCGTTGGGGAACGAGACCTTGGCAGACGCGCCCTGCCCGGAAGAGATCCAGGCGCACTTGTCGCCGTTCTCTGAGCCGGCGGAATCGAGCCAGCCGCCGTTGGGGAACTGGTCGGTAATCGTCTCCGCCATTTCATGGCCGCCGACGATGGTGATGCCGGCATTGGCTCCGAGACCGTTGAAGTTCGCCCCGCAGCTCGCGCCTGCGTCGGTCATATACGGCAGGTTAGTGTATGCGACGTTGCCGTAAGTCGAGCTGGTGGAGCTATGCCAGGCACAATACTGCGTTCCGAAGCCGCTGGCACTGTTTCCATGCGACGTGGCAATCACGTACTGGACTGTCTGATTGCTGCTCGAACTCGTGTTGCCGAAGTGCGCGGCTGCGTTTACGGCTTCAGCTGCAAGCTGCGACTGGCTGGGGCGGGAAGGCGCAGCGGCTGTGTTATCCGCCCACACGCCGGCATAAATGCCCGCCTGGTTTCCCGCATGCTGGCCGGTATTGCCGCAAGTGATGGTGCCGGTGGCCACGCCTTGGCAGTACTGTGTCACCGAGTTCAGCCACGAGCTGCTGCCTGCGCCCGTGTAGAAGCTCTCCAGAATCGCCGCTTCGCCATTGGGGTCATTGTTGTTCCATTGCGAGCCCCAGAGGACAAGATAAATCTTGGGAGATGTCTCGACCCCAATACCGCCCACGCCGCCGTGATAGGAGAGGTTTACGCTGCCGCCGCCGCAATTATGGCGGCAGGTCTGACCTTTAGCCTGCTTGCGGAACTTGTCCATCGCTTCCACAGTGGGATGGATGGTGACCGGACGTTGACCCGGTTCGAGAATCACTGACCCGCCAGGGTTGACCTGCGGACCGCGGGTCTGCGCCTGCGCAACGGTTAGTGACATGGCTGCGAAACATCCCAGGACCGGCACTCCAATTCGCGTTACAAACTGCAACTTTCTCATCCGAAGACCTCCAGAGTCTTGTGAATAGGAGAAGTGGCTCCGAGCCCGGCACCAGACTTGCGGGCCCACTTGCCGCGCCTTGCGGCCCCGGCCCCGGAGTAAATTGGACCGACGCTACTACGGAGATTGCACGACCGTCAACTATCGAAAGTCCGCGTCGTGGAAACGCGGCCCATTACCCTCCGGCATCTTGCTGATAAAAAAGCATTACCGAGGGGTCAGCAAAGGCGCGAACAGATGCCTTTACCCGGCAGCAATTCAGAACTTCATGCGCGGCTGTGGTTGCGTCGATGCAAGATTCCCGCGATGATCTGCCTTCATTTGCAAGCAGAAATTCTGCCGCGGAACGGGAATGTGACCGGCTGCGACGCACACTTCACGTGGCTCGATATAGCATCAAAAACGGGAGAAGCTTCAGGCGGACTCATGCACTATTTACTCTTCTATGAAGTCGGCGAAGATTACGTTGTGCGGCGCGCCGAGTTTCGCAACCAGCATCTGGCGAAGGGTTGGGCTGCCAGCGATCGTGGCGAACTGGTGCTGGGCGGCGCGCTCGCCAATCCGGTCGACGGGGCCGTTCTGCTGTTCAAAGGCGACTCGCCAGACGTGGCCGAGAACTTCGCCAATTCCGATCCCTATGTATTGAACGGCCTGGTCAAGCGCTGGTATGTGCGTGAGTGGACTACGGTAGCCGGGGAACTTGCCGCGGTGCCCATTCACCCCGCCGGCTGACGGCGCCCTTCATTTCTGGGATCAAGCCATCGTGCGATTCACCGCGAATCCCATGCAGCCGACTGCCCTCGATCGAGGCCGCGACCGTTGGCTGGTCTTCTCCTTTGCATCGAGACACTCGGGCTGACGCGAATCCGCCACACTCATCTCCGTCTGTTTCGGGGCACTCGGAAGGTTGAAGATTATTCCTCTTCGTTCAAGATCGTGAAGGCCGCTGAAGAGCGCGCAAAGCCCATCCCTGCACCACCTGAGGCGGACGCAGCCTGCCAGTTCGGGCCCTGCAACTCGGGCATAGGCTTGGCCTGGAACAGCTTCTTGCATTGCCGGGCGGTCCACCGCGCCCATTTTTTGGCTTTCTTACGGCGGGCGCTATCGGTGGAGATTCCCGTGCCGGCGTACATCTGCCGGTAAAGCTTTGAGAGGAATATGAACGCCAGTCGCGACCGGAAATTGGGGGTACAGGCCGAGCGCTGCCAGATCGATCCCCAATTGTAGAAACGATCCCACACCTTCTGGGTGCGCTCGCGAATCTCGTCCGTACTCATGGTTGGGTGCGGCGTAAACATCTTGGGACGAATTTCAGTGGGGATAAGCCAGTACCGCGTAATGGGTACGTCGCCCACCATCATCGGATCCTTGGCCTGTTCTTTCTCCCAGCGGCCAAAGTCCACGGTGCCGGGGAACGGCGTCATCATGACGAATTGGGCGAACGTGACGCCCGCTTTCAATGCCATTTCTACGGTGGCGTCGAAAGTCGACGGCCTGTCGGTGGGGAGCCCGAAGATAAACGAGCCGAGCACGTGAACCCCGTGTTCCTTGAACTTCTGCAGTTGTTTGGCAAGCGCCTCGCCCGAGTAGTTCCAATCTTTGAAAACGGCCTTCAGCCCCTCCGGAGTTACGGCTTCCACGCCTACGAGCGCTCCCTTGATGTTGGCCCTGTGCATCGCATCGAGGTAGTCGGCGTCCTCGCCAGCCTCCATGGTGATCTGGGTGAAGAACACCATATCTTTGGGCAGCTTAGCGAGCTCTTCCATCAGCTTGAAGCGCTCTTCGCGGATGGCCATGAGCTCTTCCAGCTTGGCAAAATTTTTCTGGTCGCGGGCCTGACGCAGATCCGTCAGAGTGACAGGATAGAAGTTGTCATCGGCCAGCGCGATAAAACGGAAACCTTTGCGACGCAGGCTTACGATTTCGTCGACCACCTTCTGATGCTGCCGCTGCCGGGGCTTCTGCCCATCGGTGCGCCACACGCTGCAGAAGGAGCAATGCTTGGGGCATCCGCGGATGGTCTGCACCGACGCCCACATATACTTGTCGGGCCGCATCAGGTCCCAGCGCGCCGCCAGAAATTCGGTGCCTTCAATGCGCCCGCCTTCATAGATTTTCTGGGGATTCCCGGCGAGGCAGTCGGCAACCGCCTTACCCCAGGCGATGTCGCCATCGCCGCGCACGACCGCGTGCGCTTCCCCCCGCTCCAGCACTTCTTCAGGAAACAACGTGGCGTGTATGCCTCCGTACACCACCCAGGCGCCGCGAGCGCGGGCGATCCGGCCCACCTGGTATCCGCGCAACGCATTGCCGGTGTGCACACTGATGCCCACGATATCGCCCGCGTGAATGGTTTCCGGGTCGATCTGTTCCAGGGACTCATCCACAAGGATAGGATCTCCGGCCGAAGCTGGCGTTGCGGCAGCAATGACGAACAGCCAGCGAGGGGTAATTACTGCCGTTCCGAAGGAGTTGTCGCTTGGATTGATCAGATGGATGCTCGTAAAAGGGCCGCCCTTTCAAATACGTTGTCCTGCTTGATAGGTGATGATCGCCATAGGTGGGATGGTTGGCTGAATTTCTCAGCTAAGCTGCGCAGTGGCCCGGGCCCCGCAGCCTCTCGATTAGTCCATGATACACAGGGCCGGAGGCCCAAGAGCTGGAGCTCAACCCCGCCACATCCTCGGGCTCTCGCGATTTATGGCGCGCGGAAGCAGCTCGCGGAACCCTAATACGGCGCGAATTCCGCAGCGCCTCACGGGTGCGAAAGCCAGTTGTCCTGTACACTGGAGTGTCTAAATACCATGCCAAACAAACATCCAATCGGCGTTTTAGGGGCCACCGGAATGGTGGGCCAGCGTTTCATCCAGCTTCTTGAGAACCATCCCTGGTTTGAGATCGCCTGGCTGGCGGCCAGCGACCGTTCCAGCGGAAAACCGTACGGCGAGGCGGCCAGGTGGCGGCTCGATACGCCCTTGCCGGATCGGATCGCCCGGATGACGGTATCGCCGGCCGAGCCGAATAGCGCGCCGAAGATCATTTTCTCGAGCGTCGATGCGCCGATTGCCCGCGAGCTGGAACCGAAGTTCGCCGATGCGGGATGCGCGGTGCTGTCCAATTCGAGCGCCTTCCGCATGGCTTCGAACGTGCCGCTGGTCATCCCGGAAGTCAACGCCGACCACCTGCACCTCATCGAGGAGCAGCCTTCGCGCAAAAGCTCGGGCGGCTTCATGGTGACCAATCCCAACTGCTCCACCATCGGCCTGGTGATGGCGCTCAAGCCGCTCGAAGAGCGCTTCGGCATTGAGCAGATCTTTGTAACCACCATGCAGGCCGTGAGCGGCGCCGGTTACCCCGGCGTGGCGTCCATGGACATCCTTGACAACGTGGTGCCCTACATCGGCAGCGAAGAAGAAAAGATGGAAGCCGAGACGCTCAAGCTACTCGGCCGGCTGGAAGGCCGCGCCGTGACGCCGCTGGCCGCCGGCATCACGGCGCACTGCAATCGCGTGCCAGTGGTAGATGGCCACACCGAATGTGTCTCAATCAAACTTCGCACAAAGGCGACCGCCGAGCAGATTCAGGCAGCCTGGGATGGCTACAGACCGCTCGCCGGTAAGAACCTGCCGTTCGCGCCGGAGCAGCCGGTGCACTTCACTGCGCTTGCGGATCGGCCGCAGCCGCGTCTTGATCGCAATCGCGAAAAGGGCATGGCAGTCACCGTGGGACGGTTGCGGCCCTGCAATCTGCTGGATTGGAAGTTCGTGCTGCTCTCGCATAACACGGTTCGCGGAGCCGCGGGCGCTACCATTCTGAATGCCGAGTTGCTGGCCAGCCTGGGCAAGCTGGAGCCGACAAGTCGCACCAGCGGATCTGCAACGCCACGCCACAAGACCAGCGAAGTTGGCGACGTGCTCGCAGCGGGCGTCAGCGCCCTTATCGGATAGCCCATTGGATAGCCCATCAAAAATCGGAAAGTCGCGCATGAGACTTGTGGTGATGAAGTTTGGCGGCACGTCCGTCGAAGATCCGGCCGCGATCCTGCGTACCGCCTCAATTGTGGCCGGGCGCGTCGCCGCAGGCAAAAAACCGGTGGTTGTGGTGAGCGCCATGGCCAAGGTCACGGACCAGTTGCTGCGCTGCGCGACCGCTGCGTCGCGCGGCGATCGAACCGGCGCCCTGGCTATCAGCTCGCGCCTTCGCTGCCGCCATCGCGACACGGCCGGTGCCCTGGTGAAGGATGCGAAGGAATCGGCCAAACTGATCAATTGGATCGACGAGAAATTTGACCAGCTTGATGAAGTGCTGCGCGGGCTGGCCGCCATTCTGGAGCTGACGCCGCGCATCTCCGACCTGATTGTGAGCTATGGCGAGCGCATCTCCAGCCGCATGATTGCCTCGGCGTTCTGCGAGCGCGGTGTGGACGCCACGCATGTGGACGCGCGAGACGTGATTGTCACCGACTCGCAATACCAGAAGGCCATTCCCATCGACTCCATCATCGAGAAACGCGCAGCCGAGAAGATTGGCGCCTTGGTGGATTCGGGAAAGGTGCCGGTGCTGGGGGGGTTCATCGGATCGAACGAGGCCGGCATCACAACCACGCTGGGCCGCGGCGGGTCAGACTTTACCGGTGCGCTGATCGGCGGGGCGATGCAGGCCGAGACCATCGAAATCTGGACCGACGTGGATGGCATCATGACCAGCGATCCGCGGGTTTGCCCCGACGCATTGCGGGTGAAAGTCATCAGCTTTGAAGAGGCCGCCGAGCTGGCCTACTTCGGCGCCAAGGTCCTGCACCCGGCAACGATACTGCCGGCGGTAAAAAAGAACATCCCGGTAGCGGTGCTAAACAGCAGGAATCCCTCCAATGAGGGCACACGTATCATCTCGCTGGCGCCGCACTGCAAGAGCCCGTTCAAGTCGATTGCGGTAAAGAAGAAGCTGAGCATCATCGACGTGGTGGCAAGCCGGATGCTCATGACGCACGGCTATCTCAAGGAAATCTTTACCATCTTTGACAAGCACCAGACGCCCGTAGACATGGTCTCGACCAGCGAAGTTTCCGTGTCGCTCACGGTTGATTCGAACGACAAGCTCCCCGCCATCGCGGCCGACCTGAGCCAACTCGCCGATGTGAAATACGAAGGGAAAAAGGCGCTGGTATGCATGGTGGGCGAGGATATTCGCGGCCAAAGCGGTATGGCAGCGCAGGTGTTCGGCGCCATCCGGCACATCAACGTGCGCATGATCTCCCAGGGTGCAAGCGAAATCAACATGAGCTTCATGATCGACGAGGATGATGCGGATGAAGCAGTGCGCTCGCTGCATGCTGCGTTCTTCCAGGAGCCGGACCCGGAGATCTTCGATGTGGAAGCTAGAAAGCAGCTCACGGTGAACGGCTGAACAGACGCGTTTCGCTCCGGTCCACATCCGTGACAGCGATCACATCCACGGTTCCGCCCCGGTGCTACTGTATCTTTGCTCCCGGAGAAATCCGGGAGCTTGCCATTTCAGGGAGGGGGGTACTCTCCCCCCTTTTTCGCTACAGTTTTTGGAATCGTTGTAACCATCACAAAATACAGAGTTTGCGGAAATTGGACTCACTTCGGATTCTATGGGAAACAGTAGAATCGGAACCCGAGCCCCCCGCAGCCTGTCAGCTAGGATCTCATCATGCTCTTTCTCATCCTCGGTAAAGGCAAAACCGGCTCTCTCGTCGCTGAAGTCGCCAGCGAACGCGGCCACGGCGTGCGCTCCCTCGAGATCCATGAAAACCGCGGTGCCTCCGCGCTCACCGCCCCCACCCTCGCCGGCGTCGATGCCGTCATCGACTTCACCACCGCCGACTCGGCCGTGGAAAACATGCGCGCCGTGCTGGCCCTCGGCTGCCGCATCGTGGTCGGCACCACCGGCTGGTATTCGCACCTGGACGCGATGAAGGAACTGGCGCATCGACGCGGCGGTTCCCTGCTCTATGGGACGAACTTTTCCATCGGCGTGCAGAAGATGTTCCGCCTCACCGCCGAACTGGCGCGGCTCGATGGCTACACGTTCTCGGTCAGCGAAACGCACCACACCACCAAGCTCGACGCGCCTTCCGGCACCGCCATCACGCTCAAGGAGATCATCCAGGCAGTGCGGCCGGAAGCCGACGTGCCCATCACATCGCACCGCGTCGGCGACGCCAAGGGCGAGCACGTGGTGCTGGCAAAAAGCGACATCGATGAACTGGAGCTGCGGCACGACGCGGCCACGCGCCGGGGATTCGCGCTGGGCGCCGTCCGCGCCGCCGAGTGGCTCGCCAGGCAGCATTCCGGCGCCTGGGACTTCCGCGAAATCTTCGAACAACTCTGACTACCCAATAACAAAGATTGACAAAGTTTGACATCGGCGCGCAGCATGTTCCTGAGGAGAATTCCCCATGAACGTGTCGCTTACGCCTGAACTCGAGAAATTCGTCACTGACAAGGTCACATCCGGCCGCTACACCTCCGCCAGCGAAGTCGTCCGCGAAGCCCTGCGTCTGCTCGAGCGCGAAGAGAAATCCCGCGAAGAGCAAATCGCGGAATTCAACCGCGAACTCAAAGCCCGACTTGACTCGCTCGACCGCGGTGAATACGTGACAGCTGAGGAATCATTGCGCCGAATTCAAGCGAAATCGGCTGAACGCAGAAAGCGGATTGCATGAACCAGTACATTCTGAGCCCTGAAGCCGACCAGGATCTGGACGATATCTGGGAATTCATCGCTCAGGACGACATCGACGCTGCTGATCGCTGGGATGCGAAGTTCCGTGAAGCATTCGCTTTGCTTGCCGAGAATCCTCGCATCGGACACAGGCGAAAAGAAGTAGCACAACACCCGGTCCTATTCAGGCCAGTCGGCAAGTACCTCATCTTGTATCGGGTTGTAGGGGAAAACATCGAGATTGCAGCCGTTACCCAAGGCTCCCGCAACCTTCCTGAGTGGCTCCGCAAGCGTTCGTGAATCACAGCGAACCACGCGCTTCTCGTATAAACTACCCTGTCATGCATACAACTGGTTGTGGTACGGCGATCGTCACTCCGTTTCGCGCGGACGGGGCGATTGATGAGCAGGCGCTTTGGGCGCTGGTCAACTGGCAGATCGAATCGGGAATCGACTTCATCGTCGCCTGCGGCTCCACCGGCGAGGCCGCCACGCTCGACGAAGACGAATGGCTGAATGTCCTGCGCATCGTGGTGGAAGCCGCGATGGGCCGCGTTCCCGTGTGGGCCGGCTGCACGCATAACTGCACGCGTACACTGCTGCGGCAGGCTGGACTGTTGCGCCAGGTGCGCGGCATCAGTGCCGTACTTTCCGCAAACCCCTACTACAACAAGCCCACGCAGGAGGGGCAGTACCAGCACTTCCTGGCGCTTGCGAAATCCGTCGCTCCGCTTCCCGTCTGCCTCTATAACGTGCCCGGCCGCACCGCCGCAAACCTGGAGCCTGAAACGGTCATTCGCCTGATCGAGGCGGCCCCAAACATCGAGGCCATTAAGGAAGCGAGCGGCAAGCTGCCGCAGATCGCCGCCCTGGTGCACGCAGCGCCGCGGTCGTTCAAGGTCTTTTCAGGCGACGACAACATGGCCCTGGCGGCCATCGGGATCGGCGCGCAGGGCCTCGTCAGCGTCGCCTCAAACGAGGCGCCCGCCGAGGTGAGCCGCATGGTCCGCGCCGCGCTCGACAATAACTGGACCGAGGCCCGCGACCTCGAGCGCCTTTACATGCGCCTGTTTGAAGCCAACTTCTGGGAATCGAACCCCGCCCCAGTCAAGACCGTGCTCAGCCTCATGGGCAAGTGCCGCGACAACGTGCGCCTGCCCCTAGTGCCGCCGACGGCCGCCACCCGCGCCAGGCTCGAGCGCCTGACCGGCGAAATGGGACTGCTCAAGTTCGCCGCGGTCGAAGGCGATCAACACATGTTCTGAAAACCGCGTGGCGGATAAGCCCTCGCGATGCAGCACCAGCCAATCTCAATCCGCTGAGTTGAACCCGCCTTAATCAGTGCGACGCGCAGGCGCAACGCCTCCCCTGCTGCCAACGGGGTGCAGCACCTGCGGTCCCTTTTGTCCTGGTTCAAAACCGGCGTGCGAAGGCGCAACAAAGCCCCAGTAGCCCTCGCAAGCTCACAAATAATTGGGAAGACAGCTATTTACGAAGCTTTGCCGCGCAGTTCCTGCTCGGCGCGGAGCCAGTCTTCCACGTGATAGCCATGCCTTCCGCCGCGCTCCTGCCAGTAGCGATGCGCCAGGCGCGCCACTTCTTCCTGGGAAACCGAGCGCTCGTGGGCCGCTGCGTGGCCGTTGGGGCTCACCGGGTCCGCCGAAGCACTGTTGCCGCTCTTTTTGGTGGCGCTGCTGCGCGGCTTAGCTGCCGTCGCGGTCTTTGGCGCCGCCGATTTACTCTTTTTGGGTGTATCTGCCATTCCTAGTCCTCCGGGGGAAATCGGCAGTCCGGAAGTCAGGCGCCCCGATCGAGTGAACTTTGCCGCCAATGGCGGCGGCTCGAACCTGGTGTTCAGGGCACCTCTTGCGAATCTGCCGTGAGGCCAAACGAACGGGCTCTCTCTTCAAGAATACAAAAACTCTAGCCGCAGCGCAGTCCCTTATCGGGTGCCGGGCGGGCAATCGCTCCCGCTCCGCAGTCCGCAGACAAGGGCAAGTCAATGTTGCTCAGCAAGATCCGCTCCCTAAACCGCGGCCGGTTCCTTGTGCTCGCCGTTCTTGCGACTATCGTGCTCGCGAAGGTACTCCTCGGCAGCGTGCTCCACGGCCAGTTCGTCCCGGAGCGCCGCGCCTCCGTTGACCATCCAGGCCACCCCGAATGCGGCGGCTGGCCGGGATTCCTGTTCGCATGGCAGGAGTACCGAAGCGGGATCGAAGAGGTACCGCAGCGGTCTCCCGCCTTGACATAAACGCCTCAGCCCTTGATGCTTAACAGTTCTGGTATTTTTAGATTTTTTTATTTCGGAGGGATCGGCCGGCTTGCAGGTTCGCGTGTTCTACCACGACAAATGCTTCGATGGGGCCTGTTCGGCGTCGCTGTTTACCCGCTTTCACCGCGAGTGCATCGCACGGCCCGGGGCGATCCAGCCGGATTATCAATATCACGGGCTCGTGCACCGTGCCGGCGCGCTTTTTGATGAAGCGCAATTCACCGGCGACGAGAACGCCATCGTCGACTTCAAGTACTCCTCCTCGCCAAAAATTACGTGGTGGTTCGACCACCATCTGTCTGCGTTCCTCACGCCCCAGGACCAGGCGCAGTTCAAGGCATGCCAGCAAGATCCGGCGTGCTCGTCGCGCAAGTTCTTTGACCCGACGTACACCTCGTGCACGAGTTTTCTCGCGCACGTAGGCTCCACGCGATTCGGGTTCGACACAAAGCCGGTCGCCGAGCTGATCCACTGGGCCAACATCGTCGATGGAGCTCTCTACGAG
>Ga0134126_10003314_pt1 | contig 20195 bp, 18 predicted proteins | sample KB31752_FD_96881 | JGI IMG/M metagenome (GOLD analysis project Ga0134126, IMG submission 96881) | Terrestrial soil microbial communities with excess Nitrogen fertilizer from Kellogg Biological Station, Michigan, USA - KB3-175-2 | ecosystem: Environmental > Terrestrial > Soil > Unclassified ...
ACCCGCTTGGCTGCGGGCGCTGGGCCTGCCGGCGCGGCTCGTGGGGGTCGAAGGGCGCGTGGTGAAGGTCGGCGACTGGCCGATCGGCGGCGAGCGCCAGCAGGCGATGGCGGAGGTGTGGGCATGACGGTCCTCGCGAGCACCACCACCTACTGGTACCTGACCCGCTCGACCGGCGCTGTCGCGCTGCTGCTGCTGAGCGCGACGGTCGCGCTCGGCGTCGTCGACCTGCGCCGCACGGCGAGCGCCAACTGGCCGCGCTTCGTCGTGGACGAACTGCACCGCAACCTCGCGCTGCTGACGCTCGTGTTCCTCGTGCTGCACATCCTCACGTCGGTGCTCGACAGCTTCGCCCCGATCTCCCTCACCGCGAGCGTGATCCCGTTCGCCAGCTCATATCGGCCGTTCTGGCTGGGGCTCGGCGCGGTCTCGTTCGACCTGCTGCTGGCGGTGATCATCACGAGCCTCGCGCGCAAGCGCGTCGGCTACCGCGGCTGGCGCGCCGTGCATTGGCTCTCCTACGGGGCGTGGCCGGTCGCCCTGCTGCACGGCTTCGGAACCGGCAGCGACGTCAACAGCGGCTGGTTGCAGCTGCTGAGCGCGATCTGCGTCCTCGTGGTGCTGGCGGCGGTGATCGTGCGCATCGGGGCGAGCCGGGACATCTCGCCGCGCGCGCGCGGCGTCGCGGCGGGCGGCACCGCCGCGTTCACGCTGTTCCTGTTGATCTGGCTGCCGGCGGGGCCGCTCGGCTCCGAATGGGCGCGCCGCTCCGGCACGCCCAGCAAGCTGCTGCCGAAGACGAGGCACGCGCACCGATGAGCGCGACCGTCTCGCAGGCGACCCTCCCGCGGCTGCTCGCCGGCGTGGCCGAGCTCGGCGCGCTCGACCTCGACGCGCACCTGGAAGTGCACGGGCACGCGCCCGAGCCGGCACCTGCGCGCCGCGGCCACGCGGGCGAGCTGATCGACGCGGTCGAACGCGCGGGTCTGCGCGGGCGCGGCGGCGCGGGGTTCCCGACCGCTCTGAAGCTGCACGCGGTCGCCGGCGCACGGGGCCGCGCGCGCGACCGGGTGGTGGTCGTCAACGCCGTCGAGGGCGAGCCCGCGAGCCGCAAGGACCGAACGCTCGTCGCAAGCGCCCCGCACCTCGTGCTCGACGGCGCCGTGCTGTCGGCCAAGGCCGTCGCGGCCGACGAGATCCTCCTGTGCGTGTCCGAGAGCGCAGTCTCGACGGTGGACGCAGCGCTGCGCGCCGGCGCCGAGCGGCCCGCGCTGCGCGAGCGCGTCCAGATGCGCGTCGTCGCCGTTCCGCACGGCTACGTCGGCGGGCAGGAGTCCGCCCTCGTGCACTTCCTGAACGGCGGCCCGGCGCGGCCGACGTTCACGCCGCCGATGATCTTCGAGCGCGGCGTGCGGGGCCGCCCGACGCTGCTCAGCAACGCCGAGACGTTCGCCCACATCGCGCTGATCGCGCGCCACGGCGCGGAGTGGTTCCGCGCGCTGGGGACGCCGGAGCATCCGGGATCGGCGCTCGTGACACTCACCGGCCCGGTGCCGGCGCCCGGCGTGTACGAGATCGAGCACGGCGCTTCGCTCGCGTCGCTGATCGACGCCGCGGGCGGGCTCGACGAACCTGTCCGCGCTGTGCTCGTCGGCGGCTACGCCGGGACCTGGATGGACGCAGCCCACTCGGCGGCGGTGACGCTCGACGACGTGAGCCTGGGCGCGCATGGCGCCTCGACCGGTGCGGGCGTGGTCGTCCTGCTCGGCCAGCGCGCCTGCCCGGTCGCCGAGACGGTGCGGGTGACCGAGTGGCTGGCGGCCGAGAACGCCGGGCAGTGCGGTCCCTGCGAGCACGGGCTGGCCGCGGTCGCGCGTGGCCTGCGCGCCTGGGCGGCGGGCGGCGGCGCGAGCCGCGAGGCCGCCGAAGAGCAGCGCCGGCTCGCGGCCGTGATCCGCGGGCGCGGCGCCTGCCGGCACCCTGACGGCACGCTGCGCTTCGTCGCGAGCGCGATCGGTGTCTTCGCGGAGGAGTTCGCCGACCACGGAGCGGAGGGACCCTGCGACGCCTGCGACCTGCAGCCCGCGCTGCCGCTGCCCCGCACCGGGACCGCGAGGACGCGGCGCGCACCGGCGAGGGCCGTGCGATGAGCCTGCATCTGCGCGTCGATCCGATCGCCTGCGAGGCGCATGGCATGTGCGCAGAGCTGCTGCCCGAGGCCGTGGTGCTCGACGAGTGGGGCTATCCGGTCGTCGACGGGCGCCCGCTGCCCGAGGCGCTCGTCGAGCACGCCGAGCGCGCCGTGCGGGCGTGCCCGACCTTCGCGCTGCTGCTGCAGCGCCGCCTCAACCGGGAGCACCCTCGCGATCGAGGCGCTCCAGGTACGGGCCGAGGAAGCGCGCCGCGATCTTCGTCGGCGGGCTCCAGGTCGGCGTCTCGCTGACCTCCGAGCTGATCGCCGTCGTGCCCGACAGCGCGGCGGTCAGGTACAGCGGCTCGCCGTCGGTCAGCAACATCGCGTGTACCACCGGCCGGAACGGCTGCGGCTCGACGGCGGCGCCCGCGAGAGCGGCGATCGCTTCCGCCGCGGCGTCCGCCTGGAGCGTGCCGAGGCCGCCGTGCTTGACCGGGAAGTCGGTCGCGTCGCCGGCCGCGAACACCGGGCCGGCGTCGCGCACGCGGCAGTGCTCGTCGATCGCCAGGAACCCGTGCTCGCCCGCCGGGAGCCCGCGCACGGCCGGGCCGTAGAGCTCGGGGAGCGCGATCGCCCGGGTGGGGGAGAACGGCCGGGAGCCGGGCTCGACGACGACCTCGCCCGCGGCCGGCGTCTCAGCCCACGAGGAGGTGAGCGTCTCGACTCCGGCCGCGGCGAGCTGCTCGGCGACGCGGGCGGAGACGGCCTCGCCGAACAGCGCAAGGGGCGACGGCTCGGCGGTCACGATCGTGATCTGCGGCCGAGCTTCGGTGTCGTAGGCGCGCCCGGCCATCATCAGCGCCAGCTCGTACACGGGCAGCTGCCAGCCGATCCTTTCGGGGACCAGGAAGGTGAGGCTTTTCAGGTAGCCGCCCTCGATCTCCTGGACGAGCCCGTGCAGCGCCTCGTCCATGTGACGGTCGTCGATCGTCAGTGCGTGCGGGTAGTGCGGGCGCGGCTGCGCACCGAGCGCGAGGACGAGGGCGTCGTAGGGCAGCTCGAGGCCGCCCTCGGTGACCACGGTCTGGCGCTCGCGCTCGACGCGGTCCAGCGCGTCGGTCACGAGCTCGGCGCCGAGCTCCCGCACGATCGGCGCCAGCGGGTAGCGCCCGGCGGCCGCGTAGGAGAACGGCTCGCGCACGGTCATCGGTCGGTAGACGAGCTCCTCGCCGGGTGCCAGGACGGTCACCGCGACGCGCTCGCCGGCCAGCTCGCGCAGCGCGAGCACGGACTCCAGGGCGGCCACGCCGCCGCCGGCGACGAGGACGCGGAACCTCGGCCGGGTGTCTCCGTCGCTCGCCATGTGCAGATCCTACGGCTCAGCCGAAGAAGAGCTCGGCCGTCTCGTAGAGCCGGGGGTCGAGGAGCTTCGGCTCGGCCAGCGCCTCGGCGATCGGGAGCTCGACGATCTCGGTCCCGCGCAGCGCGACCATCACGCCGAAGCGCGAGCCGGCGACCGCGCGCGCGGCCGCCACGCCGAAGCGGGTGGCCAGCACACGATCGAAGGCCACCGGCGTTCCGCCTCGCTGGACGTGCCCGAGGATCGTCACGCGCGCCTCGTAGCCGGTCCGGTGCTCGATCTCGCGCTCCAGCACGACACCGATGCCGCCGAGACGGGCGTGGCCGAACGCGTCGGTCGAGGTTCCGTGCGTGATCGGGCCGCTGCCGCCATCGTCGGCGGCCGTCTCGAGCGTCCCCTCACGCGGCGTCGCTCCCTCGGCCACTACGACGATCGAGAACTTGCGGCCGCGCCCGTGACGCCTTTCGAGATGCTCGCAGACCTCGCCGGCGTCGAACGGGCGCTCGGGCACGAGGATCGCGTCCGCGCCGCCGGCGATGCCCGCGTGCGTCGCGATCCAGCCGGCGTGCCTTCCAATCACCTCGACGACCATCACGCGGTCGTGCGACTCGGCGGTGGTGTGCAGGCGGTCGATCGCGTCGGTCACGATCTGCACGGCGGTCTGGAAGCCGAATGTGAAATCGGTCCCGCCGAGGTCGTTGTCGATCGTCTTCGGCACGCCGACCACGGGCACGCCCGCTTCGTGGAGGCTCACGGCCACGCCGAGCGTGTCGTCGCCGCCGATCGGGATGATCGCGTCGACGCCGCCGCGGGCCATCGCGTCGCGCACCGCCGCCGTGCCGTCGGCGCCGTCCGCGTATGGGTTGGTACGCGAGGTGCCGAGGATCGTCCCGCCGCGCGGGAGGATGCCGATCGTGCTGTCGAGCGTCAGCTCGAAGGCATCGCCGGCGAGCACGCCGGCCCAGCCGTAGCGGTAGCCGAGGAAGCTGTGACCTTCGGCGAGCCCGGCCCGCACGGCGCCGCGGATGACGGCGTTCAACCCGGGGCAGTCGCCGCCGCCGGTGAGCATCCCGATGCGGGCCACACAGGGAGACTAGGACACGGCGGCTGGGCGACGGCGGCGCCGTCGGTTCTCGGTGTGGCTACTGCGGCGGGCCGACGAGCGGCGCGTAGGCGTCGGGGCGGCGCGTGGAGAGGAACGGGAACAGCTCGAGCCAGTCGCGCCGCTGGTCGAGGTCGAGGTCGGCGACGAGCACGGCCGGCTCGTCGCGCGGGGCCTGGACCAGCTTGCGCCCATAGGGGTCGCAGATGAACGAGGAGCCGTAGAAGCGCAGCGGCGGCTCGGAGCCGGTGCGGTTGACGGCGATCATGAAGACGCCGTTGGCGATCGCGTTGCCGGTGATCACGCGCTCCCACAGCGGCTCAGTGTCGAACTCGGGGTGGTCGGGCTCGGAGCCGATCGCGGTCGGGTAGACGATCGCGTCGGCGCCCTGCAGCGAGTACGCGCGCGCCAGCTCGGGGAACCACTGGTCCCAGCAGGTCGGCAGTCCGAGCTGCGCCCCTCCGAGCGAGAGCAGCGTGAAGGCGTCCTCGCCCGCCGGACCCGGCCGGAACCAGCGGTCCTCGTAGTACCCGGCGGTCACCGGGATGTGCAGCTTGCGGGTGCGGGCCACGAGCTCGCCTGTGGGCGCGACGACGATCGCGGTGTTGTAACCGAGGCCGTCCTCGGCGTCGGCCCGCTCGTAGAGCGAGGCGTGCACGTGGATGCCGGTCTCGCGGGCCAGCGCCGCCGCGAAGCGGTGCGTCCTGCCGCCCGGAAGCTCCTCGGGCTCCACGGCGGCGCCCGCCGGTCCGGAGGCGTCAACGGCGAAGTAGGGGGAGAGCGTCAGCTCCTGCAGGCAGACGAGCTTCGCGCCGGCCTCGGCGGCGCTGCGCGCGCCGGCGGCGAGCGCCTCCTCGTGCTCGGCGGCGTCGGGGTGCCAGCGCTCCTGGACCGCACCGACACGGAACAGGCCGCGCTCGGGCGGACGCGTCCGCGCGGGCGAGTCGAGCACTGCCTCAGCGACGATCAGCCGCGCCATGGTTTGACTCTAGTCTCTGGCGATGGCCGCGACCCTCGACTCCACGCCGGCGGCGGACGGCTGGCACATGCCGGGCGAGTTCGGCGCGCACGCGGGATGCTGGATGGCTTGGCCCGAGCGCCCCGACAACTGGCGCGACGGGGCCGCGCCGGCACAGCGCGCGTTCGCTGCCGTGGCGGAGGCGATCTCGGTGGCCGAGCCGGTCACCGTCGGCGTCCGCGACGCGCAGTTCGAGCGCGCACGCGAGCTGCTGCCGGCCGAGGTCCGGGTCGTCGAGCTCGACACAGACGATGCCTGGATGCGCGACATCGGCCCGAGCTTCCTCGTCGGCTCGGACAGCGGGCTGCGGGGCGTCGACTGGCGCTTCAACGCCTGGGGCGGCCTCTACGACGACTGGTCGCGCGACGAACGCGCGGCGTCGAAGGTGCTCGAGGTCGAAGGCGCTGAGCGGTACCGCGCCCCGCTCGTGCTGGAGGGCGGCTCGATCCACGTCGACGGCGAGGGCACCGTGCTCACGACCGAGGAGTGCCTGCTGAACGAGAACCGCAACCCCTCGCTCTCGCGCGCGGAGATCGAGCGCGCGCTCTGCGACTACCTGGGGGCGAGCAAGGTGATCTGGCTCGGCCGCGGCCTGCCGTGCGACGAGACCGATGGCCACGTCGACAACCTCGCGTGCTTCATCCGGCCGGGCACGGTGCTCCTCGCGGTCTGCGAGGACCCCGCGGATGAGATGTACGAGGTGGCGGAGGACGCCCGCCGGCGCCTCGAATCCGCGCGCGACGCCGCCGGGCGCGAGCTGGAGGTCCTGACGGTGCCCGTGCCCGGGCCGCTGCAGATCGAGCCCGGTGAGGCCGCGGGCGTGATCCCGCGCCCCGGCACGCACCCTCGCCGCGCCGGCGACCGCATGGCGGCCTCCTACGTCAACTTCTACCCCACGGCCGCGCGCGTCGTGTTCCCGTTGCTCGACGAGCGCTTCGACGAGCGCGCGGCCGAGGTCCTCTCGCGCTGCTTCCCCGAACGAGAGATCGTCGGCGTCCCCGCTCGCGAGATCCTGCTCGGCGGCGGCAACATCCACTGCATCACCCAGCAGGTGCCGCTGGCCGACGGGTGAGCGCGGGCTAGGTGGGCGCCTCGGCGCTGCTCTGCGGATCGATCAGGATCTTCGCCTGGCGCTCGGGGTCCCCGAGCGCCGTGAAGGCGGCATCGACGCCTTCCAGCCCCACGGTGCCCGTGAGCATCGGCCGCGGGTCGACCTTGCCCTCGGCGAGCATCATCAGCGTGTCGCGGAACTCCAGCGGCGTGTAGCCGAGCACGAAGCGCAGGTCGATCTCCTTGTTGATCGCCATCGCCGGTGTGAACTGGTCGGCGCCGACGCAGACCCCGACGACCACGACGCGCGAGAGCAGCGGCGCCTCCTGGACGATCGACTCGATCACGCCGGGCATCCCCACGCACTCGAAGATGATCGGGTGCTTGGGCTTCGCGCCGAGCCGCTCCCCGAGCCGCCAGGCGTGCCACCACCCGAACGGCAGCCGGCCGAGTTTCTCGCGGGTGTCGACGAGCAGCTCCGTCGCCGCGGGCCAGTCTTCGATGTGGCCGTGGCCGGCGGCGGCTGCGTGCGGCGAGCTCTCGGCGGGGTCCACGACGACGTCCGCACCGCACGCGCTCGCCAGCGCGCGGCGCCCCGGCGAGAAGTCGCTCGCGACGATCGTGCGCACGCCGCGCGTCTTCAGCAGCAGGATCACGGCCAGGCCGACCGGGCCGCAGCCGATCACGATCGCGACGCTGCGCTTGGAGATCTCCGCGCGCCGCACCGCATGCAGGGCCACCGCCATCGGCTCGGTCAGCGCGGCGATGTCGGGGCTCAGCCCGTTCGGAACGGCCATCGTCAACGGCTCGTGCACCACGACCTGCTCGGCGTATGCGCCCGGCGCGTCGGCAGAGAGGCCGATCGCATCGACGCCGGCCGGGTTCCGCAGCAGCGGCAGCGCGACGACCGGCGTGCCGACGGGGATCGAGCCCTTGCAGCCGGGCCCGTACTCGGCGACCTCGCCGGAGAACTCGTGCCCGAAGACGACGCGCTGATCGGAGCGCATGAAGCGGTCGTAGCCGAGCTTCGCGGCCAGTGCCGCCCAGTCGTCGCAGCCGTGGCGCGCGTGGAGGTCCGAGCCGCAGATCCCGCAGCGCAGGACCCGCAGGCGCACCTGGCCGCGTCCGAGCGGCTGCTCGGGCAGATCGACGAGCTGGAGCTCACCGCGTGTGCAGGCGACCGCCCTCATCGCAGCGATGCTAGTCGCCAGTGGCCGAGAAGTGCTCCGGGTCGACGGCGCCGAGCACCCCGCCGACGAGCCGGCGCGGGCCGTTGTAGCCCTTGAGCACCGCGATCAGCTGCCCCGGCTGGGTCACGTCCACCGCGCCGCCCGGGTAGACCGTCGACTCGTGGTTGCTGAGGCCCGCCGGCGCGGAGAAGAGGCCGGCGGCGTTCAGCTGCGCCTGTTCGTAGTAGGTGCGGTAGCCGCTCGTGACGGTGCCGTGCCATCCGTGTTCGACCGCCCATTCGAGCACCGGGACGATCCAGGCGGCGATCGGCTTGTCGCGCGGGTTCCACGCGGCGATCGGGGTGACCGCGTCCGGCGCCGGTTCGTTCGTCTGCGCGGCCGCCGCTTCGAAGGCGGCGACCGATTCGCCCGCAGGCAGCTTGGCGCCGTGCTTCTTGGCAGCTTCGATCTCGCGCTTGACCTCGGCGTCCGACGGCGCGCCCTGCGCGATGTGCACCTTGCCTTCCGCGAGCACACGGTCGGACACGGCGTCGACGTGGGCGACGAGCGCGCGCTTCTTCGCGACCGCCTTGCTCACGGGCGCCTTGGAGGCGGGCGGGGGGTCGGTGGTCGCGGTCGAGCTCGAGGCGGGCCCGGTGGCGCTCGCCGCGGGGCCGGTCGAACTCGAGGTGGGCGCCGTCGCGCTCGCCCGTCTCACACCCCCGGCGGAGGCGGAGGAGCCCCCGCCGCAGCCGGCGGCGGCGAGCGCGGCGCACGAGAGCGCGCACGCGAACACGAGCGCCAATGGCGCGCGCAGGGTCCTGGCGGGCGTCCCGGGCACATCCACAGTGTGGCGGCGTCAGCGGCTGCTCGTCGCGGCTCGGACGGGCGGCGCCAGCCGCATCGCGCGCCGGACCCGTTCGGGCAGGTACCAGTTCCAGTTGCCCAGCAGCTTCATCGTGGCCGGCACGAGGATCGCGCGCACCACGGTGGCGTCGAGGAAGATCGCGGCGGCGAGCCCGAGCCCGAACTGCTGCAGGCCGACGAAGCGTCCCGTCATGAAGCCCGAGAACGCGGCGATCATGATGATCGCCGCCGCGGTGATGATGCGGCCCGTGTGCTCGAGCCCGTAGGCGACCGCGCGCTCGTTGTCGTGGTGGCGGTCCCACTCCTCGCGCACCCGCGAGAGCAGGAAGACCTCGTAGTCCATCGAGATTCCGAAGATGGTCGCGAACAGGAAGATCGGGATCCATGCTTCGACCTGCGGGAAGTGGGCGAAGCCGAGCCAGTGCCCGGCGCCGTGCTGGAACACGAGCACGAGCACGCCGTAGGCGGCGCTCACCGAGAGCAGGTTCATCAGCACCGCCTTCAGCGGCAGCACGACCGAGCGGAAGGCCCGCAGCAGCACGAGGTAGGTGATCGCGAGAACCGCCAGCACCAGCCAGGGGAAGGCGCTGTAGGCCTTGTTCTTGAAGTCCACGCCGAAGGCGGGGGCCCCCGTAAGGGCGACGATGTCCGAGCGCGGGAAGCCGGCGGCCGGGATGTAACGGTCGCGGATCGTTCTGACCAGCGCCTGCGCCTCTTTCGTGCCGGCGTCGGTGTGCCCGGCCGCGCGCACCTGGAAGGTGCGCAGTTCGGCTTCGGTCAGCCCCGCCTTGATGGCGGCCGCCGGGGATCCGAGCGAGGGCGCCTGGATCGTCGAGGCCTCGATGTGCGGATCGGCGCGCAGCTCGGCGATCAGCCGCCGCTCGGCGGCGACGGTCGCGGGCGCGAGCGCGCCCCCACGCGCGCCGGTTTCGACGACCACCTGATGCGGCGAGAGCTCTCCGGGCCCGACCGTCGCCTCCAGCAGGTAGAGGCCGTCGGTCGCCTCTGTTCCGTGCGGCGAGTTGCGGTTGTCGCCGCTCGTCAGGTGCAGTCCGAGCGCCGGCGCGGCAAGCGCGAGCAGGACCGCCAGGGCGACCGCGAAGTACATGACGGGATGGCGCATGATCGAGTGCGCGAGGCGCGACCAGAACCCCGGCGCGCCGCTCGCCCGCCGCTCCAGGATGCGCCGCGGCACGACGCGGAAGCGGTTGATGCGCGTGCCAATCAGCGACAGCAGCGCGGGCAGCAGCGTCGCCGAGGCGGCGATCGAGACGAGCGGGATCAGCACGGCGCCCGCGCCCATCGACCGCATGAACGGAAGCGGCATCAGCAGCAGCAGCGCCAGCCCGATCGCGACTGTCAGCCCGGAGAAGAGCGTCGCGCGCCCGGCGGTCGCCATCGTCGTCTCCAGCGCCTCGACGGGTCCCTTGCCGCCGTCCAGCTCCTCGCGGTAGCGGAACACGACCAGCATCGAGTAGTCGATCGCGATCGCGAGACCGATCAGCGTGACGATGTTCGTCACGTATTCGGCCATGTTGCCGAGGTGGGCGATCACCCAGACGAGGCCGAGGGTCGTGGGCAGGGTCGCGAACGCGAAGATGAACGGGACCGCGACGGCGGCGAGGGTGCCGAACATGAACAGCAGCACGACGATCGCGATCGGGACCGCGATCGCCTCTCCCTTGGAGAGGTCTTTGCTGTAGAGCGGTTGGACGTCGTGGCTGAGCGCCGGGAAGCCGGTCAGATACGTGCGCACGCCGGGCACAGTGCCGATCGCCGCGCGCATCCGCTCGGTGTAGTTTTTCGCGTCCGCCGCTTCCAGCGGCACCGTGATCTCCACGTAGGAGACGCCGCGGGCCGTGTGCCGGACCGGGCCCGCGCGGCCGCCGGGGATCTGCTGCGCGGCACGCACGGCGGCCGCCTCCGTCGCGCTTTCGACGCTCTGCGCTCCGGCGGCCCCGGGCGCGGCGGAGCCACGCTGCTGCTGCGCGACGAGCGTGAAGCCCCCGTCGCCCCGCTGGTGAAGGCGCGAGTGCAGGATTTCGAGGCCGCGTTCGGCCTCCGAGCCGGGGACGCTGAAACGATTGGTCAGCAGGCTGCCGAGGTTGCTCGTGGCCCAGCCGCCGAGCACGAACAGCACCGCCCAGACGACGAGCACCGAGCGGCGGTGGGCGACCACGCCGCGGGTCCAGCGGACGAGGCCGGGCGTGTCGCTCTCCGGCGGCCCCGGCACGCGCTAGGAGCCGTGGTTGGGGAGCTGGGCACGCACCATCCAGAGCTGCTCCTCGAGCGTGCGGATCACTTCTATCAACAGGTCTTCGCTGGCGGTGTCGAGCTCGGCGACCCGCTCCGCCCGCTCGCGCGTGCGCTCGGCGGTTTCCGCCAATCGCGTCGCGAGCTCGCGCACGAGCGTCGCATCGTCGATCGCGCCCGGCTCGACGCCGGCGAGCGGGCTGGCCGCGGCGACCGCGCGCGCCTGGCCGTCGACGGCGGCGCCGATCGCGATCGCGCGCTCGGCGACGGTGTCGGCGAGCCCGCGCCAGGAGTCGACGAGCTCGTCGAGCTGCAGGTGCAGCGAGCGGAAGTGGGGGCCGACGACCGACCAGTGCAGCTGCTTTCCCAGCAGCGACAGGTCGACGAGCTCGACCAGCTCCGCCTGCAGCTCGTTGCCGACTTCGACCCGCTCGTGCTCGCCCAGCCTCGGAAGGTGTCCCTGACCGGTGATCAGTGCCATCTCACGCCTCCATCTCTGTCGAACCCGAGGCCCTCACGTTACCCCTCGCCGCTCCGATGTGGCGGGCGAGCGCGCGGCGCCGGGGCCGGTCCTCTCTACAGGCTCGAGGAGATCATGCCGCCGTCCACCTGGTAGACGGCGCCCGTGATGTAGGAGGCCTGCTCGGAGGCGAGGAAGGCGACGAGCGTGCCGAGCTCCTCGGGCTCGCCGAGGCGGCCGGCGGGGATGCTCTGTGCAAGCGGCGCCAGCTCGGCGAGCGCCCGCTCGCGCTCTGCGGGGTCCGGGCTGGCCAGCGCCGGGTTGATCCGCGCGGTGGCGAAGATCCCGGGCAGCACCAGGTTGATCGTGATCCCGTCCTTGATGAGGTCGGGCATCAGCGCCTTCGCGAGACCCGCGATCCCGGGGCGGATGCCGTTGGAGAGGTCGAGGAAGGGCACGGGCTGCTTGACCGACAGCGACTGGATGCCGACGATGCGCCCCCAGCCGCGCGCCCGCATGTGCGGCAGCGCCGCGCGCACGAAGCGCACGAAGTTGAGCGTGACGACCTCGAAGCCCGCACGCCACGCATCGTCGTCGAGCTCTGCGAAGACCCCTCGCGCCGGGCCGCCCGAGTTGTTCACGAGCACGTCGAGGCCGCCGAAGCGCTCGACGGTGGCGGCGACCACGCGCTCGATCTCGCCGCCGTCGTTCAGATCCGCGCTGACGGCGAGCACCTCGGCGCCCGTCTCCGCGCGGATGCGGGCGGCGGCGTCCTGCAGCTCCGCCTCTCCGCGCGCGCAGATCGTCACCCGCGCACCCTCGCGCGCGAGCGCGAGCGCGGACGCGAACCCGAGCCCTTTGCTGGACGCACCCACGAGCGCCGTCTTGTCTCTGAGGCCGAGATCCACGACGCGCGCGACTCTACCGGCGGCTGGCAGGCATCGGCCCGCTCGGGTAGCTTGAGGTGGGAAGGAGGAGAAGAAGATCAGCGGCTTCGTCTCACGCGGCTTCACCGGGCGCCGGCGCAGCCCCGCCGAGCAGGCGGCGCGGCTCCCGCCCGGCCAGTACGCCGAGCCCGGGTTCCCCGTGCTGACGGCCGGCCCGACCGTTCACGCCGCCCTCGAGGACTGGACCCTGCACATCGACGGCATGGTGGCGAGCAGCCGCGAATGGAGCTGGGAGCAGTTCCACGAACTGCCGTTCGAGACGGTCCCGTGCGACATCCACTGCGTCACCAAGTGGTCGAAGCTCGGCACCAGCTTCGGTGGCGTCTCGATGGACGTGCTGCTGGACGGTGTCGAACCCCAGGGCGGGCACACGATGGTCTACAGCTACGGCGGCTACACGACCAACCTCCAGATGGCCGACATCACGGGCGGCAAGGCGTGGGTCGTGACCGAGTTCGAGGGCGAGCCCCTGAGCGCCGAGCACGGCGGGCCGGCTCGCCTGCTGGTGCCGCACCTGTACTTCTGGAAGAGCGCCAAGTGGGTCGCCGGCGTGCGGGTCATGGACCACGAGGAGCCCGGCTTCTGGGAGGCCAACGGCTACCACATCCGGGGTGATCCATGGAAGGAGCAGCGGTACTGGAGCGACTGACTCCGGTCGCGCAGAGGGCGCCCGGCAACTGGCAGATCGGCACCGTCACGCAGATCAGGACCGAGACGCCGACGGTGAAGACGATCCGCATCGCGCTGCCGATGTGGATGGCGCACCTGCCCGGCCAGCACTACGAAGTCAGGCTCACCGCCGCGGACGGCTACACGGCGCAGCGCTCCTACTCGATCGCCTCCTCGCCGCTCGAAGAGGGCGCGGTCGAGCTGACGATCGAGCGCCTTCAGGACGGGGAGGTCTCGGCCTACCTGCACGACGTGCTGGTGGAGGGCGATCTCGTCGAGGTGCGCGGTCCGTTCACCTCCTACTTCGTGTGGCGGGGCGAGAGCCCGGTGCTGCTGATCGGCGGCGGCTCCGGGGTCGTGCCGCTGATGTGCATGCTCCGCCACCGGCGGCGGACGATGCCCGGCCTGTGGATGCGGCTCCTCTACTCCGTGCGCACGCCCGCGGACGTGATCTACGCGGGCGAGCTCGGCGAGGAGACGACGCTCACGTACACGAAAGAGGCCCCGCCGGGGTGGGACGGGCACACCGGCAGGATCGACGAGGCGATGGTCGCGCCGCTGGCTGCCGCGAGCTGGAACGGGCTCGTGTTCGTGTGCGGCACCAACGGCTTCGTCGAGTCGGCCGTCGGCGCCGTCATGGCAGCCGGTCTGGACGCGCAGCAGATCCGCACCGAGCGCTTCGGCCCCAGCGGCTGAGACCGGCGGGCCTCAATCGCACCTTCGGGTTAGCCCCCCTGCCAAGACGCCGGAGCGCCCCGTAGGCACCGCACGGCTCGGATGGCAGTCTCGCCGTAGTGCTGAGCCAACGGCGAAAGGGGCTGGAAATGCGAGGAAATATTGCTGAACGCGCGGCGCGCTGGAGCGCCTCACACTGGAAGACCGCCACGTTCGGATGGCTGGCCTTCGTGGCCGTCGCCGTGATCATCGGCCAAGTGGCGGGGACCGTGAAGCTGACCGACACCGAGAACTCCAACGGCGAACCGGCGCGCGCGGAGCGTGCGCTCGAAGACGCCGGCTTCCACCGTCACGCCGGCGAGTCGGTGCTCGTGCAGAGCGCGAGCACGACGGTCGACGATCCCGCGTTCCGCGGCGAGCTGCAACGCGTCGAACGCACGGTGCGCTCGCTGCCCCAGGCGATCGACGTGCGCGCGCCGCTCGCCGGGCACGGCGACGAGATCTCCGCCGACCGCCACGCCGCGATCGTGCAGTTCGACATGCGCGGCAAAGCCGAAACGGCGTCCTCGCGTGTCGAGCCGGTGCTCGCCCGCGTCGCCACGCTGCAGCGCGCCGCGCCCGCCGGTGTGACGGTGACCGAGTTCGGCGACGCGAGCGCCGAACGCGAACTCGACGAAACGACGGGGAAGGACTTCTCCACGGCGGAGACCCTCACCCTGCCGGTCACGTTCCTCGTGCTGCTGCTGGCCTTCGGCGCCTTCGTGGCCGCCGGCCTGCCCGTCCTGCTCGCCTTCTCCGCGGTGCTCGGCTCGCTCGGGCTCGCGGCGCTCAGCAGCCATCTGGTGCACGCGTCCAGCGCGACCAGCTCGGTGATGCTGCTGATCGGCATGGCGGTGGGCGTCGACTACTCGCTCTTCTACCTCAAGCGCGAGCGTGAGGAGCGCCGCGGGCTGCCGCCGGACGAGGCGCTCGCGCGCGCCGCCGCGACGAGCGGGCGAGCGGTGCTGATCTCCGGCACGACCGTCCTGATCGCGATGGCCGGGATGCTGATGGCGGGGAGCAAGATCTTCGCCTCGATGGGCGTCGGCGCGATGCTCGTCGTGCTCGTGACGATGATCGGCTCGCTCACGGTGCTGCCGGCGCTGCTCGGCAAGCTCGGCGATCGCGTCGACCGCGGGCTCGTGGCGGTGCTGTCGGCAACCGCCCTGTGGGCGCTTCGCCTGCCGGGCCTGCGCGCGCTCGGCCAGCCCCGGCTGCTCGTGCGCCTGCGCGAACGCCGCACGCTGCTCGCGCGCCTGAAGGGCGAGCGCCAGGGGTCGCGCGCGTGGGCGCTGGCGCTGCGCCCGGCGCTCCGGCACCCGGCCGCCGCGGTGCTGGTCACGACGGCGGCGCTGCTGCTGATCGCCTCGCCGACGCTCGGCATGCACACGCGCTTGATGGGCTTCGGCGACCTGCCGCGCCAGCTGAAGGTCGTCCACAGCTACGAGCAGATCCAGCACGCGTTCCCCGGCGCCCAGACGCCCGCGGTCGTGGCCGTGCAGGCGGCGGACGTCGAGGCACCGGCGGTCCGGCACGGGATCGAGCGGCTGCGGGCGCTCGCGGCGGCCTCGCCGCAGCTGCGCGGCCCGGTGAGCGTGCAGGTGAACGCGCGCCACGATCTCGCGAAGGTCGAAGTTCCCCTGGCCGGCGACGGCGACGAAGGTCGTTCGATCGCCGCCCTCACCGAGCTGCGCGAGCGGGTGCTGCCGGCGAGCATCGGGCGCGTTCCGGGAGCCAGCTTCGCCGTCACCGGCGAGACCGCCGGCACGCACCAGTTCACCGAAGTGACCAAGCATCACTGGCCGGTCGTGTTCGCTTTCGTGCTCGGCCTTGCGTTCCTGTTGCTGCTCGTGACGTTCCGCTCGCTGGTGATCCCGCTGACGGCGATCGCGCTGAACCTGCTGTCGGTGGGCGCGGCATACGGCGTGCTGGTGTGGATCTTCCAGGACGGGCACCTGCAGGGAACGCTCGGCTTCCATTCCTCGGGCGCGATCGTGACCTGGCTGCCGCTGTTCCTGTTCGCGGTCCTGTTCGGGCTCTCGATGGACTACCACGTGTTCATCGTCAGTCGCATCAAGGAGCTCGCCGACCGCGGGGCCAGCACGGAGGACGCGGTCGCGCGCGGCATCGCCGGCACGGCCGGCACGGTGACCGCCGCCGCGGCGGTGATGGTGGCCGTGTTCGCTGTGTTCGCGACCCTCAGCACCCTGGAAATCAAGCAGATGGGCGTGGGGCTGGCGGTCGCTGTGCTGATCGACGCCACCGTCATCAGGGCCGTGCTGCTACCTGCGACGATGAAGCTGCTCGGCAGGTGGAACTGGTATCTGCCGCGCTGGCTGCAATGGCTACCTCACATCCGCGCCGAGCGTCACCCGGGCCGGCCGCTCCCCGAGGCCGGTTGACGATGCGCGCCTCGAGCTCATCGTTCCTCGGCGAGAGCGCGCGCGGGCTGGCCTTCGGCCTGACCGCGGTCGTGCTGATGCCGATCTGGCTCGCGCTGCTGGTCACGGGCTGGTCGGTCACGCTGGGGTTCGCGGTGACGCCGCTGGTGATCCCCGCGGCGATCGGCACCGTGCTGCTCGTGCGGCTCGCCGCCGGGCTGGAGGCGGCGCTGTGCCGCTCGCTGCTCGGCGCCGGCGCGCGGGTGCCCGCATTGCCCAGCCCGCACGGGTTCTGGCGGCGCCTCTGGGCGATCGTCTCGGAGCCCTGGATCTGGCGCGCGCAGGCCTGGCTCGTGCTGCGGATCACGGTCGGCTTCGCGCTGGGCGTGGCGTTGCTGGCACTGCTCTCCGCGGGCCTCGGGCTGCTTACTGCGCCGGCCTGGTACTGGTCGGTGCCGCACGGCGGCGAAACCGGCGACTGGCGGATCGACTCGCTGGGCCGGGCGCTCGCGGTCGTTCCCGCCGGGGCGGTGGCGCTGGCGCTCGCGCTGCTGCTGGCGCGCGCCGCGCGCGGTCCGGCGCGGTCGCTGGCGAACGCCACGCTGGGCGCGGGCTCGGCGCCCGCGGCCGGCGGACGGGGCGCGTCCACCGAGCCGGGCGCACCCGGGGGACCGGGCGCTCGCCATGCGCTGGCGATCCACGCGATCGCCTCGGCAGCCCTCGCCTCGCTGCTGATCCTGATCTGGGCGCTCACCTCGCGCGGATACTTCTGGCCTCTGTGGCCGATGCTCGTGCTCGCCCTGGCGCTCGGCGTCCATGCGGTCGTCGTGCTCGTGAACGAGAACCGAGCCTGGCTGGTCGAGCGACGCCTGGACAGGGGCTTCGGCATCCACGCCGGCGTGTGGATCGTGCTGATGCTGTTCCTGATCGGTGTCTGGGCGGCCTCGGGCGGCGGCTACTTCTGGCCGGTCTGGCCGCTGCTCGCCGGCCTGATCGCCGTGGGCGCGAACGCCGCGGCGCTGCTGATGACGGGAGATCGCACCGCGCTCACGGAGCGGATCTCGACGCTCGAGGAGAGCCGGGCGGGCGCCGTGGACGTGCAGGAGGCCGAGCTCCGCCGCATCGAGCGCGACCTGCATGACGGCGCGCAGGCGCGGCTGGTGGCGCTGGGCATGAGCCTCGGCATGGCCGAGCAGAAACTCGCGAGCGAACCGGAGGCCGCGGCCGAGCTGCTCGCCGACGCCCGCGCGGGCGCGGGGGAGGCGCTGCGCGAGCTGCGCGACCTCGCGCGGGGGATCCATCCGCCCGTGCTCGCCGACCGCGGGCTCGACGCGGCGGTGCGCGCGCTCGCGGCCGCCTCGCCGGTCTCGGTGACGGTGTCCGCGACGGTGCCCGAGCGGCCGAAGCCGCCGGTCGAGAGCGCCGCCTACTTCGTCGTCGCCGAGGCGCTCGCCAACGCCGGCAAGCACTCCGGCGCGCGCCGGGTCGACGTTCGCATCTGCAGCGGCGACGGCGTGCTCTCGGTGGAGGTCCACGACGACGGCAGCGGCGGCGCCGACGCCGACGGCGGGGGACTGAGCGGTTTGCGCCGCCGGGTCGAGGCGCTGGACGGGACGCTGCGGGTGATCAGCCCGCCCGGCGGGCCCACGACGGTCCGCGCGGAGCTGCCGTGCGAGTAGTGATCGCCGAGGATCTCGCGCTGCTGCGCGACGGCCTGCAGCGCCTGCTGCGCGACAACGGCTTCGACGTGATCGCCGCCGTGGGCGACGCCGGTGCGCTGCTGGAGGCGGTGGGCGCCGAGCGCCCCGACGTCGCGGTGGTGGACATCAGGCTGCCCCCCGACTTCCGCGACGAGGGGCTCCGCGCGGCGCTGGAGCTGCGGCGCAGCGCTCCGGAGACGGCGGTGCTGATGGTCTCCCAGTACGTGGAGCCGACCTACGCCGCCGAGCTCCTGGGCGACGGACGGGGCGGGATCGGCTACCTGCTGAAGGACCGGATCATGGAGGTCGACGAGTTCGTGGAGGCCGTCCGGCGCGTCGCCGAGGGGGGCACCGCGCTCGACCCGGAGGTCGTCGCCCAGCTCGTCTCGAGCCGTGGCGCGGACGGCCCGCTGTCCGAACTGACCCCGCGCGAGACCGAGGTGCTGGAGCTGATGGCCGAGGGGCGCTCGAACGCCGGCATCGCCGAGGCGCTCGTGCTGACCGTCGGCGCCGTCGAGAAGCACATCGCCAACATCTTCGGCAAGCTCGGGCTGGCCCAGTCCGACAGCGACCACCGGCGCGTGCTGGCGGTCCTGGCCTACCTCAAAGGGGGCTAGGAGTCGTCCGTCGGGACGTCGTGCGCTTCGGAGTCGACCGGGCGGATCGCGTCCTCGACCGTGTGCAGCGTGAGCTCCGAGTCGCGCACGAGCAGCGGCGTGATCGCCGCCTGGTAGCGGAAGAACGACTCCGAGCGGAAGTGGGCATCGAGCGCCTCCCGGTCGCGCCAGCGCTGGACGACCACGTAGTGGCCGGGCTCGCCGAGCGTCTCGGCGAAGGCGAAGGAGATGCACCCGTCCTGCTGCTGTGCCGCGAGCTGGGCTTCGAGCATCGCCGCCGCGGCCTCGTCGCGGCCCTGCACCTGCGCGTAGACGTCACCGAGCGCGACGATCACCGTCACGCGAGCGTAGCGTCAAGCATCTCGCGGCGCCTGACCCCCACGGGGGCGCAGATGGGGCGGGCCCGCACATGTGCGGGCCCCCCGGGCCGCGGAGCGGCCCCTTGGCCGGGTGGCACGTGCGGGCCCCGGCCGCGGAGCGGCCCCTCAGTGCGGACTCAGGCGCCCGGCAGGTCCGTCCCGGCGCCGGCGCAGTAGCCGGTTCCGCCCGCCGCTTCGTTGCTCCACAGCGACTGCACGGCGAACTTCGTCCCGCGGTTGCCCGTGATGTCACCCATCGCGCCTGGGACCGGCATCACGTTCGGCGCGCCCGGCACGCCGCCGATCAGCGGCTCGCCGACCCACGCGCACTTGTCGCCGTTCTCGTTCGCGTCGATCGTGTCGTACCAGCCGCCGACGTTCTGCTGCGATTCGCCGCTGCCGAGGATGTCCTCGGCTCCCGGGTCGGTGATCGTCTCCTCGATCTCGTGCCCGAGCACGATCGAGAAGCCATCGAGCTTGCCTTCGGGCCCGCTGTTGACAGCGTTCTCACCGCAGTCGTTGACCGGTTCGCCGCCGCTCGATTCGGAGTTGATAGCGAGCGAGTAGGGCATGTTCGTGTAGGCGATCCCGGGCGCGATGCCGTTGTAGATGCCGCCCTCCACGGTGGGCTGCGTGTAGTCGTGGAAGGCGCAGTAGCCGCTTTCGAGCGCGTTGGGGTCGCTGAACTTCGGGGGCTGGGCGATCACGAAGTCCGCGTTCGCGAGGTCGGAGACGCCGAAGTGCTTCGCGGCCCGCGCCGCCTCGGCGGCCAGGTCGGTGTACGTGTTGCCGGGGCCGGGAGAGCTTTCGGCCGAGGTCCCGGACAGGTCGGCGGGACCCTTGTCGTCGACCCACATGCCGGCGAGGACGTCGCTGGGGTTCGTGATGTGTTCTTCGGTGCCGCCCGCGCCGGTCTGGAAGAACTGCGTGGAGACCTGTGCCCACTGCGTGCCGCCCATCTGGGAGACGAAGTCGGCCATCCGCTTGCCCGCTCCGTCGGGGTCGCACTTCAGCTTCGCCCTCAGCGCGCCCTCGGCGATCTTCTCGGCGTTGCAGGGTTCGTTCGCGGCGAACGCGCCCGGCTGCCCCCAGCCGAAGTAGACGATGTAGACCTTCGGGACGACCTGCACGTGGCCACCCCAGTACGCCATGTTGCCGGGGTAGGGGAGCGTCGTCGCGGGCGCCTCCGGCAGACCGCAGTTCGAGAACGGTTCGGGCAGCATGCCGTTCTCCGGGCAGGGGGGAGCGGGCGGGTTGATCGCCCGGTGGGCGGCCACGATCGCGTTCTCCTGCGCGATTGCCTTCGAGAGCGTCGGCATCTCGATCGGGTTCGCCTGCGAGATCGCGGTCGCAGATAGGGAAGCCGCCGCGGCGAGAAGCAGGGCGGCGGCGAGC